>ENA-OUQW01000021-OUQW01000021.1-human-gut-metagenome-genome-assembly--contig:-NODE-21-length-181702-cov-15.204369_pt1 | contig 181702 bp, 154 predicted proteins | sample MGYA00248464_ERZ548849 | MGnify/ENA primary metagenome ERZ548849 (study PRJEB26491, sample SAMN04978193) | human gut metagenome | host: Homo sapiens | study: EMG produced TPA metagenomics assembly... | reverse complement strand
AACTATGTTTCAATAACTTCAAAGAACTTCTCTCGATTTTAACGGGACAGCAATGGTATTATTCAACACGTAATAAATCCCGTCAACTTCAATCTTTTCAGCATTTACACAAACAAAGCTATTCAGTCCAAAAATAAGTGACAATAATACATTTCTGATCATAATTAAAAATTTAATTGTTCAGACCACAAAAATACACTCGTTTTTACCCAAATAAAAATGCACAAAATGGGACAAATGCCTGAACTAAAAATCCTGATGTCCAAACGGCATTATATAATGTCTAATCGGAAATAAAATATGCACGCCTTAAAGCCATAAAGTCACCCAAAGAGCACCTTTCGAGTAAACGCGAGCGCTCAGAAATAATATTTCGAGGTCTCGCGCCCTTGTTCCTGAGCGCTCAGAAATCAGTACAATGTGTTTTAGACCATTAAACACGCTGTTCTGCCTTTGCAGTTGCACAATAAAGATTTAAATTTGCGCAATGCTGGTACAAATTCACCACATGCAGTTTTACCAGCATAAACAAATACAAGTAAATAACTGATAGACACAAAACAGAAATATGACTGAAAGGCTGAAAGAACTGGACTACGTCAAATGTCTCTGCATTATACTGATGGTTATATTCCATCTGGCCTATTTCGGCGACAAATATCCTTATGCAAAGGATATAGTATATACATTCCACATGCCGGCATTCCTCATCATATCCGGCTATCTGCTGAACGTCTCCAAACCCGCACGCGAATTCGAGCACCGCATGATATGGATCTTCATACCATACGCCATAATGGAAGCCGCATACATCATTGCCTCCGCCTTCATGCCTGTAAGAGGAGGAACAGGGGGAACAGACAACCTCTCCGTATGGTCGTCAATCCAGACAATACTGTTTGCACCCATCGGTCCATACTGGTATCTGCACACGCTTGTAATCTGCAGTACCGTACACTACCTGGTATTCAAGATGGCCCGAAGATTGTCAGTAACCTCTCGCCTGATACTGTCAGGAATAGCACTTTATGTAGTTTCGCTGGCCGTAAAAGGCATAAGCATAGACAACGCACTTTATATACTGGCAGGAGCTGCACTAAAACAGACCGAAATACCATTTACCAAGGCTTTCATGCCTTCGCGATGGTCCATCCTTGCTATAACTGTGATGTGCTTCGACCATACACATTTAAGCAAAAGCACAGTGGCTGGAGTTATCATAACATGGCTGGCCATAAGTTTCATGCTGTGGACATGGGGAAAAACAGGCTCTGCAATAAGAAAAATATGCTGTACAATAGGCAGAAACACTCTAATAATCCTGGTATTCTCGCCTGCATTCACCATGCTGGCCAAAGTATATCAGAAATACTTCGACTTTGATCCCAGCGGCATGCTTTTCATGATTTCAAGTACAGCCTTATGTATAGCAGGATGCTTTGCCATAGCATTTGCAATGGATAAGCTGCACATGACAAGATATATGTTCGGACAAAGCACCATACTTTTAGCAAAAAAGAAGACAGAACCGGAAGCCGTGCAGTAGACCGGTGAGTCTTCAACATAAAACATATAAAAATGACAAGGCCCAAGCAAACAAAAATACAGCTTGGGCCTTGTCGTACAATATACCCTCTTATCAGATATTGCCGAAGCGCTTTTGCAGAATATGTTTAAGCACAATGAAGAAAGCAACTATAAAGAAAGCCGGAACAACAGCTCCACTGCTGAAACAATCGAAGAAGTCAAACGGTATTCGTATAAACACATCTTTCAAGACATAGACAAGAATACAGAGAGAAAAGACACATACCACTGAAATTGCGACCTTCTCGTACAATGCAGTGCGGCACTGCCTCTTCTCTTCAGTCTCGTACACTTTCTGCATTACAGAAAATGTGAGGTTTCGAGGGCACTGCAGTTCTTGTCCGCGTTTCGACATCACTTTATTGAGCGATGCATACTTAGGCATTTCAGAATCATCTTTTTTCATCATTCATATTCTCTTTCATCAACAAATACAATTTTTTCCTAACTCTATGCAGACGTGTCCTCACATTCTGCTCCGTCATACCCATGATGTAAGCCACATCACCTGCAGTACGTTCCTCCAAATGATAGAGCACCACAAGCATCTTGTCGTCCGGAGGAAGCTTGTCGACAGCCTGCTCCAGCAGTTTCAGACGCTCGTCCGTCTCTATGCGCAAAGCCCTATCGGCATCCGAATCGTCTACCAAGTCAACTGCCGTGTCATCAAGATAGACCTTCGGACGAACCTTCCGAAGATGGCTGACAGCCTTGTTGTAGGCAATCCTGTAGAGCCACGTGGAAAAAGAAGCGGAAGAGTTGTAATCCGCAAGATGGGTATATGCGACCAAGAATGTGTCCTGGACAATTTCTTCAGCGTCTTCCTGAATCGCCACAATCTTTGCGACCAACGAAAATATACAGTCGCCGTAACGTTCAACGAAATAGCTGAACTCGTCTGCATGTCCACACAAAATTCTTTCTATAATCTTGCGTTCATCCTTTTCATGCAGACTCATGACCTACAGTTCTATTCTTTATCCTTTTCTTTGTCCTTTTTTGATTCAAGCTTGCTGGCTATAATGAAAGAAACGACAAGACCGAGTCCTCCGAAAAGACATAAACAGGCACTATAGCATGCACCCATATATATATCTATATTTGTATAACGCACATTAAGCTCTATAAAAAATGCTATCAATAGCCCCAGACCTATTCCGCATGCACAACAACCGACATGCAGCCAAGCATACTTGCCTGCACCGCCAAGCTGGATATTGCCGAGCTTGACATCCTTAAGTTCTGAAATCTTCTCAATAAGCATCAGACGTTCCCTGCGGCGCGCAAAAAGAGAAAATACTAGATAAGTGAAATAGAAAATAATACCAATTATAAAAACTTCTTCCATCATACAATAATTTTATACAAGTTGATACTCCGTTCCAATGAAGGCAACAGGCCTGTTCTTTGCCTCCTCTGACTATTATACGCATCAAAAGATAAAACATTACACATTTCATGCAGTTTTTTTCACTTTACGGACAAAAAAGATATATATTTACGCAAAATCTCATGCAAAGGAAGACATATAGACCACACAATGCAACTTTTCAAGCTAGCGAGGGTTGAGGATTTATACTACATTTGCGGATACTTATAAGCAAGGACATAAAAAGTTATATATGGGTAAAACAAAACTGATTTCTCTATTTTTAGCTACATGCATTCCTGTTTCAGCATACAGCCGGCAAAATATACATTTCGACACGGACACGATTGCAGATACAAAATACAGCCTGATGATCAATCCAGACACGGTGTTGCCTATGAAAGTAAAACCATGGCAGGCACTGGCTGAAGATCTCGGAGTAAATGCTGTAATACTGGCTTTCGACCGCTATGTGCAGAACAGAAGTTATGCAAGAGTAACAGGAGCAACAATAAAGCACAATTTCCGCACCGGCTTTGTCTGGGACAACGACAGCTTCTCCGGCAATCAGTTTTCACACCCATATCACGGAAGCATGTTCTACAACGCGGCCAGACAAAACGGACTAAACTACTGGCAGTCGCTGGCATACCCTATCATCGGAAGCCTTACCTGGGAATATTTTTGTGAAACCAACGAGCCGGCCATCAACGACCTTTTGTCGACAGGTATAGGCGGATCGGCCATAGGCGAAGTGACACACCGTTCGTCAGACCTGATATTTGACAACCGTGCACGAGGATTCAATCGTGTCATAAGGGAAATCGGAGGATCATTGCTTAACCCTATAAGAGGAATACATCGTCTGTTTACAGGTGAAATGTGGAAAGTCGGTCCAATTAAAGGACGACAGACAGAAAAAGAGCCATTTAAACTGGAGGTTGGTGCCGGAAACAGATACATTTCGTCTGAAAGCGGATTTAAAGGAGGTATGAACGTTCCTTACGTAGAATTCACAATGAACTACGGCGACAGAATGGAAAGCGACGAACACAAACCGTTCGACTGGTTCTACCTGTACCTGCTTGCCAACATATCAAGCGACCAATCGAGCATAGGCGACATGGATATATGGGGACGTCTATGGGACAAAAAGTTTTTCATAAACGACAAGTTTGCCATGGATCTCGGCATATACCAAATGGTAAAGTACGTCGAAACATATCCTGTAAAAGACTGCAATGACAGCGACTTTCCTATAATATCAGAAGCAGTAAGTGCCGGCCCTGGACTTTTCTGCGAATACAAAGGAAGAAAAACAGACTTCAACAATGATTTGATTATCGGCGGAATAGCATTGGGAGGAAGCAGAACAGACTACTATAAAAGACGTAAGTACAACTTCGGAAGCGGCTTCAGCATACGAGACAATATTCAGATAAATATTGCTGACAAATTCCGAATTGGAAACAGATTTTATTTCGGTCAACTGTACTCCTCGGGATATTCACCTGAAGAGCTCAACCACAGGCTTGAAAACGGCATCAAGCTGAACACTCAGGGCGACAGCGGAAGCCACTCTATCATCACCAACAAGACATACCTGCAGGTGGAGTTTCTCAAAAATGTAAAACTCAACTTGGAGCATGCCATATATTACAGAAAATCCAACTATAAATACTACGAGAGCGTAAGCGCCAAGAGCTACGAATATAACATCGGCTTGATATATTGTATATAAATCGCGGAACAACGAATAACAAAGAACATGAATAGAAATATTTTTATAAATCTGCTGTGCTTGACAATGTGTTTATTCTCAGCATCACAGTCATACGCACAGCAGAAAACTCTCAGTAAAACAGCCGTCAGCATAAAGCAACAGGGCTACGTGGACGTGCAGGACGAAGATCCTACAATTAAAGTAAGCCTCATGTATTCGCGCCCTGACAACTTCACAGGAAAAATTCTATATAAAGATTTGAAAGAAGCTTTTCTGCATCCACAGGCGGCAAAAGCTTTAGCAAAGGCACAAAAAGAGCTTAAAAGATTAAGGCCCGACCTCAGCCTCATCGTCTTTGACGCAGCAAGACCGATGTCGATACAGCAGCAGATGTGGGACGTTGTAAAAGGTACATCGAAAAATATTTATGTAAGCAACCCTGCCAACGGAGGCGGACTGCACAACTACGGATTTGCTGTGGACGTGAGCATCTGCGATGAAAAAGGCGACACGATTCCTATGGGAACACTGATCGACCACATGGGTAAAGAGGCTCATCCCGAATACGAGACATCAATGCTTGCAAAAGGGAAGATAAGCAAAGAAGCTGTGAACAACCGCAAACTGCTCCGCAGGGTCATGAGCGCCGGTGGATTCAGGGTGCTGAAAACCGAATGGTGGCACTTCAATCTGAAAACCAGAGCTCAAGTTAAAGCCGAAAAGAGAAAACCTATCAGATAAAACTGCTGGACAGACAGAAAAATCTAATAACTTTGTCGTCAAGAATACAGATGGCGTATGATTGACGAAAAGACCGCACAATTCATTGAAGCTCACAAGACGGACGATGTAAGAGATCTGATGCTGAAATACGGCAACAGACAGGACATCGATGCCAGAACCGCAGCTGTACAGATAAGAGGATGGCAGATTGCCAGAAAGAAACTGCCGGAATGGGCCGAGACTGAAGGCATAATATATCCCGAACACATATCTATGGAACAATGTTCGTCAGAACAGACCTCACACTATAAGGCTGTTCTGGCAGAAAGATTATGCGGAGAAGAGAGAGAGAGATTTGCAGACCTCACAGGCGGACTCGGTGCAGACACAGCGGCTATAGGCCGGAATTTTGGACATACTGTGTATGTAGAGCGTAATGAAGAACTATGCAGGGCTGCCGAAAACAATCTGCCCAAAATGGGAATAAGCGACATACGCATCGTATGCGACGACAGCGAGAACGTCTTGAACAAGATGGAATCGCAAGACCTGATATTCATTGATCCCGCAAGAAGGGACGAGAATGGCGGCAAGACAGTAGAGATATGCGACTGTACGCCAGACGTTTCAGCACTTAACGACCAGATAAGGAACAAATGCCGGTTTGCAATGATAAAGTTGTCTCCTATGTTAGAGATAAAGAGTGCTGAAAAGGAATTGAAAGGCATAAAGGAGATACACGTGGTGAGCGTTGACGGCGAATGCAAAGAAACACTGTTCGTTCTTGAAGGCCACCAGACGTCTTCAAGCGAAGAGCCTATAATAGTATGCACCAACATTGTGCGCGGTGAAATACAGGAATTAAGCTTCAGGCGAAAGGAGGAGCTGGAAGCAGAATGCAGATATGCCAGCACGCTTGGACATTATCTCTACGAACCTAACGCCTCAATACTTAAAGGGGGTGGTCTGAAATTTGCCGCACAGAAGTATGGCGTATATAAGTTGAGTCAGAACAGCCATCTATATACGTCGGATGTTCCGGTAGAAGATTTTCAGGGACGTATATTCGAAATCATAGACGAATGTGCATTCTCGCCCAAGGACATGAAGGCAATGATGAAGGGTGAAAAGAAAGCCAATATCACGGTAAGGAACTTTCCTGCAACTGTGGCAGACATAAGAAACAGATGCAAGCTAAAGGAAGGAGGCGACATTTATCTGTTTGCCACTACGATGGCAGACGGCAGACACGTGATAATAAAATGCAGGAAAATGAATGCAAAACAGACTTAAACCTTAGTCTTTTCAGAAAGAATTCAAAAATACACCTTAAATTAGACCTCTGAAAATCATACAAAAACAGAACAAACCATGAAAATTCTTGTTATAGAGGACGAACCTTCGCTTAGGGAAATCATCGTCAGATCGCTTACGGCAGAAAGATATGTAGTTGAAGAAGCCAAAGACTACATTTCTGCCGAAGACAAATTGTGCGTATACGACTACGACTGCATTCTTCTGGACATAATGCTTCCCGACGGCAACGGCCTTAAACTGCTGGAACAGCTTAAGGCGGACGGCAAACAAAGCGGCGTCATAATCATATCGGCACGCGACTCACTGGACGACAAGGTGAACGGACTCGAACTAGGAGCAGATGACTATCTGCCCAAACCGTTCCATCTGTCGGAACTCCATGCAAGAATAAGAAGCGTACTGAGACGCAAGAACAACTCTGGGAGCAAGACTGTGGACTTCGGAAATGTATCGATATCGACCGACACATTTTCTGTGAAGATTGCAGGCAAGCCTCTGGAACTGAGCCGCAAGGAATACGACATTCTGCTGTACTTCGTGAACAGAAGGGGCCACATGATAAAGAAGGAGCAGATTGCAGAAGCTATATGGGGCGACTACATCGACCAGTGCGACAACTACGGTTTCGTGTATGCCCAGATAAAAAATCTAAGAAAGAAAATAGATGATGCTGGGGCCGACATAGAAATAAAGACTATATACGGCTTCGGCTATAAAATGGTGGAAAAAGAATGAAACTGACTTGGAAAATTGTCATACGCATATCATTGCTGCTGTCGCTGATAATGGGTATATGGGCATACATATTCTACAATGCCGTAATGGAAGAAGTTACCGATGAAATTGACGATTCGCTCAGCTCATTCTCAGACAATCTGATAAAAAGAAAACTCAGCGGAGAATCGCTTCCTGAGGTGGCCAACGGAACCAACAACACGTTCTTCATCCACACAGTAAGCGAAGAATATGCAAAGAAAAATCCTGTAATAAGCTACAGCAACGAAATGGTGTACATTATGGAACAGGATGACGAGGAACCTTCACGAGTTCAGAAAACAATATTCAGAGACAGTGAGGGAATATATTATGAACTTACTGTAGCCACACCAACAGTAGACAACGACGACCTTCTGAGCGCTATAACCATCTGGCTTATAATACTGTACGGCGCTCTGACAATAATGGCCATACTCGTATGCCTATGGGTTCTTAGCAGGAGCATGAAACCGCTGTACAGAATACTGCGCTGGCTGGACGACAACGACATTGCCTCTGGAGTGAAACCTTTGGACAACCCGACAAAAATCAGCGAGTTCGTAAGACTGAACGACGCTGTTGTCCGTTCTGCAAAAAGAAGCGAACAGCTCTATACCCAACAGAAATTGTTCACCGGAAATGCGTCACACGAACTGCAGACTCCTCTTGCAATATGCCAGAACAGATTGGAACTGCTTATGGATACAGATCTGGACGAACGGCAGATGGAGGAAATAGGAAAGACGTTGCAGACAATATCTTATATGGTGAAACTGAACAAAGAACTGCTGATGCTTACAAAAATAGACGGAGGACAGTTCACCGAAAGAGAAACAATCAACATATCAGAAATTGTGGAGAAAAATCTGAGAGATTTGAAAATGGTCTTTGAAGAAATGGAAATCAGTACCGATTTCAAGAAAAACAATGACCTCTATGCAGAAATGAATCCTACGCTGGCATCAATCCTCACCATAAACCTTATGAAGAATGCATTCATTCACAACAGAAAAGGTGGACGTATATCAATAACAATAGATCAGAAGACTATCAGAATAGCCAACACCGGCGATGAAGAGCCATTGCAGGCATCACAGATATTCCAAAGATTCTACAAGAACAGGAAAAAGGAAAGAGAGGGGTCAACAGGATTGGGTCTGGCTCTTGTAAAGGCCATCGCAGACATATACAAATTCGATGTGAGATACAGCTTTGAAGAAAAAATGCATGTTTTCTCAATTTATTTTTCAAAATGATTGATTTTTCAGATTCTTTTCAGAATGTGGTTATAGATTTGCAGTACAAAAATAAAAGAACAATGTATAACTCTAAAAAAAAGAAGCTTATGAAGAAGATATTATTGACAGCAGTAGTATTGGTAGTAACAGCAATCACTGCATTGGCGGCAACAGATAAGGACAGAGCGATAACATTCGAGCAGCTTCCTGCAAAAGCTCAGCAGTTCATCAACAACCACTTCTCAAAGAAGGACATCTCATTTGCAAAGTCCGACAGAGAACTTTTTGACGTAGACTATGAAGTTATCTTCGTAAACGGCAACAAGATTGAGTTCAACAAGAACGGAGATTGGAAAGAGGTTGATTGCAAGCGTTCTGAGGTTCCGGCTAAAATAGTTCCGGCTAAAATCAAAAGCACTATCTCGCAGCACTACAACAATGCAAAAGTGAAAAAGATCAGCCGAGACTTGAAGAAAGGAAAAACCGAAGTAAAATTGTCTTCTGGAATTGAACTGGAGTTCAACAAATACTATCAGGTGATAGACGTTGACGACTGATCATACAGCATTCAAACTGACATAACAATAATTGAAATACAATACTCTTTTTACACGACGGAGCCAGAAACCTGCAAGGTCAGGAATCTGGCTCCGTCATTCTTATGGATTTGTCCAGCAACAACAAAGCTCTCATAAAGTGCTGGACGCTAAACTCAATCTTTCGTAAACAAAGTAATGAACAGCGAAAGAACAACCAAAGAAACTCCGGCCATGACCGTTCCTGCCCAACCGGAAAAATCCCACATGGCGCCAGACAGGAACGTACCGAATGAACCTCCTATAAAATACGTTGTCATAAATATGGTATTTACCCTATTGGAAGCATGCTGATTGAGCGAAAGAGCGCAAGTCTGATTGCTTATCTGTATGCACTGCATACCTATGTCCAAAAGAATTATACCGACGATATATCCTAGATAATAATACTGGAAAACAAACATTACAGCCCATGAGGCAAGCATAAGAGCGCATCCGACGTAATTGAGACGACGCACACCGAAACGACTCACACATGAGCCGACATAAGAGGCGGTAACGGCACCAGCTACACCACATAGCCCTAAAAGACCTATCACATCATTGCCGGCAAAAAACGGAGCTTCACTCAACTTGAATGAAAGACAAGCCCATAAAGCGAGGAAACTACCAAAGCACAGACCTGCACGGATGGAAACCACACGCAATTTAGGCATGGAAACATACAATTTAAGAAGCGAACGCATGAGTCCGCCATAACTTCCACTATAGTTCGAAGGCATGTCTGGAAGAGTGCGTAGGACTACAAAAATACTTCCTACCATAAATACCGCCGCCAAATGATACATTGTACGCCAGCCGAATGCCTCGCCGACAACACCGCTGACAACACGCGACGCAAGAATTCCGGTCAACAATCCGCTGACAAGTATACCTACATTTCGCGCTTTATGGCGTGGTTCGGAGAACTGCGAAGCGATTGGGATGAAAATCTGCGGCATAACAGAACAGATACCGGTAAAAAGCGATGCCACATATATAAGCCTTATATCTGATAAAAAACCTATAGCAGACATCGACAGAGTGAGAACCGCAAAATTAAGAACTATGATACGCCGTCTGTCATAAAGATCGCCCAATGGTATTATGAACAGAAGTCCCAAGGCATAACCTATCTGCGTGATCATAGGAATGAGATTACCTTGAAATTCCGAAATGCCGAGATCGGTGCACATAACATTCAGCAACGGCTGACAATAATACAGATTTGCAACCGAAACACCGGATACGGTTGCCAGAATCCACAACAAAGAAGCCGGGATTCCCTTATTTTCTTCCAATAAATATTTCATGCAGCAAAGTTAAATCATTTCTTCCACAAAAGGAAAAACACGTATCAAGACAAAGCCGACGCATACAAGACTGGCGGTTCACATAAAAAAATGGCATACAAGCATGTAGGAACATTACGGCCCTTACAACAGAGCATTTAATTCATAAATTAAAATGTGTATAAAAGTAAAAAGTAGTATATTTGCTGGCCTAAAGTGTAATGAAATGGCTAAAATAACTATTAGGGAAGTAGAAACAAAAAAAGAGTTGAAGAAGTTCATCCGATTCAACTACGAACTATATAAAGATAATCCATATTCAGTTCCAGATCTCTACGAAGATATGCTCAATACGTTCTCCGACAAGAACGCCGCTATGGAATTCTGCAAGGCAAAATATTTCCTTGCATACAATGAGAAAGGCGAGATTGTAGGAAGAGTGGCCGGAATAATCAACGAAAAGGCCAACAAGAAATGGGACAGAAAAACTGTTAGATTCGGTTGGATAGACTTCATAGACGACATTGAGGTCAGCAAGGCCCTGCTCGACAAAGTGGAACAGTGGGGACGCGAAAACGGCATGACCGAAATGCAGGGACCTCTCGGTTTCACAGATATGGATGCAGAAGGTATGCTCATTGAAGGTTTCGAAGAACTGAGCACAATGGCCACCATCTACAATTACCCATACTACCCGGTTCACATGGAGAAACTCGGATTCGAGAAGGATGCCGACTGGATAGAAATGAGACTTACAGTTCCACGTGAAACGGGACTGCCGGAAAGACTCAAGCGCATAGCAGAGATTGTCATGGAGAAATACAATCTCTCAATAAAGAAATATACTTCTTCAAAAAAGATTGCAAAAGATTACGGACAGGACATCTTCAAGCTTATCAATGAAGCTTTTTCACCATTGTTCGGCTATTCGGAGCTTTCACAGAAGCAGATAGACCAATACATCAAAATGTTCCTGCCGTTCCTCGATCTGAAACTTATTTCATTGATAACTGAAGCCGACGGAAAACTTATCGGAGTTGGTATTTCAATGCCTTCACTCTCAAGAGCACTTCAAAAGGCAAAAGGAAAACTGTTCCCGTTCGGATGGTTCCATCTTCTGAAAGCGTTAAAATGGGAAAAGCCTAAGGATCTGGACCTCATGCTAGTTGCTATAAAGCCAGAGTATCAGAACAAAGGTGTAAACTCCATCCTTTTCTACGACCTTCTGCCTATATACATTGAAGAAGGATATGAATACGTAGAAACAAATGTAGAACTGGAAACCAATACGAAAGTGCAGTCGCAGTGGATTTACTTCGAGCGCAGACAGCACAAGAGACGCAGATGCTTCAAAAAGGAACTTAAATAATGCATCTGAAACTAAACAACATAAATAAAAAACAAGAATACACACATAAAAAAGAAAGGCAATAATATTTATGGCAGAAGACGAACTTGAACTGCACACTGAAAACACCGTAGAATATACCGACGACAACATCAGACATCTATCCGACATGGATCATGTGAGGACACGCCCCGGAATGTATATCGGACGCCTGGGCGACGGTTCACATGCCGAAGACGGAATATATGTCCTTCTGAAAGAGATTATAGACAACTCTATCGACGAATTCAAGATGAACGCTGGAAAAAGAATTGAAGTCGACATAGAAGATAATCTCAGAGTTGTTGTACGCGACTACGGAAGAGGTATACCGCAGGGAAAGATGATCGAAGCCGTAAGCATGCTCAACACTGGAGGTAAATACGACTCAAAGGCATTCAAGAAGAGTGTGGGTCTTAACGGTGTGGGTACAAAGGCAGTAAACGCACTCAGCAGACATTTCGAAGTGAGAAGCTACAGAGACGGCGTCGTAAGAATTGCAAAATTCGAACGAGGCATACTGCAATATGATACCACAGAAGACACACAAGAGGAAAACGGAACATATATCGCGTTCGAACCAGACAACACGCTCTTCATCAACTATGCATTCAGATCTGAGTTCGTAGAGACCATGCTCAGAAACTACACTTACCTGAACACAGGGTTGGCAATATTCTACAACGGTCACAGAATCATTTCGCGAAACGGACTCGAAGATCTCTTGACCGACACAATGACAACACAACCTCTCTACCCTATCATCCACATGAAGGGAGAAGACATCGAAATTGCCTTTACACACACCAACCAGCAATATGGCGAAGAATACCACTCTTTCGTAAACGGACAGCACACCATTCAGGGCGGTACACATCAGAGTGCATTCAAAGAGCATATTGCCAAGACAATAAAAGAATTCTTCAACAAGAACTTCGAATACGGAGATATACGAAACGGCATCGTTGCCGCCATAGCCATAAACATTCAGGAGCCGCAGTTTGAGAGCCAGACAAAAATCAAGTTGGGCTCACTTACGATGGAACCTGGCGGAGGTATAAGCGTGAACAAGTTTGTAGGCGACTTCGTGAAAAACGAAGTGGACAACTATCTGCACAAAAATCCTGACATAGCCGAAATAATCCTTCAGAAAATACAGGACAACGAACGCGACAGAAAGGCCATTGCCGGAGTGACAAAGCTCGCACGAGAAAGAGCCAAGAAGGCAAACCTGCACAACAGGAAGCTCAGAGACTGCAGAATACACCTCAACGATGCAAAGGGCGACAACAAAGAAGAGAGCAGTATATTCATCACCGAGGGTGACTCAGCCAGCGGAAGCATCACAAAGAGCCGCGACGTGAACACACAGGCTGTATTCAGCCTCAGAGGAAAACCGCTCAACTCTTTCGGACTGACAAAGAAAGTCGTGTACGAAAATGAGGAGTTCAATCTTCTGCAGGCTGCGCTCAACATTGAAGACGGCATTGACGGACTGCGCTACAACAAAGTCATCGTAGCAACAGATGCCGATGTCGACGGTATGCACATACGCCTGCTCATGATAACATTCTTCCTGCAGTTCTTCCCTGAACTCGTGAAGAAAGGCCACGTGTACATACTCCAGACACCTCTTTTCAGAGTAAGAAATAGAAAAAAGAGAATAAAGAAAGAAGTACTGAAGGAACTAACCAAGGACAAGGACGACAAGGGAGATTTCATCACGCTCTACTGCTACAGCGAGGAAGAGCGCAACAAGGCTATCGAAAAACTCAGCCCTGATCCTGAAATCACACGATTCAAAGGATTAGGAGAAATATCGCCAGACGAATTCAAGAACTTCATCGGTCCGGACATCCGACTTGAGCAGGTGACTCTGAAAAAGACCGACCAAGTCAAGGAACTCCTTGAATACTACATGGGAAAGAATACCATGGAGCGTCAGAACTTCATCATAAACAACCTTGTCATTGAAGAAGACAAACCTGAAGAAGACATCGTTTACACAGAATAATCACAAGCAATCTCTAGGAATGGGAAAAATTGCACTTTTTGCCGGAAGCTTTGATCCGTTCACGCTCGGACACGACTCAATTGTCAGAAGAACGCTCGAATTTACGGATCAGGTTGTCATAGGCATCGGTAAGAACGAAGGCAAGCACATGATGTTCACTCCCGAAAGACGGAAAGAAATGATCAGTGCCATATACGAAGGCAACGACTGCGTAAGAGTGGAAATATACAACGGACTGACCACCGACTTCGCCTCCGAGATTGGAGCATGTATGCTCGTAAGAGGCATACGCACCATCGCCGACTTTGAATACGAGCGCGGTCTGGCCGACATAAACAGACGCCTTACAGGAATCGAAACCGTACTGCTGATAACAGAGCACCAACTGTCGTACATCAGTTCTACTGCTGTAAGGGAACTTATCAGATACGGCAAGGATGTATCGCAGTTCCTGCCCGAAGGCATGAACATAGACCTGAAACCATGAAAAGCACAACAACAAGTTTTTTATCATAAAGGAAAATGACTGGAAGAAAAATTTTTCTGACATTGGCTCTTGCCATGTCAGGCATCATAAGTTCTTACGCACAAGGTAAAATCGACCTTGGGCCTAAGAGCCCTATACGCAAACTTCAAATTGCAGAGTTTGCCATCAATGCACTTTACGTGGACAGCCTCGACGAAAACAAGCTCGTTGAGAACGCCATAAACGGAATGCTTAAGAATCTCGACCCACACTCTTCATACTCATCGGCCCAGGAAGTAAAGAAGCTCACTGAACCGCTTGAAGGAAGTTTCGAGGGCATAGGCATACAGTTCAACATGGCCGACGACACACTGCTCGTCATACAACCCGTCAGTGGAGGTCCATCAGAGAAAAAGGGCATATTGGCAGGCGACAGAATCGTGAAGGTGAACGACACAATCGTTGCCGGAGTGAAGATGAACCGCGACGAGATTGTACGACGTCTGCGAGGCCCTAAAGGTTCAAAGGTGAAGCTGGGCATCGTCAGAAGAGGTATAGCCGGCATACAGGATTTCACTGTTGTCAGAGACAAGATACCTGTAAACTCCGTAGACGCAAGCTACATGGTAGACAAATCCACAGGATATATACGTCTGAACAACTTCGGAGCCACCACGCACGATGAGTTCACAAAGAAAATCAAAGAACTCAGAGAGAAGGGCATGAAAAGCCTTATTCTCGACCTTCAGGGCAACGGAGGCGGATACTTGTCGACCGCTGTTGACATAGCCAACGAGTTTCTCAACAAGGACGACATGATTGTCTATACCAGCGGACGCAGTACAAAGAGACAAGACTTCACAGCCAAGGGCAACGGCATATACACTAGCGGAAAGGTGCTGGTGCTTGTAGACGAATATTCAGCCTCAGCGGCAGAAATTCTCACGGGAGCCATACAGGACCACGACAGAGGACTGGTAATCGGACGACGCACCTTCGGCAAAGGACTGGTACAGAGACCGATAAGTCTGCCTGACGGCTCGATGATAAGACTCACCGTGTCGCACTACTATACTCCTTCCGGACGATGCATACAGAAGCCGTACAAGATGGGCGACAAGCTCAGCTACGACATGGATGTAATCAACAGATACAAGAACGGCGAGCTGACCAACGCCGACAGCATACACTTTGCCGACTCGCTGAAATTCAAGACACTGCGCCTTGGACGCACCGTATACGGCGGAGGAGGCATCATGCCGGACATATTCGTTGCGCTCGACACGACAAGATTCACCAAGCTCTACAAGGAACTTGCTGTCAAGGGATGCATCATCAATACCAACCTGAAGTATGTCGACAAGCACCGCAAGAAGCTCATGAAGACATACAGCAGCTTCGACGAGTTCAACTCATCTTTCGAAGTTCCCGAAGACATGATAGACATTCTCAAGGACTATGCCGAAAAAGAAAAAATCGAGTATACCGACAGTGCGTTCAACGAAGCCATGCCTATGGTGAAGCTTCAGCTGAAAGCGCTCGTTGCCCGTGACCTCTGGGACATGAACGAATACTACCACGTCATCAATGTCAGCAACCCGATATACACCAAAGCCGTCGAAGTGATAAAAGACGACAAATACTTCAAGGAAATATCAGAATAAAGAACAATCAGAAATACATACCGAATATGATTTCATATCAGACAGAAGGCGTCAAGATGCCCGCCATAAAGAAGAGAGAAAACAACGCATGGATAAAGAAGGTCGCGGCCGACTACGGAAAGAAGATTGGAGAGATTGCATACATCTTCTGCAGCGACGACAAGATTCTTGAGGTCAACCGCCAGTATCTGCATCACGATTACTACACAGACATCATCACGTTCGACTATACGGAAGACGATGTCATCAGCGGCGACATATTCATCAGCCTCGACACCGTAAAGTCGAACTCTGAAGAACAGGGCACCGGATACGATGAGGAACTCCACCGGGTCATCATACACGGCATACTGCACCTATGCGGTATAAACGACAAAGGTGAAGGCGAAAGAGCCATCATGGAAGCGGCTGAAAACAAGGCGCTTGCAATGAGAAACGAGGAATAATAAACAGCCTCACAGCCAAAACCCGACGGCCGTAGGAAGCAAAAAACGGAACGATTCAAACAAACACCTGTCAACCGACTTAACAATCAGCCGATGCATTGCGAGAACAGATTCAGTTGATTGTTAGCACAAAACAAAAATATTACGGCAACAAATCAGCGCCGTACTACGGCTCTTACGACAAACCATACATGGTGAAGCACAGTGGAAACCAAGCCATAGTGTTTCACCATTATTTTAAAGCGCTCTACGAGCGAAGCCTTATGATTGGCAGTAGTCATGCCTTCGGCCAGATAATCGGCCAGAACAGTTCGAGTATACACCAACGGCATACCCTTCGACTCAGCCTTCTCCATCACTCTGATGCACCAGTCGAAATCAGCAGAAAAGCGATAATTGAGATCATAAGGCAGACAGATTTCCTTATTTACATAGAAAGCCTGGTGGCACACGAGCATGCCGTTGCCGAACGAACGGCTGGTAAGTTTCTCCGGTGGTGCAAGCCTGCGGGCACGCAGACGCACTCCTTCGGCATCGACGATGTCCGTATTGCCGTAGACCACACCTGCCAAGCCGTGTCGGCCATCGCCTGCAGCCGCACCTACAACTTCTTCAAGAGATGAAGCGCTGTGCAGTTTATCGCCGGCATTGAGGAAACACAAGTAGGTGCCGGACGCAATGTCCATGGCCTTATTCATGGCGTCGTAAAGCCCCTTGTCGGGCTCGCTGACCACCACAATGCGCCTGTCGGGATGAGCATCCCGGTATCGGCGTGCAATGTCAGCAGTACCGTCCGACGACGCACCGTCCATAATTATGTGTTCCACATCAGCATAAGTCTGCATGAGCACACTGTCGAGCGTGCGCTGTATGCAGTCCTTCGCATTGAAAGTCACGGTTATGACAGATACTGTAATATCGTTCATCGTCATAAAAAAGGTATCATTTCACAGCTTTGTGTTCTGAAGAAACAGAACCGTCCAAAGCCGAATTGTAAATCTCAATATATCTGCGGGCCACCTCATCCTCTGCATACGTATCGACGGCCTTTCTGCGGGCCATCTCGCACAGATTTGCATAGTTGGAACCGTCGAGGGCCCAGTGTATGCCGTTTGCAAAGTCTGCCGCATCCTTGTAATAGGCCACATAGCCGTTGTGCAGATGGTCTATCATCTCCGGGATGCCGCCTATGGCGAATCCGATGCACGGCACACCGCACGACATTGCTTCGACAATCGTGTTGGGCAGGTTGTCCTGAAGCGACGGAGTGACATATAGGTCGACGGCATTATAAAGGTCAACCATGTGGGCCTCGTCACTCACATAGTCGATAGGATAAACGGTGAAAGGCACGTAGTTCTGCACCTTGTCCGACTCGGCACCGGCTACGACAAGACCGATATTGTCGGCTTCGGCAGGATACTTCTCCTTCAATATGTGGCACGCATCGACCAGATACTTGAATCCTTTTCTTTCGTCGGTAATCTTCTGGCAACCGAAAAGAAGCAGACGCTTACCCTCCGGCAGACCGCACCTGCGGCGAGCCTCAGCCTTGTCCTCCGGGCGGAAAAGATTAGTGTTTATTGCATTCGGAATGTTTGTAACGAACTGTCCTTCGAGCAGACGGCTCTCCTTGGCAAGGTTCTCAAGCCAACGGCTGCACGCCACGAAACGGAGTTTGCTGTCTGAATACATCTTCAGCTTGCGTCGGAACACACGTGCCGACATGTCGTTCGGCGCACCTCCACGGTGTATGAACGGACATAGTCCGCATCCGGTACGATACTTCTGGCAGTCGCCCGAGTAGTGGCACACGCCTGTGAAATACCACATATCGTGCATGGTGAACACAACCGGCTTTCCCGAACGCAGAATCTTTGTAATATCATCCAACGAAAGAAAACCTTGATTCACCCAATGAAGATGCACAACGTCGGCCATGCGGAAATCAGACATTGAAGTAATGTCCGTACCCGTATTGGCAATATCCATCTGAAAAAGATTATTGCGGCTGAAACCATTTGAGAGCCAAATCACAAAACGCTCCCATATAAATTTGGCAGGCAGTTTCCAACTTGACGGCAACGGAACGACAGACACCAAAGACGACTGTTTGTCGCGAACAAGCATCTTTGCGTTGACCCCGTTATTCTTCAAGGCCTCCATCAGTCTGTTGGCCGCAATGGCCGCACCTCCTATCCTTTCCGATGTATTTATTATAAGAACCCTCATAGACAGCATTATATACGGCAAAGTTACCGCTTTTCAACTTAAAACACAGCCACAAACGCAAAATAATTGGCTTCACGACCGCCATAATGCCGAAAAACCGCCGACAGCACGAGCGCCCGCAACCGAAATTCCGAGCGCTCACAACAAACACTGCGAGCCCTCGGAACTTTCATCGCGAGCCCTCGCAATCAAAACCGCAAGAGCATACACCCGAAAAAAAGCCATGCACCCCCACACATAAAATACAGCCCAAATCTCGCATACATCGCCATTAATCTGCATCTGAATACATCTCAAAAGTCCAAGAATCCACGCCAAAACAAAGAAAAAAGCAGATATTTCAATAAGAAACCACATTTTTCCCTTCCATTTTTTGCATATCTGAGAACAAGTCACTAATTTTGCACCCGAAAACGAAATGCAACTGCATATTCGGACATAAAAAAGCTTCAGTAGCTCAGTTGGTTAGAGCACATGACTGTTAATCATGGGGTCGTTGGTTCAAGCCCATCCTGAAGCGCTTATGCGTCCTTAGCTCAGTTGGTAGAGCATCTGACTCTTAATCAGAGGGTCCAGGGTTCGAACCCCTGAGGGCGTACTCTTTTGGAGAGATGGCAGAGTGGTCGATTGCATCGGTCTTGAAAACCGACGTACTGAGAGGTACCGGGGGTTCGAATCCCTCTCTCTCCGCTGCAAAACATTATCAGTTTAAGATTCGGAGTCCAATTTTACTAAATAGTAAAGTTGGTCTTTTTTGTTTTATGTATGTTTCAACACACAGTTTTTCTAAAGCTATGCTCCAAGTAGTATGTTTAATTCCTGTCAGATTCACACATTAGTATGACTTTCAAACTAGGACAAATTGTTTTCAATGCATTTGATAAGCTTATTACGTGACCGGCTCCAACTATCAGGACATTTTTTTTGTAAGGATTTGTCATGATATGTGCAACTATGTTTTCTGCCATCCGTTGATTTCGTTGTTCCCAATATTCCTCAACTAAGTTTGTGTATGCATTGGGATGATTGGCGAACCGAAAAGAATTAATCAGATAGTACCTGTTAATAGTCTTTGGGCTATTGGTGTATTTCCCAAGTTTTCCCATCAAGGACGCAATCATAAGTCCCCTTTTGTTCTTCCTTATCAATTTATGTAGAATTTTAATATCGCCGTTCTTTTCACTTTCTCTGAGGGCGTTGTTCCACGCTTTATAGTACTCTTCATCCGATTGATGGTCATCTATTGGGAATAGATATGTAATATTCATTTGAGCGGCTAATTTAAAAGTCAAATCATCATTTTCATTTCTCAAAGGTTTCTTTGCGCCACCAATACCGTATAAGCTTAAATACTTGTAATACTCGTAATTTGCCTTGTCTCTTTTTAAGAGATAGGCCTGTGACAGAAAGCTAAAATCATTTTCTGTTAAATCTGCAAGCTTTTTATCTTTAATATTTATGAAATACTTTTCGTCAATCTGATATTTCTGTTTTAATGAATCTGACTTTTCTAAAAACTTTGGAGTATATGCATTTATACTCAAAATATCATCAGGATGGATATATTCAACGTAGATAGCTTCAGGTTCGTATTTGACCGCATAGTTTAACAATGGTTTATAGCTGTTCTTTACAATTGTAGGAACAGTGTGCATCGTTCCTATGATGAGAAGTTCTTTTTCTTGTGCAGAGCAAAACAGAGCAATAAGGACTCCCAAAATCAATAAAAACAATTTTTTCATACCGTATTAAATTAACGTGAGGTTTACAAGGTTTTCAATGTAAAATTACGAAAAATACCATTCATTTATTTATAATGAATACCATTTTTTATTCGCCTATGTTATTCGGAATAGATTTTTCCTTTGCACTTTATTGCCTCTTTCTTCGTTTTTAACTCTAAGTTCTTGATTGTGTATTCCTTGAAGATTACACATCTGCTTGCCGACTTGTTCTTGCATACGTCGTATTTGGACTTTTAAGTCTTCAATACTTTTGTCGCGTTTGGTGATTTCCTGATACAATTTTGTATTACTCTGTTCAAAATTTTTCAAATTACCACTGTCGAAAAGCGTACCCACTTCACTTGTGCTATGGATGTAGTGGCATAGGTGGTTGTGCTTTTGAATTTGTCGGTGCGTATATCCGATTTTACTTATTTAAGTTCTGTTCGGCAATATCCACTTGTTGCTCTTTATATTGCAGTTCTGTATCTATGCGTTGTAACTCGGCTTTCTGTTTTTTAATGATGAAGTCGTTGCGTTAAATTGTAAGTGTGCCAAATTAAAAGTATATGAATAAAGGTACATTCAGTATTCTGTTAAAATCCTTTTCATTTTTATGAAATAGTAGGAATATATCTATTACTTATAAGATTGGGCACAATAATAATTGTTGCGTTTTTCAAACTCAAAAAGAGGTACATTCTTAGAAATATCAAGGCTTGTGGTATAATTTAAAATAGTTGCAATTGAACTCTGAATATTATCGCTATTTTTGTAATCGTTTTTAATAGGTTATTAATTCGCAAGAAAATAAGTAATGAAAAAGTGTATTTTTATATTCTCTGTGTTTTTGTCAATGCTTCTGGCAAGCTGTACTGTTTCTAAATCTGTGGTTTCACAAGGTGCTGATTTGACAAAATACAAATATGTTACAGTCATTGACAATGATACATATAGGATGCCTTCCGAACTTGTGCAGTATCAGATTCAATTGTATGATGCTGTTGAGAAATCGGGGTTGACCATGGTAAGCCAGTATCGTATGCACGATTTGACTCCGGAGGAACAATCAACTTTATTGATAGCCAAATTCGGCATTTCAGCGAGACAAGAAGAAACTGTTGTCACAGTCAACTTTATAGATTTCAATACTGACCGCCCTTTAGTATCTTGCCAAGGTGCTTATTCTACGCTTGGAATCAGTGCAAATGCTGATATAAAAGGTGCTCTCAAACGTGTGGGTGAACAGATTTCTAATGCTTTTAAGAGATAGACTATGCATGCTGAATGTTTTAAAAAATGTCTTTAGTGGCATAGGTAAGCATCGTCATTTTGGTGAGTTGTGATAAAGACTAACTTACTGACGTGGTTGAAATGACAAATATGATTTTAAAACACTTCCTCGAAAAAGTCAACTAGTTTGCAATACTTTGAGTATATAATTAGTTGACTTATTTTTTATCATTTACTGAATATCACTATGATAAATATATATCCTATTTTTTGCAATAAAAAGCAATATCTTGATTTACTACTCCTTGCTGATGAACAAGAGTCCATGATTGACCGTTATTTGGAACGTGGGGATATGTTTGTCTTAGTTGATAATGAGGAAGTTAAGGCTTCGTGCGTTGTGACAGAAGAAGGTGAAGGTATATACGAAATCAAAAGTATTGCTGTCTATACGCAGTTTCAGCGTCAAGGGTATGGGAAAAAGCTGATATGTTTTCTTTTGGAACATTATAAGGAACGATGTCATACAATGCTTGTTGGAACTGGAGACTCTCCTATAACCTTATCTTTTTACAAGAATTGCGGATTTGAGTATTCACATCGGATACCCAATTTTTTTATTGATAATTATGATCATCCGATTTTTGAAGATGGCAAACAATTAAAAGATATGATTTATCTGAAATATAGCAAATGTAAATAATTGTGATTCTCTTGTGTTATACGATCACTATTGTCTACTAAAAATGGACAAGGTTACAAATTAAATAAATTCGGTTTACTTGAATTATATTGCTCCTTGACATTTTGAAATTCGATTTGTCGAACAAGTCACTGAAGTGTATTTTGTCGGTCAGATAGATTCCTAGGATTTGGAGAACTTCATAGACGCTGCATTTTAATTTCATATCGTGTTGAACTATTGTTGCTAAGCTGCTGAGACAAAATTATAAAAAGGTACAGACGTTTTTTATTATGCCTGTACCTTTTAGCATATATTCTGAATTTGTTTTTACCTTTTTGTCTTGGCTATCATAAATGTCACTGCAGCCATTGATATTAATATGCCTACAATGATGTTTGTGGTAATTTGTTCTCCAAAAATTAATGAACCGATAAGGATTGCTGTTATTGGTTCGAATACGCCGAGGACAGAGGCTTTTGTAGCACCGATGTTTCTGGTCGCTACGGCCAGCATGGCTGTTGAAACAATGGTAGGTAGTATGGCAAGTCCTATGAGATTCATCCATGCCATGTTGTTTTCAAGGCCTGTGGTGATTTCTGTATCAGACATAAGAATCTTTATAAAAAAGACCACAGCACCGACGCTCAAAGCATAGAATGTCAGTAGGCTGTTGGAAATGTTCTTTATGGTTTTGCTATGGTTGATTATTACGATAAACATGGCGTAGACCAATGCTCCTCCCAAAGAAAGGATGATACCTAGCGGGCTGACAGTTTGTGTGGAGTCGCTTTGCGTCATGATGACCACACCGGCAAATGTAAGAAATATGGACAGCCATACAGGCCATGAAGGGATAACTTTCAGAAAGACCATGATTATGGCCACAAGAACAGGATAAAGAAATATGAGGGCCGTAGCTAGTCCTGATGCGATATACTTGAATGCATCGAATAGGAATATGCTGCTTGATGTATAGAGCAATCCGAGTACAAGCAGGATTCCGGCTTGTTTACTTGTTATTCTGAAGCTTTGCCGGCTCAAGAGAAGAAACGCGCCCAACAAAAGAACGGAAATGGTGTAACGGAAGAACAGGATGGATTCTATGGAAGCACCTTCCTTGATGAGAGGGAGTGCGAACAGTGGATTCAGTCCGTATGTTATACCGGTTATTATTCCTGCCGGGTAGCCGATGATGGCATTTTTACTTATAGATTTCATTTTTTTACTTTGAGATTTACAAAACGGTTGCAAAATTAGTAAAAAAACAAAGTCCGGCGTCCAATAAGCTTAGACAGTTGATTGCACGTTTGGCTGTTATGAAAACCATAAATACAAAATATAAAAGAAACCGGCAACTCTGTAATACAGTCAGCCGGTTTCCTTTGCTTTATTTTGTCGTTGAAACTTTATTTGAACAGTTCGTCAAGACGATTGTAAAGGTCTTCTGATTCTCCTACAAATACATCAACGATTTTCCCATCAGGGTCAATCAATATTTTGGTTGGATATCCTGATATGGCATATATCGTCGTGATGTCGTTGTCTTTTTCATTTAATAGGTTGGTCCAAGGCAGTTCATGCTTTTTCACTCCATTTCTCCATTTTTCTTCTGTGTCGCCGCAGCAGATACCCACAATTTCCATTCTGTCCTTATATTTTTCGTAGTATTTCTTCATGTCTGGAATACCCTTTATGCACCATCCGCACCATGTTCCCCAGAAGTCGAGTAAAACATATTTACCTTTGAATGAGGCAAGTGACATTTCTTCGTTGTTCAGATTCTTGAGTTTGAAGTCTGGAGCCATTTTTCCGCTTTTGATGTTCTCGCTGGCCTTGTCTATAGCTGCCTGATGATTGTAGTTTTCAGTTATCTTTGATATGAATCCTCCAAGTGCACTATTTTTCACATTGTCACCCAGAATCTTTTCAGCTTCCAGACCGTCAATGCTTTTCATGCCCTGATAAAGATATCCTGAAACCAACGAGTTTGGATTGTTCTTTATGAATTCAAGCTTTTCCTTGCTCAGATCCTCATACAGACCTTGAACAATATTGCTCAGTGAGTCTATGACTTTTTCCTCATTGTTCTTGTAAGCTTCTGTCAGTTTCTCGCCTACAGCCTTTATTTTTTCTTCAACAGCTGTGACGTTTACAGCTTTTGCGAGATTGTCGTATATTTCTGTTCCTGAAGCCTTGAGATCGGTGATATCTCCTGTTACTTTCATTTCATCGCCAGGCATGAATACGAAAGGAGGATTTGTTGCCATGCGCATTGCTCCATTGCCGGCAGGCTTCTCTATGATATAAAGCAGAAGTACGGAAGAGTCGGGCAAGGTGACTGCAAATTTGTTGTCAACCACTGGTACTGTGTCGATTTCTACAGTCTGTCCTGCTACAGGATCGTTGGCGAAAACCAAGACAGTATCGTTTGTGAGACCTGTGATTTCGCCTGTAAGCTTGCTGCCGTTTTGGCTGGTACATGCACTTGCGACTAAGGCAATCAATGCCAGTTTACTGAAATTTCTCATTTTTTAGTTTTTGATTTAGAATTACTTTTGTTGATTTTATAAATTGTTTGTTCTATGGATTTTATGTGAAAGATTTTGTTTTCAGAATATAAACATTTTGACCGCCGTTCTATTTTGGCGGTGATATTGTTTTTGAGCCTGACAATATCATAAATTATATCTGGTACAATCCGTTGTATCTGTCCAAAACTGTAATGTATGCTTTTCCGGATTTAAGCTTCCCGACATCCGCAAAGTTATTATTTTTTATGATACGAATTTTTTGCTCTTATTTGTTTTACAGTTATTTATAAAGTTATTACTTGTGTTTGCAGTTGTCGTGGTTGTTGCAAATTTGAAGCATTTGCGATGATTTAAATTTTGTTATCCGGAAAATATTGGTTTCTCGGTTGATTATTTGTTTATCTTTGTATCATTATTGTTCAATATCAGATATTATGAAAAACAAAATACTGATAGTCATAGGAACAATATTATAAGTAAGCATATCATAGTTACATGATTCATTTATATATAATATGTGTTTTTAAACATCGATATTTTATTATTTACATATTAAAGCTTTAATATTTATGAAAACACATTTCAAGTTATCAGCGTTTGAGAAAGTCAAACGTATCAGGTTGATAGTGACGGTTGTGGGTCTGCTCTGTGCTTTGCAGGGTGTTGCAAGAGACCGTGAACAGGTTTGGCCTTCGGGTAAGATGCCGGATGCCCAGGAGCATCAGATTGCTGCAATGACGGATGAAACATCCGACAGCAAATTCAAACCCGAAAAACATCGTATTGCCTATCTCGAATGGTTCGAAAAGCCCGATCCGGCTGTTGCAAACGGTTGTTGCATGATACTCATTTCTGGCGGTTCGTATGAAAACTGCTGCGACGTGAATCTTATCAAACTTTGGAGAGAAACATTCACAAAGCTTGGTTTTCAATGTGTAAATTTTGTTTACCGCACACCTCGTCCTGTAGGCTTGCCTATATATCATACCGCTTGGGAGGACGGACAGCGTGCTGTGCGTATGGTCAGAAACGAAGCAAAGAAACGTGGTTTTGATGCAGAAAAGATTGGAGTGACATCCATGTCTGCCGGTTCACATCTTGCCTTGCTGCTTGCCGCTAATTCGCAGAGCAGAGCATACAAGCCTGTAGACAAACTTGATTCTGTGCCTTGCCACATCAATTTTGCAATATTGAATGCGCCGGCTTATGTCACAACAGATGGTGAAAAAGGAACTCCTGCTTGGATGCAGGGATACGGACCGGATGTACGTTTGTCGGAATGTTTCCGTTTTGACGAAAAGACCTGCCCTATGAGTCTTCATCATGGAGGAGCTGATATATATTCGCCTAACGGCAGTACACTTATTTACAGAAAGTTGCGCACAATGAATATTCCTGCAGAACTTCATCTTTATCCGAATGCAGGCCACGGAGCATACGGTTTGGAAAGAGGTGTGGAGTTTCTGCGCCAGATCGGCATAATGGGCAAGCCGGAAGCTGAAGTCAACTTGAAGAGCCGATTTGCCAGCGATGAGGACCGCAGGGAAGTGGTGAAACTGAACGTCTGGCCGGAAGGTAAGATGCCTAATGCTCAGGAGCATCAGCTTGTGCCGTATATTGAGTGGCATTTCCCTAAAGTTTTGAAGACAAAAGCTATTCAGATTATATACAGCGGTGGCTCTTATGAAGCCAACAACCCTGATGACTTTGAGGTTGCTCCAGCACGACGCTATCTCAACAATCTCGGAATGACGGTCGTAACTCTGCGTTATCGCACACCACGTCCAAAAGGACTGGCCAAACATGTCACTGCATGGGAGGATCTGCAGCGCACAATACGTATTGTCCGTTCTCAGGCCGAAAGCTACCGATTGGACCCTAATCAGATAGGTATCATGGGAAGTTCTGCCGGTGGCCATCTGACTTTGATGGGAGTAACATCTTCTATGCACAACTCTTATCTTCCGATAGATGAGATTGACAAACTGCCTTGCAATGTTCAGTGGGGTATAGGCATTTATCCGGCATACGTGCTGACAGACGGCATCAACGGTCAGAATTCCAGAAAGGGTAATGACGACAATGCCGTGATTGTGCCAGACTTCAGCTTTGACTTCAAGACAGCTCCAATGCTTTTCATACATGGCGATGCCGATGTTTATTCGCCTATGGGTTCTGTAAAAGTTTGGGAGAAGATGCGCAGTATGGGAATACAGTCCGAACTGCACACTTTGGCTTTGCGCAACCATTGTTTCCAGCGCTCTGCCAGCCCAGGCACAGGAAGCTACACGTGGTTGGACAGAATAGCTGATTTCCTGCGTGCACAGAAAAGACTTTGAAAAATTATAAATGTATCATCCTTAAAAAACGATTGCCGGATGCACTGATGTCTGCATCCGGCAATCGTTTTTTAAATATTTCTGTCAGTTGTTTTCTATGAATTGTATGCGGTCCCAGTTTCTGGTTTTCTGAGCAGGTTTTTCGTCGGGATATCCGAATGCTATAGCGTACAGCAGTTTGTGGGTTGACGGAAGTTTGAGCTTCTGCAGTATTTCAGCTCCTTCTTCGGAGTTTATAAATCTGCATAGTCCGCCGAGACAACATGAACCTATGCCCATGGAGTTGGCTGCAAGAATCATGTTTTCGCCCAGCAGTCCGCAGTCAACCTGCGAAAGGTCGTAAGTTGTGTCGTATGCAATGAACACAAGTGCCGGTGCGCCGTATGAAGCCTTTCTTGTAGGCTTGCCGGTTTTCATGGTGTTTTCGGCATAGTCGCTGTATGCGCTGTCGATGCGGTCAATAAGTTCTTTGTCGTTCACCACTCTTATTTCCCAAGATTCACGGCCTTGTCCGTTTGGTGCCTGTATTCCGCATGTCAGTATCTCCCTCATCGATGTAGAGTCGATAGCCTCATTCTTGTATTTTCTGATGCTTCTTCTCGACATGATGTTTTCAATTACTGCATCTTTGCTTGTAGTGCTGTTGGCTTCAGGTGCTTCTGAAGTCGGGCCGCAGCTTATCAGTATTGCTGAAACCAATGATAAAAATACTGTCGCTTTTTTCATGTTTTATAATTTTTGTTTTTTTGATGAAACTGTTCAGTATGCTGTGACTGCAAATTTAGCAATAAAACAGCATGAGATAGATTGATGCCGGAGTAATTCACAGTATTTCCTGCCGGCTCTTGTTTTTCACGGCACAGGCGCTCGTGGCAAAAATTTTGAGCGCCCGCGTTTGTAATTGCGAGCGCTCGTAATTCTGTATGCAGGCGCTCAAGGTTCATGCGCTGTTTCAGTCATTTTTTGTGGATTTTTAATTTATTACAGTGAAAGATTGTCAATAAATGCTGCATATACGGCTCTGTTGATTTGCATCTGAAAAAATTCATCAGTACATTTGCATAAAATTTGATCCGTGAAGTGTAAACGTCTGTATTACAGGATAGTATGTGTCTTGTGTCGTACGCCGTGGTTTATCATGGTACGGAACGCATGCAGACGCATTAGGCGATAAACTTTATGGACTACAAAGAAAAAAGGTAAAAGGTTTTTAGATTTAGGAGGATTTTGAATGAAAGAAAATTCAAGGGTATTTCTGCTTATTTTGTTGGGCATGCTTACCGCTTTCGGCCCGTTTGTAACTGATATGTATCTGCCGAGTCTGCCTTCGATGGGCGAGTACTTCAATACGTCGTCTTCGATGGTACAGCTAGGTTTGACCACGAGTATGATAGGACTGGCTGTTGGTCAGGTGTTTTTCGGTCCTTTGAGCGACCGCTACGGACGCCGCACGCCGTTGCTTGTTGCCATGTGGATGTTTCTGGCATCTACGGTAATGTGTCTGTTTTCTCAGAACATCCAGCAGTTTGTTGCCTTCCGTCTGATTCAGGGCATAGCCGGTGCAGGAGGCATTGTCATATCTCGTTCGGTTGCAACTGATAAATATTCAGGTCGCGAGCTTGCAAAGATGTTGGCCGTGATAGGTGCAATAAATGGTGTGGCTCCGGTAGCGGCTCCGATTGTCGGAGGACTTCTTACTGATGTGATTGGCTGGAAGGGCATATTCTGCATCTTGCTTGTTCTGGGCATATTCTTGTTGCTGGGATGCATAAGATTCCGCGAATCATTGCCGCGCGAGTCACGTTCGGCTGTAAAATGGGCCGACACGCTTCGCAGTTTCGGTGTGGTGATGCATGACCGTCAATACGTTTGCTACGTGCTTCAGATGGCTTTTGCGCAAGGTGTATTGTTTGCAAACATAGCTTCATCGCCTTTCATCATGCAGGAGCATTATGGTTTTTCAGCCTTCTCGTTCAGCCTTTGTTTCGGTCTGAATGCGGTTGTCATAGGTGTTGCTGCGGCCTTGTCCGTCAAGTTCCGTCATTCAGAAAGCTGCACCTTGACCGGATGCTGCGGAATGGCTGTGGTTTCAATTGTTCAGTGTTTTGCCATGTCGTCCGGCTGTTCGTTTGTGGTGTACGAACTGCTCATGATTTTCCTTCTTTTCTCAATGGGAATGACATTCACTTCTACCACAGCACTGGCCATGGAGTCTCAGCGCGACAATTCGGGTACGGCATCGGCGCTTCTCGGAGCAGTCTGCTTTGCGGCCGGCGGAATAGTTTCGCCGCTCGTAGGAATAGGTGATATAATGTCTTCTACGGGTGTCATATTTGTTATATGTTCGTTCTGTTCGCTTACATGTATGCTGATTGCATTGGGACGCACGCGCACCATGGATTATCTGGCATTCAGAAAATCTTGAAAAAGGAATATTCAAACTATAGAAATAGCCGGTGGAGTTGTCATTCTGCCGACTTTTTTTGTTTGATTGCTGCATATTTGCTCTTTGACAGGCTTTTGCATGCAGTGCATTCTGCGAAGTCCGATATTTTTTCCTATACTTGCATAATAATTTTTTTGTTTAACCAAAAATTCAGAATACCATGAATAGAAATCTCGTTTTGGCCGCAACGGCGTTTATGTTCGTTATGTCAGCCAATGCACAGAGGACTTTAGGAAAAATACGTGAGAATGTACCTTTGGATTCGATAAGATTGAGCGATCCTGCAATATTGGCCGACAAGTCGACGTCGATGTATTACATGACCGGTACCGGCGGGAAAATGTGGAAAAGCAAGGATCTGCGCTTGTGGTCGGGGCCTTATGATGTTGTGAAGGTCGATTCTACTTCCTGGACGGGAGCGCATCCCATGATATGGGCCGCAGAGCTTCATGAGTACAAGGGCAAGTACTATTATTTTGCAACGTTTACAAACAGTGATGTCATCATAGACCGCTATCGTGGAAACGACATACCGCGACGTGCCAGTCATGTGCTGGTCAGCGATGCCCCAGGCGGACCTTACATGATGAAGGGCGATGCAACTTATCTTCCGGCCGACAAACCTACGCTTGACGGCACATTCTGGGTCGATTCTGACGGGAAACCATACATGGTATATTGCTACGAATGGCTGCAGAATTTCGATGGTACGATTGAGAAAATTGAACTTAAGCCGGATTTGAGCGGTTCGGTGGGCGAAGGCAAGCTGATGTTCAGGGCCAGCTCTTGTCCGTGGAGCAGGGAGAGTACGCGAGATGGAAGTGTGAAGCCGAACATGGTGACTGACGGACCATACCTTTTCCGTACCGGCACAGGACGTCTGGGCATGATATGGACAAGCTGGATTGGCGATGTTTATACACAGGGTGTGGCCTATTCGGAAAGCGGCACGCTGGACGGTCCGTGGGTGCATGAGAAGAATCCTATAACTCCGCCTAATTTCGGACACGGCATGTTGTTCCGCACGCTCGACGGAAAATGGCTTATGTCGGTGCACAGCCACAAGAATATTAACGGACACTATTTGCGTATACCGCATTTGTTTGAAGTTGACCTTTCGGGAGACAAGCTTGAAGTAGGCAAGGAATATCGTCCTTGAATACAATATTGATTTCAGACAGCTAAACCTTCTTGATATGAAAATAAAAGTTTTGACGTTCGTCTTTTCTGCCATCTTCTCTATTGGCGGTATGGCGCAGAATAAAACCTACTTTGTCTCGCAAACGGGCGATGACAGTGCAAGCGGACTTTCGCAGACTGAAGCTTGGCGAACGCTGGAGAAAGTAAACGGACATGTTTTCATGCCCGGCGACAGCATTCTTTTTGAAAAAGGCTGTGTATGGAAAGGCCAGCTGAAGCTTAAGGGCTCTGGAAGCGAGGGGCGGCCGATTGTGCTTTCTTCTTACGGAAAGACATCGGATGGACGGCCTGTAATAAATATCGGCGATGCTGAAGGAGCAGGAATAATGCTGCGCGATGTCTCGTGGTGGGAAATCGACGGAATGGAGGTTACCAGCGGTGCACCGCCTAAGCTTGGAGTGGGGCGCCAGGGCATTGTGGCCAAAGCCAGTGCGCAAGGCGTGGACATGAGGCATATCGTTGTAAGGAACTGTTATATACATGACATCTGGGGACAGATGGGTGGTGACACGGAGTACAGCGGATATTTCAGTTGTGCAATATTGGTGCATTTTGTCCGCAGTGGAAATGAAACTGAAGGAGGCCGAAAGAGTACCATCAATGATGTGCTGATAGAGAACAACCGCATTGAGCGTTTCGACAAATGCGGAATAATCAGCTGGGGCGCAAGAGATAATGTCGTTGTCCGCAGAAACTATATTGAAAATACCGGCGGTGACGGTATTTTTGTGAACGGCACATACCGTGGTCTCATTGAGTTCAACGAGGTGCACGAGTCGTGTATGCGTTCCGGACATCCGGATTTGCCAGGGAGCAAAGGATGGTGGCCTCATACGGCTGCGGTGTGGATTCAGGATGCCGAAGAAACCATCATGCAGTTCAACGAGGTGTATGATACGGGACGAGAGAAATTCAACGGCGACGGATTTGCCTACGATTTTGATTTCAACTGCAACAGATGTGTGGCACAGTACAACTACAGCCGTAACAATCACGGATTGATGCTGTTGATGTACAACATTTCAGGAAACATAACCCGATACAACATAAGCGAGAACGACAAGACGCATCTTGTGCAGATTCAGGGGCCATTGTCTGAAGGCAACGTTTTCTACAACAACGTTTTCTATCTCGACAGAAACACAGGAGATATAGATTTCTTCTGTGGAAATGATAATGAGAAGCGTCCTGAGGATCTTGGTGCTGTTTTCTATAATAATATATTTTATGCCACAGGACAGGGACGTTTCCGTACAGTCTACTCGCACGGTTTGACGGAAAGCAGAATATATGAGGAGAACATAAAACCGAACTTGCCGTCAGGTACACTGTTCCAGCGCAACTGCTATTTCGGACCGTGGAAAAATGGAATTCCTGACGATCCTGAAGCTATTTGTGCAGATCCTATGTTTGTTGCTCCAGGTACAGGTGGACGTGGACTTAAAACTTTGTCCGGATATAAATTGCAGAAGGAATCTCCATGTATCAATGCCGGAAAATTCATACACGACAATGGTGGAAGGGATTTTTATGGAAATGTAGTGAATGATGGATCTATTGACATTGGTGCCTTTGAGATGGGCGGAACAAATACATTTGCTTCTGGTGCAGACGGTACTGACGTGAAAAGCAAGGCACGTGTTATTTCAGAACTGATTTGGGCCAGACTTGTATTTCCTGATGAGGCTGTTTGGGCCGATGACGGTGCAGGTGTGGTGATGGATCTGCGTGAGGCTCTGCCTGATTCCATTGCAGGAACAATGTCTTTCGTCAACGGTGACGGAAAGACTGTATGTACAGTCGACCTTGACGGGAAATTGAAGCGTCTGCATCTGAAGATGGACACGAAAGGAATGGAAGAAGAGCTTGTGGAGACACGTGTAAGAATCAGATTGGAAAAAGACGGATTGACGGAAGTATGGGATATTCCATGCAGAAGGTCGTGACGGAATGAATGCATCATTCAACCATGATGATTTTATGGATAAGGGACGAATTGTAGAATTGTATCGTGGAGAACTTTGGGAATGCCAATTGCTCGAAACGATTCTTAAGGATGAGGGCGTAGCCTGCTTTCTTACAAATACAGCATGCAGCTGTTATGCTCCTATAATTGTGTCGGCTTCGCTGATCAAGGTTATGGTTTTCGAGGCCGACATTGCAAAAGGGCTTGAAATACTTGAACGGTTCAAGGAAAGCCGAGGTACGACGTGAACTGCACAATCTGCGTCATCTGTCTGTTTGTGGCGCAGGTGATACCGATTGCGTGATTTGCAGATAAATTTGAAGTTAAGGTTTGTTATGTTTAAAAGGATACCCAAACAATACCTCATGGCGACTTGCGTGATAATCGCAATAGTCATGTCGGTTCTTGATGGAACAATAATTAATGTGGCGCTTCCGTCACTGACAAAGGAGTTCAATGTGGCGCCTGATACGTCTATTTGGATAGTCAATGTGTATCAGATGGTCATAATGATGTTTCTTCTTATATCAGCATCACTGGGAGATATAATCGGCTATAAGAAGGTTTTTCTGACAGGCATTTCTGTCTTTACCGGAGCTTCTGCACTTTGTGCATGTTCTGTAAATTTTCCGATGCTGATAGCTTCACGCATACTGCAAGGCATTGGCGCCGCCTGTGTGATGGGTGTGAATACTGCTTTGATTAGATTGATTTATCCGCCTAGGATTTTGGGACGCGGGATGAGCCTGAATGCTATGGCCGTGGCTGTCAGTACAGCCGCTGGACCTACTGTTGCCGGATTCATACTTTCAAAACTTACTTGGCATTGGCTCTTTGCCATAAATATTCCATTGGGAATAATTGCTTTCTGTTTGGGGCGTCGTCTGCTTCCGCTCAATCCGCATGTTTCTGAACGCAGGATAGATTGGTGGAGCTGTGTGGGCAATGCACTTACGTTTGGATGTATGATATATTCTCTCGAAGGCATAGCACATCACGAGCGTCGTTGGGTAGTCTTTTTGTCTTTCTTGGCATTTGTTTTCATCGGATGGTTCTATCTGCGCCGTCAGCTTTATGCAGCCAAACACCGCATGACGCCGATGCTTCCGGTGGATTTGCTGCGCATACCTATTTTCACGCTTTCAATCCTTACTTCTATATGTTCGTTTATGGCGCAGATGCTGGCTATGGTTTCTTTGCCGTTCTTCCTTCAGGATACAATGCATTTCAGTCCTATCGAGACTGGGCTGCTCATAACTCCTTGGCCTTTGGCTACGCTGGTGGTGGCACCGCTTGCCGGACGTCTGGTGGAACATATCCATCCCGGCATACTGGGCGCTGTAGGCATGAGTCTGTTTTCATGCGGTCTGTTCCTTATGTTTTTCCTTCCGGAAGGGGCTACCGTCAAAGATTTGTTTTGGCGTATCATGCTTTGCGGTGCCGGGTTCGGACTTTTTCAGACACCGAACAACTTGACAATCGTTTCTTCAGCACCAGTAAACCGTAGCGGTGGAGCGAGCGGCATGTTGGGAATGGCGCGTTTGATAGGTCAGACAGTCGGAACGACAGGTGTGGCTATAGTTTTTTCGCTCATACCGCACACAACCGGTTCGCGTTATTGTCTGCTTGCAGGAGCCTTGATAGCTCTTTTGGCTGTTGTGTCCAGCTTTTCCAGAGTATCGCAGCAGTTTGTCAACCCGCGTAAGGCTGGGACGGAAAATAGACGATAATTGTCTTCTGAAGAGAATATAAGTTTTGTATTTTTGTGCTGTAACTTGATGGATTTTATGGAATGCACATTTGATATAAAAGTTTGGATAAAGAATTTTGAAGAGAGGCTTGTAGAGATTTTCGGTTCACGTTTGGTGTTTTTTGGTCTGCAGGGCAGTTACGGACGTGGCGAATCAACACCTGAAAGCGATATTGATGTAGTGGTGATTCTTGATGCTGTCAGTTTTGATGACCTGAAAGTTTATAGGTCTATGATCGACAGTATGGAATGCCATGAGCGTATATGCGGATTTGTTTCCGGAGTAGACGAGCTTCATAATTGGGAGAAATCCGACCTGCTTAGTCTTGTGCTTGATACTGTTCCTATAATTGGAAGTCTGGACAAATTGCGCAAACTTATTTCTGTGAATGATGTACGCAGAGCTGTTCTTGCAGGAGCATGCAATCTTTATCATGCCTGTTCACACAATTTTCTTCATGCCCGCTCTTACGAAAATTTGGTCTCGCTGTATAAGATGGCTCGTTTTACTGTACGTTTGAAACATTTGCTGTGCACAGGAGCTTATGTTCCGTCGATGGCAAGTTTGGAAAAAACAGTTGTATCTCACGACAAAACCATCATGGAAATTGCCAAAAAAATAAAGGCATGCGATGACACCGAATCGTTTGAACATTTCAGCTCTGTGTTGATGGAATGGGCTAGTGACGTTATAAAGACTGTGTGAAATATTTTATATTTGTAACTTCATTTCTGATATTTAAGGATTGAGTGAAAGAATTACTGTTTAGAGTAGGGCAAAATGGCAAAAAAATTCGGACTGACATGGTGGGGCAACGAATGGTTACGTTCCTTGACACACATAGATTGTGAAAATCGCATACCTAGAGGAGCTACATACGCTCGCAATGGATATGTTGAAGAGATAAAGTTGGTTGGCAATAGAATAAAAGCAAAGGTTTTAGGTCATTCCTATCGTCCATATAGTGTAAGTATAAGTGTTCCGGCATTTACAGAGTCTGAAGTCAACGTGCTGATGGACAGATTGATGGCGCATCCAGAGTTGATTTCAAGTCTTGTTAATCGTGTGCTTGATCCTGAAATACTTACTATTGCAAAAGAATGCAATCTTAAGATTTTTCCAGAACGATGGAGCGACTTGCGTATGAAGTGCAGTTGCCCTGACTGGGCTGTGCCATGCAAGCATCTTGCAGCTGTTGTATACATGTTCAGTCGTGAAATCGACAATAATCCGTTCATTGCGTTCTTGATGCACAATGTTGATTTGTTGGCAGAACTGAGAAAACGTGGCGTTGATGTTGATAGTATTCAGCAGGATGTTTCGGTTATGGGTATAGAGAACATTGTGCATGTTAAGTCTGAAAAGAGCATTCCCAAGAATATTCCAGCTTATAAGCGTATAGATTTTTCATTGCTGACGGATAAGTCTGATGCTATGTTTATGTTGCTCTCTGACAATCCTCCATTTTTCCCGAAGAGTAATTTTAAAGATATATATGTTGACGAGCTTAAACGCATAAAGAAGAAAGTCCAAAGATTTTTATCCGGTAAAATTGGTATATCGGATTTGTTCCCAGCACATACTTCGGATTTGCCGGATATTAGTGTTGATGATGAATTTTCTTTGTGTTTTGACTTTAATTTGCATTGGACAGTAAAGAATGTATTTTCTTCTAATGATTCTGCAAAACGTATTATTTATGATATTGATACATTGCCGTCAGCTTTGCTTCGGATAAATCCAGACTTTCTTCAGGATTATCATCCTTCTGTCATAGCTCTTTATCAGTGTCTGATGTGTGCTGTACATCTTTTGGCGCTGGATGCCATTGCTCCGCAGTCAATAAGGCTGTCAGATAATACTTATGCATTGCGCTGGATACCTGCATATATTGATTCTCAGGTACATGATGTAATGACAAATCTTGATGCAGGTATACCTGACGGTCTGGTAGTGGCATGTTCGGCAGATTGTGAAATTGATAAGTCTGAATACATTTATGATTCTGGAGAATGGGCGGTTTCGTTTTTCTTGAATGAGCTGGTTAAGAATCTTTCTTCAGTGAAAGAAATTTCCGCATTGGCATCTTATTTCTTCAAGGGATCTCATTTTTCATTTAATGGAGTAGGTGAGACAGAGATACCTGGCGGTATTAAATCGTGGACCTCGTCATATACTTTGTCTTCTACAGACTATCGACCTGTTTTCTCTATTGAAGAAAGCACGTATGGAGGCTTCGATATGTACATCGGGGTTGAAGATAAGCGCGAGAAATCTCCGCATATAATTTCTCTTACTGAAATTCTTGGTTCATCGTCATATAAGTTTGAGAAATTCCGTGTATTGCGCAGTTTTACGCTTATATCCGGACTCCTGAAAGAAGTGAACGAATATATAAAGTGTGGAGCAAGGCGTCCTATACATTATACAGAAGAGACTTTTGTTCCTTTTTTGATGAACATTGTTCCTGTTGTCCGTATGTTGGACATAAAAGTCTTTATGCCTAAATCATTGCAGGAACTTATACGTCCAAAAGTGTCAATGTCTATCAAACGTAAGCCTAATTCGGAGAACGGATTCTTGAGTTTAAGCGATTTCTTTGATTTTAATTGGGCTGTGGCTTTAGGTGATGATGTTGTAACTTTGGGTGAATTCAGTAAATTGCATAAAGAGGCTGGCGGACTTATAAAATATAAACAGCATTACATGTACATTGATGCAGACTTGCTGAAAAAGTTGCATGATGCTTTCTTGAAGCCTGAACGGTTGAGTCCAGCACAACTTCTCCAAGTTGCTCTGGCTGAAGAATATAACTCAGCTCCTGTATATATTTCAGATGAAGTCCGCAAACTGATAGATGAACTTGCGCAGCAAGAGATAATACCGTTGCCAGCAGAACTTAATGCTTCATTGAGACCTTATCAGCTTCGTGGCTATTCGTGGATGTATCGTAACATGCGAATAGGTTTCGGTTCTATTTTAGCTGACGACATGGGACTTGGCAAGACTTTGCAATCTATAGCTCTTATTCTGAAAATAAAAGAAGAAGGTGTATTGAATAATAAGCAAGTACTTATAGTTGTGCCTACAGGTCTGTTGACTAATTGGCAGGCCGAAATCAACCGTTTCGCACCATCATTGACTGTTTTTGTTTATCATGGAACAAAGCGCGAATTGGACAAGTTCGATGCAGATGTTCTGCTTACAACCTATGGCGTATTGCGTTCTGATAATGCTGCGCTCAAAAAACGCAAGTGGGCGCTTATGTTCATTGACGAAGCTCAGAACATCAAGAATAGTGATACGGCACAGAGCAAGGCTGTACATGCTATACCGGCTTCAGCTCATATTGCACTCAGCGGAACACCTGTAGAAAACCGCCTTACAGAGTTTTGGAGCATTATGGAGTATGCCAATAAAGGATATTTGGGCACTCTGAAGTCTTTTAAAGAGAATTTTGCCAATCCTATACATATTTATAATGATGCAAAAAGCATAAATCGTTTCCGTAGGATTACGGCTCCTTTTATGATGCGTCGAATGAAGACAGATAAGAGCATCATTGCTGATTTGCCTGATAAGATTGAACTCGATGATTATGCATCTCTCAAGCCTGAACAAGCCGCTTTGTATTATAAAACATTGGAGCTTGCTATGGCAGAGATAGAGGGCTTGAGTACAACTGAACATGAATCGCTTTTCAAACGTCAAGGACTTATCCTTCAAATGATTCTTGCGTTGAAGCAGATTTGCAATCATCCGGCACAATTCCTGAAAAACGGAGATTTTCGTGCAGATTTGTCCGGTAAAACAGATTTGTTGCTTGAACGTATAGAATGTATTGTAGATAGCGGAGAAAAAGTCTTGGTTTTCACTCAGTTCCGTGAAATGGGTGACCTTCTTGTCCGTTTTATAGAAGAGCGTATCGGAAAGCGTCCATTATTCTATCATGGAGGTTGCACTGTAAAAGAGCGCCAAGAGATGGTTGACCGTTTCCAAAACAATCGTTCTGATAAAGTGTTCATCCTATCGCTTAAAGCTGCAGGTACAGGTTTGAACCTTACGGCCGCTTCACATGTCATTCATTATGATTTGTGGTGGAACCCTGCGGTTGAGGCTCAGGCTACTGACCGTGCGTATCGTATTGGACAGCAGAAAAATGTTGCCGTGCATCGTTTTATAACAAAGGGTACGTTTGAGGAACGTATTAATGATATGATTATGCATAAGAAACATTTGGCCGAAATGACCGTTGCCACTGGAGAAAGTTGGATAGGCAAGCTAAGCAATAAAGAACTGCGCGAAATCTTCGGTTGAAATCTTAGTCTCAATGATCTATTTTGATGGAAAGTATTGTACATTATGTTAAGAAGGATTGCAGTAATCCTTATGTGGTACTGGTGCATGGTGGACCAGGAGCTGTAGGCAGTCTTCACCAGATGGCTGAACGTTTGTCTATGAAATATAATGTATTGGAGTACATTCAGACGAAATATACTATAGAAGAACTAAAGCAGGAACTTTTGTCTCAGATCCGTTCCTTTACAGATGTTCCTGTTTGCCTGATAGGTCATTCATGGGGAGCGTGGCTGTCGATAATGTTTGAGGTTGAACATCCAGATATGGTGTCAAAATTGATATTGGTCGGTTGTCCACCCTTTGATGAAAAGTATGTGCCGGCGATATTGGATAATCGTCTCGGAAGATTGAATCAGAAAGAAAGGACCAGATTTATTGAGCTTCTTTCTTCAATCGAAGTTTCTGTTTCGGATACATTGATGAAAGAACTGGAGCATTTCGCTGAACTTACTGATAATTATTGCCTTTCGGACAACTGTGCTTACGATGGGATGAATATGAAAATGTATGAATCGGTGTGGGGTGAAGCTTCAGCGATGAGACACGAAGGGGTGCTTATGGATATTCTGAGTAAGATTTCGTGTCCTGTTGTTCTCGTACATGGCAGAATGGATCCGCATCCTTTGGAGGGTGTAGCAGAGCCGATGAAAGAGGCACATGTGCAATTTGTTCAGAATGTACTGGACAGATGCGGTCATTCTCCATTTAACGAAAAGTTTGCGTCAGAAGCTTTCTATTGTATCCTTGATAAATTTATAGGCTGAAATGTTGTCTTTGTACTTGTTCGAAACGTGAAAGATATACGTTTCATTGTTTCGTGCTGATGTAGTCATAAACAACCTCAGATATTTCAGCTATAATGCCTGCAGTCTCAGAATCGCTTTCTTTAGAATTCTTTACGAATACCGCAATAGAATAATGTCTGCCGTCAGACAAAGAAATGTATCCGACATCATTTATGGCAGTAAGTATTCCGTCTGCATCTCTGTCGCTTGTACCTGTTTTGTGCGCTATGCTTGCATCTTTTCCTTCAAGTGGAAACGGAAGACGGTCCTTGCCGGTCGTGCAGTTTGACATCGTATTTCGGATGAACGACAGATATGGGTCGGGAACAATCTCGCGTGTGAATGCTGCATCAATCAGTTTGGCCGCTTCGAGCGGAGTAGTCCAGTTTGAGTAGCATAATTTCGGATCTACATGCATGTCGTTCTCATTTACTGAAATTGCAAATTTATCAATCCCCAGTGTTCGTATGAAACTGTCAGTACGGCATAAGTCTGCTGTACGTTGAAAGAGAATATCGCATGCATTGTTGTCGCTCTGCTGTAGGGTGTACTCCATCAGCTCTGCGTATGTAATGTCGATATTTCCGTTTGGATATTTGTCTCTTAAAGGGCTGTAGGTGTTCTCCTTCAGCTCTTTCTTTGAGATATGAATTGTATCGTTGAGTTCCAGTCCATGTGTGCGCAGATAATCAGATGTTGCCAGAGCCTGATGAAACTTGAATACGCTCATCATCGGATATTCAGCATCGTTGTTTACCGTAACGGTGTCTTTGCCGGCAATTACAGCAATTCCTATTTCGGCATTCTTTCCGGCAATGGCTTCATTGAGCCTGTTTTCCAATGAATCCGATGGTTGAGATGGTCTGCATGATGCCAGTGCCAAGCTTGCCGTAATGGTAATGTATATGGCGGTTTTACCTTTGTGCATATCAATGATTCGGTTTTTGTCTTATTGTTGCTTATTGGTGTTGTTGAGTATCACGAGTGCGCCTATGACTCCGGGTACCCATCCCGCCAGTGTCAGTATTGTCACAATGACCACCGAACCGCATCCCTTGTCGATGACGGCCAACGGTGGAAATATGATGGAAAGTATAACTCTAAATATTGACATGTATTTCTTTTGTTTTTTATGAATGTTAAAGGTCTATGTCGAGTTCAACGGGGCAGTGGTCTGAACCGAAAATTTCAGTATGTATCTTGGCGTCCTTCAGCTTTTCGGCAAGACGTTCCGAGGCAAGAAAATAGTCTATACGCCACCCTGCATTTTTTTCTCTTGCTTTGAATCGGTACGACCACCACGAGTATATGTTTGTCATGTCGGGATAGAAGTATCTGAAGGTATCTATGAAACCGGCATCAAGCAGTGTCTGGAATTTTTCCCTTTCCTGATCTGTGAATCCGGCATTCATGCGGTTGGTCTTCGGATTCTTGAGGTCTATTTCCTTATGAGCAACGTTGAGGTCGCCGCAAACGAGCACAGGTTTTCTGCTGTCTAAGTCCTTGAGGAATGCTCTGAAATCGTCTTCCCACGTCATACGGTAGTCAAGACGCTTGAGTCCGTCCTGTGAGTTTGGAGTGTAGACAGTGACAAGGTAAAAGTTGTCCATTTCGAGTGTAATGACTCTTCCTTCGTGGTCGTGATCGTCAATGCCCATTCCGAGACTTACGCTGAGCGGTTCCTTGCGTGTGAAAATGGCTGTGCCAGAGTAGCCCTTCTTTTCTGCATAGTTCCAATATGACTTGTATCCCTCGAATTCCAGATTGAGCTGTCCTTCCTGCATCTTTGTTTCCTGCAGGCAGAAGAAGTCGGCATCGAGCGAGCGGAATGCTTCACCGAATCCTTTGTCGTTGCACGCTCTGAGTCCGTTTACGTTCCATGAAATGAGTTTCATAATGCTGTGTATGTCTTTTCTGATTTGCTATTCGTGTTTCTAATTATATCTCTTGTCAATCCTATTTTTGCACGCCTCCGCAAGTGCTTCACGTTGTCGTCGGGTGAACTTCTTTACCACCTCTTCGTAAGAATGGTCAACCAGTTCAAGTATTAGTCTGTCGGGTACATCGCTTATAAGAAACACCTGATTCCAGTATTTCTTATTGAAATGATATGCACCCACAATACCTGTATATCTGTCTCTTAGCTCCAGAGCTCTGTCAGGGTCACATTTCATGCTGACTCTGTCCGGAGTATTCAGATTTATGAGCAGAAACATCCTGTCGACAACCTTGAAAACAAGATTATCTTCATCGAACGGAAAACATTCGTATGCTGCATCCTTTCCGAGGCAATATTCTCTGATGGTTTCTATATCCATAAGTCATCCGTTAGGTTTGACAATTGCAAATATAGCGAAAGCCGAGCACAGAGGCAAATCGAAAACATTGTTTTCGTTTTTGTCTCTGCCGAGGCGCATCCTATATTATCTAAATATAATAGTTGAATTTTCTCCTCTATGCGGATATTTTAGGCTATATTAGCGCTGAAAATAATAAATGTATGATATGAGCTTGAATATAGATGACATTCATCCGCAAATTCTAAATGTAGGTCTTGCCAGACACATGGCAGATTGGAATTGGAAAAATGTCAACAGTTCGTTTGCACGCCTATACTATATTGTTGAAGGAACAGCAAAGATTGTTTTGCCCGACGGCATACACGAACTCATCCCCGGTCACATGTATTTCGTTCCAGCTTTTACAGAACACAGCTGTATCTGCGATTCACGTTTCACTCATTATTATGTACACATATATGAGGACATGAATTCAAGTGCTAATCTGTTTGAAGACTGGGCGTTTCCTGTCGAAATCAAGGCTGAAGGCTATGAGGAGGAGCTCTTTGCACGTCTCTGCTCAATCAATCCAGATATGAATCTGGCCAAATCAGATCCTTCGACTTACGACAACAATTCAACTCTCATACGCAATCTTTCGCGAAGCAAACACGTGCCTTCATACATAAGACTTGAAACCCGAGGCATAATACTTCAGCTCTTGGCTTCATTTTTCAAACATGCCGTTCCTAAGATTGATGTTAAGGACGACCGTATACGAAATGTCATCGGGTATGTCAGAACTCATCTGGCGGAGACAATAAATCTGGATGAAATAGTAGACAGCCTTTGTTTGTCGAAGGATTATTTCATCAGACTTTTCAAGCAGGAGACAGGAGTCACGCCGATGAAATATATCAACCAGAAAAAGATTGAACGTGCTCAGCTCATTCTTGCAACAAAGGACATGTCTGTGAAAAACGTTGCTTTGTTTCTCGGCTTTGAAGATTTTTCATACTTCAACCGAGTTTTCAAAAAAGCAACCGGTGTTACTCCAAACGATTACCGCAGACGACTGATGCAAGACACCTGAACCGGTATTTGATTTTCTGCAGGCGCTCGTAAAGATATTTTTGAGCGCGCAGAAATATCGTTCCGAGCGCTCGTAATAAAAAACAAAACGGTGCAGATGTTTTCGATGTCTGCACCGTTTTGCAATGTCATAGTGTGTGTATCATAATTTTTCAATGTCCGATTTCTATAAGTATTCTGAAAATCTTTCCAGGATTTTCAGCCCATTTTTCCAACATCTCGCCTGCCTGTTCCATCGGTGCAACGTATGATATCAGCTTGTCGGTAGGGCTGGTGCCTTTCTTCAGGAATCTGATTACGGCTTTGAAGTCTGAAGGCGATGCGTTTCTCGAACCGCGTATGTCTAGTTCCTTCTGCACGAACAGTTTTGTCTGGAACGATGTCTCGTCTTTGGCATAGCCTATGCATACAACACGTCCTGTAAATCCAACTTCATTCACCGCAGTCTGATAAGTCTGAGGCGAGCCTACAGCTTCGATTATGACGTCAGGGCCGTAACCTTCGGTAATCTTCTGCAGTTTCATGTGAAGGTCTTCTGTCTTTGAGTTGACGGTGTGCGACGCACCCATGAGACGTGCAATCTCCAATTTCTCATCATCAACGTCTACTGCTATCACGCTTGCACCTCTCTGTGATGCACGTGCAACGGCTCCAAGACCTACCATTCCGCATCCGATAACCATCACGGTGTCTATGTCTGTGACGCATCCGCGTGCAGCAGCGTGGAAACCTACGCTCATAGGTTCAATCAGTGCACATACGTCGGCAGGCAGATTGTCGGCTGGGATAACCTTCAGCCACGGCACAGCAACGAATTCCGTCATGGTGCCGTCGCGCTGAACTCCGAAAGTTTCGTTGTGCTCGCAGGCATTAGGTCGGCCATTACGGCATGATGCACATTTCCCGCAGTTTGTGTAGGGATTTACTGTCACGCTCATGCCTGGAACGAGATTTTCCGGAACACCGTTGCCTACAGCTTCTATCTCAGCACCGACTTCATGACCTGGTATAACGGGCATCTTTGCCATCGGATTCTTGCCTCTGTACGTATTGAGGTCGGAACCGCAGAATCCAACGTATTTAATGCGCAGCAGCACTTCGCCGTCTCCGCATTTCGGTTCATTTATTTCAGTAAGCTGTACGCTGAATGGTGCAGCAATCTGTAATGCTTTCATATATTTTCTTTTAAGAATGTGTGTGTTGTTTTACTTTGAATATTGATATGGAGGCCGGATTTATTCAGACATGTTCTTGATGTAAGGGAGATCGGGCAGATTGGTGAATCCGTAGAATTTTTCTGCATTTTCTCCCAAAAACATGCGTTTCTCGCTTTCGCTCAGCATATCGGATTTTATCACGAAGTCGTGGGACATCTTGTATGTGATGGCTGTAATTGTCCGCGGGTAGTCTGAACCCCACATGAGTTTCTCCATTCCTACCATGTCGGCAGCCTCCTTTATGGCTCTGACTGCACCGGCGAAAGGATAGAACTCGGAGTTGAACAGCCACGTTATGCCTCCCGACTCGATGTAGACATTCTTGTTTTCGGCAAGCTTTATCTGTTCGTGCCATCCTGGGACGGTGACCATGCCGAAATGGCCTATAGCAATTTTCAGTTGCGGGCATTCCTGAATTACTTCTTTCATTTCGCCTACCTGCGTTGTGCCTTCGGCCATGTCTATGGAGAGTATCAAACCCCTCTTTTCCATGAATCGGAACATGGCCATCATTTCATCGCTGTTTAGGAGCACTCTGCCGTTTTCTGTCTGAAGTCTGTGGCCAGGAATCTTTATTGCCTTGAATCCTTTCGACTCCAGTTCTTCAGCTTCTTTCAGAAACCCCGGTTTGCGGAATTCGCACATCCCGCAGACGAAAAATCTGTCAGGATATTTTTGCTTGACTTCCAGCAGATAGTCATTCTGTATGCCGTCAATGTATTCCTGCGTTACGACGGCTGCGCCGACCTGTGCATAGTCCATGTTGGACAGAAAAACTTCAGCGCTGTTGCGCCCGTCAATCATGAAAGGAGGAAGCATCTGCCGCACTTCGCCCATGAACAGTGAACGCCCGTTGTTGAGTGTGCGTATAGGCTTGTTGTCCACAACGGTATCCTGTTTGAGCCAGAGATGCGAGTGAGCATCAATTATTTTGTATTTCATGGTGTGCTTTGATTTTTATGTCAAGGATTATGTGTTGGCCCATGTTACTCTGAGCTGGTCGCCGATAATCTCCTTTACTTTATTGACCAAATCCCAGTCGATGGGTTCTTCTACATATTTGATGTTCTTGGCTACGTTTGCCGGATTTGCAGAACTGAACAGAGTGCTGGCAATTCTGCCGTTGCTTACAGCAAACTGCACAGCCAGTTTTTCAATAGGGTAGCCCTGCTGCAGACTGTTTTCGGATGCCCTCTTGCATGCTTCAACAAGTTTCTTTGGTGCCGGATGCCATTCTGGAATTCCCCTCTGTGACAGGAGGCCCATGGAGAGCGGTGAAGCATTGATTACACCTACGCCCTTGCTTTCGAAATAGTCGAGATAATCGCCCAGCTTGTCATCGTTGAGCGAGTAGTGGCAGAAATTCAGAATGGTTTCAACAGTTCCTTCAGGTGTGTGGTCGATGACCCATTTCAGATTCTCAATCTGCAGGTCGGTGATGCCTACATGCTTCACTATGCCTTTCTCCTTGAGCTCTACAAGTGCAGGAAGAGTTTCTTCTGCAACCTGATGTAGGTCGGCAAATTCTATGTCATGCACGTTTATCAGATCTATCTGGTCTACGTTGAGGCGCTCCATACTTTCGTATACGCTCTTTTGCGCCCTTTCTCCAGAATAGTCCCATGTGTTTTTCCCGTTTTCGCCGTATCGGCCGACTTTTGTTGAAAGAATATATGATTCGCGAGGCAACTCCTTCAAAGCTTTGCCCAAAACAGTCTCAGCCTTGTAGTAACCGTAGTATGGCGATACATCTATGAAATTTATTCCATTTTCGACAGCAGTGAAAACGGCTTCTATAGCTTCGGATTCTTTTACTGAGTGGAATACTCCTCCAAGTGATGATGCTCCGAATCCTAAAGCAGACAATTTCATACCGGTCTTCCCGCACTCGTTGTATTTCATAATGTTTTTCTATTTATAGGTGTTTGTAAAAGTGTTTTTCTCTATGTAGTATAATGTGGTTCAGGGATATTTATTCGTATAGATGGAATATTCTTTCCATCATAGTCCATTTTTCCTTTGATGTGCATCCTGGAGCGCATTCCTGGAATCTGTCAACAGTCTCTTCCCATTCTTTCTGTTTTGGCAGTGTTGCCAGTTTTGCCATAGCTTCGTCCCAATCGAAATCCAGAGGAGTTTCAACTATCATGAAAAGTTTGTTGCCCTGCAGGTAGATTTCCATTTCGAGTATGCCTACAGACCTGATGCCTTCTCTTATTACAGGCCACGAATATTCTTCGCTATGCAGTCTTCTGTATTCTTTTATCAGTTCTGGAGTGTCTTTGAGACTGAGTGTCTGGCAATATCTTTTTACAGGAACGCCGTACTGTTTGGTCTTGTATCCTTCAGTTTTCATATATATTCATTTTTATTATTACAGATGCAAAGCTATTTCACCAAAACTTTTTTTTATAGGACTTTAAAGGTGTAATATGCGAAAAAATCGACATTGGGCATTTTCGTCTTGCTTAAGAATGCAAAGGTTTCTATTGTTTGCGACATTGGGAAAGGTGTCTTTGGGATAGATATATTTGTCTCTGCGTGTATGAAAATGTATATTCATGTTGTAAAATGCAGTATTTTAAAGCTGTTTTTGTTGGAATACTATTGAAAAATGTCGAAGAAAACACTTATTTTGCTGTTGCTGGATTTGTTTTTATATTATACCTATTAAACCTGATTATGAAAAAATTATTGTTTTTCGTATTTGCATTGTTTGCAAGTACTGTATCTGCACAGCATATAGATGCGGATGGAGCAGATGATTATCGAAAGAGACCTATAAGACGGGTCTTTAATGAAGTTGATTTTATAGAATCTTTGCCTGAACGAAAATCAACTTGTTCTGAGAATTCTTATAGAGTAAATGTTCCCAAAGGTGATGTCAAGGTATACTATGCCGATTATGCAGAGTATCTGCGCGGATTGGGATTTCTCGGTGGGAGAATACATTATTCCACCAATGTCGTTTTTGCAGAATCCGATATTGTATATATACAGAATATGTTTGCCCGCAGTTTGTTGGGCGAAACGTATTTTAAGGGATCATTGAATGAAGATGAAACCAAAATCACCGTAGATAACAATGCCTATGTTGGCGAATACAACGGTTGTAAGTTTTTCTTGCGGAATATAGATCCTGAAAAACTTACTGTGATTGAAGAGCCTATAGTATTTTTATACGATAAAACAAGTGGCAAGATTTCTTCGGATTATACTTTGGGCTTGTTTGTTGAAGGAAGTTCTGTCAGCGGTATTTATACATTTGGATATTCATTTTCCTTATTCTCTGAAAATGCTTTTCCTGCTTCTGAAAAATACAGCATGCAGTGCATTGACGGCGAAGGTAATGATGTTGCCGGTGAAATAGAAGTTATCGAAGATGGATACAACAGTCTTATTAAAGGCATTGATCCTGCGTATCCTGAAGCATGGGGATACGGCATCGTTTCAGATAGTTTTATATCTGTATATAACAATATTGTATACGATGATATCTTTTTGACCACGCTTGACAGCAACGGCAATTTGGGAGGTGTAAACCTGTTTTATGATGAAAGTTCCGGTTCATATATGCTTCCAAACAGTTTCAGTATGGTTAATTTGAAATCTTTTGAAAATGATAGTGATGAATGGTGGTATGTAAATTCATTCAGGAATGTTGAAGTCCACAAAAACACAACTGGAATTTCAGAAATCTCAGATAATTACAATGGAAAAGAAATATCCAGAGTAGATTATTATGATCTGTCTGGAAGAAAAGTGACAAAGCCTTTGAACGGATTGCATATTAGAGTTGTAAGATTCTCTGACGGAGCTTCTATTTCTGAAAAATATTTGGTAGGTGAATGAATTTAAAAAGGAAGCCAAAGCCACTAAATAAAACTTGTTCTTCTGTGACTTTGGCTTCCTTTTTTATCAGTAAATATTCTGATGTCGTTGACGTGTATCTTTTGTATCAGCTGTTGAGCTGACCTACGATTTCTTTGGCCGAAGCACATCCGTGCTTGTCAAGCCATTCGTTTATGCCGTCAATGGTTTTGATTGTTACTGCTGGGTCGATGAAATTGGCAGTACCGATTTGTATGGCCGATGCTCCTGCAAGCATGAATTCGATGGCATCGGAAGCATTCATTATTCCACCAAGACCGATTACAGGGATTTTTACAGCCTTTGCTACTTGCCATACGCATCTTACTGCTACTGGCTTGACTGCTGGGCCGCTGAGACCTCCTGTGGCGATGGAAAGGACCGGACGTCTTTTCTCGATATCTATGGCCATACCCATCAATGTGTTGATGAGCGATACTGAGTCGGCTCCTGCATCTTCGACGCTGCGTGCAATGTCTGCGATGCTGGTTACGTTTGGAGAGAGCTTTACAATGAGTGTCTTGTTGTAGGCCTTGCGAACTGCTTTTACGACACTGGATGCTCCTTCTGTTGTAACACCGAATGCCATTCCGCCTTGCTTTACATTCGGACAGCTGATGTTGAGCTCTATGGCCGGTATGTTTTCAAGCTCGTTTATGCGTGCAGCGCATTCTGCGTAGTCCTCAGGGCATGATCCTGACACATTGACAATCATGTTTGTGGCGATGTCCTTTATCTTAGGATATATAGTGCTGCAGAAATAGTCTACACCTTTGTTCTGCAAACCTACGCAATTGAGCATGCCGCTGGCTGTTTCTGCCATGCGTGGATAGTCGTTGCCTTCGCGCGGATTGAGGGTAGTTCCCTTGACGATGATTCCACCGATACGCTCAATGTCTATGATATCTGAAAATTCCAAGCCGTAGCCGAATGTGCCGGAGGCTGTCATGACCGGATTCTTCATCTTGAGTCCGGCTATATCTGTTCTTAAATCTGCCATGTTAAATCTTCTATGTTGAATACTGGGCCTTCCTTGCAGACGCAAACGTTGCCCTTGACTGTTTTTTCTACGCAGCAGAGGCATGCACCGAGTCCGCATGCCATCATGTTCTCAAGCGATACTTCGCATGGAATGTTGTTGGCTTTTGCAAATTTTGCAACTGCCACCATCATAGGTTTTGGTCCGCAAGTAGATATGCGGTCGAAGTGGGTGTTTGTCAGTATAGAGTGTTGTGTAACAAATCCCTTTTCGCCTTCGCTTCCGTCTTCGGTTGTGATGTGGAGATCGCCGATGCTCTTGAACAGATCTAGCTCGAGAAGATCGTTCTTCGAACGTGCACCCAGAAGGAATACTGGCACGGCGCCGTTTTCCTTAAGATAACGTCCATAATCGAGAAGTGGAGCTACTCCGACGCCTCCTCCGACGAGAAGTACACGCTCACCGTTTGCTTTTATCGGTGAGAAACCGTTGCCCAGAGGGAAGAGTATGTTGAGCTTGTCTCCTTCCTTCAGTTCTGCAAGTTTCTTGGTTCCTTCGCCAACAGTCTGAATGAGGAGCCAGATCTGATTCTTTTCTTTGTCCACATAGTTTATTGATATTGGACGGCGCAGAAAAGTTGATGGGCTTCCTTCAACTTTTACCTGAACAAACTGTCCGGGTGTGATGTCGGGCAGGGGAGTGCTGTCGGTCAGTTTGAGAAGTACATACCGTGGGTGCGGATGTGAAGCTTCTGCAACTGTCATGTCTTTGAGTTGTTTCATGAGCTATATTGTTTTTGATGATGTTTTCGTTGGAATGTTAATTCAGTTTAGTCCGAATTGCTCGGGCGAGCACTGTGATTCTACATGTCTTTCGGTCTTGTCATCCAATCCTGTAAAGAAATCGATGCCTGTTGCTTTTTCTACTGAGTCTACGCTGACAGCATAGTCGGCCAGAGGTTTGTCTGTATCGTCATTAGGCATTATGAATCCAATAGCTTTCGGTGAGTCGTCGAGTATAAGCAATACTTTGAAGAAACGGTCTGGAACAGAAATCTTCAGTTTCTTTCTGTTGCCTATTCTTTTCGGTGACTTGCTGTCATATATCGGACCGCAGGCAATGTATACTGTCTGGTGCATACCTAGTTCACGACAGAATTCTTCAAGTTGGTTCCAGTCGCCTGCATTCAGATTATGTCCTTGTGGGCATATATTTGTCATCAGGAAAGATTCTTCCATTGCTTTTTCACTGAATGTATTATCTCCGGCTGGACACATGTGACCTCTGTCGTAACCGCTGCGTCTGTAGTCTCCAGTCTCAATTCTGTATGCTTCATCAATCTCTTCGTCTGGAGTAAAATTGTTTGTTCTTTTGACATCTCCCTGAAGTCTTTCAGGATATAGACTCCAAGCCACGTAGTTCGGACACTTGGTTTCAATATTGTATGAAACAGTGTAGGCTGTGCGTTTAAGTATTATTTCCGGCTTATTTGAAATAGGCGCCGGCATTTCCATTCCTGATATTGGAGATTGCTCTTTTGTGGATGTGGTTTCGTAGCCTTCGGGGTATGCCTTTCTGTCTGTTTGTTCTGTATTGGCTACAGCCGTTTCAGTTTTTAATATTTCATGCAAACGATTAATGTATCCTGATTTGCCGGCTGTTAAAAGTGCAATAATGCATACTATTGCCGAAATATACAATTTTGATCTGTTGTTCTTTTTTCTTCTTGAAACCATGTCCGTAGGTGTGTGAGTCCCTTTAGTTTTAAAATGCATCACATATTTTCAACCATTGACAGAAGTCAACGTATGAGAAAATTATTTATGCAAAAATATAAAAACATTTCCCAATGAGGTCCATTTAATATATATTTTTCCCTATATTTGCACCGCCTTTTGAAAATGAAGGCAGGTATATTTAAGCCGAATTGGCTCAGCTGGTAGAGCAATTCATTCGTAATGAATAGGTCGCGGGTTCGAGTCCCGCATTCGGCTCATGAAAAGATGATGTTCCAGATTGGGGCATCATCTTTTTTTATTAAGTAGTTTATGTTATTCTGTTCTTGTTTATTGAAGCATGATTCTTTTTCAATTTAATTTCCTTTCAGAAGCACAGCTGTTTAAATGTAAAAAGCTGAAATCCGTAATTTGATGCGGATTTCAGCTTTATATAATGCGTTGACCAATTCTATTTTCAACTGAAGAAACCGAGGAGTACTCCGGCTGCTACGGCTGAACCGATAACACCTGCTACATTTGGTCCCATGGCGTGCATGAGGAGGTAGTTGTGTGAGTCGTATTCGAGACCGAGGTTGTTGGAGATACGTGCAGACATTGGAACTGCTGATACTCCGGCGTTTCCGATAAGCGGATTGATCTTCTTGTTTTTAGGAAGAACAAGGTTGAACAACTTCACGAAACATACTCCTGATACTGTAGCAATGATGAATGCCAAGGCACCGAGGAAGAATATGTAGATAGTGTTTGTTGTCAGGAATTCGCTCGCTTGTGTAGAGCATCCTACTGTCAAACCGAGCAGTATGACAACGATGTCGTTCAATGCCGATCCAGCTGTTTTTGCAAGTCTTGCTGTCTTTGTACTTTCCTTGAGCAGGTTTCCGAAGAACAACATACCGAGAAGCGGGAGTCCAGACGGTACTATGAATGTTGTAATCAGAAGTCCTACGATAGGGAAGAGTATCTTTTCTGTTTTGCTTACCTGTCTGCTAGGCTTCATCTTTATGAGTCTTTCTTTCTTTGTAGTCAAGGCTCTCATGATAGGAGGCTGGATGACAGGCACGAGCGCCATGTAGGAGTATGCACATACTGCAATTGCTCCCATGAGGTTCGGCGACAGTTTTGATGACAGGAAGATGGCTGTTGGGCCGTCTGCACCGCCGATAATGGCGATTCCGGCTGCCTGGTTCGGTTCAAATCCGAGTGCAAGAGCAATGATGTAGGCACCGAATATACCGAACTGTGCGGCTGCTCCGATGAGCATCAGCTTCGGATTGGCGATAAGGGCAGAGAAGTCTGTCATTGCGCCGATACCGAGGAACACCAGCGGCGGATACCATCCGGCCTTTACACCCTGATAGAATATATTGAGCACAGAGTTGTCCTCATACAATCCTATTTCGAGTCCTGCAGCCTTGAACGGTATGTTGCCCAGCATTATGCCTAAACCAATCGGTATAAGCAATAGAGGTTCAAAGTCTTTCTTTATTGCAAGCCAGATGAAAAACAGTCCGACAAGAATCATGAAGAAATTGCCTATTTCGAAATTGGCAAAACTTGTATATGACAGAAAGTCTGTGAACTTCGTTGCTATGAAATCTAAAATACTGGTACTTTCCAACATAGATTATTCAATTGTAAGAAGTACTGTACCTTCCATTACAGTGTCTCCCTTGTTTACATTAATAGCGACAACTTTTCCTTCTCTTTCGGCATCAATGTTGTTTTCCATCTTCATTGCCTCGAGAATTACGACAGTATCACCTCTCTTGACAGTTGCTCCTACAGCTACCTTTATTTCAACTATAGTTCCAGGGAGAGGAGCTTTGACAGCGTATGTTCCTGCTGGAGTTTTAGCTGTTTCTGCAGGCTTTGGTGCATCAATTGTCTTTACAGGAGCAACAACCGGACGAATCACCGGTTTCGGTGCTGCGATTGGCTTTTCGAGTTCTACTTCAAATTCTATGCCGTTAACTTCAACTTTGGCAATATTCTCTTCAATGTCGTTGATTTTTACATCATAGTCGACACCTTTGATCTTATACTTATACTCTTTCATATTAAATGTTCTGATTTGATTTGGTTATTTTGTTCCAGGTACGGATCTCATCATTCTAGATTTTGAGTTCCATGCACTGTCGTGGCGCTTGATTGTTATCACGCCGCTTTCGATATCGTGTGTGTTGCCCATGTATTCGTGCAGTGCAAGCGAAATGGCAGCCACATAGTTGTCATATTCGATACCTTGGGTTTCAGTTCCTTGTTTTGCCATAACTGTAACTTTGCTAGCTTGTTCATGTATCTTTCTGATGGCTTTCACGCGTTCAAGCTTTGTCGTACGTGTAATAGCCCATCCGAAGAATCTGAAGAACACGTAGAGCAGTGCCAGGCAGACGAAGACAATTGCCATGGCTATTATTGCCATAGCTATTCCGTACGGGTCATTCTGCTTGAATTCTGCAATCTTGTCTTCTGTTTTTCCGTCAATCTTGTTGGGGCCGTTCGGGGTTATCTGCTGAGGATCGGTCATGACCCACTCGTAGCTGTCGTTTTCGCCGTTGTAAACTCTTGCGTACGAATATCCGGGCTTGAGCGATGCCGGTACGGTAACAGAGTCGAGCAGAGTCTTTCCGTTTCCATCGTAGAGCGCAATGAAGTTCTCTTTTCCGGCTTCGAGCTTGAAGTTGGTGTGCAGTGTACCGCGATTGGTCATACCGTCTGCAAAGAACGTAATCTGCTGTCTTGCTCCAACGACAGTGCGCGGATCACCTTTGTGGATTACCGACATCATTTCGATTCTTTGCGGTACTTCCAGGTTTTCGTCAAGAGCATTTCTGTTGTTTGTCAGATAGTAGCTGCGTATGTCGCGCGTACCCCAAGATGTATTGGATATTTCTATCCAACTGTGCTTCTCTCCGTATTCGTCAAGGTAACCTCCGGTCGAGTCGCACGGTGAAGCAATGTACACTTCATTGATCTTGAAGCTGAATGCTCCCTGTGCGAATGAGGTTGCCGTGGCGAACAGGAGTGTTGCTAAACTTAATATCCTAAGTTTCATGTTGTGATCGATTATTTTACAATGGAATATTTCCGTGCTTCTTTGTTGGGTTTGTAACAGATTTTGTTGCAAGCTGTTCAAGTGCGCGGATTATGCGGAAACGTGTGTTGCGCGGTTCGATCACATCGTCGATATAGCCGTATTTTGCGGCATTGTAAGGGTTTGCAAAGAGCTTTGTGTATTCTTCCTCTTTTTCTGCGAGGAATGCCTTGGCGTCTTCGCCGGCAGCCTTCTTCTCCTTTGCTTCTTTTGTGTAAAGCACAGCTACGGCACCTGCAGCACCCATTACTGCGATTTCTGCTGAAGGCCATGCGTAGTTGATGTCGCCTCTAAGCTGTTTGCAGCTCATAACGATGTGAGAACCTCCGTATGACTTTCTCAGTGTGATAGTTACCTTTGGCACTGTTGCTTCTCCGTAAGCATAGAGAAGTTTTGCTCCGTGAAGGATTACCGCGTTGTATTCCTGTCCTGTACCAGGCAAGAATCCAGGAACGTCAACGAGAGATACGATTGGAATATTGAATGCATCGCAGAATCTTACGAAACGCGCTGCCTTGCGGCTGGCATTGCAGTCGAGCACACCTGCAAACTTTGAAGGCTGGTTGGCTACGATTCCGACACTTCTTCCGTTGAATCTTGCAAATCCGATGATGATGTTCTGTGCAAATCTAGGCTGTACTTCGAAGAATTCGCCGTTGTCTGTTATTGCGGCGATTACCTTGTACATATCGTATGCCTGATTTGGATTGTCTGGTATTATTTCGTTGAGGATGTCCTCTGTTCTGTCAACCGGGTCTGTACATTCAACGAGAGGTGTCTCCTCCATATTGTTCTGAGGAATATAGCTCAGAAGCTGCTGTATCATTGCGATAGCTTCTTCTTCTGTGCTTGCAGTGAAATGTGTAACTCCCGATTTTGTTGAATGAACGCTTGCGCCTCCGAGGCTTTCCTGGTCTACGTCTTCACCTGTTACAGTCTTTACAACGGCAGGTCCTGTGAGGAACATGTATGATGTGTTTTCCATCATGAGCGTAAAGTCGGTGAGGGCAGGAGAGTATACAGCTCCTCCGGCACAAGGACCGAAGATTCCTGAAATCTGCGGAATGACTCCAGATGCGAGTATGTTGCGCTGGAATATTTCTGCGAAACCTCCGAGTGCGTTGATACCTTCCTGAATACGTGCGCCACCAGAGTCGTTGATGCCGATAACAGGTGCACCCATCTTCATGGCCATATCCATAACCTTGCATATCTTCTCGGCCATTGTTTCAGACAATGATCCTCCGTTCACAGTGAAATCCTGTGCGAACACGTATACGAGTCGTCCGTTGATGGTTCCGCTTCCGGCTACCACACCATCGCCGAGATACTGCTTCTTCTCCATGCCGAAGTTTGTACATCTGTGGAGTTTGAACATGTCGAACTCTTCAAAACTTCCTTCATCGAGAAGCATGCTAAGTCTTTCTCTTGCTGTAAATTTTCCTTTGGCGTGCTGTTTGTCGATAGCCTTTTCACCGCCTCCGAGGCGTGCCTTCTCGCGAAGTTCGAGAAGTTCCTTTATTCTTTCTGCCTGTTTGCTCATAAAGATTTATTTGTTTTTCTTTTTAGTTCAGGCAAAATGCAGACCCGTTTTACCATCCTCGCTGTACAGAGATGATTTTGGTCCGTGTCTGCATTCTGCTGTTTATGGATTTATAATTTTTTCTGAATCAGATTTAAGCTTTTTCGCAAAGTTCTGTGAGTATGCTTGCTGTTGATTTAGGGTGCAGGAAAGCAATGCTCATCTGCTCAGCGCCTGGTCTTGGAGCCTTGTCGATAAGTCTGATGCCTTTGCTGTCGCATTCTGCGAGTGCGTTTGCAACGCCGTCTTCAACAGCGAATGCCACATGATGTATGCCTTTGCCCCCCTTTTCCAGGAATTTTGCTACTGCACTTTCAGGGCTTGTCGGCTCGAGAAGTTCAAGCTTTACTTCGCCTACCTTGAGGAAAGCAGTTTTTACTTTCTGGTCTTCTACTTCTTCTATTGCATAGCATTTCAAACCCAATACTCCTTCAAAATAAGGTAATACCTCTTCTATGCTCTGGACAGCGATGCCCAGGTGGTCAATACGTGAGATTTTCATATTTTCTTTTAATTATGTGTAGTATTAATAATTTAACTAGGTCAGTCTATCAAACGAAGCAAATTTACATAATTATTGTTGAAACAGAAAAATTTACCTATAAAAATAAAACCGTCTCGGCGCCTAATTCGCAAGTTGCTTTTCAGCTGTCTATACAAACTGCAGAACTCCAGGCGCTTGCAATGAATTTTCCGAGGGCGTGCAGTTGCAGCCGCGAGGGCTCGCGCCGTTCGATGCAAGGTCCTGTCTGTTTGCCGTTGATGCTGTGTGTTGTGTGGCAAAGTCTTTGTAATAGAATGTTTTTTATTGCTTTATTCCATTATATCTTCATTTTTGTTTACTTTTTGTGTGTACTAAAAGCTGTAAAGTATAACTTTGTGGCCAAGTAAATGCATTTCAGCAAAAGCACATATTAGGTAATACCATATAAATTACAGACAATGATCCATCTTGAGAATCTGAACAAAACATATCCCGGCATTGTGCCCCTGCATGTTCTGAAAGGAATCGATCTGGACATCGCCAAGGGAGAGTTTGTTTCAATAATGGGTGCTTCCGGTTCGGGAAAGTCTACTCTTCTCAACATTCTAGGTATACTCGACGATTACGACAGCGGTGTGTATGAACTCAACGGGGTTCCTATAAAGCATCTGAGCGAAAGCCGTGCGGCCGAGTACCGCAATCGTATGATAGGTTTCATATTCCAGTCGTTCAATCTTATATCCTATAAGAATGCTGTGGAGAATGTTGCCTTGCCTCTCTATTATAAAGGAATGGGGCGCAAGAAGCGTAATGCCTTGGCCATGGAGTATCTGGAGAAGGTGGGCCTTTCTGCATGGGCGACACATCTGCCGAACGAACTCTCAGGCGGACAGAAGCAAAGGGTGGCTATTGCACGTGCGCTGGTGACGAAACCGCAGATCATTCTTGCCGATGAACCTACTGGAGCTCTCGACAGCACTACGTCGGTAGAGGTCATGCAGATTCTAAAGGAGCTCCACGATGAAGGTATGACAATAGTTGTCGTAACTCACGAGAGCGGTGTGGCCAACCAGACTGATAAGATTATTCACATAAAGGATGGAGTCATCGGAAGTATTGAAGACAACAGCCAGCATAAGGCTTTCGACTTCGGTACCGGTGGACTTATGAAATGATAACTTGCTATGCTTGAGGATTTTCAAGAAATATATTATTCTGTTTCTCGAAACAAATTCCGAACCGTGCTTACAGGCTTTTCAATAGCCTGGGGCATATTCATGCTCATCGTTCTTCTCGGAGCGGGAAACGGACTTATCAATGCCTTCAAAGCCATGTCGGGCAATCTTCCTCTCAACTCCGTGAGGATATATCCCGGATTTGCGTCGATGGAATATAACGGTCTGAATCCTGGAAGAGGCACAAGGTTGAACACTGCCGACATTCAAATGTCAGAACGTTCTTTTGCTTCGAATGTGAGCTCTGCCGGTGCACAGCTGACACTTTCATCCGTCATTCTGACTGGCCCCAAAGGGTACGTCTCGCTGAACATCAATGGTGTTTATCCCGATTACACACGTTTTCAGCCGATGGCAATGGTCTACGGGCGTTTCATCAATCTTCCAGATATGGAAGGGAAGAGAAAATCAATAGTCCTGCATAGCAAGACGGCTGATGTACTTTACGGAAAGGCCTCGGATGCAGTGGGACAGACTCTCCGTTGCGGAAGTATGGTGTATGAGGTTGTTGGAGTTTATTCAGACGACAACAGCATTGGAAGTCCCAATGCCTATATCCCGTTTTCAACCCTGCAGCTGATTTACCAGAAGGGCGACCGTGTCGACAATATTACAATCTCGACTAAGGGGCTGGACAGCGAAAAGGCCAACAACGATTTTGAGGCGTCGTACAGAAAAGCTATGGGACGAAAACATTCGTTTCATTCCGATGATCTTTCTGCTATATGGATAAACAACCGCTTTCTCAACAACATTCAGATGCAGAAGGCTCAGAACATGCTGGTGACGGCCTTGTGGGTGGTCGGAATACTTACTCTTCTCAGCGGCATTGCGGGAATCAGCAACATCATGTTCATTACTATAAAGGAGCGTACGCGCGAACTGGGAATACGCCGAGCACTTGGTGCCAAACCATTCTCGATAATAAAGCAGATAATTCTCGAAAGTATCGTCATAACCTCCATTTTCGGCTATGTCGGTATGGTTGCAGGCATAGTGTTCACCGAATGGATGAATGTATCCATCGGTGGAAAGAGCGTGAATGTGGGAGTTTTTTCGGCCAAGATATTTGTCGATCCGACAGTCGATATCAACGTTGCGTTTCAGGCTATGATGGTACTCGTGATAGCCGGAACTTTGGCTGGTCTGCTTCCTGCGCGCAAGGCTGTAAGCATAAGTCCAATAGAGGCATTGAGGACTGAATGATGCTGTGATTCATAAATAATGGAAGTATAAAACGAATATATATAAGTTTCTGATGAGATTCGATATTGATCAGTTGGAAGAAATCCTGTCCACGGTTTCGCGCAACAAGATGCGAAGCGTGCTTACAGCCTTCGGTGTGTTCTGGGGCATATTCATGCTTGTGGTTCTCAGCGGTGGAGGTTTGGGATTCATGCAGATGATGACTGCCAATTTCGAAGGTTTCGCCACGAATTCGGGATTCATCATGACGTCGTCTACTGAACTTGCCTATAAGGGTTTTCAGAAAGGGCGTATGTGGAATCTCGACAGCACAGACCCTGAGGTTGTGAAGCAGTTTGTTGATGGAGTTGATGTTGTGGCACCAATCGTGTTTTCCTACGGTGCAAAGGCTATATATGGCGATAAGTCTGTGTCGTGCAGTGTCAAGGGCATTACTACCGATTATGGGGCCATTGAGGATCAGAACTTGTCGTGCGGACGAACGTTGAATGCGATGGATGTGATTGAAGGCCGCAAGGTATGTATTATAGGTTCCCGTATCCATGAAAGTCTTTTTCCTGATGTTCCTGATCCGTGCGGCATGGCTGTCAAGGTTGATGGCGTTTATTATCGCATCATCGGTGTGTACAGCAAAGGAAGCGGAAGCATGGCTGTCGGTTCGAATACGGAGGAGACGGTAATTGTTCCTCTTGGACTGATGCAGGACATATATAATAGGGGAAACCGCATAGATATGCTTACTTTCAAGGCTAAACCGGGATTCAGCGTAAGCGAGCTGGAGAAGCAGATAACTCCAATTTTGAAGAAAAGGCATTTCATAAGTCCTGATGACCGTCAGGCAGTCGTGTTCTTCAATTCGGAAGCCATGTTCAGCATGGTTGAAAGTCTGTTCAAGGGCATCAGCATATTGACGTGGATGATCGGTCTGGGCACTTTGCTTGCAGGAGCCATCGGTGTGAGCAACATTATGATGGTGACAGTGCGCGAACGTACATCTGAAATTGGAATACGCCGTGCCATCGGCGCCAAGCCGTTGGACATAATGGTGCAGATATTGATGGAAAGTGTTCTTATAACGATCGTTGCCGGATTGTCGGGCATAACGCTTGGTGTCATGGTGCTTGCCGCTCTGGAGTATGGTGTCAACATGGCCGATGGGACAGATTATTCATTCCTTATACCATTCGGCGATGCAGTGGGTGCATTGCTCATGCTCACGGTGTTCGGAGCGTTGGCCGGTATGGCTCCGGCATATAGGGCCATGTCTGTCAAGCCTATAGATGCTATGCATGATGAGTGATATATAGAAATGCTTGATTTTGATTGAATGAAAAATAAATGCAGATTAAGAATATGAAAAAGTATTTGAAATGGGCGGTCATCGTTTTGGTGGCTGCAATCTTTGTCGGAACTTTTGTTTTTCTCTTTTTGAGAAACAAGAAAGAAGAGGTAAAGTATGAACTGGTTAGTCCTCAGGTGCGCGATATCGTGCGTTCGACAATAGCCACAGGTAAGATAGAACCTCGCGACGAGGTGGCTGTCAAACCGCAGATTTCGGGCATCATATCCGAAATTTGCAAGAGTGCTGGACAGACAGTCGAGAAAAATGAGGTTATTGCAAAAATCAAGGTTATTCCTGACATGAGCAGTCTCAGCTCTGCCGAAAGCCGTGTGCGTCTCGCCGCTATCAATTACGGCAAGGCAAAGGCTGATTATGAACGCCAGAAGGTTCTTTACGACAGGGGACTCGTAAGTCGAAATGAGTATGAGCAGGCAGAACAGACTTTTCTTCAGGCAGAGGAGGAGAAAGCTGCAGCGGGCGAGTCGCTTGAAATTGTGCGCGACGGTGTTTCGTCAAATAACGCCTCGCTTAGTACCACGCTTATACGTTCTACCATAGATGGACTCATTCTTGATATACCGGTAAAAGTTGGTAATTCAGTCATATTGAGCAATACTTTTAACGACGGTACAACTATTGCTACAGTTGCTGATATGAGCAATCTGATTTTCAGGGGAAATGTGGACGAGACAGAGGTTGGTGCCATTCATGAAGGTATGAATGTGTCTATAACCATCGGTGCCATGCAGAATCTCAAACTTAATGCTGTATTGGAATATATCTCTCCAAAGGCTGTTGAGGTAAATGGTGCCAATCAGTTTGAGATAAAGGCTGCTGTTGATGTAGACGGCAAGAACAAGATTAGGTCTGGTTACAGCGCCAATGCAGAAATTGTTCTTGGTCGTGTATCAGGAGTATTGTCTGTTCCGGAGAGCGTTGTGGAATTCTCCGGCGATTCAGCTTTTGTCTATGTTTATGACAGTAAAACATCAGCTTTCAGCCGACGCTTTATAGAAACAGGTATGAGTGACGGAATAAATATAGAAGTCAAGAAAGGTATAACAAAGCAAGACAAGTTGAGAGGTGCACAGCTGGCCGGGAAGAGCGAATGATGCAGTGAAGAATCCGGTGGTCACCATCCGAACAGGTTTGGATAGCTGGAGTTTTCTTCTTCCTTAGGTTTCTTGTGTTGTACAACATCGTATTCCCAGTTGTCGAAACACAGTTCCAGCTGTATTACAAATGACTTGCGCAATGCGTATACGCCCCATTTGCCGTCGACCTTGCAGAACGGCGAACTGGGGCTTTTGCTTTGTTTCCACAGAAAGCGTCGTGTAGATTCGTAGATGCTCTTGTACAGATCATCAGTTTCGAACAGGCTGCAGTGTGAATTGTACAGCTGTCTCGAAATATTGTTTACCTTTACGCCTTCTGGATTATTGGTTAAAATCTCAATTATCTGGTTGTAATATAGATTCTTCACTGTTTAAGGAAATAATTGATGGGCATTTGTTTTATTGTATCGCTAAATTATGATTATTTTTTCTAAAAACCTACTTGGGGCATTAAAACTTGAGGAATATTGTTATATTTTTGTAGCTTATGAGGTTGCGGTGTAAGGAAAGGGCATGCGCATCTCAGTATGAATGTTGATTTAATTGCTGTCAATCCCTGCTTAAGGATTAATCAGAGAAAATGTATCCTTTGTAATGAAGAGCCGAATAGCTGTATTATGTATGTTGGCGTTGTTTGCCATGAGCCTTTGTCTTTCTGTTGTGTCATGCGGCGGAGGAGGCAATGTTGGTGTCGATGCCTTGAACGACAGCGCCTACAAGATGCGTTATCGTTCATTGGACTCCACGTATATGTATGCGAGCATGGCCCACGACATGTCAGGCTCTTATTCTGACGGTAAATATGAAGCCATGTGTTATATGGCTTTCGTAAGAATGATGCACATGGATTATGACAGCGCAAGAGCTATATATAATACAGTCGGGAAAAGTACATCCAACCAGTTGCTGAAACTGATATCAGATGTTGGACAGATGAGGATATGTCAGCGCACTTCGGACAACCGTGAATTTTATGATCATAGGTTTGCCGCAATGGAATGTATCGACCGTATCGAGAACGAGTCGGATAATCTGAATGAAAGGCAGAAAAGACTGTTTGACTATGCGAGAAGCGAATTTCATCTGGTTTCATGTGATTTCTATCATAGTTTGCGTCAGGAATCTCAGGCTATGAATGAAATGTCCTATCTGACAGACCATCGTGAACTTGTAGAGGATGACGATGCTCAGATGGCATATTATTGCTACATGATGGGACGGGGCGGATTCAAGGGAAAAGGTTCTTTTGAGGAAATGCGCAATGAAGAAATGCGTATGCTTTCCCGATGTCTCATGATCAGCCATATATCGGGCAACAGCTATTTTGAATCTAACGCAATGTTGTCTATAGCAGACATTCTTGTAGATGCCGATTCGCTGATATACTCACGTGTGGGCTTTTTGAAAGATATGTTTTCTGTGCGTGGAGGTGATGTCAGTGTGTTGCCTCTTATGATGGCAGAATGGTCGTTGGAGAAGGCTCGCGATTACGGCAACATATATACGATGTCGAAGGCCTACGTCACAATGTCACATTATTATTTCTATCACGGACGTTATGACGAGGCGCTGGAATGTTTGGGAAATGCTCTTCATTTTGTCAACGAACATCATAGCAGATATTATGGTTTTGAAAATCCAGAAGACAGTTTGTCTGTTTTTGAGGTCGAGGCTGATTCTGTTTCTACCGAGATGAAATGGATTGCCGACGACAGGATAAAGACTGTGCCGGCATGGATTGCCGACATACGCGAGATGTTGAGCATGACGTACAGTGCAAAGGGCATGAAGCGCGAGTCGGATTACAATAGAAACATATATCTCGACATACTTGATGCTACACGTCAGGACATGGAGATGCAGAGCCGTTACGACAATCTCCTGCAGAGAGAAAAAAACATTAATGCACTTCTGCTGTTTGTGGCTGTTGTAGCTGTTGCTGTCATAACCCTTGTGGTTGTTTGGGGAAGACGTTTGAGAAGAAACGGATTCTTTATAGTCGATAAACTGTCTAAAGTGCTTGAGATATGCAGACGGATAACCGGCTCTGTTCCTGCAGATGTTTCTAATGTAGACGACATACGTACGGCTGTGATGTCTTCTGTCGACAGTGATGTTCGTTCGCTGTTTCCGGATCTAGGTGATGACTTGTATAGAGAGAAGCGTGGAATGGCTTTCTACGATAAGGAAATGATAAGAGTCATACAGGTGTTCTATGAGTGGACAGTAAGAAACGGTGAGATGTATCTTGGCTTGGGAGGTGAGCGCCGCAAGCTTGAGGAAGAACGAGCAATGCATGAGTTGCGCATTGTCGGAAACAAACGCGACAATATTGACAAATGTACTTGTCTTTCCATCGTGTATGGCATCACGCCGTATCTTGACCGTATCGTATGTGAGGTTAAGAAGATGCTTGCTGATGTCAATGCTGAACAGAACGGCGAAAGATTGAAATATGTTTCAGAGCTTGTCGACAAAATAAATGACTACAACGATGTTCTTCTGCATTGGATTAAAATGAGGCAAGGTACAGTGAGTCTGCACGTAGAGACATTTTCACTTGCTCCTCTTTTTGAAACACTCCGCAAGAGCAGAAACGCTTTCAGCATGAAAGGTATATTGCTTGATGTGGTTGCTTCTGACAGTTGTGTTAAGGCTGATAAGGCTCTGACTCTTTTCATGATGAACACCCTGCTTGAGAATGCACGCAAATTTACACCAGAAGGCGGTAAAGTCTGTCTTGGTGCTGTGGACGGAGAAAAGTATGTGGAGATATATGTTGCCGACACCGGATGCGGACTCTCAGAAGCTGATGTAGACAAAATTGTCAATGAAAAGGTGTATGATTCCAGCACAATAGGCAATGACAGTGCTTCGGCAGGAAATAAGGGCAGTGGATTCGGACTGATGAACTGCAGGGGCATCATAGAAAAATATAAGAAGACCAGTTCTTTGTTTTCTGTATGTGCTTTTGGGGTGGAAAGCAGATTGGGGCAGGGCAGCCGTTTCTTTTTCCGATTGCCGAAGAGCGTGGCAAAGACTTTGTGCTTGCTGGCTTTTGTTATTTCAGCTTTCATGCCTATCTCTTGTGGCCATACGATTGGTTCGACAGATAATACTTCTGAAGCAGATTCCGTTGTGTGGTCACCTGATGATCCTCGTCTGAAGAAAGCTTCATTCTATGCTGATCAGGCTTATTTCTGCAATGTCGACGGCTACTATGAATATGCTTTGACATATATCGATTCTGCCCGCATGATGCTCAATGATTACTATCTCAGCGTTTGCCCAGAAGGAAATGAACTTATGAGCATGAGCGGTACACTCAACATGCCTGAAATAGATTTGTGGAATCGTGGTTTCAATACGGATTATCATGTCATTCTCGACATTCGCAATGAAGCTGCCATCGCAGCTCTTGCACTTAAGAGATGGAACGTATATCATTATAACAATGAGGTTTATACGCGTCTATATAAACTTATGGCGCAGGACAAGAACATTGAACAGTACTGCAACGACTTGCAGGAATCGTATACCAATAAGCTGACCATCATTATATTGATTGTTACGATGATAGTCCTCGGTCTTGCAGCTTATTATATGATGTACTACAGGCACAATCAGCTGTTTCTGCTGAACATGTCGCAACTGCTTCGTTTCAACAGACGTATGTTCTCTTTTACAGCTGGTGGGGAGTCCCTGGACCGTGAAGATGAAAGAATAGGTCGTTATGTGGAGATTCTCCATGAAGGTATCAACGACATACATCTGTCAGATGGAGTGGCATTGTGCGTACCTTCGGGTGAGGCTGGAACCTTGCGTTTCTCTTTTTCAAACGGGTGTCCTGAACGTGAATATCTTGAAGAAATGATGAAGAGTACGTATCAGAATCGTCGTCAGTATGATTCTGCAGGAACATTACGTACTTATCCGCTTACCATTGAAAACGACGGCGAAAATGTCATGGTTGGCGTGCTTGCTGTGGTTGTGCACAACTCTTCGCTTTCCGACGATGAGGAAATCATCATAAAGCTTATTGCACAGTTTACGGCCATACATCTTTTTTATTCAAAGATAAAATTGGATTCCAAACTGGTTGACATAGAACTGCTGGAGGATGAGAAACGTAGGGCTGAGATGGAAGAAAATGCTATACACGTGCAGAACATGGTGCTCGATAATTGTCTTTCCACAATAAAACATGAGACAATGTATTATCCGAACAGAATCCGCAAGATTGTAGACGACTTGATTTCTGCAGATGGCAGTCCCGATAAATCTGCCATTGTTTCTATGGACGAACTTGTATGCTACTATAAGGAAGTGTTTACGCTGTTGAGCATGTGCGCTGCGCGTCAGCTTGACAATGTGATGTTCCGCAGACGCAGGTTTGAAGTTGCCGTCTTGGGAGAATATGCACGTCGCCGTTTCGACAAACTAAACCGAAAGGCACATCTCGATGTCGTATTCAATATAGCGAGTCCATCTAAAAAACTCAAGGCTGTAGGAGATGTAATTTTGCTGGAATATCTGGTTGACAGTTTGCTGACTGAGGCTTTCCAGTGTGCTGAACCAGGAACATTGAGTTTGGATTTCTCCGAAAGAGGCGATTTTGTTGCTTTTACTTTTACGGACGAACGTAGGACATACGACGAACAGACACTCAACAGTTTGTTTTATCCAGACTCTCTCAGCATTGATTCTCAGCATGGCACGCTTAATGGCACGCAATTTCTTGTTTGCAGGCAGATAATACGTGAGCACGATAATTGTGCTGGTCGTCGCGGATGCCGTATTTATGCTGAACGGGCGCAACGCGGATTCAGAATAGTTTTCACTATACCGTTGTCTGCTTGACAGTCTCGGGCATTGAGCTGTCAGAAATTGTGTTCTATAAAAGGATTTATTTAGTAATGATAATTGTTTAACATAAAAGAAATATTTCAACGTGGATAAGTTTAAAGTTATAATAGTAGAAGATGTCAAGCTTGAACTCAAGGGAACTGAAGAGATTTTTCGTAACGAGATACCTCAGGCTGAAGTTATTGGTACTGCTATGACCGAGTCTGATTTCTGGTCACTGATGGAAAAGCAGGAACCGGATCTCGTACTGCTGGATTTAGGTCTGGGCGGTTCTACAACTGTCGGTGTTGACATTTGTCGTAATATTCGTTCGCGCTATCCGCATGTGCATGTACTTATATTTACTGGCGAGATTTTGAATGAGAAACTCTGGGTTGACGTGCTTGATGCAGGGGCAGACGGCATTATTCTCAAGTGTGGAGAACTTCTTACCAGCGGTGATGTTCAGAGCGTTATTGACGGCAAGAAACTTGTATTCAATCAGCCTATTCTGGAAAAGATTGTTGAACGTTTCCGTCAATCGGTACTTAATGAAAACAAGCGACAAGAAGCGATAGTAGACTATGATATTGACGAGTATGACGAGCGTATGCTCAGACACCTGGCTCTTGGCTATACGAAAGAAATGATTGCATCGCTCAAGGGTATGCCGTTCGGTGTAAAATCTCTCGAGAAGCGTCAGAACGACCTGATTTCGCGTCTTTTCCCAGACAATGAAAGGGGTGGCATAAATGCTACACGTCTTGTGACCAGAGCATTGGAGCTTCGCATAATAGATATAGACAATTTGGAACCAGATGATGAATAACCTGCTTAAGCGCCTGCCGCTTATCATGATTGCATCCATTCTGTTGGTTGCTTTCCTTTCGCTTATAGGAGGAGTATACGAATGGAACGTGCGCAGTCTTGTCAGTTCCGACGGTCTTAGATGGTCGGTTTCCCACATTGTGTCCAATATCGGCATGGCCCGTTTGCAGTATGTCGTTTTTGCACTCATTGGTTTAGGTGTGTTTGTCGAGTCGGGGCTTCCTGCTGTAGTTTGCGGACATCGGTCGCTCAAGCAGCGCAGGGCGTTCATGCTGACACTGCTTGTTGTAATAGTGTATGTTTCGCTTGTTTTAGGAATGATTCTTTTCCGCGGAGGACCTCTTCTTAGTGCAGTTGGAACTGTAGCACATTCTTCGTTTCTCAAAGGACTTCCAGGAATGGCGGTATTGCTTATGATTATTGCTGGCAATGTTTATGGTTATACGTCAGGCCGTTTCGTGTCGCTCGCGGATACAATCGATGCTCATGTTGCTCTTTTGAGATCAATGGCTCCATATTTTCTTACGTTGGTAATTGCCTCTGAACTTGTGGGATGCATACGTTACGTATGTGCCGTTTCTTCTGAAGTTTCGGATATTTACATGACTGTGTTTGAGTATGTGGTTTATTACCTGCCTTTGATTCTGCATCTTTTCGTGTTTTTCAGAAGCGGGAGGAACAAATATTATGCTTAGTCTATAATATGCGTATTTGCAGCTTTTTCGGATTTGTTATACAGCAAAGGCCGTACCGTCAGATTATGTTCTGTTTCGGTACGGCCTTTGTTTTGTTCTATTTTTTATTTGGTTGTTTTTCTTTATGCTGCGTCTTGCATAATCAGAATGTCCATTTTGCAGCAATTGTAGGAATTGCGTACAGCTTGTTGTTTCTTCCCATGTCGTTGTATACGAAGTTGTTGCTGATTTCAACTTCAGTACCGAGACTGAGGTTTACGCCTTCCATACCCTTTATTGTGTTCAGATTGAACCAGAACTGAGGCTCTGACATGAATATCAGTTTTCCGTTGACATTCTTGTCATACCAGAGATCTGCGAATCCTGAGAATGTGCAGAGCTTGTTTGCAAAAGTCACGCTCCAAACTTCTGTGAGCTGGAATCCGTTGAATGCACTCTGATATGGCTGTGCACCCTTGAAGTAATATTTGTACATGAGCTGTACAGAGAATGTCTTGCTGAAATCCTTGCTTGCCCAGTTCCATGCCGGACCCACGAGTACTGAATGCTGGAATCTTGATGGAGGCATGTTAAGATGCTTGTCTGAGCTCATTCCGCCGTTGTACTCCACGTGTGCTGCCCACTGCTTGTTTTTGCTTACATTGAATTCCCTGGAAATTTCCCAGTATGCACCTGCTGTACCAGTGCTGTAATAGTCGATATCTGTAAAGAAATATGTGCTTCCCCACTTGTCGGCCTTAAACATTTCTACAGTTGTTGTTACTTTCGGACGTTCAGGAATGTCGTTGTAGATTGCGCTTCCGAAATCGTAGTGCAACTGTATGTCCTGAGCACTTGCAGCGCCGCAGAACATAAGTGCCAACGCAAGAAGTAGATTCTTTTTCATGTATACTTTTATTTAATGTTTGTGAAATTTGTGCAAAGATATGTTTTTTTTGATACATTTGTCTATTGTTGCACTTTTAAATTCAAAACTTCGATGAATAATCAGAACAATAATGTTGTAATAATGGCCGGAGGAGTTGGAAGCCGTTTCTGGCCGATGAGTACTCCAGAGTGTCCAAAGCAGTTTATTGACGTGCTCGGATGCGGTAAAACCATTATTCAGATGACTTACGAGCGTTTCCGAGGCATTTGTCCTCCAGAGAACTTTTGGGTGGTTACTTCTGCAAATTATGCTTCTATAGTAAAGGAACAGCTTCCGGAGATACCGGAATCAAACATACTTCTTGAACCGTGCAGACGAAACACTGCTCCATGCATTGCATACGTGAGCTGGAGAATCAAGACGAAGAATCCGAATGCAAACCTTGTTGTAACACCGAGCGACCATATTGTTACAGATACTGAGACTTTCAGGAATGTAATATCTTCTGCACTCGATTTCACTGCAAGCACTGACGCTATCGTCACTGTCGGCATCAAGCCTTCGCGTCCTGAAACAGGATACGGATATATTCAGGCAGACCTTTCATGTTCGTCTCCACGCAACAAGAACATATACCGTGTGGACAATTTCAAGGAGAAGCCGTCGCTTGATGTTGCAAAGGAATACATCAAGAGCGGTGAGTTTTTCTGGAATGCGGGCATTTTCGTTTGGAGCGTAAAGACTGTGGTCAATGCGCTGAGAGTGTACCAGCCGACACTTTCTTCTATTTTCGAAGGCATACAGTCGTGCTACGGCACTGCGGAAGAGCAGGAAACCATCAACCGCGTTTTCCCTACTTGCGAGAACATTTCTGTAGACTACGCCATAATGGAGAAGGCAGAAGAGATTTTCGTTTATCCTGCAGATTTCGGATGGAGCGATCTCGGCACATGGGGCTCTCTGCATACATTGGCAAAGCAGGATGAATATAAGAATAATGTTATCGGCGACAATATTCGCCTGTATGACACACGCAACTGCATCGTTCATGCTGTCGGTGCAAAGAAAGTTGTTGTGCAGGGACTTGACTCATGCATTGTTGCGGAGAAAGACGGAGTTCTGCTTATCTGCAAGCTGAGCGAGGAACAGCGTATACGTCAGTTCTCTGAAGATTGATACTTATTCTCCTTCTGTGAATGCATGATAAATAATGTCTTTGTATTTCTTTAATGGATATTTCTATAAATAAAAAATCAGGCGCATCTGCATAAAAGGGTGCGCCTGATTTTTTGTTTATTCATTCAAGAATTTTATTTTGCCAGAGCTTTTTCGAATTCTTCCTTGAGTTTGTCATTTCCAGGGAAACCAATGAATTTGCTCTGAACATTTCCGTCCTTGTCGACAACCACGTATGTCGGTATGCCCTGACTTTCGAACTGCGAGAGGAGTGTCTGCCACTGCTCTGCGGTTACATAGAAGTGTTCGCCGTGGATGTCCGGTATCATGTTCTGCCAAAGATTCTTAGGCGATGTCACACCTGATACGTAAACGAATGTCACTTTGCCGGCCATTTCCTGTTTGAGCGGTTCGATGGTCTTCATGCCCATGCGGCAAGGTCCGCACCATGTTGCCCAGAAGTCAACGAGGATTGGTTTGCCCTTGAACTGCGATATGATATTGTTGAATACGTCGGCACCCTTTAGATTCTCGTCAAGATCATGAACCGTATATCCGGTCTTGCTCTTGTTGGCTTCGATGCGGGCAACAACTTCATCGTTCATTTCGAAGAGTTTGTCTGCAAATGCCGGAGAATTGCCCTTGATTGCTTCTTTTATTTCGTCACTGACAGGTGTAAAGTCTGCAAACTGTTTGGCAACGGTCTGTGCGTAAGTGAGCTGCGGAATGAGTTCGCTGTTGTCCTTGAAGAGGTTGTAGAGTTTTTCGTTGTTTCTAGCGATAGCAACTGTGAGCTGTGCAAGGCGTGGTGCCATGCTTGTGTATGCATTGAACTTGTTGTTGAATGCGTTCATCGATATTACCTCGTCGTAGTAGTCGGCCGGCACTTCTGCTTCCTTGCCCTGAGTCATGTTGCGGTAGAGGAGCGGTGCTGTGATGATGTTGATGCTTGCTGCAAGTTCTGTTCTCGCTTTAAGATAGTTCTTCATGACACTGCTCAGATTCTTGTCGCTGTCGATGTTGGCCTTTATCAAGTTGAGAGTCTTCAGCTGTTTTTCCTTGAAAGGAACAATTCCGGAGGACTTGAACTCTGGAAAATCCCACTTGTAGAGGGCTTTTTCGGTGACATCATCGTCGAGCGAGTTGTACTCGTCGTTGAATGCGCTGAGTTCGCCTTCAAACCAAATGCTCTTCGCGTCATCCCTGTCGTTGTCTTCAGAGATTCCTGGCAGGCTCACTGTTACTGAAGCTGATTTGCCAGGCGAAGCAAGAAGTTCAATTCTGTGTTCGCCTACGTTCAAATATATAGGTGCTGTAGCGCAGAGCATCACTTTGCCGGTGAAGCTTCCATCAGGCGAGAGTGTGCAGTCGACAGTCTCGTCGTTGAGCGTAAGCATGTCGGTTGATGTAAGGCTGACGCTGAAATTCATGTCGGTAGAGTAGCCGAGCAGGCGTCCGCTTATTTCTGCATAACCGTATGAAGGGACGATGGCAGGAAGCGGCTGTTCGCGGTCGAGCTTCTGCTTGCGCAGTTCGGCAGGTACATCCACCTTTTCCTTCTTGCCGTCGAGATGAATGCCCCAGATGCTCCATCCTTTGTCCGATTCAGATTCTTTGAAATCAACCGTTTTTGTGCCAGATGGTACAGGCTTGAAATTCATTGTGAAGTGGAGTTCGCCTTCAGCTGGTACAGCTGTTGCCATGTCAGGTGTGATGCCCGAACATGAAGTGTAGGCGTACTTCTGTCCGCCGGCATAGAGTGCCGCTCTAGAAGCGATGGTGAATGTTTTTCCAGGTGTATCTTCAATGCTGAACTTTACGGTTGTAGCCGTGTCGCCCAATATTATCTCGTCTATGCCGAGCACCGGAGTAGATGAGAATTTCAGACTCGGATCTTCAATCACCTTGTTTTTGGCCGAAGCCGACGTCAGAGCTGCCAGCAGGGCCATGGATGTAATGATTTCTTTTCTCATTGCTGTGAATTTTATTCAGTTGTTGTAACTTTATTTCTTGTTCGTGTGCACAATTCTGCTTATCGGACAGGCTCAACGTCCGTTCTGCGAGCGCCTGCGATTTATTTTTCGAGCGCTCGGAATTTCATCTGCGGGCGCTTGCAATTTTTGCCGTGCTTGTGCATGATGCAGATTGCGGATTGAGACAGCCGATACGGATGCACCGCTTCAGGCATTCTTTTTCAGATATATCTTGTGGTCTATGCAGTCGGGCAGTTCCTCCTGATAGTGGGTGACCATGATGAGTGTGCGGTTGTGTCGTCTGCAGAAAGTTTCTATTATGTCCTTCACCAGACGTCTGTTCATCATGTCGAGCCCGTGTAGAGGTTCGTCGAGTATGAGGAGCGACGGGTCTTTTACGAAAGCTCTGGCTAGGAGCACCAGGCGCTGTTCGCCGCTCGACAGCTTGAGGAATGTTGTGTCTCTGTGTTTGAGGATGCCGAACATGTCCATCCAGAATTCGCATGTGCCCATCTGTTCCGGCTTCGGTTTGCGGTAGAGACCGACGGAGTCGCTGAGGCCCGAGGCCACTATTTCTATTGCCGGTATGTCCTTCATGTATGCGCGGTGCATCTCCGGACTTATGTAGCCTATGTGCTTCTTGATGTCCCAGATGCTTTCGCCGCTTCCGCGCTGTCTGCCGAAGAGCACGATGTCGTTGGCATACGACTGCGGGTTGTCGGCACATACGAGGCTGAGAAGGGTAGATTTTCCGGCACCGTTCTCGCCGCTCAGTGCCCAGCGCTCGCCGTTCATCACTGTCAGGTTGAGGTCCTTCAGTATGGTGCGCTCACCGTAGCGTATGCACACGTTCTTGAAGTCGATGACGTGGCGTGTTCCGGGTTCGGCTGTAAGGTCGTCAGGATCATTGTACGGCAGGTCTACGATTTTCTGAGCTTTTTCTTCTGTCAGCACATGTGGCGGTATGGCCTTGAGATTGTCGAGATATTCGCGGAGAGTGGTCTTCGGATGCATATCCATGTTCTCCACATTGATGACGTGTGTGATGAAGTCCGGAATGTCGTCCGTCTTAGAAAGAACCAGTATTATCTGCAGTTCGGTTTCTCTAGTGAGAACCTCCAGCAGTTCGCGCAGCTGCTCGCGTGCAGTAGTGTCAAGTCCGATGAACGGATTGTCCATTATCAGTATGCGCGGATTACTGAGCAGGGTTTTTGTGAGCTGAAATTTTCTGAGCTCACCGCTGCTGAGCATGATTATTCTCTTGTCGAGCAGTTGTTCGAGATGGAAAATCTTGTACAGGTGGTGGCGTAGAGAGATTCTTTCTAGCGATATCTGCTTCTTGTCTTCGTCGCTTATGTCTTTCTGGCTGTTGATGTTGTTTTCGGCAGAAGCGTATGCCTCGTCGAGAAGTTCGCCGACGAGCGGTGTGTCGTCAACATCGTGCTGGTTCCATCGCTGCTGATAGTAATACTGACCGTCGCTTGTGCCGTATGAGTCGCGGAATGTGATGTATTTTATGTTGTCGCTGACCATCTTGGCCTTGCTCGGTGCAAAGTCGTATTCTACATGTGTGATGAGCAGCGGATGCTTCTCTGTGAGAATGTCTACGAGCATCGATTTTCCCGAACCGTTGTCGCCGGTTATGGCGATATGTTCTCCCGCCATTATGTCGAGATTTATGGGATTCTTGAAGCGGTAAAGCGGATGGCGTGCCACTCCCTCCTTTATGGATATGGTCTTCTGCATAGCTTGAAGTGTTTTATAGTTTTGTGCGCGTTGCGAATATTTTAGTGATATAAAAATCGGAATTTTCTTGGTTCTTCAGCGTCTTATCTCACTTTGTTTGCTTCGTAGTGAGGAGTAACTTTTGCATTGAAGTAAATCATGGAGATGACGCATAGTATAGCTCCGAACAGATACACCTTGTCGAACGACAAGAGTTCGGCTATCATACCTCCGGTGAATATGCCGATACCAGAACCGACATCCCAAGCCGTGAGGTAGGTCGATGTCGCGGTAGCCCTCTGATTGTTTGGAGCCAGGTTTACATAAAGGGTGTTGTATGCCGGAAACATTATTCCGAAACCAACTCCCAGCATGAGAGGTATGATGAAGAATAGGGCAGAGCATACGTCTGTGTTCCATTTCACAAGAAAAGCACATGATGACAGCAGTGCGAAAGCTGTTATAATAAGATAGAAGCCTTGTGAGATGACTTTGCATACGTATCCCTTATCCACCCATTTGCCTGAAAACATACGGCTCACGCCCATTCCTATGGCCATGCAGGTGAAAAAGAAGCCTGTTTCTACCGGTATACCTATTTCCTTGGCATATACAGCCACATAGTTGGTTGTAGCGCCGTAAGGAATGGAGAGCAGGAGCAGTGCTATGCTGGCCGGTATGCCCTTGACGAGAATGAAACGGTCGAGAGATATCGGCGGACGCTTAATCTGTGGCTTTGGAGGACATTTCACTATGTTGGCAAGAATGAAGCCTATAAGTGTGCATGAAAAGGCCACAAGGAAAATCTGATCGTAAGAGATGCGTCCGTGCAGGAAAAGTCCTATCATTGGTCCTATGCTCATAGCTGTATTGTTGGTGAGACCATAGTAGCCCAAGCCCTCGCCTCGTCTGGACGAAGGCATTATGTCTACAACTATGGTGTTTCCTCCAACGGTAACTGTGCCGAAGGCCAATCCGTGCACTACTCGGCAGATAATGAACAATGTTATCGTGCCGGCCACGATGTAGCCTGCAAATATGCTGCAGAAAATGAAATATGCAAATATGTATAGTGGCTTTCGCTGGAAAGCATCGAGCAGATATCCCGAGAACGGGCGAATGCACAGCGAGGAAATTGTGTAGCAGCACAGGATGGTACCTATAATCAGTTCCGTACAGCTGAATTCTTCTTTGAGATAAAAGGGGAGTACAGGAAGAAGAAGCCAGAATCCGACGTAGAGCAGAAAGTTGGCACCTAGTATGCAGCAATAGCTCTTGGTGAACAGTTTGTCTTTTGCCATGTGAGTTGTTGTGACGACTGCAGTTGTTGTACAGACTGTTTCAACCGGTATATGCCGTGAAGCAGCGGAGATTTTTTACTTTCGTATATATAATTGTATATATACTATTAATGCAGTGGACACCGGGATGCATATTTTACTTTTACATCTGTAAAAACCGTTGTCCACTGCATTTGTATATATGCCTTATCAGTTGGCAGCCTCAAATTCTTTGAGGAATCTGATGTCGTTTTCAGAGAACATTCTCAAGTCCTTGACCTGATACTTGAGATTTGTGATACGTTCGATACCCATACCGAATGCATAGCCCTTGTATTTTGAGCTGTCTATGCCGTTGAGTTCGAGCACCTGAGGATGTACCATTCCGCATCCAAGAATCTCAACCCATCCGGTGTGCTTGCAGAATGAGCATCCCTTGCCACCGCAGATGTTGCAGCTGATGTCCATCTCTGCAGATGGTTCTGTGAATGGGAAGTATGAAGGGCGAAGACGTATCTTTGTATCTTCTCCGAACATTTCTTTTGCAAAGAGCAGAAGCACCTGTTTAAGATCTGTGAAGCTTACGTCTGTGTCGACATACAGACCTTCAACCTGATGGAAGAAACAGTGTGCACGTGCGCTTATGGCCTCGTTGCGGTATACGCGTCCAGGGCAGAGCACTCTGATAGGCGGCTGCTGCTTTTCCATTACACGGCTCTGCACGGAGCTTGTGTGTGTACGGAGCAGAATGTCTGGATGTGATTCAATGAAGAACGTATCCTGCATGTCGCGTGCAGGGTGGTCTTCAGGGAAATTCATAGATGAGAATACGTGCCAGTCGTCCTCAACTTCTGGTCCTTCAGCAAGCGAAAAGCCCAAACGTGAGAAGATATCTACGATTTCGTTCTTCACGATTGTCAGCGGATGGCGTGTACCGAGGTTTATAGGATAGGCTGTACGTGTTATGTCGACATTGTCGGCAGAAGTATCTATATTTTCGAATTCGCTTTTCAGCAGATTTATTTTTTCCTGTGCTTTGTTCTTGAGCTCGTTGATCTTGATTCCTATTTCTTTTTTCTGTTCAGCAGGAACATTTCTGAAATCGGCCATCAAGCTAGTGATTGAGCCTTTCTTACTAAGGTATTTGATACGCAGAGCTTCTATTTCTTCAGCACTGTTGGCATGAAGCCCTTCAATTTCATTCAGCAATTCGTTAATTTTCTCCAGCATGGTATGTGAAAATTATAGTTCTAGTTGTAATTTTATGCACAAAGATAAGCAAATAACTTTAGATTGTGCTTTAATGTAAAAAAGAAACAGCTAAATTTGCACGGTTTTATAAGTGGCAGGTTCTATTCTGCACATGTAAATGTATGAAAAGAAAGATATTTTATTTCTTGGTTTTATGTTTCATGGTCGCTTCTTGCTCTAATGGAGGACCAGAAAAAGAAGTAGAGCCGGATGCTGTTTCTGATTCGGTTGTAGTTGCTGAGGAAGAAGATACATTGGATCTCTTCGATGAAGTGGAGGTTCCAAAGTCGGCAGATGAGCTTTTCAATGATTTCTTCTATAGTTTCACTTCCGACGAGTCTTTTCAGATGAGCCGCATCAAGTTCCCTCTCGTATGCAAGGATGGAGACGAAAAGCTGAAAATTTCCCGTTCAGACTGGAAGAATTTCAACAGATTTACCAGTCAGGATTATTATTCTGCTCTATATGAAAGGGAAAACGAAATTGATCTTCAGAAAGATACGTCTCTATCTCATGTGAGTGTAGAATGGATTTATCTTCACGACGCCTATATTGAGAAATATAATTTTCAACGTATAAAAGGCGTTTGGATTCTCATGGATATTGAGAAGAGTGATTTCTATCACAATCCAAACGGCAGTTTCCTTCGTTTTTATGCAGATTTCGTGAGCGATTCTATATCTTATGAAAAGAGTCTTGCTCATCCATTGAAACTCTTGATTTCCAATGAAGATGACGACACAAAGTACGAAGAGGAGACTTTGAGTGAAAGCGGTTGGAAGGATTTCAAGAAAGATATGCCACTTCCGAATGAGTTTCTCATAAACATCAATTACGGACAGTCCTATTTCAGTCAGAACCGTAAGATTCTTCTTATTGAGGGAGTAAGCAACAGCCTTTTCGTAAAATACACATTCGACCGAAGCAACGGTCAGTGGAGGTTGTTCCGCATTGAAATCTGAAAAAACTGTGCATTTTCGACATATATTTTCTCACACCGATGAAAGATTTAAACGATTATTCTCTTTTGAAACATAATACTTTCGGCATGGATGTCCGTGCCGAACGTTTTATAGAATACGTAAGTGAAGAAGAACTTATCAGCATTCTTCCTTTGTTGCATGAACACAGATTCCTGCACATTGGTGGCGGTAGCAACATTCTTTTCTGCGGAAATTATGATGGAATCATTCTCCATTCGGCAATAGCTGGAATATCGGTTGTGGCAGAAAATGAAGCTTCTGTATCAGTCAAAGTTGGTGCTGGAGTACAGTGGGATGATTTTGTTTCTTATGCTGTAGAAAAGGGATGGTCAGGAGCAGAAAATCTTTCGCTCATTCCGGGTGAAGTAGGAGCTTCTGCAGTGCAGAACATAGGTGCTTATGGCGTAGAAGCAAAAGATTTGATTGAAAATGTCGAAACTATTGATTTGACAGATGGTACACGTCGTGTATTCCTTAACGCCGAATGCGGTTACGGTTATCGCAAGAGCATTTTCAAGAACGATCTTAAAGGACGTTACGCAGTAACTTATGTAACATACAGATTGTCGAAAGTGTTCCAGCCTAAAATCGATTACGGAAATGTGCGTGAAAAGCTTCTGGGAAAAGAACTTACACCTGAGAATGTGAGAAATGCAGTCATCGACATACGACAAAGCAAATTGCCTGATCCAGAAGTAACAGGCAATGCAGGTAGTTTCTTCATGAATCCTGTAGTGAGTCTTGAGAAGTACGAAGCACTGAAAACCGAAAATCCTGATATGCCGCACTATATAGTAGATGGAGGTGTGAAGATTCCTGCCGGTTGGCTTATTGAAAAATGCGGTTGGAAAGGTAAGTCTTTAGGACGTGCCGGTGTCTGCCCGAATCAAGCTTTGGTACTTATAAATCTTGGTGGTGCAACAGGAAGCGATATCGTAGCCCTCAGCAATGCTGTTTGCCAAAGCGTAAGCGAAAAGTTCGGCATATCTATAAGTCCCGAAGTAAATATAATCTGACAGCAACATTCGGATAAATATTTTCCATGGCGGAAAAGGTGGTTTGTATACCTTTATATTTATAATAATCAGAACTTCAATCAAATAATATATGAAGATAACGGTTTTGGGAAGCGGTACATCAACCGGAGTTCCACAGATAGGATGCAGATGTGAAGTATGTCGTTCAACAGACAAGCGCGACAAGCGTCTGCGCTGTTCCTCGCTTGTGGATGTAGATGGCGTCAAGATTCTTATTGATTGCGGTCCTGATTTCCGCGAGCAGATGCTTTCTGTACCTTTTGCCAAACTCGATGCCGTTCTCATCACCCATGAGCACTATGACCATGTAGGTGGTCTTGACGATTTGAGGCCTTACTGCAATTTCGGCGATGTCGACGTTTATGCGGAAGAATTCTGTGCCAACCATCTTCGCGAGCGCATACCATATTGTTTCCTTCCGCCGGAAAAACGTTATCCGGGCGTGCCGTCCATCAATCTTTACAACATCGAACCGCATGTGCCTGTAACGGTAAAAGGAGTACAGATAATGCCATTGCGCGTAATGCACGGCAATCTTCCTATATTGGGATACAGAATAGGTGATTTTGCCTATATAACAGACATGAAGAGCATCCCGGAAACCGAATATGAGTATTTAAATGGAGTAAAGCTTCTTTTTGTAAACGGTCTCAGGCACACAATGCACTACAGCCATCAGACAATTGAAGAAGCCATTGATTTCTCGCGCAGGGTAGGGGCTGTCGACACATATATCATTCACATGGGCCACCAGATCCTTCCACATGAAAGCGAACAGGCACGTTTGCCCGAAGGTTTCCATCTTGCTTATGATGGATTGGTAGTTGAGTTTCCTTCTTCGGGAGTTATGAAATAAGTGCATGTTGCTTCAGCGCACTTTTGGTTCTTGCTGTTCAGCAAGTCCACTTCGATTACCACAAGCTTGTTGTGATGTTTGACAATTCTTGATTCCAGCACAAGCTCTTTTTCAGATGATTCCACAGGACGGATATATTTTATTTCCATTTTGGCTGTCACAGCTTTTGCATTAAGCTTGCTTATGACCGTCCATCCGGCAGTCTCGTCACACAATGTGGCCTGTATTCCGCCGTGTATGATGCCTATCCATCCTTCGTAGAAAGTTTCAGGCTTCCAATGGCTCACTACCTTGTCGCCGTCTTCCCAAAATTCCATGTGCAGTCCGTGGTCGTTGTGCTTGCTGCATCCAAAACACTTGAAACCGTCCACTTTGTCCCAAAAATTCTCAATCTTTTTCATAGGTGCTGACGTTGGTTGTTATGTTTTTCAAATTCTCTGTATAGACTTTTATTGTTTGGCTTCAAGAAACAGTTTTCTGAAGATTTCCTTACCGCACTTTGTCGACATAGCTTTTTCAAGGAATGTTCCGGCATTTTCTTTCGGATAATATCCTTCTGTCATGTTTACTATGCAATCGGCATCGAACAGTGGAGCAAATTTCAGTCTGTCTACTTCAGCACGCTTGTGATGATTGCCGACAACATCGGCTATCCATGCTTTTTCGTTTTCAGTAAGTCCGTCAATATTTTTGAGCAGCTCACCGGCCACAATTCTTCCCTCTTCCTCCTGATGTACCGGTAGTGTGTTGCCATATTTCTTTTTAGACTCGGGACATCCGATATCATGCATCCATGCTGCCATCTCAATCAGACCGGTCTCATGTTCAGGCAGATTTTCACAAACGGCAATGTAGTGTGTATAGCTTGCTACGCATTGTGTATGCGGAATCTGTGTCGGATCTTCTTTCATGAAATATTCCATCACACATTCTGCAACTTTATCGACCGTACTTTTCATTTTGAAGTTTGCCCCTTTTAGAGTTTTTTATATTATAGATAAGGATTGTTGTCTTTCTCAAATCCTATGCTGGTAGAAGGCCCATGCCCGCAATATACCTGTGTTTCTTCAGGCAGTGTGAGCAGTTTCTCTGCAATACCGTATACAAGTTCTCTGTAATTTCCTCCAGGAAGGTCAGTCCTTCCGATGCTTCCTCTGAAGAGCGTATCTCCAGCCCAAAGCATTCCTTCTTCCTTGCAGTAGAAACATATTCCTCCAGGTGTATGTCCAGGAGTCTCGATAACGTCGAATACAGTCTTGCCGAATTCCACTTTATCGTTCTGCTTAAGGTCTTTTCCTATAGCCGGTTGTTCGTGGTACAGCTCGTCTGTGCCTAAAAACATGCGCAGCTGGTTTCTCATGTTCTCATAAGTACTGCTGTCCTTTATGCTTGCTTCCGGCTTCAGTCCGAACGCCTTGTATGCAAAATGGTTTCCAAGACTGTGATCGAAATGCAGGTGAGTGTTCAGCAGATGCATCGGTTTAAGACCATTGTTCTTAATATAGTTTTCAATGTCATCCCATTCAAATTCGTCAAAACATCCGCAGTCTATGATGACAGCCTCTTTTGTCTCGTCGCTGACCACATAGCAGTTCTCCTGCACAGGATTGACTGTGAATTTCTTTACCTTGAGCATTTCGTTTCTCTTGCTTTATTTTGGTAAGTTATTTAAAAAAACTCTCTATTCTTATTGTCATTTCTTGCCGATGGCAACGTGTACAACCTTTTTCGTTTCAAAAAACTCCTCCTTGAAGAAGTCTTTCAGATCCCATGTCGTACATATATTTTTCATCGGTGCAATCTCGCTTCCCAGTTCTCCTCCCTTAAGTGCCAGAATACCGTTGGAAATAGAGTTCTTCTGCTCTCTTCCGATATTTTTCCTTATGGCTTTAACCAGGTCAACCAAAGGCATGACGCCACGTGTCACCACAAAGTCGAATTCATCTTTCTCTTCCTCAGCGCGGCAGTGTCTGAGAGTAACGTTTTCCAATCCCAGTGCATTTGCAATTTCTTGGGCTACGCGTATTTTCTTGCCTATGCTGTCCACGAGGTGAAATTTGCATTCCGGAAACATTATCGCTAGCGGTATTCCCGGCAGGCCGCCTCCCGTGCCCACGTCCATTATGCGTGTTCCCTCTCTGAATTTTACGACCTTTGCTATGCCCAGCGAGTGCAGTATATGGTGAACATACAGGTTGTCAATATCTTTACGGCTTATCACGTTGATTTTGCTGTTCCAGTCGGCATACAGCGGATATAGCTGTGCCATCTGTTCCTTCTGTCTGTCGCTTAGTTCTGGAAAGTATCCGAATATGTTGTCCAATCCTGTGTCCATTATTTGAAATCCTTTGAGTTGTCAATCATTAAATCCTTAATCTCCTCATATTTTATGTTAAGTACCGTAGGTCCCATAACGTACGGTGCTATTTCATACACGTTGTAGTAGAATTCAATTTCGTCCTCTTTCAGAAGGAAATTGCTGCTTGCATACATGTCTGTAAAGCAGAGATATCCGGCATCGTTGAGCTCCTTTACGTTTTTTGCACCGCACTGTTTCATAAGTGCTTTAAGCAGAATATCGTCCAGTTTCTCCTTGTATCCCTCCTTGAAGAGAGCATCCAGTTCTATCAGCTCTCCTGTTTCTCTGTTGAAGTTCAGATATGTGGTTACACTTACCGGATGCGCACCGCCGTTGTACATCTCTTCAGTCACCATGTAGTTTATTATTCCGCTGTGTCCCTCGACAGCCTTTCCGCTTATGTTGTGGTAGTTGTCGTAAGCCGATGCCATGGTTGCGCCCTTTTGTTTGTCTTCGGCATATAGAGGAAACATTGTCTGCGCATAAAGTTCTGTACTCGACTTTATGAACGAGTCGACAACCTCTTCCGGCATACCGCTCATGGAGAACACTTCGTTTTCAATATTCGTGTTTATGGTTTCCGCAGCCTTTTTCGCCAATTCATCTTCTGTATCTGTTTTTGCAAACTGCATATCTATTTTTATGCTCAGTGTCGGCGAGGCACTTCCTGCAGTGCTGTCAAGACGGTATGAAATTGAATCACCTACATTCTCAAACATCATTCCTGCGCTTTCTCCGCATCCCGACATGCATATTACTGACAATGCCGAAACCAGTGCTGCGATTATACTGTTCTTCATTCTTTCGACTTTTTGAAATCCGGTTGCAAAATTATAACTAAAAAGCCAAAAGCAAACTATCTTTTATCCTTATTTTGTAATTTTGTTGCCGATACTTTCTGCACTGAGGCATAACACGTTTCAGTTGCAACGAAAGTTGATGAACGATTTTATTTAAGCCTTGATATGAGTACACTTAAGAAAACATGGCCCGTGCAGGGAATGCACTGTGCTGTCTGTGCGGCCAACATAGAAAAGTCGCTGAAGCGGCTCGAAGGAATTGAGGATGTATCAGTAGACCTTTTTTCCAACACAGTAACCGTAACTTACGATCCGTCGCTGATTACGCCTTCTGCTATGGCCGAAAGTCTTGCACGTCTCTCTTTCGAACTTGTGGTCGATACTCCCGATACACCATCTCCTACGCCTGTTGATGCAGAAGCCCCAGAGCCTTCAGAAAGCATTTCTCCATCGCCTTCTGTCGATGAATCTACAGATGCAGTTGCATTAGCCGAGAAACGCCGTTTCCGTTCCCTTCTTTTCCGTACAATAGTTGCATGGATATTTGCCATTCCGGTCATGCTCATAGGTATGGAGTGTCATGTCGTTACCGGCGAAACTTGGTGGCTCAGCGGTCTGGCACTTGTTGCCTCTCTTCCTGTTATTCTCTATTCAGGATTCCCTTTCTACCGCAGTGCTTTCTTTCAGGCCATTCATGGACGCTGCAACATGGACACCCTCGTAGCCCTAAGTACCGGAGTGTCTTTTCTTTTCAGCGTTTTCAGTCTCTATAACCCCTTCTTTTTCTGGAATCGCGGACTCGACTCTTACGTCTATTTCGAAGCATCTTCAATGGTCATCGCTTTTGTCCTCACCGGCAAGCTCATTGAGGAACGTGCCAAGCGACGTGCCGTATCATCCATCCGTGCATTGTCTGCATTGAGTCCGCGTACAGCATGTGTAATCAGCGATGGACGCGAAGTGCCTACGCCGGTTTCTGCAGTTGTTGCCGGCATGGAACTTTTGGTGCGTCCAGGCGAAAAGATACCTGTCGACGGACACATTATTTCTGGAACATCTGCAGTCGACGAGAGTATGTTTACAGGTGAACCGCTTCCAGTTGACAAGACTGTAGGCGACAAGGTGCTTGCCGGAGCAGTCAATACCGATGGAGCTTTCCGCATGACGGCCGACAGTGTCGGTTCCGATACCCTCTTGTCTAAAATCATACGTATGGTGGCCGACGCACAGGCTTCCAAGTCGCCGGTTCAGCGTACGGTCGATCGCGTGTCCTCCTTCTTCGTACCGGTAGTAATACTGCTTGCCGTACTCACCCTTGCTGTATGGCTTTACACAGGTGGCACCGCAGCCTTCGCTCGAGGCCTTCTCTCCGCAGTATCTGTTCTTGTCATTTCTTGCCCATGTGCTCTTGGACTAGCGGCACCAACAGTGCTTGTTGTAGCCCTAGGGCGCGGAGCACGAATGCATGTGCTTGTCAAGAATGCTGAAGCTCTCGAACAGCTCGGCCGTTGCACTACATTCGTTTTCGATAAGACGGGTACACTGACTCTTGGTACACCTGTAGCCGAAGACATATTTACTTCACCGTCTGCAACGGAAGCCGATATAAAAGCTTTTTCTGCAATAGAGGCTTTGTCCGGACATCCGTTGTCCAAAGCCATTACATCGCGTCTTGGCAGTTCTGCAGGCATTGAAGCGACCGATTTTGAAAACATCCCCGGACGTGGCATCAAAGCTGTTTGTGGAGGACGTCGTTTCTGGGCTGGTAATGCAAAATTTATGGCCGACTGCGGACTTTCACCCGATGAATCCCTTGTCCGATGGACAGCATCGCGTCCTGCCGGTGCCAGCATAGTCTATTTCGGTACAGCCGAAACAATTCTGGCCGCCGCCGCTGTCAGTGACAGTGTACGTCCTGAAGCTTCCGAGGCAATAGCCGCTCTCAAAGCCATGGGAAAGAAGTTGGTCATGCTCACAGGCGATGCTGAAGCACCTGCTTCAGAGACAGCCTCAAAGGTAGGTATAGACGAATGGCGCGCATCTATGTTGCCGGACGAAAAAGATGCCTATATTGCTGAATGCCGCGAACATGGAGAGATTGTGGCAATGGTGGGCGATGGCATAAATGATTCACAAGCTCTTGCACGTGCTGATGTAGGTATCGCCATGGGACGAGGCACAGACGTGGCAAACGAAGTCGCTTCCGTTACCATTATGAACGACGACCTTCGTCTTCTTCCACGTGCCTTGCGTCTGTCGGCTCTCTACCGCCGTTTCGTACGCATGGGACTTTTCTGGGCGTTTGCCTACAACGCACTCTGCATACCTCTTGCTGCAGGAGTGCTCAACCTCTTCGGCATAAGTGTCACAATGAATCCGATGTATGCTTCGGCATGTATGGCACTCTCTTCTGTCAGCGTCGTGTTGAATGCGCTGAGGCTCAATTATGTAAAGATTTAGAATACATCCTTTTTCCTGAACTATAGTATAAGCGCGATACGGCATAGTTGATAAATAACTTTTGATGATTTATCTGCTGTGCTGTATCGCGCTTTCTTTTTATTTTTTTGTGGTGTATCTTTCGTCCGCCATTCCGTACGTCGCTTTTCTGCCAGCTCTTAACATTCTAAATATCTGCGAGCGCTCGTAATTAATTTTTTGAGCCCTCGGAATGATCTTTCTGAGCGCCCGCAGTTTTATTGTTTTTAGTTTTTAGGAGAAAATAAGGATTTTCATTTCTGTTTTTATATCGCTTGTCGTTTTTTATGATTCGGATACATTGTAGTTTATTATGGTTTTAAGGATGGATATTTTATTTTAATGTTTTTTGTATTATCTTTGCCATACCTACGAACAAATATATAAGTTGGGGGTGTTTATAAATTTTTGTGTTAATAAAATAGTGGGGTAAAGCACTTATGAAAAAAATCAAGTTCTTGTTTTTTGCTGTGGCTTTTGCCGTGGCGCAGATATGCAGTGCAGTCATTGCGTATCCTGGTTGGATTGATTTCAAACAACCCGATGGTACAATTGTGAAAATACGTCTGCACGGCAGTGAGTTTGTAAAGTGGGCGGAAAGTGAAGATGGTTACACACTTCTCTATGATTCGCATGGTAACCTTGTGTTTGCAGATATTGATTCCAATGGCGATTTGAAACCAACTGATATGTTGGCCGTTAATATTAACGAACGTAATGTAAATGTGAGGATGAGGCTTCAGACCATTGATAAGAAGCTCGCATTTTCTTCACGTCAGGTCAATATGCTTAATCAGGCCGCAGAGGCTCGTCGGCGTACGATAGCCAGTTTGTCCGACAGCAAGAAACCTATTGTAGGCACAAGAAAAATGTTGCTCATACTGGTTGATTTTCAAGATTATAAGTTTCAGAAGACCAAGCAGGATTTCGAGATGCTCATGAACCAGCTCGATTATACAGGTGATGGTCGTTACGGAAGTGTGCGCGATTTTTATCGTGAGAACTCTTTCGGAAAACTGGATTTGACGACAGACGTTGCTGGTGTTTATCATCTTGCCAATGTACGTGCTTATTATGGTGGCAATAATGGTCTTGGGCAAGATTTGAGACCTCATGAAATGGCTCTTGAAGCTGTTACGATGGCAGATGCAGATGTCAATTATGCTGATTACGACAACGATGGCGATGGTACAGTAGACGGTGTACATATAATCTATGCTGGTCCGGGCGAAGAGGCTGGTGGAGGCAGTGATTGCATTTGGGCTCATTCGTGGAGCATATCAGCCAGACTTGACGGTAAAATGATAAATAAGTATTCTTGTTCACCGGAAATCCGTGGCTCTAGGGGAAGCAATATTACACATATTGGTGTAATTTGCCATGAGTTGGGGCACGTACTTGGATGCATGGACTTTTATGATACAAATTATAAAACTGGTGGACAATATGAAGGAACCGGAAATTGGGATTTGATGGCTTCTGGAAACTGGAATGGTGATGGGGCATGTCCTGCTCATTTTAATCCATATGTCAAAATATATGATTTTGGATGGGCTGAACCGAAAATGTTCAATGAAGCCACTTATGTCACGTTGTATCCAAAGTCTGAAGAAGGTTTTGTTAGAATAAACACACAGACAGAAGATGAATATTTTCTTGTTGAATATAGAAGCAAAAATGGCTTTGATTCATGCATACCTGGAAATGGACTTATGATCTATCGTGCATCAGAAGGGTTAAGTCGTTACTATTCCAATAGTATAAATGCTAAACATAGGCAACAGTTTTATCCTTTATGTGCTAATTCTGAATTTTCAATACCAAATGAGATTCCGGAGTCATATGGAAATGTCAATAGTCCGTCAACTCCTTTTCCTGGGACTTTGAATGTTAAGGAGTTAACAGATTATTCTAAACCTGGTATGATTAATTGGAATGGTGCTCCCACGGATTTATCTATTACAGAAATAGAGGAAGATGCAGAAAACAGGTATGTTACTTTTAATTATGCAGGTTGTACTGATGCGTATAGCTTTGTTGTATCGGAAACCACAGAATCCTCTGTTGCTCTTTCTTGGAAAATGAAAAAGAATGTTATAGTCATGTTGGCAGTTAGTAAAGAACCGATTTTTGGAACTCCTGAAAATCGTTTATATAATATTGGTGAGACGATTAATGGAGGAGGTTCTGTCATATATTTAGGTAACGGATTGTCTTATATTCATAATAATTTGGACGAACGTAATTTGTATTATTACAAGTTGTTCTGTTATGATGAAATCAAAGACAAATGGATTAGCGTTAATACGCGAGAGGCCAGAACAGTTGTTGGAGTTATGCATACAAAAATTTTCCGTGAAGATTTTAGTTCAGGTATCATGAACTCCAATTGGAAACAAGAACATATCATAGGTAATACAGATTGGAAAGTTGACAGTTTGTTTGAGAATGATGACAAAATGCTTATTTTCTGTGCATACGATAATAAAGATTATGCTAATCAAAAAACGAGGATTATTTTGCCCCAATTTGATTTTTCAGGAATGAAATGCGCTATGCTTTCATTTAAATTTTTAAACAAGCTAAGGGATATGGAGATTGATTATAGATTATCTCCAGATGGGCCTTGGAATAATCTGGCAAATATCGAATCCTCATATGAAGATGGAATGCCGTATGTAGAGGAAATTTTGAATGATACATCTGTCGTATATATAAAATTACCGCAGCTGACATCTACTTATGAAATATCTTTTGTTGCAGATTATGTCAGACGTGGAGATGGTACAAGTTATGGAATAGGTGAGTATGAGCTCGCATTAATCGATAATTTGAAAATTGATGCTGATTATGATGTTTTTATATTAACAGAGAAACCAAAGTTTGTTGCTAACAATACTGCAGAATTTCATTGTACTGCTTATAGTGGTATTTTGACTTATTCTGAGTGTGGAGTTCAATGGAGTACCGATTCAAAATATTGGATAAATGTACCTATGAATGATGAAGATGTAGTGTTATTGGAAGATCTGCCCAAGAATACACATATATATTACCGTGCATATGCAGTTCTGCCGTTAAACAAAATGGCTTATGGTGAAATAAAAAGTTTTACCACACTTGGATTTGAGAAAGGAAAAGGAACTTCTGATGCACCATTTGTTATCAGTGGTGAACAAGACTGGGAACTTTTAAAATCTACTATACAAAATGGAAATGACTGTTCTGGATTATTCTTCGTATTGGGGAATTCGTTTATAATGAATCCATCGAAAAATGATATTAATGGAACTTTTAATGGGTATTTTGACGGAAATGGATTTACATTGACAATGCAAGGTAATCTGGAACCTCTTTTTGTAACTTTAGGTGAGAATTCAGTTGTGACCGATTTGAATATAGAAGCAGATGGTATAGAAACTCCGAAATTTAGTGATAGATTTTCGACTATTAGTTATTATAATTTGGGTACGATTTCAAAATGCAGCGTAAGATTATCCAATTTGATACCATTAAAAGAAAAGATATCTCTAGGAGGATTGTGCTATATGAATTACGGATGTATATTGTCTTGTAAATCTGAAATTGAAGCAAAATCTATAAGGATGGATTGTGGTGGAATATGTAATGTTAATTATAATATAATAGCGGATTGCGTTTTCAATGGAAAATTAGTTGCCAACAATAATTATAGTTTAGGTGGAATAGCTGAATTAAATAGCAATTCATCAAGAGGTAGTAATGATTTGCATGGTAAAATATATAATTGCATCAACAATGCCACACTTGAAGCTTACGAATTGAATGGAGATTCTCAAAGTGGTTCAATGGGAGGTATTTGCTCTTTGAATTATGCTGTTATTGATGGATGCATAAATAAAGGAAGTCTAAATATTCTTGTTGGCGGTACTTCTGCTGGAGGTATTTGTAGTTCAATGGGTGGTAACGCAAAAGTTAGCAATTGCTATAATCTTGGAAATATATCTGCTAAGCGAGTTGAAAGAAATCACTCATCTGTTTCAATAGGAGGCATAGTTGGAAGTGTCAGTGGAAGGGATTTATATATAAATAATTGTTATTCTTCGTCTGAAATTTTTACAGAACAATACATTTATAGCGAAGTTCATGAAATTATAGGACATTATAGAGATCAATGTACCGTAAGAAACTGTTTTTATACCGGAGTATATACTGATGCACATGCTGAAAAGTGTACAAAGGAAGAATTATCTTCACAGAATATTATTGATCGGTTGAACATGTCTGAAAATACAAATACTTGGATATTAGTAGGTGACCATCCAATCTTAAAACATGAGCAGACTGGTGTTACTGTATTATTTGATGATACATTTAGTAGTAGTGATTCTGAGATAATAATTCCATGGATATGTACAGGTGATAAAGTGCTTGAATGTGGTATCCAATGGAAAGAGGAAGGAACAAATTCCTGGAATTATATAAAAAAAGATAAAGATATAGCTCAAAAAACAGTTCTAAATGATTTACCTTCTTCTTTTCCTGTAGAAGTAAGGATTTATGCTGTAACATTGGATGAAAGTGTAATTTATTCAGGTATTGAAAGATTGGCCACGCAATTTTCTAGTATTGGTGATAAGAAAGACCCTCATCTTATAAGTGATTATAGTGATTTGCTTGCATTTAATAATCTGGTATGGAATGGTTATTATTTTGCCGGGGAAATTGTTAAATTGACTTGTGACATAGACTTGAAAGGAAATAAAGGTGTATTTTGGAATCCAATACGTTCACGTTATAATGATGGGACATTTGATGGCGAAAATGATGGCTTCAATGGCGAATTCGATGGTGACGGACATTCAATAAGCAACATGTACATTAAAACAAACAGTGGTTGTGCGGGGTTCTTTGCTAATTTTGACGGTTATATTCATGACCTGACAATTGTAGAAAGTAATATAGTTTCAAATGCATTGCCTAATGACAATAACGGTTTTGTTGGTGTTGGTGGTATTGTTGGTGTCGGATTGTACAATGATATATTCCCATGTGTAGTTGAAAGATGTGCTTTTACAGGTACTATATCAGGTGGTAATCCTGTAGGAGGTATAATGGGGACAGGATATATGGGAGCTGTGAAGGATTGTTATGTCGTAGGTTCAATTAATTATACAAATTCTATTGGTGAGATAATTGTAAACAACGGAGTGGTTGTTGCAGAAGGGTTATTTATGGGTGGTATTATTGGAATTGGAAGTGCTGATGGTTGTTATTTTCAAGGAAATATAACATCGATAGAAGAATCTGAAAATATAACTTCTGGTCCTATAAGCGGTAAATATATTGGTTCTTATAATGAAAGAAATAATAATTGTTATTACAATTTATTTTCTGATTACAAATTTTCTAATTATAGTGATGATGAAATGTTGGATTTATATGTGATGCAATCAGATTTGTTTCTGGAAAAATTACGTGACAGCATATGGGTACGTGCTGATCACGTGAATGATGGTTTGCCTGTTATTGCCTCTTGTGGAGATAGTAGAGTTACAACTTTTGAGGCCTATAACAACTATTATGGTGATGTTGTTCTTTCCGGAATTTATTATCAAGGAGTTGATAGTGTTTATCGCGTACACGGCTTCAAGTGGTTTACAACAAATACTGGAGAAATAGCTGTAAAAGATATTGTCAGTGAAGATTTCTCTAATCCATATACTTGCATATTGCCTAATAATAGTATAGGAAGTACTGAAATAAATTATATAGCATATTCTGCTTTGAATAATGATACTCTTTGGGGTGAATGGAAGTCTTTTAATCCTAATGTAATTACTCCTCAGGTCTACATAATGTCTGTAGTTTCACGTGAAAGAGATCTTTCTGAAGTCTGTTATTCTGTGAATAAAGGAACTTATGTCTTAAACGAATGTGTTTTGACTTATTATCCTAAAAATGAACCACAATATGCACGTCAAATAAATATAGATCCTGATTTGTCCCGATTTATTATTAAAGGAATTAATAATGATACATGGTATGAATGTTTTATTACTATAAAGACTGATTCTGGCTTTAAATATGAAAGTAATAAATTTGAGTGGTTTCATCAATCCCAATCGGATGTCTATAAGATTACATATATGATTGACGGCAATGTTTTTGCAGTTGTTCCTTTAAGGAGTGGCGAGAAAATTGTACCGATAGAAGTGCCTGAAATTGATGGGTATGAATTCTCAGGTTGGGACATCCCTTATGAGTACATGCCTGAAAAGGACATTGTAGTATATGGCACTTATATTTCTACAGATATAGAGATGCCGTCCGAGGATGAACGTTTGGTTGATGTATATGCTGTCGACGGTCGTCGGGTTATGAGCCGGACAACGATGGCTGAAGCAAGAAAAACATTGCCTAAGGGAATATACATTATAGAAAGACGTAAATTTCTTATCAGATAAATGATTGTTTATAAAATGTCGGCGGATTACAAACAAAATTTGTAGAATGCCGGCATTTTTTATTTTTATATTTGTTGATGTTATTGTATACGGCAACAATCTGAAATCCTGTTTCGGCTTGTTGTGTATGTTGTGAAGATACGTATATCGCCTTTAGTGATTGTTTTTTTATTTTGGAATTTCCGAAAGTGGTCTTTAACTATTTGTTTTTTTCAAAATATGTTGTTTCTTTACGACATGTTGCAAACAAGTGTTGATGTATTATCACATTCTTTGTTGCTTATCGAATCTATTAAAAACATAATAAACCAACATGAAAACAAAACTGAAGAAAGTCCTGGTCCTGGGATCGGGCGCACTGAAGATCGGACAGGCTGGAGAGTTTGACTATTCGGGTTCGCAGGCTTTGAAGGCTTTGCGCGAGGAGGGCATAAGCTCTGTTCTGATCAATCCAAATATTGCAACGATACAGACGTCGGAAGGTATTGCCGACAGGGTATATTTCCTGCCGGTGAACACGCATTTCGTTACAGAAATAATCAAGAAAGAGCGTCCTGACGGCATTCTGCTTGCTTTCGGTGGACAGACGGCGCTCAACTGCGGTACTGAGTTGTACAACACGGGTGTGCTTGCAGAGTATGGCGTGGAAGTATTGGGTACATCAGTAGAGGCCATAATGAACACTGAGGACCGTGACCTCTTTGTGAGAAAGCTCAACGAGATAGCAATGAAGACTCCGGTGAGCCAGGCCGTGGAGAATATGGAAGATGCACTTGCTGCTGCACGCCGTATAGGTTATCCGGTGATGATTCGTTCAGCATACGCACTCGGAGGATTGGGCAGCGGTATTTGTCCTGACGAACAAAGATTCATAGAACTGGCCGAGAGTGCGTTTACATTCTCTCCTCAGATTCTGGTGGAGGAATCGCTCAAGGGATGGAAGGAAATTGAGTTTGAGGTTATCCGTGATGCGAACGACCATTGTTTCACTGTGGCAAGCATGGAGAATTTCGACCCGCTTGGCATACATACAGGAGAGTCGATAGTCGTTGCTCCTACATGTTCGTTGACAGAGGAGCAGGTGAGCATGCTTCAGGAACTTTCAAAAAAATGTATACGTCATTTAGGTATAGTAGGTGAGTGCAACATTCAGTATGCGTTCAATGCTGAGACCAACGACTATCGTGTCATTGAGGTCAATGCTCGTCTGAGCCGTTCATCTGCACTTGCTTCCAAGGCAACTGGTTATCCGCTTGCGTTTGTAGCTGCAAAAATCGGTTTGGGATATACACTCGACGAGATAGGCGAGATGGGTACACCGAATTCAGCCTATGTGGCACCGTCGCTCGACTATCTCATCTGCAAGATTCCGCGTTGGGACTTGACGAAGTTTGCAGGCGTTTCCCGCAGAATCGGTTCAAGCATGAAGTCTGTGGGCGAAATAATGTCCATCGGACGTTCATTTGAGGAAATCATACAGAAGGGTCTGCGAATGATTGGTCAGGGCATGCACGGATTCGTTGGCAACGACCATACACGTTTCGAGGATTTGGACGATGAGCTGGCCAATCCTACAGACTTGCGTATATTTGCCATAGCTCAGGCTTTGGAGGAGGGTTACTCTGTAGACCGCATATACGAGCTTACTAAAATTGATCCGTGGTTCATCAGCAGACTGAAGAATATAGTTGATTTCAAGCATACTCTTCAGGGATACAACAAGATTGAGGATGTTCCGGCAGATGTAATGCGCCGTGCCAAAGTTTTGGGATTCTCAGATTTCCAGATTGCACGCTTCGTCATTAAACCGGAGAACGGCAACATGGAGAAAGAAAACCTTGAGGTTCGTGCTTATCGTAAGAAGTTAGGCATCTTGCCTGCAGTCAAGCGAATAAATACTGTGGCTTCTGAGCATCCTGACTTGACAAATTACCTGTACATGACGTATGCTGTTGAAGGATATGACGTGAACTATTATAAGAACGAGAAATCTGTGGTTGTGCTTGGTTCTGGTGCATACAGAATCGGTTCATCAGTGGAATTCGACTGGTGTTCTGTCAATGCCATTCAGACAGCCCGTCATCTGGGATATAAGTCTATAATGATAAATTACAACCCAGAGACAGTATCGACCGACTACGACATGTGCGACCGTCTGTACTTCGATGAACTTTCGTTTGAGCGCGTTCTCGATATCATAGATTTGGAACAGCCTCGTGGAGTAATCGTCTCAGTCGGCGGTCAGATTCCAAACAATCTGGCAATGAAGCTTTATCGCCAGTCTGTTCCTATACTTGGCACATCGCCTGTATCAATTGACCGTGCTGAGAACCGCAATAAGTTCTCTGCTATGCTCGATCAGCTTGGCATTGACCAGCCGGCTTGGCAGGAGTTGACCAGCTTGGACGACGTGAAGACATTTGTTGAAAAGGTGGGCTATCCTGTACTCGTGCGTCCTTCGTATGTTCTCAGCGGTGCTGCTATGAACGTATGCCACAATGAAGAGGAACTGGAGCGTTATCTGCAGATGGCGAGCGAGGTTTCAAAGGAATATCCTGTAGTAGTTTCTCAGTTCATGCAGGAAACTAAAGAAATTGAGTTTGATGCAGTTGCACAGCATGGTGAAGTTGTTGAGTATGCCATTTCGGAACATATCGAATATGCAGGCGTACATTCAGGCGATGCCACTCTGGTGTTCCCTGCTCAGCATATCTATTTTGCAACAGCAAGACAGATCAAGAAGATAAGCCGCCGCATTGCAAAAGAGTTGAACATTTCCGGTCCTTTCAATATACAGTTCCTTGCCCGCAAGAACGAAGTGAAGGTGATAGAATGCAACCTGCGTGCTTCGCGAAGCTTCCCATTTGTATCTAAGGTGTTGAAGCGCAACTTCATAGAGACTGCTACGCGCATCATGCTCGATGCTCCGTATGCACCGATGGACAAGTCTGAGTTCGACATAGACCGTATAGGTGTTAAGGCTTCTCAGTTCTCTTTTGCACGTCTGCAGAATGCCGACCCTGTGCTCGGTGTGGACATGTCGTCTACAGGCGAGGTCGGATGTCTCGGCGATGATTTCAATGAGGCCCTTCTCAATGCACTTATGGCTACCGGCTACCGCATTCCGCAGAAGGCAATTCTTGTTTCTTCTGGTCCTACGAAGTCGAAGGTGGCTCTTCTCGATGCCAGCCAGATGCTTGTTGGACGTGGTTATAAGATATATGCCACAGCTGGTACTGCCGATTTCCTCAATTCGCATGGCATAGAGGCAACACCGGTGCTCTGGCCGGACGAGAAACCTCAAGATGAGAACAATGTGATGAAGATGATTGCAGAGCACAAGTTCGACCTGATAGTTAACATTCCGAAAAACAGGTCGAAACGTGAATTGACCAACGGTTACCGTATACGCCGTGCGGCAATTGACCATAACATTCCTCTTATGACCAACGACAGGCTTGCAAGGGCTTTCATAGAGGCTTTCTGCGAGACACGCCTTGAGGATATTCAGATAAAGAGCTGGCAGGAATATAAATGAAATGTATGCAGCTGCTTGCATCGGAATGATTGAACAATATTTGTTCCGATGCGGCGATTTCTGATGTTAAGTTTTAAATATAGTGATAGCCACATCATTTTGTCGGTTCGACGTATGATATGGCTATCATTGTTTTGTTTTTTCAAATTACTATTTTTGCTGCATAACTTATGCTGGCTGTATGATTGAAAATAAAAAGTTAAAGTTTAAATAATTATGAAAATTGGAAGACTCTTATTGATTGCCTGCGGAATGGCTGTTCTGGCTTCTCCTATATCTGCCCAAGACAAATTGTATGACAACACTTTTCCTCTCGGGAGCGTTAAACTTCTTGACGGTCCTTTCAAGCATGCTTGCGACCTCAATGTGGAGACTTTGCTTAAATATGATGTCGACCGCTTGCTGGCACCTTTCCTCAAGGAGTCTGGTTTAACTCCTAAAGCTGAAAGTTTTGAGAATTGGAAGGACCTTGACGGACATGTCGGTGGACATTATCTGTCGGCTCTTGCAATACACTATGCAGCTACGGGCAACGTTGAGTGCAAGCGCCGTATGGATTATATGGTGAGCGAGCTGAAGCGCTGTCAGCAGAAAAACGGCAATGGATATGTAGGCGGAGTGCCTCACGGTGCAGAAATTTGGAGTGTAGTGAAGAAAGGCAACGTCGGTATCGTACCGAAATTCTGGGTGCCTTGGTATAATCTGCACAAGACGTATGCCGGATTGCGCGATGCATGGATGTACGGTGGCAACGAAGACGCCAAGCAGATGTTTCTTGATTTGTGCGATTGGGGACTTACTGTAATTGCTCCATTGAGCGATGAGCAGATGGAGAGAATGCTCGACACCGAATTCGGAGGAATGGACGAGGTTTATGCCGATGCATGTGCTATGACAGGCGATCTTAAATATCTTGATGCGGCAAAACGATTCTCGCATCATTGGCTTCTCGACAGCATGGCTGAAGGCAAGGACAATCTTGACAACAAACATGCCAATACTCAAGTGCCTAAGGTTGTGGGATACCAGCGGATAGCGGAACTGAGCGGCGATAACGGTAGAATGACAGATTTTGACACTTACGAAAAGGCCACGAAGTTTTTTTGGAATACGGTTGTGAACACACGCACTCTTGCTTTGGGCGGAAACAGCCGGCGCGAACATTTTGCGCCAGCATCCGACTGCAAAAGCTATGTTGAGGATAGGGAAGGACCGGAATCGTGCAACACCAATAACATGCTCAAGTTGACGGAAGGGCTGTTCAGAATGAATCCGCTTGCCTCGTATGCCGATTTCTACGAAAGAGCAATGTTCAATCATATTCTTTCAACTCAGCATCCGCAGCATGGAGGATATGTGTATTTCACATCGGCACGTCCGGCTCACTATCGTGTGTATTCTTCTCCAAACAGTGCCATGTGGTGTTGTGTCGGCACGGGCATGGAGAACCACGGCAAATATGGTGAATTCATTTATACCCACATAGGCGATAGTCTATATGTCAATCTTTTTGTGGCTTCGGAATTGGATTGGAAAGAGAAAGGCATTATGTTGAGACAGGAAACTCAATTTCCTGATGAGGAAAGAAGCCGATTGGTAGTTCATACAGATAAACCTGTGAAGGCCACATTGCTGATACGCCATCCGTGGTGGAGCGATACAGGTCGGATGAAGGCTGTTTGTCGTGGACGCGATTATGCCGCAGGGACAAATCCATCAGAATATATAGTGATTGAACGAAAGTGGAAAGACGGTGATGTCATAGACTTGACATTGCCAATGAAAGTGACAGTTGAGGAACTTCCTAACGTTCCTGAATATGTTGCCATCATGCGAGGGCCTATACTTATGGGTGCACGTGTGGGCACAGACAATCTCGAAGGATTGGTGGCCGATGACGGACGATGGGGACATATTGCTCACGGGCCTCTTGTTTCTGTTTTCGATACTCCTCTGATAATTGGAAGTCGTGAAGACATAATCAAGAAACTTGAAAACATGCGTCCTGTGGATGGTAGTCCAATGTGTTTCACAGTTCCGGGACTGTTCACGTTGAAAGGAAAGCCGGAACCAGATTTGGTTATCGAGCCTTTTTCCCGTATTCACGACTGCAGATATATGATGTATTGGCTGTCTATGGGAAATGAGGAATATGAACGTATGCGTAATGAAATGGTCAAGAAAGAACAGGCTAAGCTGGAACTTGACAAACGTACGGTTGATGCCGTTGCACCTGGTGAACAACAGCCGGAGGTTGACCATAGTATGAAGCGTGAAAAGTCGTTTACCGGCAATTTCATGGAAGAGACATGGCGTGATGCACGCGACGGCGGTTTTTTCCAGTATGAACTTTCTACTGAAGGGAAAACTTCGTTGAAGTTGATGGTACGCTATTGGGGCAACGAGAGCGGACAGCGCACATTTGACATCTTGATAGACGGAAAGAAGCTTGTTGAGGAGAATCTGGCGGGAAAGTGGAATAAAAAGGAAATGATAAATGTGGAATATCCTATTCCTGCTGAGATGCTGAAAGGCAAATCGAAGGTAACGGTTTCCTTCCAAAGCCGACCTGGGCATACTGCAGGAGGAGTATTTGGCGTTCGTCTGCTGACAGCGTCTGATAAATAAGTGAAGTTGGTTTTGTATCGTCATGTATAAGGCTTATTTGCCTTAGACACACTCGATGAAAACTATAGCTGTCATGTGGCTTTATATCAAAGAAAACATATATCTTTGCTCAAGACAATATTATATCAATAAAATTGCAAATGAACATAGACAGTCTGCTGAAACGGTATTTGGGTGAAAGTGGTGCATTGCCAGTCATAGAAATGTTCGACAGTGAAAGCATACATGCAGTCTACAAGGATATTGTAAATACGCTGAAAATGCAACCTGACATAGAATTGGGCATATTGCAAACATTGAGTTATTGTTTCTATGAGATATTGGATAATGTTCTGACCCATTCCATGAAAGCGTGTGGTATTGTAGTGATGCGTTACGATTCCAAAAAGGCGAAGATACAAATCATGGTGGTTGACGACGGCATCGGTATACATCGTTCACTGACGGAAAATAAGGTGTATCGCAACCTGACGGAAGCTGAGGCTCTCACCCAATGTATGCTTGACAAGGTGACCGACGGAAAAGGTATGGGCTTTGGACTGTATTCCACCGCTTGCTTGATACGTCAGGCTGGTATTATGCTGAAACTACATTCAGGTAGTCATATCTTAATTTCCGACGGAGTGGATGAACGAATAGAGGAAACCGAATTCTGGCAAGGTACGGTCATCTATTTCGAGCTCTTTTCCGATAAGGATATTGACCCTAACAAGGTTTTGGAGGACAGAACAGATGTTGTTTCTGAGTTTAATGATGAGTTTCTTGATACGGATGACATGGATGATTTATGGTAAAATTTGAAGTAAGGAGGTATATATGGCTATATTTAAGTTTGTGACAATAGGGGAGAATCTCGGCACGCGGATGCTTGGCGAAAAAGTTCGTAATATGTTGTTACCCATGATTCAGACTGAAGAAAAGGTGGTGCTTGATTTTGAAGGCGTGGATGTGGTGTCAAACTCTTTTGCCGATGAATGCCTGGCAAAACTGTTGCTTGTCATGCCACTGGAAGAGCTGAAGAAGCGCACAACATTCCGTGGACTGAACGACTTTGCACGCAGGAACATTGCAGTGGCATTCAAGCGGAGAATGTTAGCTATGAAAGCGTAAAGAGTCAGAAACAAAGTGGAAAGCAAAACCGACTTTTAAGGGGAAAATGATAAATGTGGAATATCCTATTCCTGCTGAGTTGCTGAAAGGCAAATCGAAGGTAACGGTTTCCTTCCAAAGCCGACCTGGACATACTGCAGGAGGAGTTTTTGGCGTTCGTCTGCTTACGACGTCTGATAAATAAGTGAAGTTGATTTCGTAAAATTGTTCGTTGGTTTTGTATCGAGTGTGTCTAAGGCTGATTAGCCTTAGACACACTCGATGAAACATTGATAATGAAAATTTTATAGACCTATAATTTAATATTTTATGAAAGAACTAAAGAAGTACGGTCTCGAATCTTCAATAGGTGAAAGCGAGAATCTCGAGTCTAAGAAATTCAGAAGGTCTCAGAATGAATGGGGGTATGGCCATGGTTCATTGCCTGAAATCGAGATACGGCCTTCAGGTCATGGCAGTTCTTCAGACTCTGATTCATGGAACAGCTCCGGCATTAATCCTGATACAGGCAGCAATCTTGCTGGCAATATAAAAGAAACTTGTAAAAGAACTACAATGATGTCAAAAGTATATAGAATAGCCTTTATATTATTGTGTTTCCTGATTCCAGCAATGCAGTCATGTAAGCAAAATGCAAAAAAGGAAATATCCGCAGAGAGGCTAACGGAGATTCATAAGCGTGACAGTGCCAAATTAAGTTTGACACCGATGCTCAATAATAGAGATTTTGAGCATGTACTCCCTAGTATAGATTCTTTGATTGCAGAGTATCCCGATGATCCGCAGCTTTATTTTGTTGAAGGGTGGGTGTATGATATGCAGGGCGACAGTCTTTTGGCACGCACCGCCTACACCAAGTCCTGTAGTATTTATGACTCGCTTATTGCAGCCAATCCAAATATCAGTGACATGGTTAATAGGGCTTATATTGTGCAGATTCTGTATGGAATGGATGCTTATAACCGTGCGTTGGATGATATGCTGTCTTTTGTCGGCTCCTCGAGGGATTCGTTGTGGATAAATGACATGAGAGAAACGGTGTTTAAAAAAGAAGAACTGTCGTTTTGCGAGCTTTCAAATGATACGACATTAAAAAATAGATAAATATCAAATGATATATTATCATTATTATAGGACTACAATGTGTAGAACATTATGGCCGTGAATCCCCAAAAGCTGTCCTTTTGAAAGACGTAACCTCTGTGTTGATCATGGTACAGGTAGTCTTAAGTTCAATGGCATAGTTAAACAATTTTTCAAAGAAGATAAAAACGGATGTGTACATATAGAAATACCGCAACCATGAAGTATATTGATTTTAAAATATTGTTATGCAGTTTTCTTTTTTTAGTATCGTCATCAACAGTTGCTCAGACGATTGATTCAGATTCTGTTGTATATTACTTATATGACCACGTCAAGGAAAACCAAGGCAGTGGCAATGCATGGGAAGACCGCATCATAGAATTGGACTACAGGGGTGATTCCGTATCCGGTTGCATGTGGGGAACATCAGATGAGTTCCAAGGTGCCCGTGAGGGATACTATCCCGGCCATTATGTCATAGGTCTCAAGGATGTCCGCATATGTGAGGACTCGATCTTCTTCATCCTTGACTCCCGTGGTGAGCGCTTCTTCAGCAATCCTGTTGATGTAGACATCCACACATCGGCAGAAGCCAAGGAGCGTGGTTGGCATGACTGGGCTCAGGATCCGAGCTCGGCCTATGCTGTAGTCCCATGTCGTGGATATATCAGCGGTGATACGATAGTAATGAAGGAAGTACATGTCAAGATGCTGCATTCTTATGACGATTTTTATTCTTTTTGTGGCGACATGCTTTTCGTTCGCACAAGTCTTGACAGCATACGCAGGATAGATCGTCGGATGTCTCCAGAAGATGAGAAGATGAACAGAAAAAGTGGCGTTTATGACAGAGAGTAACGGATAGCGATAATTGCAGTAGAGTTAGTCGTAGCAATTTGCTTTGCATGCATGTCGGCTTCATTGCAGAATAAATTTATGATGATTTGAAATTTTGATTATTATGATAAACAAGTTGAAATTACTCATATTATTTGTATTTTGTTGGCTGTTAGTTGATGCAGAAGCTCAATCTGAATATACAAGAAGAAAAGCGTATGATCTTGCGCGTACATGGGAAGCTCTGAAGTCGGATAGTTCTGCTTCAGCCCAGAATGCTTTTTTCGAGGCTTTTCCTGAAACGTGGACGGATTTTGTCCGTGTTTCGGATTATCTCAATCAGGGAGGTTCTGGAGGATGGGATTGCATGGATTGCATAAATGCTTTTGGACACTTGCCTGCCGTCAACGACACAGCCTACTGTATAAAGCTTCTCATGCTGTCAAGCGGTGCGGATTATGATGCGGATGCACCTAATTACTTCCAAGGCGTTCTCCATTCTCAGATGGAAAGCATTATGTATTGGGAGAATGAACTGGTTTCTGATATGTCAGCAGGCAAAAGACTGCGTATAGTTTTTTATCTGCTCTCCAAAGCTCTTCCAAGCGATCAGATGCGTTTCTGGCAGTTTTACTGGTCATCGATGTATTTTTATGAAGACGGCGGTTCTCCAAATACAAAATATAAGGCGGAAAGTCGGCGTATGCGTATTCTTTTGGAAAAGGAAGGATATGCAGATTTAGTAGAAACAATGGAAACCGCATATCGGTATTTTAATGGAGGTGTAATGTTCTTGTCAACCGATAGGTTTGTTTTTCCAGCATCTGTCAAGTGATTTGTCAAGTTGTTTTGATAGTTCAGCAGTTTGTTACATAATTTTATAAAATATAGATATGAAGATTATAGTAGTTGCAATTTGTGTGTTTTGCATTACAGCCGTTGATGCATTTGCACAATTCCCATATATGAAAAAACGTGCTGAAGAACTCAGCGCAGCCTATGTCAGACTTCAGTCAGACAGTTCTGCTTCTGCGCAACAGGCTTTCCTTCGGGCTTTTCCTGAAGAATGGACAGACTTTCTTTGCATTTTTGATTATATTGATCTTGGCGGACGTGATACCGAACGTTATATTGAACGTTTCGGCAGTCTTACGGCTGTCAATGACACAGCCTACTGCATAAAACTTCTCATGTTAGCAAGCGGAGCTGACCTTGAAGCCGGACTTCCAGAAGCATTCCGAAATATGCTTCATCAACGGCTCGAATGCTGTTCATGTGTCCGGAGTACAAAAGAGATCTCGTCAAACAAGGATGTTCTTCCTATAGTATTCATGCTTTTGGCTGATGCTTTGCCTGGTGATCAGATGCGTTTCTGGCAGTTCTACTGGTCGTCGCAGCACAGCAAGGAAGGTGGCTTTGTATCTCATGAGCAAGAATTGATGCGTATGCGTGGCAGGTTAGAAAAAGAAGATTATAAGGATTTGACGGAGATAATGGAAATTGCCTACAAGTACTTTAATGACGGTGTGCTTTATCTATACGACAAGAGGTTTAAAGCAGACTGATGCATAGTGGTGAAATTCCTTAGCGCACTGTATATTGTTGATGTATTGTTTGTTGCAGATACGGCGATTTTTATCATATCGTATTCGTGAAAAAACATATTTTAATGACATATAAATGAAAATGGCTTGTATGAAATTTAGTTCTCCAAAAATTGTTTCAATGTTATGCTTCCTTTTGATATGGTGTTCAGAAGCGTATTGCCAGACGTATCAGGAAGTGTATAATCTTGATTTTTCCCGTGTTGAAGATGGCAAGGCAATAGGATGGAGCAACTTCAGGTATAAATCTGGAGGAAGTGTTAGTGTAGGAACAGCCGATGTCGACGGCAAAAAATGTCTCAGGTTGAATTACCATAATCTGACCACGACGTATATAGATTTTGGTACAGATAATCCAATTGTTTTGCCAGAACGTCTGCAAGGAGAATTGGAGGTTTCACTGAGCTATATGTGCGATTATATGCAGTGGGCGGTAATGTATGTTTATGCTTCGGATCCGGAATCAGGTGCTGTATACGCAGATTCTGTAAAGTTGCAGTGTGGAGGCGGATTTGTTAGTACTTCAGTCTCGCTAGATGCACCTAAGGCACGTGTACTTGATGTCAGGATTATTGGAAATGGTAAAGAGTACGAACATTTCCCTGACATGTCAACACGGTGTATGTTTATTGAAAAGCTTGAAATTGCGTGTGGTGGACATGTTCTCAACAATGCGGAGGCTGTGTGTATTCCAAAGATGGACATGAAGATTCTCAACAAATCCTTGCCTGTAGAACTCTCTGGTAAAGACGGCTTTGACGATATGAATGTGCTTGATGCAGATGTGCTCGGCATTGGTTTCGGCATGTTTGAAGACAGCAGTCTGCCGGTTGCCGTCGCCGAAATTTTGAAGAGGCAGATTGCTGAGGGTGGATGCCGTACTGTAGTCGCAGAGTTTTCGGTTGTAGAAGGGTTGTACCTCAATCGCTATGTTTCAGGTGATGAAGATTTCACACGTTCCATGATAGAGCTGTTCAGAAACGACACAGTTTTCTTGAACCTTATAGAATGGATAAAAGGGTTCAATGTCGGACGTGAGGACAAAGTTCGTATTTTGGGATTGAATATTCCGGTCCGTCAGCAGTGGTCGGTTAGGGAATATTCACTTCCTGATGCAAGAACGTTAGGTTGTACCACTTTCCTGCAGACGGCCTCCAAATCGGCAGAATGTGATGAATTGGATTCTCTGATAAATATACTTACCGATGAGATGCGAGCCGACGTAAATATTCTCTATCAGTATGGAGCTGATTATATAACATCCAATCTTGACAAGTTCGATGAGATGCTTGGATGCGCGGACACTCGTATGATTCGGTATTTTCTGCTGAACAGTTTCAAAGACCCCGACAATTATTTTCTTGATGATTGGAATCCCTATTCAAAGGATTCTCTGCAATACGTATTTTTCCGCGATGTAGTCCGAACACTTATTCCGGAATCTTCACCTATTATATTTTTAGGCTGTCTGTCCACATTGCATCATTCTGAAGCAGTCAATCCATGGAACCGTTCTCTGGGATGTCGTCTGCGTGAGGAGTACGGCAAGAGGTATGCCTGTCTGGGCATAATAAGCGACAGGCCCCGCAAGGGAGAAAAGGAATATGTTTCTCCTGAAAACAGTCTTGACGCACTGTGCCGGTGGGCTCATTCTCCTTATCTTTATGTAGATTGCAGAAAACTCGGTGGGCTGGTATATGTAAGAAGTGACAGCTATTTCATTAACAGTGGCGAGTATTTTGAAGGAGTGCATGAATTTTATGATCTGATATGTCCTAAAAGCTTCATGGACGGTATGCTTGTCGTGAAGTGAATATTGATTTGGATTGAACGCTTTAAATGTTAAGTCTTCTTTTATGTAGCGTGTGGACTTTGTAGTCCATACGCTTTTTTATATAAAAGCATGATGTATGTTTTAAAAAAATCTTTCTGTGCTGTAAGTTTTCGATTTGTTTCCTTATTTTTGCATGTTACTATAGACTTAAAATGTGTCGTGCCGTATAGGTACGTAGATATTGTTTATTATATATGGAAAATGGTAAATGCCCGCATTGCGGGTATGAAGCAGGGGATGCCAAGGTATGTCCTTGCTGTGGAAAGAAAATAAATGGGGCAATGTCTGTTGTACGTTCTCCTTTAGCTGATGCCGGATTGATGCTTGGCGTGTCGCTCCTTGTCATCATAATGATAAAGAGTCTTATGTTCGGTTTTACATGGCTAGGTACTGCATGGCTTGCAGTAGATGTTGTCTATATCCTGTTATGGGCAAAATGCAGACGTGGAGGACGTCTGGTGAAAACTGCTACTATATGGTTCATGTCGTTTTCCTTGATAGCTCTAGTGCTTTTGTTTGCATTTGATGAAGAGGCTAAACCTAAAATGCCTGTTTTTCAGGGTACTCATGCTGATACTTTAGCAGGTTCGAACAGTCTTGAAACAGAAGTTCTCGATGATGAACCTATTACAGAACCTGAGCCTGTAGTAGAAGACTCTATAGATGTGTCTATGGATTCAACTTATTATGAAACAGTTGCTGCTTCCAAACATGATTCGTTGGCGGTTGATGCAGCTGTACAAGATTCTTTGTGATTATAGGCAGGGGTGTTCACAACGCAGATGTAGGATTCTTCAGCCTTTGCCTATTGTAAATATGTGCATTATATATTAAGCTATAAGATATGTCATTGATAAAATGTCCCGAATGCGGTCATACGGTATCGGACAAAGCTCCGACGTGTCCCGAATGCGGTTGCCCTATTGCGGGCAATATTATTATGTGTCCTAAATGCGGAACAGCTAATCTCAGAGACAGCAAGACTTGTGCAGGCTGTTCAGAAACATTGACGGTGGAACCTTCGGATACATGTGAAAACAACGGCGAACAGCGTAAGGTTGTGCAGAATGTAAAGGACGTACAAGAGAAATATAACAAAGTGGTCCGTGACTATAATAATGGCCATTTTGAAGAAGCACGTGCCGGAATAGAAGAGTTGCTTGCCGTGTATCCGAACAATAAGACGTTTAGAGATGTCAAGGCTTTAATGGACAGCAAACAGGACAATAAAAGGGGAAATCAGCCAGATGGTAGTGATTATATCAGGAATCTGGTGGCCGGTGGTGATGTTGAAAAAGCTTATTCTGAAGTAAACAAGCTGATAAGCAGCAATCCTTCAGAAGATAATCTGAAGCTTCGAGCTGAGATTTCTGCTATGTGCGCAGATAAGTTTGCAGACAGTGCGCTCAATGAATTGCACGAAGGAAATAGTGAGAAAGCTGATGAGTTTATTCGTGAAGGGCTTATATATGACCCTGAAAATGCGCGGCTTGCAGATATAAGAAAAAACATACGCAGAAAAAGACAAAGAAAGATTGTTTGGATTTTCATTTCAGTGATTCTGTTTATAGCGTTGCTTATTTCCGCCGCTATTTACTATATATCGGGACAAAATAATTTTGAAGAGGAAACCGAGGCTTGGAATTTGGTCAGAAAATGTGAAAGTGAGCGTGATTGTGCAGGTTTGGATTCAGCATTGACAGCTTATTTATCTGTTTATACTGATGGATTTCATATTGCTGAGGCTGAGGAAATGCTTGACGCTGTACGCGAAGAGGAAAGTGACTGGAATGCCGCTCTTTCTGAATGTACAAAAGAGTCGATGAACAGATATATGGATAAGTACTCGCATGGTTTCTTTTATGATGCAGCATTCCAAAAACTCGATTCTCTGTCTTTTATAGAAGCTTTTGCCACTAATACCGAAGAATCTTTTACGGCCTATATGGCGGAATTCCCGAAAGGCCGGTATTATAACGATGCGCAGAAGTGGATGGATACACTTAAGAAGAATGTGCTTACACCAGATGAGGAGCAAAACGCCATGAGATGTATTAGAGCACATTTTGATGCAATTTCGGCTGATGATGACGAAGCAGTCAAGAGAACCGTAAGCAGTTCGCTGAGTTCATATATTGGTAAAACAAATGCTTCGTGGGAAGATGTTGAGAGATATATGAAGGAAATGCATAAGTCTTCAGATGTACGTCTTGAAGCTCAGAATTGCAATGTGGCCAAGATTGATGCAGGCAAAGGAAAATATTTTTATAATGTAAAATTCATACTGCGTAAGACATCGTCGGATTCTGCTGATGAAGTAAACGACAGTACATCTGCTGACGGATTGTCTGGTACTGCCATATTGGACAACAATATGCGTATAACATCGCTCGTGCTGAAGAAACGTTGAATGTATAACCGCTGTTAGCTTATCAGGCTTACGTTTTTCGATATACGGCACTGTGCATAATTGACTTATAAATGGTAATATTTTGAAGAAGTACTAAAACAACATGATGAAAGATATACAGAATAATGAAAAGGTAAAATCTGCAAAAGGATATAAGAAGGTTATTCTTGTATTGTGGGTTTTTGTAGTGCTGATAATAGCAGCAGTAGCTTTCAGCATATTTTTTATATCCCAGGGATGGTTGGGCAAACTTCCTCCTATTTCTGATTTGCATAATCCTATAAACAAGTATGCTTCAAGAATATATTCTTCAGACGGAAAAGTTATAGGAACATGGAGTTATGCATCGGAGAACCGCGTTATGGTGCCTTATGATTCACTTCCAGATAATTTGGTGAAGGCATTGGTTGCAACTGAGGACGTGCGTTTCTACAATCATTCGGGCATTGATCTAAGGGCTGTGGCAAGAGCCGTGGTAAAACGTGGCCTTCTGCATCAGAAATCTGCCGGCGGTGGTAGTACAATTACTCAGCAGCTGGCAAAGCAATTATATAGTGATGTGGCTGAGAATACACGTCAGAGACTTATGCAGAAGCCGATAGAGTGGTATATTGCTGTTCAGCTTGAAAGATACTATACAAAGGAGGAAATAATAACGATGTATCTCAATTATTTCGATTTCCTCAATAATGCTGTCGGCATCAGAAATGCAGCAAATACTTATTTTGGAAAAGAGCCTAGTCAACTGAATCTGGTTGAGAGTGCCACGTTGGTCGGCATGTGTAAGAATCCGTCGTATTTCAACCCTGTTAGATTCAATGAACGCAGCCGTGAGAGACGAAATGTAGTACTTTCTCAGATGCAGAAAGCCGGCTATATTACCGAGGCAGAGATGAAAGAGGCGCAGGCTGAGGAATTGGATGTCAGCCGTTTTCACGTGCTTGATCATAAGGAAGGATTGGCACCTTATTTCAGAGAATATCTGCGCAAGATAATGATGGCCGGAAAGCCTGACAGAGACGATTATGCTTCATGGCAAGGTCAGCAGTATTATGAAGACTCACTTGCATGGGAAACCGATCCTCTGTATGGATGGTGCAAGAAGAATAAAAAGAAGGACGGTACGAATTATGATATTTATTCAGACGGTCTTAAAATTTATACTACTATTGATTCGAGGATGCAGAAGTATGCGGAAGATGCTGTTTATGAGCATGTGGCGCTCTTCCTGCAGCCAAACTTCGATAGAGAGAAAAGAAATTCGCCAAACTCTCCTTATTCCAGCAGATTGTCGCGAGCTCAGGTTGACAAGATTCTGCAAAGGTATATGAAGCAGACGGAGCGCTATAGGATTATGAAGGCTTCAGGATATTCAGAAGAAGATATATTGAAGGCTTTCAATACCAAACAGGAGATGAGTGTGTTTACATATCATGGTATGGTGGATACTGTCATGACTCCTATGGATTCGATGAGATACTATAAGCGCTTCTTGCGTTCAGCAATGATGGCGATGGATCCGAAGACTGGTGAGGTTAAAGCTTATGTCGGAGGATTGAATTTCAGATTCTTCCAGTATGATAATGTTTTGGGTGGCGGACGCAGACAGATTGGTTCTACAATAAAACCGTTCTTGTATACGCTGGCAATGGAAAACGGATTCACACCGTGCGACGTGGCACCAAATGTTCAGCGCTCATATCAGGTTGGAAATACTGTTTGGACTCCACGCAATTCAAGTCATGCAAGATATGGAGAAATGGTGACTTTGAGATGGGGCTTGTCGCAGTCTAACAACTGGATAGCCGCTTATCTGATGTCGCAGATGAATCCTAAACAGTTGGTTACCTTGATGCACGATATGGGCATTAAGAATCGTGACATTTATCCTTCGCTCAGCTTATGTCTCGGCCCTTGTGATGTCAGTGTCGGCGAGATGGTAAGCGCATATACGGCTTTTGCCAATGCCGGAGTTAAATTTGCTCCTCTGCTCGTAACACGCATTGAAGATGCGAGCGGAAATGTCGTGGCTACATTTACCCCTCAGATGAAGGAGGTTATGAGTCCAAATACGGCGTACAGCATGATTGATATGCTGAAGGCTGTAATAGATGAAGGTACCGGACGCAGAATACGTTTCAGATACAACATTAAAGCTGAAATGGGTGGAAAGACCGGAACAACCAATGACAACTCAGACGGTTGGTTTATGGGATTTACTCCTAGTTTGGTGGTCGGATGCTGGGTTGGCGGTGACGACAGGGATATACATTTCAATACTATGCAGTACGGCCAGGGAGCGAGCGCCGCACTCCCTATATATGGATTGTTCATGAACAAGGTTTATAAGGACAGCAAGCTGGGATACAGTCAGGACGAAAAGTTTGATATACCGGAAGATTTTGAACTTTGTTCCAGCGAACTGGATAACCTTGAGCCAGGAACAGACTTCGTTGAAGACGATGAAGGTTCTTTGTATGGCGATGGAGAGATTGATGAATTTTTTCAATAGTGACAACAATTAATAAGTCTATTTGGATATGAAGTTTCTAGGTATAATACCTGCGAGGTATGCTTCAACGAGATTCCCTGCCAAACCTTTGGCTGTGCTTTCAGGCAAGTTGGTGGTGCAGAGAGTGTATGAACAGGTTGCGGGAATTTTGGATGACGTCGTAGTTGCAACTGACGACAAACGCATATATGATGCTGTTGTCGGTTTTGGCGGAAAAGCCGTTATGACAAGTACGGAACATAGAAGCGGTACAGACCGTTGTGCTGAAGCTTTTCACAAAGTCGGTGCTGACAAATATGATGTCGTTGTAAACATACAAGGTGATGAGCCTTTTATTCAGGCTGAACAGATTGAAGCGCTCAAAAAATGCTTCGATGATGATGCTACACAGATTGCTACACTTGTGAAGCCTTTGTCTGAAGAGGATGGAGCAGAGGTGCTTGATAATGTTAATATCCCGAAAGTTGTTGTGGATAAGAATATGTATGCCATGTACTTCAGTCGTTCCGTTATACCTTTTGTCAGAGGTTATGAAAAGAATCTGTGGCTTAAGCTTCATAAGTATTATAGACATATAGGAATATATGCTTATCGCGGTAATGTGCTTGATGAAATAACCAAATTGAAGCAGTCTTCGCTGGAATTGGCAGAGTCATTGGAACAGTTGAGATGGTTGGAAAACGGTTACAAGATTAAAGTGGGCGTAACAAATATCGAAACTGTCGGTATTGACACTCCTGAGGATCTAGAACGTGCAGAAGAGTTTCTGAAACATTCAGAAAATATATTTTAAAATTTCCAGAATGTTTATCTGGATTGTATGATATTGGGAAAAAATTAACTTTGAATATGTTGCTTATGGACAGAAGTATACAGCCAGAACTATCATCTGTGGAACTTAGTGATATCAGAAAGCCTGATGTACGTGTTATGCGTAATGGCATGAATCTTGCATGTTTCGATGTTCCAGGATCGGAGATGGTGAGAGCTGATTTTCTGTTTCGCGCAGGTCAGTGGGAGCAATCACGCCCTTTGCAGGCAAAGTTCAGTTTCAGTCATTTGAAAGAGGGTACACATAGCTTTTCTGCGGATGAGATAGCCGAAAAGCTTGATTTTTATGGTGTATCTGTTGATTTTGTCTCAACTATGTACTATTCATTGGCAACTGTTTATTGTCTTAAAAAATCATTCAAGAAGATTCTTCCAATATTGCAATCCATATTTACAGAACCGGTCTATGAGGAAGACAAGCTTTCGCTGGAACTCAGTACAGCGAAGCAGTCTTTCCTTATATCATCGCAGACTGTAAACTTCCAGTGCCGTAATCTTTTCTATAAAACTTTGTATGGATGTGGGCATCCGGTGACCATGCAGCCTGAAGAAAAAGATTTCGTGACATTGAATCGTGAAGATCTTCTGGAGTTCAAGAACAAATATATCGGTTCTGATAATTGCAAGATTTATCTTACAGGTGGGCTGGATGATGATATAATTACAAGTGTCGAGTCTTTATTCGGAGAGTCGGCATGGGGATGCAGTAGCAAAGAGACAGAGCTTCTTAAACCTCACGATATAGTAAGTGCAGAGGAGAAACGTTCTGTTGTCAAAATGTCCGGAACTTTTCAGTCGGCAGTACGTATGGGATGTCTTTTCCCTCCAAAGGATAGCGATGACTTTGTACCTCTGACAATGCTTTCCACTATTCTTGGCGGATATTTCGGAAGCAGGCTTATGACAAATATCAGAGAAACAAAAGGATATACGTACGATATAAGTACTGTTATCAGTACGGTGCCTTATAACAGCGCTTTTATGGTTGTTACGGAAACAGCCAATGATTATGTTGAGCGCGTGATAGAGGAGGTCTATCTTGAAATGGAGAAGCTGAAGAGAGAGCCAGTAGGCGATGCTGAGCTTGCACAGGTGAAAAATTATATGACCGGTTATGCCTGCAGAAACAATGACGGTGGTTTTCAGCTTCCGAACGCATTTGTTATTCTTGACATTTTGGGAAAATCGCCTGAAACACTTCTAGAGAACAACAGGCGTATACGGAATATGTCTGCAGATGTGATTATGGAGTATGCCCAAAAATATCTGAATGCGGAAAATATGAAGGAATGTATTGTGGGTGATGTACATTAAAAACATGCCTTTTTTTGATTATTTGATTTTGTGCCGTTTTAAGGCTGTAAGATATGGTTTTGATGCGTTTTCGACAGTATGTCGATAAGCAATCTCAGAACGCTTGTTTGCCCATTAAAATCGAAAATATGGCAAAATGTGCTGTTTTTTGACGGTTTTAGACGTAAAAAAAACAGACATCCTTTGCTGTGTCGCTATTTTGTCGTATTTTTACGTATAAAAAGAAAATTTCGATAGATGTTAGATCAAGACAGAATTATTAAGATTGATATCAATGAGACGATGAAATCATCGTACATTGATTATTCAATGTCGGTAATAGTAGCACGAGCTTTGCCGGACGTACGCGATGGCTTCAAACCAGTGCACAGGCGTATTCTTTACGGAATGATGGAACTTGGAAATACCTACGACAAACCGCATAAGAAATGTGCAAGAATTGTCGGTGAGGTATTGGGTAAATATCATCCTCATGGCGACTCTTCTGTATACGGTGCATTGGTGAGATTGGCTCAGCCATGGGCAATGAGATGTACTCTTGTCGACGGGCAGGGTAACTTCGGTTCTGTAGACGGCGACAGTCCTGCAGCTATGCGTTATACAGAGGCTAGACTTACTAAGGCCGGTGAGGCCATGATGGACGACCTCTATAAAGAGACTGTAGATTTTCAGAACAACTTTGACGACTCTCTGCGTGAGCCTACTGTAATGCCTACACGTATACCAAATCTGCTGGTTAACGGCGCAAGCGGTATTGCCGTAGGTATGGCTACAAATATTCCTACTCATAATCTTGGTGAGGTGATAGACGGATGTGTTGCTTATATAGATAATCCTGAAATCACCAGCATGGAGCTTATGAAGTATGTCAAGGCTCCTGATTTCCCTACAGGTGGTATAATCTGTGGTCTTGATGGTGTTAAGGATGCTTATGAAACCGGTAAGGGACGAATTGTGGTGCGTTCAAAGGTTGAGATTGAATCTGATGTCAATCACGACAAGATTGTAGTGCACGAGATTCCTTACAACGTAAACAAGGCTGAACTTATCAAGAAAATTGCAGATCTTGTAAATGAGAAGAGAATAGAAGGTATTTCAAATGTCAATGATGAATCGGACCGCGAGGGTATGCGTATTGTCATTGATGTGAAGCGTGAGGCGAATGCGAACGTCATACTTAACAAGTTGTATAAGATGACAGAGCTTCAGTCAAGCTTCAGTGTCAATACAATTGCTCTTGTCAAGGGAAGACCTAAATTATTGACATTGAGAGACTGCATAAAATATTTCGTAGAGCACCGTCATGATGTTGTTATACGCAGAACTATTTTTGACAAGCGTAAGGCTGAAGAACGTGCACATATTCTTAAGGGATTGATAATTGCAAGTGACAATATTGATGAGGTTGTGCATATCATCAGAGCGGCCAAGTCTCCTCAGGAAGCAATTTCTGAATTGATGAAGCGTTTCGAACTTGATGATATTCAGGCAAAGGCAATTGTTGAAATGCGTCTGCGTCAGTTGACAGGACTTGAGCAGGATAAGCTTCATGCTGAATATGACGATCTTATGAAACTTATCGATTACCTCAATGGAATACTCAATGATCCTGAGTTCTGCAAGAAGGTTATGAAAGATGAGCTTCTTGAAGTTAAGGAGAAGTGGAGCGATGAACGCAGAACATTTATCGATTATACGGCAAGTGAAGATTTCAATCCTGAAGATTTCTATCCGAACGAGCCTGTAGTGATAACTGTTTCTCACCTTGGATACATCAAGAGAACTCCGCTTGCCGAATTCCGTACACAGGCCAGAGGAGGTGTAGGTGCGAAGGGCGGAAGTACGCGTGATGAAGATTTCATAGAACATATATATCCGGGACAGACGCACAACACGATGATGTTCTTTACTCAGAAGGGACGTTGTTTCTGGATGAAGGTTTATGAGATTCCGGAAGGTACTAAATCCTCAAAGGGACGCGCTGTACAGAATCTGCTTAACATTGACAGTGACGATAAGGTTACTGCATTCATCTGCGTTGAGAACATCAATGATGAAGAGTGGGTTAAGACTCACAACCTGATTTTCTGTACAAAGAACGGTACTGTCAAGAAGTCAAGATTTGAACTGTACTCACACCCGCGTTCAAACGGACTCAATGCTATCAATATCGTTGAAGGTGACAAGGTTATTGAAGTATGTTTGACTTCTGGAAATGACGACATCATAATTGCCAACAGAAATGGTAGAGCTATACGTTTCAATGAGAATGCTGTAAGACTTATGGGACGTACTGCTACAGGAGTCAGGGGACTGCGTCTTGACGATGATGGCGAGGACGAAGTAGTCGGTATGGTATGTCTTGCATGCAACAAACCTCTGGATCCATCAATGTTCAACGAGAATGAAGAGGAAGCAGATGATGACGTTGCGGACGTTGCTGAGGAAGAAGAGGATTCTTCTGTCGACGTACAGGAACAGGTTGAAGATGTATCTGACGACTTCCCTGAAACAATAATGGTGGTTTCAGAAAAGGGTTACGGAAAGAGATCAAATATCGGAGGATACAGAATTACCCACAGAGGTGGAAAGGGTGTGAAGACACTGAACATCACTGAAAAGACCGGAAAACTTGTAGCAATAAAATCTGTTACTGACGACAACGATCTTATGATTATCAACAAGAGCGGAATTGCAATCCGTTTGGCTGTAAGTGATGTAAGAGTTCAGGGACGTGCAACTCAGGGTGTTTCTCTGATAAATCTTAAGAAGCGTAACGATGTGATAAGTTCGGTTTGCAAGGTTGAACATGTTGAACCTGAAAACGAAGAAAATTCACAAGAAACGTCAGAAAATACAGAAAGTATACCTGAGAACCAGAATTAAGTGATATTTTAAGAACTTAAAAACTAAGTAATATGAAAAAGGTATTTGTGATTTGTGCATTGCTGTTGACTGCTGCTTCAGCTGTGTACGCTCAGAAGAAAAATGTCACAAAGGCTCAGTATTTCCTTGAGGATGCCCTTATGGATCCTAAGCATGTGAACTACGAGAGAGCTGATATGGCCTGGGGCTTTGTTGAGCAGGCAATGAAGAACCCGGAAAGTGTAAATATGGCAAAAACATGGAATATTGCCGGTAACCTGAAGGTCATCTATAGCAACAAGATGCTTATGGACAGATCTAGTACTGGTAACATGGATTACGATGCTTTCTTCGACCTGCAGTACGACATCGTAACTTTCTTCTCTAGATGCGACAGCCTCGAAAGACTGCCGAACAAGAAAGGTGAAGTGAAGGAGCCTGAATACCGCAAAACTAATCTTGAACTGATCAAGACTCCTCGTCAGAACCTCTTAATCGCTGGTAGCCAGTATGTTAATTCTGATGTTAACAGATGTATCAAGTTCCTTGATCTGTATTTCAGCACTTTCAGCGACCCATTCATGGCTGAACTGAATTTCGAGTCTACAGATACAATGAAGTATGATGCATACTATATTCTCGGAAATGCTTATGAACAGCTGAAGGATACAGCGAAGGTTATTCCTGCATATGAGCAGGCTGTAAATTCTGAAACATACGGAAAGAATGCATGCTTTGGTCTGATGCAGATTTATAAGAACCGCGGTCAGAATGACAAGTGGCTTGAGTATTGCGAGCTTGGTGTTAAGAAATTCCCTAATGAGCCTGTATTCTCAAAGGTTCTTCTTGGAAACTATATTGAAAACAAGAGATGGGATGACGCTCTCAAAATTGCAGATCTGCTCATAAAGAATGAGCCAGATGATGAGTGGGCTTATTACAATAAGGGACTTATCTATTTTGAAAGCAATCGTGCAAACGAAGCTTACGAAGTATTCCTTCAGACAATAAAGATCAAGCCTGACTACCTTGAGGCTTACGCTGCCGCAGGAAAGGCTGCTTGGAAAGTTGCCGATACTTCAAAGGATAAGAACGTGACTAAGGAATACTACAATAAGGCTATAGAGATGTTTGAGAAAGCACGTGAGCTTTCACCTGATGATGCTACAACATGGGGATATTCTCTGTATGCTTGCTATAACAACATTGGCAATACTGCTAAGGCTAAGGAATTTGCCAAGTATCTGAAACAGTAAATCCTTAATTTTGCAACCACGGACCGTCCAATATAGTAGAATGTTGCATGACGGTTCGTGGTTTTATATATATTGTGATGTACAATTTAATATGGACCTGATTATGAAGCGATTTGTTTATTTTTTGCTGATTTTAGCATTTTGCGGTATAGTTGATGCCATGTCGCAGACAGAGGAGCCTGTGAAATATAAAAGAAGGTCCGTATTGAAGGAAATAAAGTCGAATATAAAGAGCGGTAATTATACGCGAGCCGACGAGCTTTTCCAATCTGCTATAAAGACCTACGAACAGGCTCGGAGTGATGCTGAATATTATTATATTGAGGCTAATATTCAGATGAATCTGGCATTGGAGGAGAATAAGAAAATGTATCTGGCTACTTCTCCTGATACATTAAAGTATTTCAAGTATATTTATAATATGTATCACTACAGTTTGATATGCGACAGTATTGAGTCTGTACCTGACGAAAATGACCGTGTCAAGCATAAGTATCGTAGTGATCTGTCTTCTAAATTGTTGAAATTTAGAAATAACCTTCTTAATGCAGGTAAATTTTTCTATAACAAGAAGCAATATGACGAGGCTTACAACAATTTGGATATGTATTTGTCCAGCCACAGCTCACCGATTTTCTCAGGTAAGGATGCAAGGGGCGCCATATTGAAAGATGATACTCTGAAGGTTCCTGTTCTGGCTGTTTTCAGTGCTTATGCGGCTCAGAAATACCAGAATGCTGTAAAATATATCGGGTGTTCATTGCAGGACACGCTTGGACGTAAGTATCTGATTGAAATCGGATGCAAATCGTATGCCCAATTGGGCGATACAGCAAACATGCTGTCTATGCTCAAGAGAGGTTTTGATGAGTATCCTGATTATGAGTATTATTATTTTACATTGCTGAACTATTATAACGATGAACTGTCATATAATGATGCCCATGAACTTACTGTGCACATGATAAGTCATTTTCCTGATGATTCACGTTTCTGGTATATCAAGGGCAAGGAGGAAATGTTCATGAATAATCTGGATTCAGCATTGGTGTCTTTTACGAATGTTGTAAAGCTTAAATCCGATGATGCCTATGCGTATGCAAATATCGGTAATATTTATCTCCATAAGGTTCACCAGATAAACCAGTCGTATCAGCTGTCTATTGAGGATCCTAGATATGTAACAAAGAAGGCATTTGTCACAGACCTGTATCGTAAAGCTTGTGAAAACTTTGAGAATGCAAAGAAGTACAAGGAAGACGACACATCGCTATGGCTTCTTGGTTTAAGGGAATCATACTTTAAATTGAATAAGGGCAAAGAGTTGAAGTCTCTTGAAAAGTATAAATAATGTAGAGTGGGGCACGTGGTGCCCCTTTCTGCTTTTGAGTATAGTCGGCATAGTGTTTGTACTCCATAACATGGTATTTTTATATTCAAAAGTTTTGCCGGCTTGGCGTTTTTAGTCTAATCTTACACAAGTTAATCCTAAATAATATGAAAAACTTATCTTTGAAAACTGTTTCGACCATTTTAGCTCTGTCTGCATTTATGGTACAGCCTACAGACTTGTCGGCATTTACGTCCTTGACCGATTGCGGATTGTATGTTCAAGATGGTGCAGATCAGGTTACGGTTGACGACAGTATTAAGCTTTGGAAGACCGAAGGTGCAAAATTATTCGAAGACAATTTGTTTACTAAACTGCGTCGCGGAGTTGGCAAAAGTAAGATTCGTGACTGCAAGATTCCTGAAATGCAACGCCTAGCATTGGCAATACGCGGGGGCAAGTATGACTTGCATTTTAGAGTAAACAGTTTTAAGCCTCTTTATACCCCGGAAACTTTGGGACGTCTTCTGCATATAGGCAACGGATACAGCCGATTTCAGCAAGTTACGGGTATTGTTGTTTCTCCAGGAAAAAATATCATTATAGTTGATGGGCTGAAAACTGATACTCCTCTTCACCTTAAAGTCGCAGATTTGTATGCCCCGGATCAGGGAAACGCAGATTGGAGTCTGCATACCGAGAGTTATGAATTGCACAACGGCGTGAATATAATAGAAAAAAAGACGCAATGGAGCGGTTTGGCTTACATAGATTACTATTTTGACAGACCTGAGTTGGAGAAAGAGATAAAGGTGCATTTCGTCAATTCGTCTGTAAATGGTTATTTTGATGCTTCGGTTGATTCTGATGCTGATTGGGACAAGCTTCTGTCAAAAGCTGTACATCCTGTTTTCGACGCGGTAGGAAAGCATGTTCATCTGGCATATCCTGTGGAGGATTTCAAAAAATATGCATCGGGAAAGGGACGTGAACTTATGTCTGCTTATGATGAGATTGTTGCCAATCAGTATGAGATATTAGGGTGGAAAAAATATGGACGAATTCCGGACAATAAGATTTTTGCCAGAGTAAATTATTCATACTACATGTTTCGTGACGGCAATGGAGTGGCCTTTAAGTTCGATACGATGAACCGTGTTGCAGATCCTGAAAAGGTTCGTCGCACGGACGAGGATGTGTGCTGGGGATTCAGCCATGAGATAGGGCATGTACATCAGCTTTCGCCATATCTTTCTTGGGGCGGATTGGGCGAAACCAGCAACAATATCTGCAGCAGGTATTGTACCCAGGCTTTCGGCTATCCGAACCGTTTGAGCAAGGCTTTCAGTGAGGCTGAAAAGAACTTCCTGCACGATGGTATGGCTGGTTCTGTAAGCAAGGCCAGAACTGCAGGAGGAATGACCGACTCAATAATTTCTCCTGTAGGACAGGATGGCGGAGATAAAGCGTTAAGTTATCTGGAAGTGGATGTCTTTCAGAGACTTGTACCGTTTTGGAAACTTCAATGCTACTACGTAAAGCACGGCATGCCTGATTTCTATCCGGATCTGTATGAGCGTATGCGAAATACAGAAAAACTTTATCCTGTGATGGCAGGAGTTGATCGTCATGCCAACGTAGTACCTTTCCAACTGAATTTCATACGTGGAGCGTCTTTTGTTGCAGGTAAGAATCTTTATCCTTATTTTGAGGCATTCGGATTTTTCAGAATATTGCGTCTGAAATATGATGATTACGGAATGTATACGTATGAAATGACAGAATCTATGCGTGATGCTTTTCGTGCCGAGATGGAGGGCTACGTCAAGTCTGGCAAATTGGCCGATCTGACGTCTGAAGAACTTGAGGCTATGTTGAATGCTCAAGAATAGATTTGTTTTTGTTTGCACTTGGATGTTTGATAATCTGTTTTAACAGCTGGACTTATTTGTCTTAGCTGCGTAACGTGTGTTTTACAGCACAAAATTATAATCTGCCACGCACAATAATGATTTTTTGTTAAGTCTTATATGTGTGTGGCAGAAATCTAAACCTATCCCGAATTATATGTAAAATCTAATATTGATGTATTATGTTGAAATTTTATTTGTTTGTTTTGCTGGCCAGTCTTTCGGCAGGACGTATTTGTGCGCAATGTGATTGCAAATGTTCTGATTATAGTTTGACATTGGGAAAACCTGATAAGGAGAATGTTTTGGAGTCGCCCGATTATTATACGTGGGGAGCTTCTCCAATTAAAGGTAATGATGGGAAATATCATCTCTACTATTCCAGATGGAAGAAACAATATGGTTTTCTTGCATGGGTGACACATTCAGAGATAGCTCATGCCGTGTCTGACAATCCTTTGGGACCTTATGTTTTTCATGATTTGGCACTTCCTGCCAGAGGTGCTTCTTTTTGGGATGGTTTGAATACACACAATCCTACAATTCATTTTTATGAAGGCAAATATTATCTTTATTATACAGGAAACACCGGTGATGGAGTGAATATGAAGAAAGGACTCAATCCGACTCATCGCAACAACCAGCGTATAGGTGTTGCCGTTTCAGAGAGTCCTTATGGGCCGTGGAAGCGTTTTGACACCCCGTTGATTGATGTGTCTAAAGATACAGCTGCGTATGACGCTCTTATGGTTGCAAATCCATCCGTAACACGAATGCATGATGGACGCTATCTCATGGTTTATAAGGCTGTTGCCAAGAAACGTAGAGGGGTGTGAGGAGGACCGGTTGTTCACCTTTGTGCAGTTGCAGATTCTCCTGTCGGACCTTTTGTGAAGCATTAAAAACCTATTTTTACTGCAGAAGGTTCTTCTTTTCCTGCGGAGGATCCGTATATATGGATGCAGGATGGATGTTATTATGCTATTGTCAAGGACATGCACGGAAGTTTTACAGGTGCAGGCCGCTCTCTTGCACTTTTCTGTTCTGAAGATGGTTTCAATTGGAAACCTGTAGATGAACCGTTGCTGTCGACGCCTGAAATAAGATGGGCAGACGGCAAGGTGTTAAAGCTTCAACATCTGGAACGTCCGCAGATTTTGTTTGACGGAGATGTACCTGCGGCCTTGTTTATGGCTGCTGATACAATGAAGAATTATTCGCGCAGCGGACATACATTTAATGTACATGTTCCAATTTTACGTAAATGACCTGTTGAATTTGTAGGACGGTTGTCGTATAAAATAAAAGCGACATGGATGCTGATTGATGTCATAATGAACATTGTTCAATCAGGATCTGTGTCGCTTTTTAGAATAATAGTAATATGTCTTGTAGGGTCAAGCTTCTTTTATTGTATATTTAATCTTACCCGTTGTGGCATTTGATTTTATTGTCAGTTTGACGCGGTATATTTTGCCCCACATGTTTACAAACTTGGCATCATCTAACTTTACTTCTTCATAAGAAGCCTGCATGTCGTTGCTGTTGAAGAATATGCCGTATTTCTTGCCGTTTATGTTGAATGTAACCTTGTCTTTTTCAACTTGCGGTTGTGCTTGTGTCATAAACATAAGTTCTGTAGGGCGCACAAATTTATCGAGGACATAGTTTTCAGTTACAGTAATATTTTTTCCACGTGTGAGGTCTATTGTCCTTTTCCAAGACTTGACCATTGCCTCTTTAGGATAAGCACCGGCTATGTCAAGATTCATTACCGCCTTACGTGATGTGATTTTTGTAGATACATCTTTTGCTGCATACTTGCTTCCATATTGCTGGTCTACTCCGTTTATCTGCGGAACATTGTGGTAGCCTGACTGCATGCTCCAGATTTTGTATCTTGTGGCATTGTTGAATGTTTCCTTGCGATATGTGCCTACACCTGGATCAATGAGCAGAGGCTGGCCGTCGGCATATACGATGAAATGTCCTACGTCATTGTGATTATGGCTTTCATTGTTGTGTCCGCCTTTGGCCGCAACGAACAATCCGTCTGTAGAATTCTTCTTCGACCTTGCTGTCATAACCTGAATCCTCGGAAGCCATGAGTCGAAGAGCAGTACATTTTCGCCTTCATATTTTTTGAATGCAGACAGTTTTGACAAGAGCATCAATTCTCTGTTGAATGTATGCAGGTAGGCAGATGTGTATGTCTTGGCCGGATTGGTAAAATAATTTCTTGATTTGGCTGTATTTGCCGCCATGCTGATGAGTTCCTTGTTTTTCATATACAATCCTGATGGAAACCATTCCACATTAGGTGTAAGTTCTGGACCAGCATCGGCGAAGTTTACAAAATATCCGTTTCCGATGTTCATCTTGCAGAGATAGTCGCCCATTAGCTTGATTTTCTCTGTAGAAGAAAATTCTGCAAATCCATCTGTTGCATAACTAAGAAGATTGAGGCAGTCGAAAAGCGAGCCGGCTGCTCTATCCCAATAGTGTGCACCTTCGTCGCATCCTCCATCATCAGGATAACCGTCAATGAATCCGTCGAGCGATTCGTTTATCAGACGCATGTATTTTATCTGTTTCTCTCTGTCTGGTTCTGCAAATAGTACACATGCCATCCAATTGGAGCATATCCATGGATTCCAATTCATAGATGCGGAACGCCACCATTCTTTCTTCTTTGCACCTTCCTCAAGTATTCGTCTTGAGATCTCGTTCTGTATTCTTGTTTCCAGATAAGGTGAGAACTTTCTTATAGGTTCTTTGAACATATACAGCATCCACGCCATCATTCCTCCTGTTTCGGCATTGAATAGGTCGAGAGACTGGTTTTCAACAAGAGGCATCTTTGGTCCGTAGTGTGCTGGTACTCCCCACCATGTTTCTTCGCATGTAGAGAAAAGGCCGTTGAGAATGTCGTTCATGAAACGTCCTTTTCCTTCCATTATTTCAGCCATGGCTAGAGCCATCAAATGATTGCGTTTTCCGAAGATGAACTGCTGGTAGCGTTCTCGGTCTCCGTTTTCTCTGAAATCTGAAAATAGGGTAATATCAGTCGTTTCCCATTTTGTACCTAAAAGTTTTTCTCCTGCACTGATGTAGCTTTTGCGCATGGCTTCAGGTATTGAATCTTGCCAGTAACTGTTGCCCCATGCAGGCACAGGTGCGAACTTTGTAGGTTCTACAAGGTGTTTCTGAAGATTCTCTACAGTGCATCTCCCTGAAATTTCTTTTTTAGTTTGTGCATCAATGGAGGCATGCATCGTTGCCAAAAGCAACATGGAAGTGAAAACAATTTTTTTCATTTGTTGTGTAAGTTAAAAAAGGATTTTGATTTTGCCATGGATATCCACCGGCAATTTGATTGTATTAAATGTGATACTTTATGTACAAAAGTAAGAAAAAATGTCTTGAAGACGTTGCATTTAGAATAAATATGGTATTAAAACCTTTTCTTTTGTATATTTTCAATTTGTTTGATAGTGAATTTGAAGAAGCTTTTCTTATTATTTGTTGCAGTGAGAAACATAAAAACAAAGTCATTGTTTTTTAATAAGTAAAATTATGCTTTTCATTCTGTAAAAATCTGTTAGAAGGCATTTGTTTAAGAATCAAGTTGAAATATATTTGTGACAGTTGACCTTAATGTTCCACAAACGGCATTATTTATGAGCTCTAAAATCAAATTAATGAATATATATGTTTCACTGTATGGAGCATTGAAGCAGTTGTTGTACGCTGGTATTTTTTGTTTATCTGTCGGTTGCATGCATCGTGCTGAAATTGATTCTCACGATAAGCCATATATGGAGTGGAGCGATATACGTTCAGGTGATTTGTTGTTCAGAATGGGGAATAGTGCATCGAGCAATGTTGTCGTCACAATTGGCGGCGGTAGATATTCGCATATTGGTATTGCAATAGTTGATTCTAGTGGAATACGTGTAGTTCATGCTGTGCCTGGTGAGGCAGGAGTGGAAGATGATGGACTGGACAAGGTGAGGTGTGATGCCATAGACTTGTTTTATTCGCCAGACAGAGCTTCTGCCGGAGCTGTGGCGCGCGTGGCATGTTCAGACTGCATAGCAGAACTTGTGTCCGCATCAGCCTATGCAGATTATGAATCTTCTGTACCTTTTGATCATAAGTATGATCTGGCAGATAGCACGTCGCTTTATTGTACAGAGTTGATATGGAGAGCCTACAGAAAATATGGTATAGATCTTGCTGATGACAGAAGGCAAGAACTTGTCATACCTGGACATGTCCTCAGAATTATATTTCCAGAAGATATATGGAACAGCAGGCATCTTACCGTTCTTCATGAGTTCGTCAGATGATATCGAGATGAAGATTGAAGAAAAAGATGTCTGCTGATTTTAAACTTTATGTTAAACTTTAAAATCTATTGATTATGAGAAAATTATTTAAATCCGTTTTTACAATCTCTGTAATAGCTTTTGCATTGTCTTCGTGTGGTGGAAGCGGGCCAAAACAGGCTTTGGACAAGTACATGACAGCTGTAAAGGACAAGGATTATGAAGCTGTAGTAGATGGTATGTATTTTAAGGACGGATTGACAGATTCACAGAAAAACTTTTATGTAGCAGCTTTGGAAGAAAAAGCATCGAAAGCAGAAACTTCCAATGGAAAAGTTTCGGATTATAAAATTACCGGTGACAGCATAATAGTTCCGGACTCGTTGGCCATCGTGTACTTTGAGACTATATACGAAAACGGTAAAGTTGAGCAGGATGAGCAGAAAATGATATATTCTGACGGAGAATGGAAAATGTATACATCTAAGTGAATTTGACTTTTTATTTGAATATTTAGGGGCATCGGAGTATGTAGAATTTGCTTCTGATGCTCCTTTTCTGAATATTGAAGTCTGTTATGCTTTGTCGCTTGACAACAGTACTTGTGCACATGAGGTAAAAAAGTGTTTTTGATGGCGAAAAAAACGACTATGGCTTTCATTTTTACATATTTTTCCTACATTTGCATTGTGAAATGAACTTTGCGGCAGTAGCTCAGTCGGTAGAGCATCAGCTTCCCAAGCTGAGGGTCACGGGTTCGAACCCCGCCTGCCGCTCGTAAAAAAACGCATGCTTATGGTATTGACAACACTTGTCATAGTTGCAGTCTTGTTTGTGGGCTATATATTGATGTCGACCGAGCACATCAATCATATAAACCGTGCAGCTGTGGCAATGTTCTGCGGAGTAGTTGCATGGGTTATTTACATGTTTAATGCCGGGACTTATCTGGACCTGGTTCATCCCGAATACAAATCTTTTCTTGGAGGAGCTGTGTCGAACCACGAGACAGTCAAGAATTTCATTGCCAACAGCGTTATTGTGCGTTACGTGGGTGAGGCATGTGCTGTAATACTGTTTCTTATCGCTACGAATACAATTGTAGAGGTAATGAACAACAATGGAGTTTTTGATTCGCTTGTCAAATGGTTGCGTATGCGGAGCAGTCGCCGTTTCTTATGGGTCATAACTCTATTGACTTTCTTCATCTCAGCAAACATAGATAACCTGACAACCGTAATCCTGATGATTTCTATCATGGGACAGATTGTCAAATCGCGTTATCAGAAGCTTATATACGCTTGTGCCATTATGGTGGCTTCGAATCTAGGCGGTTCTTTCACTGTAATCGGAGATATGACAACTCTTATGATGTGGGTTAAAGGTGTTGTCACTCCTACAGCTTTTTCACTTGGACTGTTCTTGCCTGCATTTATAGCGATGGCAGTTTTCAACTTGCTCGTTTCAGGTATGCTTCATGGAAAAGTTGAAGTGGCATCTGTTCTGGATCGTTATGATGGTGATGATTCGCCTCTTACTCCGTTTCAGAAAATACTTATATTGGCGATTGGTATTGTAGGACTCTGGTCTATACCGACGTTCCACTATCTGACGAGTCTTCCTCCGTTTATCGGTGCTCTCTGTGTATTGGCATTGATATGGGTGGCTGACGGAATATGTAATCTGGAGCGCAACGGCATGGACATGTTTGTTCAGCGCAGGTATTATAAGAATACTGAATTTGTAGGTATGCGTATAATACTTTATTTCATCGGTATTTCGCTGGGTGTAGGAGCCCTTTGTGAGAGCGGTTTCCTTAATGATGCTTCTGTTTGGCTGACAGAACATGTCGGTACGACTTACGTATATGGAATCGCAGCCGGAATACTCTCTGGTGTTGTAGACAATGTACCGCTTGTCATGATAGGTTTGAACATGTTTCCTATGGATACTGTTGCTGGTTCTACTTCTGCTTTTGTGCAGAATGGTACATACTGGCAGTTGCTTTCATATTCTTGCGCCATGGGCGGTTCTGCCTTAATGTTAGGCTCGCTTGCCGGTCATTCTGTAATGCAGCTTGAGAATATCAGAATCTCTTGGTTCCTGCGCAACATGACTTGGCGTGTACTTGTATCCTGGTTGGCCGGGATGCTCGTTTTTTGGATAACACATACATTCTGATTTAATATAAAGGAATATAAAATGGCAAAAATCAATTGTATCGGTATATTGACCTCAGGAGGTGATTCTCCAGGTATGAACGCGGCTATTCGTGCCGTGACCAGGTCGGCAATCTGTAAGGGCTTTACAGTGAAGGGCATCTATAGAGGATATGATGGTCTTGTAAACGGAGAAATCAAGGAGTTTACAACTGAGAGCGTAAGTAACATCATATCTAGAGGAGGTACAATCCTCAAAAGTGCTCGATCAAAGGAATTCATGACAGTAGAAGGCCGTGCTAAGGCGCATGAGACAATGTTGCGTGAAGGCATTGATGCGCTTGTGGTAATAGGTGGAAACGGTTCGCTTACTGGTGCAAAGATATTCGCAGACGAATACGATGTTCCTTGTATCGGTTTGCCTGGAACTATCGATAACGACCTTTACGGAACTGACCTTACTATCGGTTATGATACAACTCTGAATACGATTGTGGAATGTGTCGATAAGATTCGTGATACGGCAAATTCTCATGAGCGTATTTTCTTCGTTGAAGTAATGGGACGTGATGCCGGCTTCTTGGCTCTCAACAGTGCCATAGCTAGTGGAGCAGAGGCTGCTATCATACCGGAAGACAGTACAGATGCAGACCAGCTTGAGCATTTCATAGGCCGTGGCATACGAAAGAGTAAGAATTCAAGTATCGTCATAGTCAGCGAGAGCCCTAAGTGCGGTGCTATGTTCTATGCAGATAGAGTTCGTAAGGAATATCCTCAGTATGATGTACGTATTTCCATTCTCGGGCACGTACAGCGTGGAGGAACCCCTTCTGCTCGTGATAGAATTTTGGCCAGCCGTCTTGGTGCCGGAGCCATTGATGCCATTCTTGATGGACAGCGTAACGTCATGATAGGACTGAAGAACGATAATGTAGTCTATGTGCCGTTTACAGACGCCATAAGAAGCGACAAGGACATAAATAAAGACCTCATCAAAGTGCTCGACGAGCTTTCCATATAGAGATTGCAACGTGCATGCACTTTGCTTGCAGGTTCATTTTCACACCACATTAACATTCTTTTTTGGGGGAGCAAGCCTCGTGAGCTCTGCTGCGTGAGCAGCGGAGCTTGCGAGGCTCCCTTTTTTTGTATGCAAAGCCGTATAAAATTGCATTTATTGGCAAACCATTATCACTTAATCGATTTTATTGCGTAAATTTGCACGGTTTTTGTGGATCTTCCATTTTAGGTTCGGTTGTATAAATATTATATGGACCAGTAAATGTTTGGGAGATACATTTATCATGTTTAGCATTTGTATATAATATCAGAAACAAAAAACATTTTCATATATAAACCAATCTATGATAACAGTTTCAAATCTATCAGTACAGTTCGGAAAGCGTGTTCTCTACAAAGATGTAAACCTTAAGTTTACCAATGGTAATATCTATGGAGTCATAGGTGCCAATGGAGCCGGTAAATCTACATTTTTGAAAGCCATATCTGGCGAGCTTGAGGCTACAAAAGGATCTGTAGAATTGGGTCCGGGTGAGCGTCTTTCAGTTCTCAGTCAGGACCACTTCAAGTATGACGGCTATACGGTAATGGATACAGTCCTTATGGGACACACAGTTCTTTGGGACATAATGAAGGAGCGCGACACTCTTTACTCAAAGCCAGACTTCAGCGATGCCGATGGTATTCGTGTAGCAGAATTGGAAGAAAAGTTTGCTGAACTCGAGGGATGGAATGCTGAGAGTGATGCTGCAATACTGCTTAGTGGATTGGGTATTTCAGAAGATCTCCACTATAAGATAATGGGAGAGCTCAGCGGTAAACAGAAAGTGCGTGTCATGCTTGCACAGGCTTTGTTTGGAAATCCTGACAACCTTCTTCTCGACGAGCCTACCAACGACCTTGACCTTGACACTGTGATGTGGCTTGAAGATTATCTTGCAAACTTTGAACACACTGTGTTGGTTGTAAGTCACGACCGTCACTTCCTTGATGCTGTCAGCACTCATACTGTCGATATTGACTTTGGAAAAATAAATCTCTTTGCCGGTAACTACAGTTTCTGGTACGAAAGTAGCCAATTGGCTCTCAAGCAGGCTCAGAACCAGAAGGCGAAGGCTGAAGAGAAGAAGCGCGAACTTGAAGAGTTCATCCGTCGTTTCTCTGCCAACGCTGCTAAGAGTAAGCAGACAACCAGCCGTAAGAAGATGCTTGCAAAGCTTAACATTGCAGATATCCAGCCTTCAAGCAGAAAATATCCAGGAATCATCTTCCAGATGGACCGTGAACCGGGTAATCAGATTCTTGAGGTTGAAGGACTCAAGGCTGTTGACGAAGATGGAACAGTTTTGTTCGACAATCTCACTTTCACTGTTGAGAAAGGACAGAAAATTGTATTCCTCAGCCACAACCCACGTGCAATGACTGCACTCTTTGAAATTATAAATGGTAACCGTCAGGCTGATGCAGGAACATATCGTTGGGGTGTTACCATCACGACTGCATACCTGCCTCTCGACAATTCTGAATTCTTTGAATCAGATAAGAATCTCGTGGAATGGCTCGGACAGTATGGTGAAGGCAACGATGTTTACTTCAAGAGCTTCCTTGGACGTATGCTCTTTACAGGAGAGGAAGTTTTGAAGAAGGTAAATGTTCTTTCCGGAGGTGAGAAGATGAGATGTATGATTGCGCGTATGCAGCTTCGTAATGCAAACTGTCTCATTCTTGATACACCAACAAACCACCTCGACCTCGAATCGATTCAGGCATTCAACAACAACCTGCGTCAATTCCGCGGAAACGTACTCTTTGCCAGCCACGACCATGAGTTCATCCAGACAGTTGCCAACCGCATCATAGAGTTGACACCGAATGGTTCTATCGACAAGCTGATGGAGTATGACGAATATGTAGCTTCTGATGCTATACGCGAACTTCGTGCAAAGCTCTACGCTGACTAATTTCTTGTCTGTGCATAAGGCGAATTCTTCAGCATTGGCAATCAAAATGCATGAAAGATAGAATATTGTAAGAATGAATGTTGCGTTTTATTCGTAACATTCATTTTTTTTATCTGTGTAGCTTTATTATTGGGATAATAAAGTTAAATTAGAACATTCGATATGTTTCTTATAAAAGTATGATATTCTAGATATATGGCAAGCAATCTTGATTTCATAGAATTTGTCTGTTCCAGCTTGAAGGATTTAGGCACTATCCGTTACCGCAAGATGTTCGGCGACTATATGGTGTATGTCAACGAAAAGCCTGCTGTTATGATATGCGACAACATCGCATACGTCAAAAAGCACCCTGCCATATCCGATTTGATGAACGAAGCCGAAACGGGTATTCCTTATGATGGAGCAAAGGAACACTATGTGCTTGACGTAGAACATAAGGATGCTCTATTGAAAATCGTAGGTACTCTGGAGAAGGTGCTTCCTTACCCTCAAAAGAAATCGAAAAAAGCCGATAAGCATTCTTTACGAAGTATTCCTAATGTAGGACAGCAGACCGAACAGGATCTTTTGGCCATGGGCTACACTTCCGTAGAGTCTTTGAAAGGCGCTAAGGCTGAAGATTTATATAATGAGGAATGTCGTTTGCGCGGTTGTACCATAGATCGTTGCCAGCTTTATCTCTATCGTGCTTTGGAATATTTCGTCAATACGGAAAATCCCGATATCGGCAAGTGCAGATGGTGGTATTGGAAAGACGATTTCTTCTACCCGTCGCCTTGTGGTGCAAGATGTGTTGAATGTCCCTCTTTCCCCGAAAAATGCAAAGGATGCCGGAAAATAAAAGGTAAAGTTTTCTGGCTTAAATTTACCGGCGACGACGCATGTCCTATCTGGAAATGCTGTAAGGAACGTAAACGTGAAAATTGTGGCGGTTGTCCCGAATTGCCTTGCAGACGTTTTATGAAAGACCCTTCAATATCAGATGAAGAGAATGAATCCAATTTGAGGAAAATGATTGAAAATCTTGAAAATACCTGATGATTATGTTAGCATTCACTATAAGAAATTGGACAGAAAATGACATCCCGGCATTGGCGAAAAATCTAAATAATAAAAAGATTTGGGATAACTGTAGGGACGGTTTGCCTTTTCCTTATACAGAAAAAGATGCAGAAGAGTTTATTCAGTTCGTTTTAAGTCAAGAAATTCAGAGCAATTATTGCATAGAAATAAATTCAGAAGCGTCAGGCAACATAGGTTTTATGAGAGATTCAGATGTCGAACGTTTTAATGCGGAGATAGGTTATTGGTTGGCCGAACCATATTGGAATCAAGGCATCATGACTGAAGCTATTAAGATAGCTCTTGAAAGTTATTTTCGCAATACTGACATTTTGCGAGTTTATGCAAACGTCTACGCAAATAATGTTGCGTCAATCTGTGTTTTAGAAAATGTAGGTTTCAATCAATGCGGCATTCACCGAAAAGCTTGTTTTAAAAATGGCTCGTTTGTAGATTGTCACTATTTTGAATTGCTGAAAGAAGATTTTGTGAAGATTCTTTTGAACTGATATTCATATTAGAGTATTCCCTAATCTAATAAATGCAGTCCTTATGATACGTTCTAAAATAAAATCGCCGATACGTGCAGATTTACATACCGTTTGGAATGTAGTAACTTCGCTTCATGATTATTCATGGCGCAGTGATATATCATCTGTCGATATTTCAGATGAAAGGCATTTCAAAGAAGTTTGCAATGATGGATATGTTACAAGTTTCACCATCACTGTCTTAAAGCCGTTGGTCCAATATTCGTTTACGATGGACAATGAGAATTTATCGGGAGAGTGGACCGGATATTTCAAGCGTACAGAATCCGGAACAGAGATACAGTTTATAGAGTCAATCAGATTGAAGAAATGGTGGTTGTATCCTTTTGCTTGGTTTTATATAAGAAATCAACAAAAGCATTATGTTTCGGACCTTAAAAGAAAATGTGAACAAAATGGATAAACATATAGATTATACTATTCGCCCTTTGCGACCAAGTGAAACATATTTGTTGAAGGATTTCCTTTATGAGGCCATCTTTATCCCTGAAGGAATGGAGTCGCCTTCAAGAGATATTGTTGATTTGCCGGAACTGAAAGTTTATGTCGAAGGTTTTGGAAACAAAAAGGATGATTGCTGTCTTGTTGCAGAAAGTGCAGGTAAAATCATAGGTGCCGTTTGGACACGTATTATGAACGATTACGGACATGTGGATGATGAAGCTCCATCACTTGCCATATCTCTATATGCTGAGTATAGAAATAAAGGTATCGGTAACCACATGATGCATGAGATGATGAATCTGCTTGAACAAAAAGGATACAAACGTGTTTCGCTTTCAGTGCAGAAGGCAAACTATGCAGTTAATATGTATCTAAAGCTGGGCTTCAAAATTATAAAAGAAACTGAGGAGGAATTTATTACGGTGAAAGAACTTATTCATCAGACTTCGCAATATACAATCCGTAAGCTTGAGAACAAAGATATACCAGAGATGCAGAATTTATTTTGTTCAACGGTCCTCAATGTTAATCTTAGGGACTACACGGCGGAAGAGGTGGCAGATTGGGCATCTTGTGGCGAGAGTTTGGAAAAATGGGAAACTCTTCTCTCTAAGAATTATTTCGTCGGAGCATTCAACGCTCAAAACATCATGGTCGGTTTTTCCTCAATGAACACCGATGGTTATCTGCACTCCATGTTCGTCCATAAAGATTGGCAGGGCAGGGGAGTCGCCACACAGCTTCTTTCAGAGGTCGAACGTCTTGCCCGTCAATACGGTGTAACAGAAATCACATCAGACGTAAGTTTGACAGCACGCTCATTTTTCGAAAATAACGGATACAGCGTAATAAGAATACAGAAACATCGGGCAAACAAATTGGAACTTACAAATTTCGCTATGCGTAAGATTTTGTAGCCTTGTAGGTAGTCAATAATACTGACTTTTTCGATTTTTGAGGAATGCGTATAATAAACCGCAAAATTTGCGGTTTATTATACACACATATCTACTAACTCTTTGCCTGTATCTTCCAGTGTATCTTGCTCCACATCGGTGTGGGATTACAACCGATTCATTTTTTATTCAGTTTCTTGATTTCTTTATCAAAGTCACTTTCGAGCATATCCATTTCTCGCTTGCGGTATATCTCAAATTCTTTTTCAGCTTTTTCTATAGCTTCTTTATGTGAAATATTGCCTTTACCGATCAATATCTTTCGTTTATGGGCAATAATTTGATTATCAAGAGCTTCTATCCAGTCTTTCATCGACATAGGGTTCATCTCCAATGCCTGGAATTCTGCAAAATCGAGAAATCCTGAAACTAACAGATTCAGTCGTTGCAACTCTATTTCTGACAAATAATTTTTCGCAATTTTTACATCATCTTTGGTTACATAATTACCTTTGAAATTGGTCATTCCGACAAACGGTTTTTCATTGTCCACACGGTTATATATTACCTCAGCCACTGTATTCTCATGAACCGCATAATGCAGTTTGTTTTGCACTGTAGCGAAAAAAGTTTTAGTCATTTCGCTACGGGGATCATAGTCCGTAGCTGTAGCATATATGTCCGTAACCTGCTGGTAAAAATTTCGCTCGCTACTACGAATATCTCTGATACGTTGCAGTAATTCTCGGAAATAGCGGTTTCCTCCCTGTTTCAGTCGTTCATCATCCATCGCAAAGCCTTTCTGAATGTATTCATGTAAACGTTGTGTCGCCCAACGCCGGAAACGTGTGGCTATTTGAGACTGGACACGATATCCCAAAGCTATGACCATATCGAGATTATAATGGTCTATATTACGCCTTACCTGACGATTGCCTTCCTGACGAACTAACAAGAATTTCTTGTTAGTTGCTTCTGCTATAAGTTCTCCATCCTTGTAGATATTGTCTATATGCTGACTAATATTCTGTTGTGATGTGTCATATATCTCTGCTAACTGACTCTGTGTCAGCCATAAATCTTCGTCAGCAAAGCGTACCGACACACGAGTTATTTCGTTGTCGTCCTGATATAGGATAATTTTATTTTCTTCGTTCATGTTTATTATCTTGTTATTTGCGATTCTTCAAACTCTATTTCAGTGTCAAACGCACAAGGTTGCATGGAAGCTTTTTGTTGCAATTATAGCTTCCTATTCTGAAAAGCCGTCAATTTTTCATTTAGATTTTCTCCATTGATTTTTTCAAGTTCATCATGAAAACGTTCCCATGCTCTTAAATCCTCATACCAACTTTCTAATTCTTCCAAGTCGTCCATAACTCTTTGTCTTATAATCTGCTAATTTGTTCGAATGCTTACACACTTTTGTCGTAAGTCAATAAATTGCTTATGCTAATTTGTAAATTCTCTTGATGACATATTCTTAAACCATCAACCGTTCCAATTTCATTTTCCATTTCTTCCAATCGGGCATTTCTTGAGTCAGCAACTCATAAAAAGCTTTGGTATGGTTACGATATACCAGATGGCAGAGTTCGTGCATGATAACATATTCGATGCAAATACGTGGTGCACCTATTAATCTTGGATTCAATAAGATCTGTCCCGAGGCGGTACAACTTCCCCAGCGGGTTTCCATCTCTTTCAGTTTGATGTCAGATGGTTTTACCTGATGACGGTTAAAACGTGAAATCAATGGCTCTGCATACTCCTTGAATTTTATTTCGGCACGTTTTCTATACCAGGCTAAAAGTAGGGTGCGCGCATCCTTCCTGTGTCTGCATTCTACTTCAAGTATATTACCTTTGTAATGAACTTCATTATGTTTGCTGTCAACAATGCGTAACATGTATTGCCTGCCTAAATACAAGTGAGATTCTCCACTTACGATTTTTCTTTCTGTCGTGTGTACCCCGAAAGATGAAAAATAGCGTTGCTGTTTGTAAATCCAAGGAGCACGTCGATGAACGTGTGCTTTGATTTGCTCCAATGAGGTTTCCATCGGAGCTTTTATTTCCACGCTTCCATCAGGATGCACGCAGATGCCCAACGTCTTTCTGGCTCTGTGTTTTATAGTGTATTCAATAATGACAGAACCAAATTCTATATTGTCTTTTATTTTATCCATAATTTAGCAACATCTACGCAACCATCAATAATAGAATCCATATCGTCAAAAGAAAAATCAAGACTGTACTTTCTTTTTACTTCATCTATCAGATAATCTTCCAGCTCTATTTTCATGCGGCCGATAATATCTGATTTTTGTTGCCAGTCGACAAGCACACTGTTGTCTATAATCAACGTTTTATTCATGATTCTGTCAAAAGCCAGAGCTGTGTCCAGTGCCAGCTGTTTCAGATTGACTTGAACATTGCCAAAAGCTTTTTTATAAGTTTCCAATGCTAAACCATAATAAGCCTTTGCTGCATTGTTGGTCTGCAATTCATCAGGCAATTCATTGTCAGTATGTGCCAATATATCATCCTTGTATTTAATGACACGCTTCAAATACTCCAATTCATCGATTCTGCCCTGCTCGTATGCTTCAATAGTTTCTTTCAGCAACTGTGAGAATTTCTTATAAAACACAGGGTCTGTATCCATGTTTTCGGTGATGAACTTGCTGGTACGTGAGGCAATGGTGTCAGCCTTGGCTGCTGTTCCAACAATCTTTTCTACTTCTTGTTCAAAGGCTTCTGTGTCAAAGATATTCACGAGTTCTGTCACGGACCTTACAGCACCGCTTTCCACATGTCGGTTTATAAGCTTCTGAATCTGACTCTCATATTGTTTGTAATCAATAGTATCTGAATAGCGCAACTGGACAGCCGATCTCAGTTTTACGAACATGTTCAAGTCATCTTTATATCTTTTGATGTCTTCCTCAGAAGTGCTTGCATGAAACTCATGAGTAGAAAGCGCAATCTTCAGGCAAGAAGCATAAGCTGTCAACCTCTCATAAAATTCTTGTCGTCTGTCGTCCTCACGCAACGACTGTGCGTATGCCTCCAAATCTCTTTTATTAGGAATAGCTTTAAACAAATCCCATAGGTCTGAATACTTTTGTGGCAGTTTTTCTATTTCATTGTTGACAGGTACCAGTGTTTCATGGAAAGCCTTTTGTCCCTCTTCATCATAGTTTGAGTACAGTTCCAAGGCCTCGTCCAATTCTTTCAATACACCGTAATAATCAATGATATAGCCAAATTCCTTGTCGTCACAAACTCTGTTGACACGTGCCACAGCTTGCAGCAATGTATGCCCATTAAGTTTGCGGTCAAGATACATGACCACCACTTTAGGTTCATCAAACCCTGTCAACAGTTTGTCCACCACAATCATTATTTCAGGCTGTTCCTGATTTTTGAAACGCGAAATCAGGTTTTCTTGATATTTCTTAGGTGTGCCGTGCTCATCCATCATTTTCTTCCAATAGGCCTTCACCTCTTCCGACGTATCTCCGTATGACGAATCTTCACCTTCGCGAGTATCTGGAGACGTGATGAGTACTTCTGATGATACCATACCGATTTCGTCCAGATATTTCTTATACAACACGGCAATTGATTTACGTGGTGTAACCAACATCGCTTTGAATTTTATACCCTGCCAGTTTTCGCGGAAATGCTCGGAAATGTTCCAAGCTATGGAATATACCCTCTGGTCTGTTTGATTTACAAAATCCGTACGCGAATATTTTTTCTTCAAGTCAGCCGTTTGGTACTCATTCAGTCCGTCGCAAACTTTATTGAAGAAATCATCAATTGAACCCTCCTGCACGCGTTGTGGTACAATGCGTCCCTCGTAGAGCAAAGGAACAACAGCTCCGTCTTCCACAGCCTGTTTCACAGTGTATACCGGACGGATTATACCGCCAAATGTATTGGCCGTATTCTTTTCCTTTTTCATCAGTGGTGTACCGGTAAAAGCAATCTTGCACGCATTGGGCAATACCTTATCCATCTTGATTGCCATCTCCTTGTACTGGCTGCGATGGGCTTCGTCAATCAATATAAAGATATTTGGGTCGTCTATCGGTTGCTTCATACGCTTGACGGCAGTTTCAAACTTGTTTATGATTGTTGTAATGATGGCATCCGTATTGCTTTCCAGTAATTCTACAAGGTGCGTTCCTGTAGTGGCGTTTATTACTTCCCGTCCGCACTTCTTGAACGTGTTGGTTATCTGACTGTCCAAGTCTGTGCGGTCAGTAACCATTATTATTCTTGGATTCTGTATTTCCTTTGTTTGGGCAATAGATTGTGCAAGCAGAACCATTGTGAGCGACTTTCCGCTTCCTTGCGTGTGCCATACAACACCGCCACGGCGTTTCCCGTGCTCTAATGTTTTCACGCGTTCTGTGGTCTCCTTTACAGTGAAATACTGCTGGTATCTGGCCACTTTCTTGATGCCTCCGTCATAGATTGTAAAGTTGTGAATCAGGTCGAGCAACCGTTCAGGACGGCACATGCTGAACAGATATCTATCCTGTTCCGTTGGCAGAACTTTTTCCTGTTCCATTGCATCGAAATGAGCACGGACATATCTAAATCGGTCACTGAACAGATGTGTTTTTTGTTTGTCATCCAATGGAGTGTTTACAAGTTTCTCCAACTGATGCATATACTTTTCTTCGTCTTTTTCAGTGACAAACATTTCCTTCCATTTGTTCCAAAATTTTGCTGGCGTACATGTAGTGGCATACGCTCCGTAGCTGTTTCCTATGCAGAGCAACAAGGCGCTATATAGGTAAAGTCCACGTATACCATCATCTTTTTGGTTACGCAGATGTTGCGATATTGCCTGGTCCAGTGCTCCTTTTATGTCCGGACGTTTACATTCAATTACTACCAGTGGAATACCGTTGACAAAAAGTACTATGTCCGGACGGTAAGTATCGGCCATCCCTGTACGGGTTACTGCAAATTCTTCCGTTACATGAAATACATTTCTTTCCGGCCTTTCCCAGTCTATATAGCGCATGGTATAGCTTTTCTTGTCTCCGTCAATGTTTTGCTCAAAAGCTTTGCCAAGTGTCAGCAGGTTATAAACTGTTTCATTTCCGCTCAGATAACCGCTTTCCATTGGAATATTGCGCATGGCCAGCACCCCGTTCTCGATGTTTTGTTCCGAAAACAGCTCTTCCTTGTTGTGGTTCACACGTATGGAATTGATGCGTCGCAACTGGTTGCGCAACACGTCTTCCAGAAGTACGTTGGAGGTCTTTCCGCCACGCATGGACAATGCCTCGTCGGGGGTAAGATACGTATAACCCAACTTCTGCAACAGTTGCAAAGCTGGTATTTGGCTTATATGGTCTTCTTTGAATGAGATGTTCATTGTTATCTTATTTATTTGTTCACAGCTATATGCTTAAAATTATAAGTTGTAGCATTTTGAGCACCTTTATTAATGAATTTATTTAAGAATTTTTCAAATTCATCTATTATTGGTGTACGAGGAAAGATTGATTTTATATAATTTTGAAAATTACCCCATGTTCCCCATACTTCTTGAGCAAGTTGACTAACATAATAGTAACCTTTTGGGGCATTCATACTAATTACCATACTTTTCATGAACTCTTCTATATGCCTGTTTGTATACAATTTGAAAAGAGCATATGCTTTTTCATTCTCATTATAATCATATTCATTGTTCGTGGCTCTGCTCATATAGTCATAAATTATGTTTAATGATAAATCTTGCTGAATAGCTTTCTGTAAATAATTAGTCTCTATTTCTCTTATTTCTTCAAATGAGAAGTATTTTTCTAATGAACGGAATTCAGAAGATAGAAAACCTGAAATATAATTACTAAGTCCATTTTCTTCTATAATGTCTAAAAGAAATGTTTTTATCTCCATATCCTCAATTTGATAATCCTCTAATAAATTTATTCTATTCAAGATTGTGTTGTATAAACTGTTAATTTGAGAATTAGAACTTCCTACATAAAACATGATACGTATAACATTTTTACATACTACAGCTGAATCTGGGATAAAGCTGTCCAACTGACTTACAAATGAATAAGTCTGATGACAGGATATTATGTTATTAACGTCCTCTTTTATATATTCATAATTTTTTAGCCAAAGTCTATTAAAAGTCTCAATAGGTAGATCTCTCTCTTGTATGGTATCATAGAAGTAACGAGCAATAGTCGCTTTATGATTTATAGCACCGTACTCGGCAGATGTTCGAAATGAAGGAAATAAGAAATATAGAATTCTCCTTATACGCTCTATCTCTACTTTGTTGTATCCAATTTCTTTTAATCGCGTATTAATATTGTATGATGGTAGTTTTATATACAAAAAGATATCTTTTTCTTGTTCTTTATTACTTTTTTCATACAATTTTAATATAACGTTTTCTTCTATTAAAACTTGTTCCCATTGTTGACTTAATAACTCATAAACAGGTTTGTACTTCAATTGCAGTATTTCTATATTCATTAAATCACGAAGTACTACATTGCCTGCCAACTTTATATAAATATTCTTAAGTGAATTAATATAGCGTTTTGCATCGCGTAAGGTCAAAAGTTCTTCAATAGCAATACTTTCGAAAGATTCTTTCGAATTGAAGATTCTATTTAGCGACTCTTTCTCTTCTTCATGCACAAACTTGTCACATTCTTTTTTTAAATATATTTCCAGATTTTCACGGTCAAAAGCAGGTAATGTATATTCTATTTGAAAAATTTTTTCTAAATAACGGTTTGCAGATCCTGTATTTTGTTGCTTAATTGCTTCAACCAAATAAGTTCTGTCATAGGCTACTACGAATTTGATTTCTGAAAAATTGGCGGCATTGCGTATTAGTTTTAATACCTCCATGATTTCATTACTGCCTAAGCGATCCAAATCGTCTATAAAAACAACAATTGGTCTGTCTATTTTAAGTAGTGACATTTTCAGTAGGTTGCCTTGTTGCTCTATATTATGTCCCATGTTTCCCAATGATAGCAACATTGATAGCCACGAAGTGGATTCATTCTTTTCCAGAATTTGAGCGTATTCCATCATATCCCGAGGTAAGGTATCTGCAAATTTCCGTAGATGTTTTCCCACTTCAGTAAAAAACTCTCTAATCAAATTGTTTTCTTTTCCATAAATCCATGGCGAGAAATCTATGCAGATAGTCTCGTGGCGCTTTAGTTCATCTTTTATCAAGTTCAAAAAAGAAGTCTTACCATATCCCCATGGCGACAAGATTCCTACAGCAAAAGATTGATTTTTTGGCTTGGTTTTAATTATTCTACGAGCTAAAGTTTGTGCAAAACCTCTACGTCCCAATAAATCTTCTTCATTAGTTTCGATAGGCTCGTCACATTCAAACCCATCCTCTTCTATTTTTTCAGAAGGTTTACGTTTTATAAACTGACATACATACGTTGCCACTACCGAAAGAGTGTATAATGGAACGATATCGAAATAAGTTATGTTGCCAAACAAAGGAATAAAAATCCATGCTTCACTAAAACGAACTGAAGCCCATATAGCTGTAATTAAAATCCATCTATATAGCCGTATCTCTGAAATTCGTTTCCTATTCTTACATTCGATACCACACACAACAACGATTCCTATAATTACAAACCAAGCTACTATTTGAGTTGGTATTTCATTTTGAAAATATACAAGAAAAGGAGTAACCCAATATTTTGAAAAAAACTCTTCAAAAAATGGTCTGAAAGTCCTGTAGATTACGGCAACTGCTAACAAATAGACATTAGTCCTATTCAAGAAGACTTCTTGAATAGGATTTATCATTTTTTTCAACCAACTTATATTGGTATATTTCGCTACAGATTTATTTACTTTTTGAGTATTTGTTTTATTCATATTTTAACTCGTTTTTTACCGATCAGAAGTTGTTGCATAAGGCCATGTTTTTGTTGGCGGAGTAATGCGAGCTTCTGTTGAGCTATTTCTATTTCGTGGTCAGTAGCTGTTAATACCTGTGCAATAGCGTTTTGCTCCTCGTAATATGGAATATCAAACACAAGTCTAAAAAAATCTGTTGGAGTAACATTTAATAAACCATGAGCTCGACCTCCTTCGTTTGCTATCTTGGTTAATCCTCTGTTTAATCCTCCATAATCAAAATAGTAAGAAAGATAGTCAATGCTTACTCGTATACTTGATTTTACATTAAAACAGATGTATAGAGATGTTACAACAGCTTTATCAGCTTCTGTCAGTCTTTTAATAGCTCCCATTGGATAGCCATTTGAATAACTTTTATTATAGCAGAACTCATCTCTGAGAACTAAATAATAGCTTTCCAAAGTTTCACTTGCGACACTTTTATTGAAGAAGTCAGTTTGAATGACAAAACCTTGTTGAGCAGATATAGTCATTACATTTTTATTGTCTTCAGTATTTTTTCTTGTAACTTTTTCACATATATCTCCTAATTTCACTTTCTTCCATTCTCCACTAAACCCAGGCAAACGTTTCTTTCCTGTAAGCAATTGTTGCATCAATCCTTTTTTACGCAATTCAAGTTTATCTATGAGTTGTGTTTGCTTCTCAATGGCTTTGTCCCATATATTGAGAACTTCAGATATTTTTTTTTGTTCTATTAATGAAGGAACTGGTATTTGTAAAGAACAGTATTCTTTTGCATTGATACCAGGTTGGCCACTCCGTTGAGACACAATCTTAATCCATTTCCAATATATAGTAGTATTAGTGTATGCTTTTAAAAAATATGGATCTATTTGTTTTGTGTCAGGCGAGAATCTTATTAAGAAACCTGCAAATACTAAATCTCCATCATTTGGGTTATAGAGATATGTTTTACCAACTGTTGCGCCAGTCCTTGCAAATACAATGTCACCTTCTTTTAAATGGTAATTCTCATTGTTGGAATTATCCACAGAGGTTTTATTACCAGTAATAAATCTTCCATCGTCATCAATATCAGTAATACGTAAATATGTCGGTAAACCTTTTGAATATGGTACGGCGGGAGCATTAATTCCATAATCACCCTTATTTAAGCATAAGTGTTCCAATATTGTTACGTTCCATTCCACTGGAATAACTCCTATCTTAGTTTTTTTATATCCTTCAGGAATAATACAGTCCGTCATATTCATTAATTTTCTGAGTTGTAATTTTTTATTGCTTTTTCAATAGTATCTATCATTGTTTTTTTATGCCATTCTAATGCTTGGTTTATATCGTCCGTATTTGGATATGTTCCATAGGCATATTTTTTGCTTTGAAACATGTAATCCTTTGCATAGAATTGAATGTTGGCAATTAGTATTGTAGATACATTTTGCATCGCGTAATCAGGTTTTAGCTTGCTAAGTGAAATCGAGAAACTAATTGATTTCGCCTGACTCCATATTTCTTTTTCTTCATGAATCAGTGACTTAAAAATGATAGGCTGGTTTTGACGGTCACAGTCAATGTTTGACTTTTTATCTCCTATGGAATACCAGCATGCGATATCCTCAAAGAAATCGAAAGCAGGCAATATCCCTTCTTTCATTTTCTGTGAATATGGAAACAACAACCTGTTAAACAAATCGACTTTATTTTCTACAGTATCATTGTGAAGCTGATTATTCTCTTTCCGTCCAGCCTGTTGCTGCAACAATTTAATTTGTTTCTGAAAATCATCTTCCTCTTCAATGCTTTCACCTTTAGCTGCTTTGATACATACAGTCAATGCTGCTTCCAGGCACTTGCTCATATATTCAACAAAAGGCATTATTTGGTCCAGTTCTGCGTGAGCACCCACAGATGGGGTAGGGCCAACTTTTACATCACAACGGTTTAGGGCTGTCAAATAGTTGTCCTTGTCTTTACTCTTCACCACAATCATTGGATAATTATGGCGCGTAAGTATATAGTTTACCATCAGTCGGGCAATACGTCCGTTGCCGTCTTCAAAAGGATGAATGCGGATGTAGCGGTAGTGAAAGACTGTGGCCAGTTCTATTGGCGACATTTCAGCTTTCTGTTCTTCCTTATTATACCATTCCACCAGATCGGTCATCAAAGCAGGTGTTTCTTCAGGTGAGGCATATTCGAAACGCTCACCTGTTACAGTTATTACTGAATTGGGACGAGTTTTATAAATTCCGGCATGTATAACATAGGATGTAGTTGTGCCTTCGGGCAATTGACGATACATTGTATAGTCTTCCCTAAGCAAGGTATGGTGCAGTTGCCTGATGAAAGTCTCTGTCAGTGGCATGTCTTTGTCTGCAGCTTCTTCTCGTATCATTTTCAGACATACATTATGGGCTTTCATTTCTTCCAAATCCTTCATGTTGGCCTCGTCTACGACTTTACCGAAAAACAGCAATAGTTCTGTTTGTCCGTATGTCAAAGTGTTGCCTTCTATGTGATTGGAGTTGTAGTTGAACTCCAGCATGAATTTGCGCTCCAGCCTGTTTTGGTATTCGGGTTTCAGTGGCTGTAATTTAAGCCATTCACTATATAGTTTTTCTATGTGTGTCATAATTATAATTGCAAACTTTGGTTATAAGTATTACCAGTTTTATTATTGTCATCCCACGTATATTTTATATTTATTATGTCTGGTGGGGTTGATTCTGATAGCATAAATTGTATTTCAACATGCTCTCCAGGATTAAGTAAGTCATATGGAAAAACGAGTCCTCCTGTTAGAATTATTCCTTTAGTTTTCCTTATATCTGTTATATGAATATTTCGAGCTGGAGCTAAACCATTATTGAAAATTTGGAGCTTTCGTATACCTCTATCTTCTTTTATTATGGAACCGCAAATCTTTGCACATTTACTCTTATGCTCTTCTTCTTTGTTTTTGTGAATTTTGTACACCTTGATTTTTCTATCATATATGAAATTAATAATAGATATAATCAATGCACAAATAGAAATAATCAAACTGGCCCATTCCATAATAGATAATAGTTTTAATATCCCAATTCTTTTAAATAATCTTTCATTTTAGCCTGAACCTCTGCCAATTCTGCTTCGAGTGCATCAATCTCTTTCTGTACTGCTGGAATATCTACTTCTGCTTCTTCCTCAAATGTATCTACATAGCGAGGAATATTCAGATTGTAGTCATTTTCCTTGATATCAGCTGGAGTTGCAACGAATGCATATTTTTCTTCGGCTACGCCAGGCTCAAGTTGTCCTGCGGTGAATTGTCTGTAAGTCGAAACAATGTGTTCAATGTCTTCAGAGCGTAGCTTGTTTTGGTTCTTCCCGCTTTCATATTCCTTGCTGGCATCTATAAACAGTACGTTGTCAGTCTTTTTTCCTTTGTTGAAAATCGCAATGGCTGCTGGAATACCCGTTCCAAAGAACAGGTTGGCAGGTAGTCCAATGACAGCCTCCAACAGATTTTCATCAATTACATGCTGTCGTATTTTTCCCTCGCTTGCTCCACGAAACAGTACTCCGTGAGGTATTACCACACCAACCTTACCGCTACCTTCTTGAGCCACCTCTATCATGTGTGATATGAAAGCCCAATCGCCTTTGCTCTTTGGAGGGATGCCTCTCCAAAAACGGTTATATGTGTCATTTGTCGCTTCCTCTGCTCCCCATTTATCCAAGGAAAATGGGGGATTGGCAATAACTGTATCAAATTTCATTAATTTGTCATTTTCCTTCAGTTTTGGGTTGCGCAGTGTGTCCCCCCATCGAATCACTGCATTGTCAAAGCCGTGCAGGAACATATTCATCATTGCCAGTGCCCAAGTGCTGCCATTTACTTCTTGTCCGTAAAGTGAGAAATTGTTGTTGTCCACTTCCTTTCCGGCTTTAATCAACAGGGAACCGGAACCACAAGTCGGGTCGCAGATACGTGCGCCAGGTTTGCTCTTTGTCAGTTTGGCTAATAAGGTTGAAACTTCTGCTGGTGTAAAGAATTCTCCAGCCTTCTTTCCCGATTCGCTGGCAAATGTGGATACCAGATACATATAGGCATCTCCGATGATATCATTGTTTTCCAGATGCGACTCGTCCAGTTCCAATTCACTGAAATCGAGCAACAGATTTTTTAGTCTTGCATTCTTTTCTTTCGGTTCGCCAAGGTTGGCTGAGTTGAAACTTATGTTTCGGAAGATGCTGCTGCCGTCTTCGCTGCTCATCTTTTCTCTGTTCGCATCCTCGATATCGGCCAAAGCCATATCAATCAGTTCTCCGATATTGCTTGCAGAACGGTTCGCGTACAAATAATCGAAAGAACTTGTTTCTGGAATGACAAAGCGTTCGTGACGCATTGAACGTGTAGCTCTTTCCTTGTCGCCTTCGTATCTCTCCAAATATTCGGCATACTTTGATTTGTATACATCGCTGACATATTTTAGAAAAAGCATAGTCAGGACATAGTCTTTATATTGGCTTGGATCTATTACTCCACGGAAAGTATCGCAAGCTTTCCAAACAACCCTATTGATTTGTGACTGGTCTATTTTCTGTTGAACTTCCATATTATTGTCTTATTTAATTTTATTCATTAATAGTTGTTGTATAATTGTCTGTCTTTTCTCTATAATTTTTAACTGTAAATCTCGTTCTTTTTGTGACAGACGTGCTATGTTTACAATTAGCTCCTGCTGTTGCAAAGAGGGTGTAGGGATTTCCAGATTCTCAACGGCAGGTTTATGAATAAGAGGTGTAGCACTGCCGGCTTGGTGAATTTTAAAATATGCTTCCACAGAAGGCTGATGCAAGTACCAGCAAAGGTATTCAGGTGTAACAATTGTTGATTTCAGACGAATTACAAAAAAGGATGTAGAAGCCACAGCCTTTTCTGGTTCTCTAAATATTACACTGAGATAATTAACACCTTTGGATGCAAAAAGAATATCCCCTTTCTGCAACAAGTTTTTTTGTATCTTAGCGCTTTGTAAAACCCTTGATGCAAACTTCATGACGACATTGTCTGCACAGTCCTTGGTTTGCAGATAGGCAACATCTCCATCTGGATCTGGTTTTTCATATACACCAGATAGAATGTCTGCAAGCTCTTTTAGATATATTTTTTTCTTAGTAATCATATTACTTTGCTTTTGATATTGCAAAAGTAATAGTTATTTCTGATAATACAAGTTTTTTGATTGTTTTTTTATAAGTAATGAAATTACTAATGTTTGTATTTGGCAGATATTGGCGTTGATTGGGCTATTATGCTTAAATGACATTCTATAAAAGCAGTTCATTTTATAGCAATGTAATTCTTTATGATGCATGATTCTCTACAAATAAATTAATTCTTTATCTTAGTAAAACAAAAATCGCTAACAGATTGAATGATAATCTATTAGCGATTTTACAGTGGTGCCACCAGGAATCGAACCGGGGACACAAGGATTTTCAGTCCTTTGCTCTACCAACTGAGCTATGGCACCTTGTTTTTCGTTTGCGAGTGCAAAGATATGTGCTTTTTTCGAGACTGTGAAATTTTTTAGCGTTTATTTTTCTGTGTTTTGTCTGTTTTTATGTGATTTTGCTTGTTTTGGTACGTTTTTTGTTGCACTTACCGTCCTTTTTCTCCGTTTTTATGTGCAGAGGAAAAGGACGGTAGGGCAGGAGTGGGTGTTTATTTTGAAAGCTCCTTTATGAATCCGTTGCGGTATGCGTAGAGGAGTTTCTTTAGGTTTTCCACTTTTTCTATTAGTTCACGTCCTTTGTCGGTGTCTTTGACAAGCATGCGTTTTGAGTTCATTTCGACGATTTGTATTGAGCTGCGGATGTCGTCGCCACGCTCGATGGCCTCCTGTGTTGAGTGGAACGGCTGGTGCTGCACGAGATCGAGTCCACGAGAGTGGAACGTGAGGGTGTATCCTGCTATTCCTGTTTCCGGCTGGTAGGCTTTCGAGAATCCGCCGTCGATGACAAGGAGTTTGCCGTTTGCCTTTATAGGTGTTTCTCCCTTTAATGTTTTTACAGGTACATGACCGTTGATGATGTGTCGGTGTTCACCTGTGACACCGAAATCATCAAGTATCATGTCTACGACTTTCTCGTCGTTGTTGTATCTGTAGTAGTATCCCTTTTCTTCTGTGTATACTGACGGGTCTTTGATGAAATAGCGCTCAAATGTTGTCATCTTGTCCTTGTCAAACAAAGGTGAGTCTTTTCCGCACCACAGATACCAGATATAGTCTACGGCAAACTGTTTTTCGTCCTCCGGCGTATCGGCATTGAAGGCTTCGCGGACAATGTGTCCTGTCTTTTTCATCAGTGCAATGCCTTTGTATTTCTTTCCGCGTATTTCAACTTCCTTGAGCGAGCCGTCTGCATTGAGCGGTACGGATGCGTGGTACATCAGATTGGAGTTGCTGATGGAATACATGCATCCGTGCGCCAGCAGACACTCTACATGCCTTTTCAGCTTGTCGCTTGTTCTGAACGAATGTTCAAGCTTATGCATCAGCTGTTTTTCTTCATCGCTGAGCGCGTATGGGTCTTCTGGGGAAAGTGTCGGCAGGCAGGCATCTTTCATTTCGTAATCCTTTCCGTTTATGCAGCATGTTCCTTCTGCAAGATTGATGCGGTGGAGCATGTTGCGGTCCTCCATCTTGAATTCTGGTCTTCTTTTTATGATGGCCGCCTCTTCCTTGAACTGGATGATGGTGATAGCCTTGTGCATCTGTGCAATCAGACGGCGTGTTTTCTCATCATGTTTTACTGTTCCGGTGTCTTCCCTTATGCCGAAATTCTCGCAAGGATCGTCTTTGTATGTTTCCATTGCAAATGTGGCAAGCGGAAGGAGATTTATTCCGTATCCGTCTTCAAGTGTAGCAAGATTGCCGTAGCGGAGGGACATGCGCAGAACATTGGCTATGCAGGCTCTGTTGCCGGCTGCGGCACCGAACCAGTCTATGTCGTGGTTACCCCATACGATGTCAAAATGCGGATAGTTGCACAATGTCTCCATTATGAGGTGTGCGCCTGGACCTCTGTCGAATATGTCTCCGAGCAGGTGAAGCCTATCTATGGCAAGACGCTGTATCAGGTTGCAGATGGCCACAATGAAGTCGTCGGCACACTGCGTGTCGATGATGCTCTGTACAATTACATTGTAATACTGGTACTTGTTGCCTGAGTAGCTTCCTGCTGATTCGTGTAAAAGTTCTTCGATTATGTATCCGAATTTTTCGGGCAGTTCTTTTCTGATTTTTGATCTTGTGTATTTTGATGATACAGCTCTGCACACCTTTATGAGCTGGTTGAGCGTGATGATGTAGAAATCGTTCATGTCGGTTTCTACAGCCTTTATGAGCTGGAGTTTCTGCTCCGGATAGTAGATGAGGGTACAGAGTTCGCGCTTTTCATTTTCGCGCAGTGTACTTCCGAAAATTTCGTTGACCTTACGTTTTACATATCCGGATGCGTTGCGCAGAACATGGTTGAAAGCTTCACTTTCGCCGTGCGGGTCACTGATGAAATGTTCAGTTGGTTTAGGCAGGTTCAGTATAGCCTCGATGTTTATGATTTCCTGACTGGCATCTCCGATAGTCGGGTAGCTCAGCGACAGGAGTTTGAGATATCTGAGGTCGTCCTTGATGGTTTCTTCCTCAGTGAGCAGTATTTCTTCCATAGATGTGCTGTATCAGATTATTTTCACCAAAAATAGCGTTTTTTCGGCAATGTTTCCAGATGTTGCATAAAAAATGCAGAAGCACATGCTCTTTGCTTGTACTTCTGCTCTGATGTTTGATCTTATGTTGTTGATGTTCTCTATTTTCTTCTTCGTGGAGCGAACTTTTTTATAAGTTCGCTATTGAATTTCGACAGAGACCTTCTTACGTTGTATATTTTCTTGTAGCTTAGTGCCTTGTGGAACTTCTGGTAATACTCTTTTTCGATTTCCTTGTTCTTTATTTCCAACGAAGTAATTTGGTCGAGAACGTATGCATAGTCGTTTTCAGATGAGCGCTCGTTGCATTTTTTCATCAGCTCACGTTTCTTGTCGTTGAGTTCCCTCTGCTTGTCAAACATTTCGTGCATCATCGGAAAGAACTTCTGTTGTTCCTGTTCGGAGAGTTCAGCTTCTCTGGCTATGAAATTCTCCATTTCTTTCTTGAACTGCTCAGGCGAAAATCGCGGTCTAGCTCCGTTTCCGTTATGTTGTGCGCTGATGCTTATTGCCGTTATTAGTGCGATGAGCAAAAAAGTTAGTCTTTTCATATATTGGTTATTGTAAATGTTGGTTTATTCTGCACCTTCCAGATAGCTGTATATGTCTTCTCTGTCGATCATTGCATATCTCATCACTTCGATTTCATATTCTTCTTCAGACACATAGTCCTGTTCTGCCGTTTCTGTTTTTGCTGTAGCCTGTGCTGCGTCTGTTCCATCTGTTGCGGTAGGCATAAACGTTTTGACGCACAGCAGGAGTGCACATGCGGCCGCTATGCCTGAAATCCATTTTGCCGCATTCATGAAGACTGTGCGGTTTTTAGTTTTCTTTTCCTGCTTATTCTGTTCCGGCAGATTGTCCATGATTCTCTGCGTGAGATTTTCAAAATATCCTTCCGGTACTTTGAATGGATTGTCTGTGCCGACATTGTGCAGTATTTTGTTGTCTTCTTTCATATCCTGATCTCCTTTCTGGATTTATGATACTTTTTTCATGATATGGTTTAATTGTATCTGCTGAAAAATTCTTCAATCTTTTTAACTGCCAGGTGGTATGATGCCTTTAGAGCACCTACGCTTGTTCCGAAAACCTGCGACATGTCTTCGTATTTCATTTCCTGGAAGTATTTCATGTTGAATACAGCTTTCTGTTTGTCGGGAAGTGTCGCTATGGCCTTCTGCAGAAGAACCTGCGTTTCGTCTCCATCGAAGTAAGGGTCGCTTTCGAGCCTTTCGGCAAGTCCTGTATCCGACTGTTCGATTGAGATGTTTTCTCTTTTGTGTGCAAGGAAGGTGAGGCTTTCGTTGTACGCAATTTTGTAAAGCCATGTAGAAATCTTTGAATTTCCCTTGAACGATTCGATGTTTGTCCATGCCTTTATGAAGGTATTCTGCAGTACATCGTCCGCATCGTCATGTTCAATCACCATTCGTCTTATTTGCCAATACAACGTTCTTCCGAACTGGTTGACAATTGCCTCGAATGCTTTCCTCTGGGTAGCTGGATTCTGCAATTGCGATACTATTTCCGATTCGTTGTATTTGTCCATTATTCTTTTCTTCTCTGTTTATAAAATTTTTTGACTGCTTTTTTAGTTTAAGGTTTAAAGGCAATTAATGTGTTTTTTAGGTTTATAGTTTTGTGGATGAATAATCTACGGCATTGCCTGTACTATTGTATGCGGTTTTTGCCGGTATATTAAAAAATACCCTGCTTTGCGTTTGCAGAAGCAGGGTTTATTTTTCCTTTAGTTATGTCTTTCTGACATTTCTGTGATTACCTTAGATATACTTTTCTTGCAACTTTTCCAATTTTCAGTATATAACATCCTTTGGGAAGATCGTTGAGTTCGATGGTCTTGCTTGGACTGTCAATTCTGATAGTGGAAACTTTTATTCCTGCAATATTGTATATTTCTAGGATCTGCTGCGATGCATTCTTTATCTGTATTGTCGATTCATATACGGAAATGGTAATCGGAGCCGATTCTTCACCGACTTCAATTTTATGTGACTCCTGTGCTATGACGTTTGGAGTACCCATAAGAACGCATCCAATGACCAATATGAATAATTTTTTCATTTTCCTATATATGGTATATGTTATATCCAATAGCAAAAATATGAATATCGCAGTAAAAAAACAAGTTCGGAGACAATTTTTTTCGTATTACAACGTTAATTTCAGGTTTTCTTTCGCGAGAATTGTTTCAGGGAAAATCTTTTTTGCTTCGTCGAGCAAAATGCTTTCATCTTCATATCTGGAAGAAAAATGTCCTATGACCAGCTTTTTCACTCCCGCGTCAAGTGCTGTTTTTGCCGCCTGCGAAGCTGTCGAATGAAATGTTTCTGCCGCACGGCTTTGATTGTCGTCTGCAAATGTTGCTTCGTGATAGAGCAGGTCGATTCCTTTGACCATTTCGGCCAGTTCCGGCATATATTTAGTATCGGCGCAGTATGCATAGCTTCTAGCCGGATCAGAAGGAGTCGTCATAATGCTGTTTGGAATAACTTCGCCGTCAGGGCATACGTAGTCCAGTCCGGCCTTTATGTTGTTTATCTGGCTTATCGGTATGTTGTATGCATCTATGACATCTCTTTTTATATGTCTCAGTCCCGGTTTCTCGCGGAATAGAAATCCGCAGCACGGCATCCGGTGTTTCAGCGGGATGGAGTAGACCGTCACTGATTTGTCTTCGAATATCGGTGCAAATGCCTTTGTGTCTATGCTGTTGAATATTATTTCATATTCAAGACCTTTGCAGAAATAGTCAATCTGCGGTCTCATCACTGTTTCAAGGTCTTTGTGTCCATAGATATTCAAAGTTGCTGTCCTGCCTTGCAGACCGAGGGTGGAAATAAGTCCGATAAGTCCGAAACAGTGGTCGCCGTGCAGATGCGAAATGAATATATGGTTTATTTTGGTCATTTTCAGCTTGCTTCTGCGCAGGAGAAGCTGTGATGCTTCTGCACAATCCACCATATAGAGTTTTTCTCTTATGTTCACTACCTGTGCTGAGCCGAAATGTCTTACCGTGGGGAGTGCACTTCCGCATCCCAATATGTTTATTTCAAATTTTTCCACTGTTTTCGTTATTTTTGAAGGTGTCTGTTTGATGCTGTCGGCAGTATGTCGATAATTGAAAAAAAGGCTGGGCGCACTTTCATGCGCCAGCCTTTTCCTTGTTTATGTTTTTCCTGTTATCGGAATCACATTATTTGTTGTTCTCGTTCTCCATGTTAGCCTTGAGAGCCATAAGAGCATCGAGGTCTCCGAGAGTAGTGCTTGCTGCCTTGTTCTGGATAGCAGGAGCTGCTTCCTTCTCCTTGCGAGATGCCTTCTTTGCTGCAGCTGCTGCCTTCTTAGCTTCCTTAGCTTCAGCGCGCTGAGCATCTTCGAATATTCTGCTGTGAGAAAGGATGATGCGCTTAGCGTCCTTGTTGAATTCGATTACCTTGAAGTCGAGTTCTTCACCGAGCTGAGCCTGGCTTCCGTCTTCCTTAACAAGGTGCTTAGGAGTAGCAAATCCTTCTACACCGTGCTCGAGCTGGATAACTGCGCCCTTGTCGAGAACTTCGATGATCTTTCCGTGGTGGATAGAATCCTGAGCGAAGATTGTTTCGAAGTTGTCCCAAGGATTGTTCTCAAGCTGCTTGTGGCCGAGGCTGAGACGACGGTTTTCCTTGTCGATTTCGAGAACCTGAACATCGATGTCTGCACCGATCTGTGTGAACTCAGATGGATGCTTAACCTTCTTAGTCCAAGAGAGGTCAGAGATGTGGATGAGTCCGTCAACACCTTCTTCGATTTCAACGAATACACCGAAGTTAGTGAAGTTGCGAACCTTAGCAACATGCTTAGAACCTACAGGGTACTTCTCTTCGATGTTCTCCCATGGATCTGGCTTAAGCTGCTTGATACCGAGAGACATCTTGCGCTCTTCGCGGTCGAGTGTGAGGATGACAGCGTCTACCTCGTCGCCAACCTTGAGGAAATCCTGTGCGCTGTGGAGGTGTGCGCTCCAGCTCATTTCTGAAACGTGGATGAGACCTTCAACGCCTGGTGCTATTTCGATGAATGCACCGTAGTCAGCCATAACTACAACCTTTCCGTGAACCTTGTCACCAACCTTGAGGTTTGGATCGAGGGCATCCCATGGATGTGGAGTAAGCTGCTTGAGTCCGAGAGCGATGCGCTTCTTCTCGTCGTCGAAGTCGAGGATAACGACGTTGAGCTTCTGGTCGAGCTGAACGACTTCCTTCGGATCGCTTACGCGGCCCCAAGAGAGGTCTGTGATATGGATGAGTCCGTCAACACCACCGAGGTCGATGAATACACCGTAAGAAGTGATGTTCTTAACTGTACCTTCAAGGATCTGTCCCTTTTCGAGCTTGCCGATGATTTCTTTCTTCTGCTGTTCGAGCTCAGCTTCGATAAGAGCCTTGTGTGAAACGACAACGTTTCTGAATTCCTGGTTGATCTTGACAATCTTGAATTCCATTGTCTTTCCAACGAATGTATCGTAGTCGCGGATTGGTTTTACGTCGATCTGGCTTCCTGGCAAGAATGCTTCTGTGCCGAATACGTCAACGATCATACCGCCCTTAGTGCGGCACTTAACGTAACCCTTAACGATTTCGTCGTTTTCGAGAGCTGCATTGACACGGTCCCAAGAGCGAGTTGCTCTAGCCTTCTTGTGAGAAAGTACGAGCTGACCCTTCTTGTCTTCCTGGTTCTCGATGTATACTTCTACAGTATCACCGACCTTAAGCTCTGGGCAGTAGCGGAACTCATTCTTAGGAATGATACCGTCTGACTTGTAGCCGATGTTTACAACGACTTCGCGGTCGTTGATTGCGATAACCTTACCGTCAATGACTTCATTGTCATTTACATTGTTGAGGGTGCTTTCGTAAGCCTTAGTTTCCTCTGCAATGTTGGCAGTGCTTTTGCCGTCGTTCTCGAATGATTCCCAATCGAAATCTTCCAGCGGTTTAATGTTCTTTGTTTCCATAAAAAATAATGTTGTTTTTAATTAAATACGGTTAGACATTATGTTGATAATGCAAAATCGGTCGCAAAGGTACGATATTTCATTGATTTATAAAAATTTTCGTACCTTTATTGTTGCTTTATCTCGTAAAAATGGTGCAATGTTTTTGCCAGATGTCGTCTGGTAAGACATCGGTTTAATATAATAAGGTGTATTTATTGTTGTTTTATCACTGACTGTGATTAGTTTTATTTTGTTTTGTGCAACGTTTAATTTATTCCAGAGATGTAAGTATTTTCTTTTTTATGTTAAGTTGAGAAATGTCGTCTTCACCAAGTTCCAATTCAACTATAAGTTTTGCTTTTTTGATTTTGTCGTATGATTTGTGCTCTATATCCGATTTTGTCTGATTTTTCCGTATAGAAAAAAGTTGGGCGAAATCGTAATCAAGAGCAAGTGAAACATTATATAGGGTATCGGTATCAATACTCTTTCTTCCAAGCATATAGTCTACACTTTGTGGCCTAACTTTCAGTCTTCTTGCCATTTCTGCTTTGCTGATTTTTTTGTTGGCCATGACTTCCGCTATAATCCTTCCAATATAGATATTGCTTTTTTCCATATAAGTAAAGTTAGCCTTTTTTTGTATGGAAATTCATTTTTATATCTTATATTATGTATAAAATATATCAAAAAATGTTTGTTTAAACAGATGTATTGTGATACTTTTGTGCAAATAGGTTACTATATATAATATTTGTCTTAGAATTCTGATTAGTATATTTATTAAACAGCTTCTTGAGTGAGATAGTAGATTTAAGAACATTTTAGCTAGGTGGAAAAACTAATATTAACAATCTTAATTTTATTTTTATGGGTAATTCATTTACTGTTTGGCTAAAGATCTTTTTATTCACTAGCATCTTTAGCGTTGGAGTTGTTAAGGGGCAAACGATAGACAAGTTCCCTTATGAATTGGTGCCAAATGCTTCCGGATGGGAATTGAATGGAGGCACTTGGAGTGAGACAGGGCCTATTATAGTCCAGAATGATGACGCTTTGCCGATTTTTTCATTGCAATCTCCAAAATTGCAATTTCTTAATGGTGGAGGACTGTTAGAGTTTGAGGCTTGTGGTACTTCTTCTGAAGATTTCATTTATATAAGTGGTATGGGGGAAAATCATGAAGAGATTTTTCACTATTTTGCAGCGGCAAGTGCGGAAATGTCTTCTTATAGTGTTATACTTCCAAATAATATTAAATATATTAGTATAACAAGCTATTTAATGGGAAAAAGCGGATTTAAAATTAATTCTCTTAGAATATTAAGCTTTGGGAATAGCATGACTTGGAAAGAAAGTGATGGTGTGTATTCTATTTCCGGCGGTTCTTATGGTGAAGGACAAAAAGCAGAATTTTGTTTGCCTGAAATTGCTAATGCAAAAAAGACAGTTATAACGTTTGACGTAGAATCTGCAACTCCAGATAAGTATGATGTATACTTTGTAAATTCAGATGCAAACGATATGGGGATATTGTGGAATGCTGAATTCTTTCAAGCCGTTAATGGAAAAGGAGTAGTAGTGCTTGAAAATAATGGGAAATTGGCTCCTCGTCTTTTGGCTGTGAGCAAAGGTGGAACTTGTGACGAACTTGTTGTTCGCAACTACAAGGTAAGACAAATAACATCTGGTATTATGAATATCTTGAATTTTGATCTTACATGTTGGTATGATATTAATAAAGATGGCAAGCTTGAATTCACGAATAAAGATAATTTATGCGATGTTGTTAATGGGATGGCTATGCCATATGATAAAATCGAACTTGATGGTGTCAGCATTTCTGATTTATATCCATGTAATGTAAATAATGATAATGCAGTTGATTACGTCATTAACGGGAAAAGCGTATTAACCAATACGGAAGATGGCGATAAGTTGATTTCTCATAACGAAAAAGAAATATTATATTGCGATTACAATAATGATGGGCTTGCAGATTTCCTTATCCGCGATATAGACGAAACTGTTGCTCTGCAACTCGTTGACGGTTCATTTTTACCACATCGATTCAAAACATATTCCCGAGATGAATATCTTAACCGCGATAAGGTAAATGGAGAATGGAGTCCAATTTCTTCTACCCAAAGTAGTGTCATAAGTCAGAATAGAAATGATGCATTCCTTAGTGGCAAGGACATGTTCATCGGTGGTACATCTGATTTCGAAGGAAGCATGGGGGCTGAGGCAAGCACCATGGATTTCAATAAAGACGGTATTCCTGATATTGTGGATTATAGTTCCGGCAACATAATGCTGTATGCGGAGGAGGATAAATATATTAACATGACTATGGGTGGAGCTATTTTCTTCCGCGACCTTAATAATGATATGCGTACCGATTATATTGTTTATGAACCATCAACAAAAACAGTTTCTTCGCATGTTTTTCAAGATGATGGAACTGAGAAGGTGCAGACTCTTATCAGCAATATGAGTATGGACAAGAAAATCTGGTGCCGTGATATGGATGACGATGGAGATGTGGATATCGTTTTGCCGTTCAGTTATATGGACTCCAATGGTGCATCTTTTCTTGTTGTTATGGAAAATGACGGGACCGGTCATTTCAAAATGCATGAAACACCATTTGACGAAATGCTTGATTTCTGTTCGTGCGCTGACATTGACGGTGATGGACGCTATGAAGTTTTGGCAACATATTCCGCACATAACAAGGTATCAGACAATCATACAGCATTTATATTGAGATGCCTTGACAATCTGCAGTTTGAATTGGAGTCTGAACCTCTTGTTGTATTGGATGAAAGGCCGAAGTCTACACGTACAGATGATAATTTGTGTGAAATGCAGTTGGCCGATATTGACCACGATGGATATTATGAGTTGCTTGTTTCGTATAAGACACCGATAGGTAATTTTAATGAAAGGGCACAACTAGTATGCTATGTAAAAGAACTGATGCCTGAAGCTAAAGCCAATAAAGCACCGCAAAGACCTGAAAAACCTGCTTTTACATATGAACCAGCTACAGGACTTATAAAAATCAGTTGGCTTCCTGGAAAAGATTCCGAATCATCTTCTGCAGATCTTACGTATGCATTACGCATAGGTTCAGAGCCTGGTAAGGGTGATGTATACTATGCTCATGCTTTGGCTGATGGTACCCGATTGAATCTTCAGGAAGGCAACATGGGATATGATCTTGACAGGATTCTTAATACTTCCGGATGGCATGCAGGCAAATACTATATATCAGTACAGACCATAGACCCTATGTTCAGCGGTTCGCAGTGGTCAGAAGAAGCCGTGTTTGAAAAAACCGAACTGGCATCCGATTTTTATGTCACTGACGAAAGAACTGTGGCCGATACTATCACCGTGTCATTGGCATCACCAGTATCGCCTATGTTGAATTATGAGTGGGATATGGATGGTGCGGATATACTGTCACGCAGTGATGATGGTCAAACCTATGCCATAACGTTTTCTGAACCTGGCGAGAAACGTATAAAACTGCAGGTGTCGGATAAGAATGGTCAGGTTTTTGTCTCGGACAAACTGTTGCAGATATATGCAAATAAATACACACAAAATGATATTTCAGGCGCAGGGATATGGATCCCTATTTATGGGATTGTTGACCTTGATTGTGATGGATTACCGGAGATACTTACCAGTAACGGAATATATGAATACAGTGAAGACAAAATATATACAAAGCTGAAAAAAATATATAATACTGATCTCGAGTTCGCCAATACTATTATTGCAGATGTCAATAGGGATGGTATGCCTGATATTATTGATTATATACGCTGGGATGATGAGTATAAGATTCTCCTGAATACAGGAAGCAAAAACCTAGAAATCGAAAAAAGTACAGTAGAGTCGTGTCCTTTTAATATAAATGATATTTATGCTGATTTAAATAATGATGGATTTATAGATTCATATGACCTGAATCAGGCGTACATTAATTCCGGAGACTATTTGAATTATATTCCTTCGGATATTTGGTCCGATACTTATCCTCAGGGTAATATACTTGCTGATATAGATAGAGATGGCTTTCTTGATTTTTTTGAAGTAAGAGTCGAAGGTGTAAACGGAAAATACGATGTCAAATGTCATTTCAACTCCGGTTATGGTTCTTTTGACTGTGTCGGAATTCCAATCACAGCACATGGCTTTAATGCTGATACTTGGTTTGACATAATGGATGTAGCAGATATGGACAATGATGGTTATCTGGATATTTTAACAATGAAAAATTACAATACAGTTTTGATATTGCTTAATAATACGAATACTGCATTCGACAGGGTTGTTGAAGTCTCACTGCCTTATCGTGCTGAAAAAATATATAAGCTGGATTTGGACAATAACGGATATTTGGATATTCTCGTTCCTGAGGAAGAAGGATATAAAAGTTATCTTCGAACAATATATTTTTACGATAATTTGAACTATGAATTTGGTCCACGTCAAGAATTGGAATCAACACTTTTTAATTTCATGACTGATGTGAACAATGACGGGACACCTGATTTGCCTTATAATCTTGAAGAGACTATCATTAATCACACTAAAATTTCCAATAAACGCCCGTTGCCACCAGCAAATATCCGAAGTACCCAGAATGCATCGTTTGTCACTATCCAATGGGATGCTGCCTATGATGCGGAAACTCCGTACAAACAGATGCGCTATAACATAAGTGTCAAGAAACAAGGAGCATCAGGAGAAGGGGCTTATATAATTTCACCGATGAATAACATGTGTGATGAGGCAACGATCACACCTAAGTTCCAATACACATCTGCAACCACTTATTCTATACCTCTTACGGCTATTCCGGCAGGTAAGTATGAAGTTTGTGTGCAGGCCATAGACGGTTGGGGCGCAACTTCTACATTCTCTGAAATATATATGTTGACTGTTGAAACTTCTGTTCAAATCAGTGTGCCTATAGATGTTTATGCAGGAACTCCGGTTTTGATAGGTTATACTGGTAATGCCGAATATTCGGATTTGAAGTGGAACTGGGATGGAGGAGAATTGATAAACGATTTAGGAGGTAATTATGCTGTTAAGTGGAGTACGGAAGGACGTAAGCATATTTCAGTGGAGGCCGATGGCTCTGTATATACGGCAGAAGTGCTTGTCAAGCCTGCTATAGATGCTTCGTTTGCGATTGTTTCACAGACTTTGGCTTCATCTAAGACCCCTGTTGAACTTCCTGAAGGCGATTATACTTTTGAATGGTATGTTTCACGCAACGGAAGTCAAATGATTCCACTTGATGAATATAACAGTGCCAATAGAAATGCAGCATTGGACATTGTGCATACTACTGGAAATATGGCTTATGTGAGATTTGAATCGGATGGACAATACGGTTTGCGTCTTTATGCAAATGCTCCTGGTGGAAAGGCTTATTGTGACCGTGTTGTAACTGTTTATGATGTTTTGGAAAAAACTGATATCGATCTGATTACAGTTGACCAGGCTACCGGAAAATATAAAATATCATGGAGCGACTCTGAAGAATTACCTTCGTTTGTGAAGAGTATAAACATATATAAGGAAACATCTGTATATAATGATTTTATGCTTCTTGCTTCTGTACCGGCAACCCAGAAAGATTACACAGACTTATATTCAAATCCTCAGGCTGCTTCTGCCAGATATTGTATTTCTGTAACATGTGATGGTGGTATAGAAACAGCTTTGGGAACGCCTCATAAAGGTGTGCATGTTATGATGAATCGTGGAGCTGGAAATTCTTGGAATATATTATGGAATCAGTATGAAGGAGCAGAGATAGGAACATATCGTATATTGCGCGGTACGTCACCTCAAAACTTGTCCGTCATTGCAGAAGTTGCCGGTGGTACTACTTCTTATACAGATGTGAATGCACCTGCTGGTACGCTTTATTATGCATTGTCTTATAATGTTGCATCTGCCGTTAAATCTACTGCAAGAAATACTGGCTTACGTGCATCTGCAGACATTATTTCAAATACAGTATGTACGTATAATGCAGCAAGTGCTGTTCTTGCTGAAAATGTATATATCTATACAACTGACGAACTTGCACTTTACCCAGGGCATGCCAACATTAATCTCTACGCTGATGTTTATCCGCTCAATGCTACGTTCAAGAAATTGGTATGGAGTGTGGTTGAAGGCAGTGACATTGCGTATGTTGATCAAAATGGAGCACTGACTGCAGAAGGAAGTAAAAATGGAACTGTGACTGTCAGAGCATCAACTGTGGATGGTTCGGGAGTGTATTCGGATATCAGTATTGTTGTAAATGGAATGACAGCCATTGAAAGCGTAGATGATGACAATTCTGATGTTGTTGTTTATCCTTCTGTAATACATGATGCTGTTCATGTAAGAAATCTCACTTCCGGTAAGAATCGCGTGTCAATATACAGTCTAAGTGGACAAATGATGGATTATATTACAACAAGCGGTAGTGAGTTGGATATCAATTGCACATCATATCCAGCAGGAATGTATTTTATTAAAGTTGAAGCAAAAGGTAATACTATAACTAAAAAGCTTATTAAAAAATAATTGATTTGCTGGAATAAATCACTTTGTATAAGTGAATGGCAGATTATGGATTTTTAGTTATGCATCTGCTCAAAGAGCAGTAAAATAATAAAACTCGGTTACTGATATTCAGTGCCGAGTTTTATTTATATAAATGTAAGTCTGAATATATGAGATAGATACATTCATTCATTTCTTCTCCATAAGTACATCCTTTTATAAGGAATTCCATATCAATCTTCCTTCCTCATTTCCTCAATTTCTTCTTTCGATGGGAAGTGTCCAAGATTTCTCATTTGTCTCAGAATCCATCCTTGACGTTTGTACATGTATCTGCTTGGGCTGGCGCTGTTGAACTTGATAGGGTTGGGGAGTGTGGCTGCGATGAGGGCACATTGCTGTCGGCTCAGTTCTGAGGCTTTGCATCCGAAGTGCAGCTGTGCTACTGCTTCGGCGCCGTAGATTCCGTCTCCCATTTCTATGGAGTTGAGGTATACTTCCATTATGCGTTCTTTGCTCCAGAACATTTCTATAAGTACGGTGAAATATACTTCGAAACCTTTTCTTGTCCAGCTTGATGTCGGCCACAGAAATACGTTCTTGGCTGTCTGTTGGCTGATTGTGCTCGCTCCGCGGCTTCGTCCGCCTTCGGCTTTTTCCTTGATTGCATTTTTGATCTGTGTGAAATCAAATCCGTTGTGTTTTATGAAATTCTGGTCTTCGCTCGACCATACGGCAAGTGCAAGATCCGGCGAAATCTCATCCATATCCACCCATTTGTGCTTCAGTCTTATTTCTTCGCCGTTCTTCACCTGCTGGTAGCATCTGATGAACATCAGCGGTGTAAATTCCACAGGCAGATATCTGTAGGCAATTACTCCAAGTATGCTGGATCCGAGAAACGCTATCACACACCATTTTACGATATTGCCTATGATTTTCAGAGGTGATAGTGTCATTTTTACTGTTTTTTATTCATTGGTTTATGCATAAAAGCATCATCCGCGTGCTTCGGGTATTTCAAGTCATACCTTCTGCATTGCGGATGATGCATTTCTGTGTATTTTATAAAAAAAGACTTTGCGGCAATGTGTGTGCCTATGTTTTTTTACTGGAGTGTTCCGTTGTTTGCTGCTTCAATCATGCTTGCGCTTGCATACATGTAAACCTCTACACGTCTGTTCTGCTCGCGTCCAGCAGCTGTACTGTTGTCGGCAACAGGGTTGTCCTGTCCCATTCCGGTAACGCTCTTTATCTGAGATGTAGCAACTCCGCATCCGAGCAGATAGCTTGATACGCTCTGTGCACGTTCCTGAGAGAGGTTAAGGTTCTTCTGTGCGCTCTGTTCAGCAGTTGAGTTTGCCCATCCTGTATTGTCTGTGTATCCGTAGATAGCAACGTCCATGTCCTTGTTCTGGTTGAGCACGTTGTTGGCGAATTTGCTCAGTGAAGACTTTGCTGCGCTGCTGAGGTCTGATTTTCCAGTAGCAAAGAGAATTCCTGAATCGAAAGTTACCTTTACTGCCTGCAGGCCGTTTGCGTCTGTAACAGATTCAACCTGTGCATTTTCGATCTGCTCTGCTTCAGCTTTTGCCTTGTCCATCTTTTTGCCTATAAGGATACCTGCGGTTGCACCGACTGCTGTACCGATACCGGCACCTATAGCTGCACCTTTACCTTTTCCTGCGAGACCGCCGACGAGTGCTCCAAGCGCTGCGCCACCTCCTGCACCGATAAGGCCTCCTTTGGCTGTGTTGTTCATGTTGCATCCTGACATCAGCATGACTGCACTTAAAGATACTGCATAGATTTTCAGATGTTTCATAATCAATCCTCCTTTTGTTTTACGTTTGTTGAATATTCTTGTTGTTTTGTGGCTGCAAATATGAGCTTTTTTTTTGGAAATGCAATCTGTTTGCGGTTAAACATTGAAATAATATCTCAAACGCGGTATTGCAGGAGTATTAGAAATTCCGGGCGCCCGTGTTTGGATTTCTGCGCGCCTGCGGCTGTGCCTGCGAGGGCTCGCAATTTTATTCCTGCTGTAGATTTGTCGGACAACCGTGCTGTAATGCCTGCGATGAAACTTCGGCATGCGCATTAATGCTGTAGAGATTGTGTTCAAACTGTTCCGTTAGCGCTGTAGCTGTAGCTATAAAAACTTGAAAAATAGGTGCTTGCATACTTGTTTCTTACGCTTCTCTTCTGTATGTTTGCCATACATTTATTATACCCGGGTGAGATTGATTGAGTTTTACAAATGGATTGTTTTAAAAAGGAGGATAGCTTATGTCGAAGATGAATGTTGTTTTAAGATATCAGAATGTTGAGGTTGCTGGCCGGCACATGTATGTCGCACATCCTACTTATGGTGGAAATATAGGTACGGAAGATATCATACGTATGGCGGCCGCAGACAGCCAGATGTCGGAGGCTGTGATTGCCGGAGCTTTCTACGCCATAGAAAAGCAGTTCCGCGAAATGCTTCTTAACGGCCATTGTCTGAAGCTTGGTGCTTTGGGATGTTTCCGTATGTCGTTTTCGTGCCGTGCAGGCGATGCGGCTTCGGAAGTAGATGCCGAAAGTGTTTACAGACGGCGTATAATATACACACCAAGCGTTATGCTTAAGGAGGCCATGTCGAAGGTGGAGTTTTCCGTGTCTTTACCGGGTGCATCAGGCGACGAATGAAAGCATGTATTGTTCCGATATGTTATTTTTCGTCATGCCCGGCAGGCGTTATGGCTAATTTTTCAATATAAATTTGTATTTTTGCACAATACAAAGATATTTGACAGCTGAAAATTCAAATAGAACAATAAAAGATATGGCAAAAGAATTGAAAGACCTGACCAAGCGCAGCGTCAACTATTCACAATGGTACAACGAACTTGTTGTGAAGGCTGATCTGGCAGAGCAGGCTGATGTGAGAGGATGTATGGTTATCAAGCCTTACGGTTATGCTATCTGGGAAAAGATGCAGCGTATACTTGATGACAAGTTCAAGGAAACAGGAGTGCAGAATGCTTATTTCCCTCTGCTGATTCCGAAATCGTTCCTCAGCCGTGAGGCAGAGCATGTTGAAGGCTTCGCCAAGGAATGCGCCGTAGTTACGCATTACCGTCTCAAAACCAATGAGACTCACGATGGTGTAGTGGTGGACCCTGCAGCCAAGCTTGAGGAGGAACTTATCATACGTCCTACATCGGAAACTATTATATGGAATACTTATAAGAACTGGATCAAGTCGTATCGCGATCTGCCTATACTCTGCAACCAGTGGTGCAACGTGATGAGATGGGAGATGCGTACTCGTCTGTTCCTGCGTACAAGCGAATTCCTCTGGCAGGAAGGTCATACAGCTCATGCCACACGCGAAGAGGCTGAAGAGCGTGCAAAGCAGATGCTACACGTATATGCCGACTTTGCTGAGAAGTATATGGCTGTTCCGGTAATTCAGGGTGTGAAGAGCGAAACTGAAAGATTTGCCGGTGCGCTTGATACTTACACCATCGAGGCAATGATGCAGGACGGAAAGGCTCTGCAGAGCGGTACAAGCCATTTCCTCGGTCAGAACTTCGGAAAGGCATTCAACGTTCAGTTCATCAACAAGGAGAACGAACTCGAATATGCTTGGGCTACAAGCTGGGGTGTAAGTACCCGTCTGATGGGTGCGCTCATCATGACCCATTCTGACGACAACGGACTCGTTCTGCCTCCTGCATTGGCTCCGCTTCAGGTTGTCATCATTCCTATATGGAAGAATGACGAACAGCTGGCGGCTCTCAATGAGAAGATCGACGGCATTGTACGTAAATTGAGAGATATGGGCATAACAGTGAAGTACGACAATTCAGAGAACAAGCGTCCTGGATTCAAGTTTGCCGACTATGAGCTCAAGGGTATTCCTGTAAGACTCGTTATCGGTGCACGCGACCTGGAGAACGGAACTGTTGAGGTTATGCGCCGCGACACACTCGAGAAGGAGACACGTTCTATCGAAGGCATAGAAGAATACGTAAAGCAGCTTCTTGACGATATTCAGGAAAATATCTACCGCAAGGCTGTTGCATTCCGCGATTCTCACATACATGTATGCGATGATTACGAGGAGTTCAAGCAGAAAATCAAGGACGGCGGATTCTTCCTCTGTCATTGGGACGGTACTGCTGAGACCGAGGCACGTATCAAGGAAGAGACACAGGCAACAATACGTTGTGTGCCTTTTGCATACGAGCAGACTCCGGGCGTCGATATGGTCAGCGGAAAACCTTCGAAGTGCCGCGTGCTGATTGCTAGAGCTTATTGATGTTTCAGCACGATGCCGACGTGTTGCTTTCGGCATCGGTGACAATATATAAATGGTGGAAAAATCGGAATGGGCATCAGCGGATGCTTTCATCTGGATTTTCCACCATTTTTGTTTTTTGTGGTAGTTAGGAATATTTGAACAAATAGTTTATTTATATAATATCAATATGTTGAATATTAAGCATGTATCGTTGGCTTTTACTGCTGCGATATTCTTGTCGGCAGATGTGCTTGCACAGACAGACAGCACGGAATTCATGAAAAATCTTTGCGCACTTCCAGGTGTAAGTGAAGTGAAGAAACTTGAGACAACTCGTTTTCCTGAAAAATATGTTTTGAAGATTCGTCAGAATCTCGATACCGATAATGCCGAAGCCGGTACATTCAATCAGCGCGTAATTGTGGGCTATGTGGGTGAAGACAGGCCTACGGTAATAGTGACGGAGGGATATAATGCCGATTATGCCATGTCACCTTCTTATATCGAAGAATTGTCGGACTTGTTTGATGCCAATATGGTTTTCTGCGAGTACAGATATTTCGGCGAATCAATGCCGAAACCTACTGACTGGAATTTTCTGACTGTAGAGAATTCACTGGGCGATCTGCACAATGTCAATACAACTTTCCGTAAGCTTTTTAAGGGCAAATGGATTTCTACAGGTATAAGCAAGGGTGGACAGACTACGATGTTCTACCGTACATACTATCCAAATGATGTGGACGTTTCTGTTTCGTATGTGGCTCCGCTGAACAAGTCTGTCGAGGACGGCAGGCACGAACCGTTCCTGCGTGACGAGGTCGGAACCAAGAAAGAGCGCAAGGCCGTCCACAATGCACAGTTGGAAATGTTCAAGCGCAAATCATCGCTCGTAGAAATGCTTGAGAAGAAGGTCAAGGCTGACGGGCTGAACTTCAATCTGCCTCTGGATGAGATATTCGATTATGAACTGATGGAATATCCGTTTGCTTTCTGGCAGTGGGGTACTCCTGTGTCGGAGATTCCGTCTTCAAAGGATTCTGATGAGGTGTGGTTTGAACATCTGATGAAAGTTTCCGGTCCAGATTATTTTTCTGTTCCAGGCCGTTACCTGTCATTCAATATGCAGGCGCTGCGCGAATTGGGATATTACGGATATGAAATAGACCCGGATTTCAAGAAATATTGCAGTATAAGTTCTACAAAAGATTATCTGAGACGCCTGATGATACCAGAGTCTATGGGCGAGTGGCGCAATGTTTCCTTTGATCCTACTTTGTACAACAAGACCGTGGAATATCTCAAGAACAACGATCCGAAACATATCTTCATTTATGGCGAGATTGATCCGTGGACGGCAAGCGGTGTTGCCGGATGGCTCGACTGTTCGGGCAAGCAGAATATGCGTGTGTACGTACAGCCTCGCGGAAGCCATAAGGCACGTATCGGAAACATGCCTGAGGATATGAAGGCTGAAATCATGGAGCGTCTGAACGGATGGCTGAAATAATGTCTGTTCGGGCGTGTGCTGCGGTGCAGCATGATATTTTTGATGTTCAAGAAATATTGGCGGTATGGAAGAAGATAATGTATTGCGTAGATTAGACTTTTCACATTTGCCATGCGACGGCAATTCTGTACAGGTGGACGGCAGACTCTTCATTTCGGACAACATTGACCCTGTCGAATTGAGCGGAGGTGTACCTACAATGGATTTTCCTGTTCAGATAAACGATATGACGATAGTCTGCCTGTGTCTTGCAGGCGAGGCTACCGTTGCCGTAAATCTCAATGAATATCGTATGGTCAACGGGATGATGATGTTCATTCTGCCGGGAAATATATTTCAGATAAAATCGTCGAGCAGTGATTTTTCATTCCTTTTCATGGCGGTGGCAGTTGATTTTATAGGTGTGCCGGTGAACGCTCCGTTCACGATGAAGATAATAAAGCACATTCTTGCGACTCCTTATTGTTGTCTTGCTCCGAATGAGGCGGAGGAGTTTGTTGCAATCTATAAAATGATGAAGCATAAGCTGATGCAGAGCGATTTCCGCTACAAAAAGGAGGTTGCGGCAAATTATATGAGCGTTATGCTGTATAATTCCTATTTGTATTTCCCGGAAGAAAGCAAAGCTGGTGCTGATGCTGTATCCAGGCAGGATGATATTTTCAACAAGTTCATTCGCGCCGTTGAAAAGAATTATATGCGGGAGAGGAATGTGAAGTATTATGCAGACATATTGTGCATCTCTCCGAAATATCTGTCGACCGTGATACATAGGGTTAGCGGAAAATATGCAACTGAATGGATAGACAATTATGTCATTCTGGAGAGCAAGGCCCTGCTTCGCGGATGCGGCATGAGTGTGAAGGAAGTATGCCACAAACTCAATTTCCCAAATCAGTCATTCTTTGCCAAGTATTTCAAGCACCACACAGGACTGACTCCCAGAGAATATAAGAACAGTTGATGAGAATGCGGCGAAATGACGTATTTAAACATTTTTCGTATTCTTATTACATGTTCGCCAATAAATTATTAACTTTGTGACGGTTTTGGCTTGTTGCGGCTTTGGCCCGACAAGGCTCTTTTGCAATCAAAGAATATAGAAATATGAATATCAGTTATAAGTGGCTGAAGGAGTATGTTGATTTCGACATGTCTCCGCAGGAAGTTGCCGATGCGTTGACTAGCGTCGGTCTTGAAGTTGGATCGGTTGAGGAAATACAGTCCATCAGAGGCGGTCTGCAAGGTTTAGTAGTGGGCGAGGTGCTCACATGCGAACCTCATCCAAATTCCGACCACATGCATGTCTGCACTGTAAATCTCGGTGACGGAAAGATGGAGCAGATTGTTTGCGGTGCTGCAAATGTGGCTGCAGGCGAAAAGGTGATTGTTGCTACACTCGGTACGAAGCTTTATGACGGCGACGAGTGCTTCACAATAAAGAAATCCAAACTCCGCGGTGTTGAGAGCAACGGAATGATATGTGCTGAAGACGAAATCGGAATAGGAAACGACCATTCAGGAATTATCGTTCTGCCGGCTGAAGCTGTCCCTGGAACTCCTGCCGCTGAATACTACGGACTGGAGAGCGACTGGCTTATAGAGGTCGACATTACACCTAATCATTCGGATGCATGCTCGCACTGGGGTGTGGCAAGAGATTTCTATGCATATCTGAAGCAGAACGGTTTTGAGACAGCTCTTCACCGTCCTTCATGCGATGCATTCAAGGTGGATTCGCACGACCTTGACATTGCTGTCGAGATTGAGCAGAAAGAGGCTTGTCCGAGATACTGTGCAGTTACGGTAAAGAACTGCCATGTCGGCGAGAGTCCGAAATGGCTTAAGGATAAATTGACAACAATAGGTTTGAGACCTATCAATAATATTGTCGACATCACAAACTATGTAATGATGGCATACGGCCAGCCTTTGCACTGTTTTGATGCTGACATGATAAAGGGCAAGAAGATTGTTGTACGCTCTATGCCTGAGGGAACACCGTTCGTTACTCTTGATGGAGTGGAGCACAAGCTCAGCGAGCGCGATCTTGCTATATGCAACGCCGAAGAACCGATGTGTATTGCAGGTGTGTTCGGAGGAAAGGGTTCTGGTACATACGAGACTACAAAGGACGTCTTGTTTGAATCTGCTTACTTCAATCCGACATGGATACGCAAGAGTGCACGACGCCACGGTCTGCAGACTGACGCAAGTTTCAGATTCGAGCGCGGTATCGACCCGGACGGACTTGTATATGCTCTTAAGCAGGCTGCATTGCTTGCCAAGGAACTGGCGGGAGGAGAGATTGCAATGGAAATCAAGGATGTTGCCGGAGAGGGACTTCCTCAGGATGCTGTGGTTGATTTCAGCTACAAGTATTGCGATGATCTTGTCGGAAAACACATTCCTGCAGAAACAATAAAGGGCATCTGCGAAAATCTTAGCATGAAGGTGCTGGAGGAGAATGCTGAAGGATTGAAGCTTCAGGTGCCTGCATTCCGTGTGGACGTAAAGCGTTCGTGCGATATCGTAGAGGAAGTGCTCAGAATTTACGGATACAATAATGTTGAAATTCCTCTCACGTTGAAGTCGAGCCTTACTGTAAAGGGCGAACTCGACCGTTCGTACAAACTGCAGAACATTATAGGCGAGCAGCTTGTGGGATGCGGATTCAACGAAATATTGAACAATTCTCTTACAAAGACTTCTTATTATGACGACGTGGATTGCTGCAAGTCTGAGAATCTTGTGAGAATCATCAATCCGTTGAGCTCTGATCTCGGTGTTATGAGACAGACACTTCTTTTCGGCGGTTTGGAAAGCATCAGCCACAATGTGAACCGCAAGATGGCTGATCTGAAGCTTTTCGAATATGGCAACTGCTATTATTTCAACGAAGAAAAGAAGAATCCGGAGAAACCGCTTGCATGCTATTCTGAGGATTATCATCTCGGATTGTGGGTTACCGGAAAGAAAGTTTCTGGCAGCTGGGCTCATCCTGATGAAGATTCAAGCGTGTATGAACTTAAGGCTTACGTGATGAACATTTTCAGACGTCTGGGCGTACAGTTCGGTGCACTTGTCTTCGGCGAGGTCAAGAATGATATATTCTCTAAGGCTGTGACAGTAAGTGTCCGCAACGGAAAGGTTTTGGCTCAGTACGGTATTGTGTCGAAGAAGATGCTTAATAAATTTGATATTGCAAATCCTGTATATTACGCTGACATCAACTGGAATGTACTCATGAAGGCTGTGAGAAGCAAGAATGTAAGCTTTACAGATATTCCTAAATATCCTGCTGTAAGCCGAGATCTGGCATTGCTGGTGGATAAGAATGTTGAGTTTGCACAGATTGAGCAGATTGCATATCAGACTGAGAAGAAACTCCTTAAGGAGGTTAAGCTGTTTGACGTTTATGAAGGCGACAAGCTTGAAGAGGGCAAGAAGAGCTATGCTGTGAACTTTGTTCTTCAGGACGAAACCAAGACTCTGAACGATAAGCAGATTGATGCAGTGATGAACAAGATTATCACTAATCTGACAAACAAACTGCAGGCTAAATTGAGATAATTGTATAGATGCGTTGCACCGAACCCGGCGGTTTGAAGTGCAACGCATTGATTATGGAATAATGGAGGTCCACATGTGTGGATTTCTTGAAAAGAGTGACCATCAAGGCCACGGCGCAAGTCCTGAAAGTATTCTGTATGGAATAGGAGCATGGACTGTACCGGCATGACAGATTTGACGTAAAAGAGACAACCTGATGAAGGGCAAACGATACAGATTGTACAGAATCATGTATTTTGTAATCATGGTGCTGTGGATATGCCAGATTATATTCGGTGGTTTCAACGAATATCTTCTAATACCTACGGCATGTCTTATTATATGTTACTGCCTTATGAAAAGGTCGGCCGGTGAGTGATTATGGTCGTATGAAAAGTATTTTGATAAAACAATAAAATAAAAAAGTAAACACCAATGGGAAGAGCATTTGAATTCCGTAAGGCCAGAAAGCTCAAGAGATGGGGCAACATGGCAAAGACATTTACTAGACTTGGCAAACAAATTGCAATAGCTGTAGCTGAAGGCGGTCCAGAACCGGAAAACAATCCGCGTCTGCGTGCAATCATCGCAACTTGCAAGCACGAAAATATGCCTAAGGACAATATTGACCGTGCCATAAAGAATGCGATGGGTAAGGACAAGAGTGCATATAAGACAATGACTTACGAAGGATACGGACCTCACGGTGTAGCTGTTTTTGTTGATACTCTTACTGACAATACAACACGTACGGTTGCTGACGTCAGAAGTATCTTCAACAAGTTCAACGGAACTCTGGGTACAATGGGTTCATTGGCTTACCTCTTTGACCACTATGCACAGTTCTCTTTCAAGAAGAAAGACGGACTTGATATGGACGAAATGATACTTGACTTGATCGATTACGGAGTAAACGACGAGTATGATGAGGATGAGGAAGAAGGTACAATCACTATATATGGTGATCCTAAGTGCTTCTCTCAGATTCAGAAGTATCTTGAAGATAATGGATTCGAGATTACATCTGCAGAATTCACTTATGTTCCAAATGACCTCAAGGAGGTTTCTGACGAAGAGCGCGAGACTATCGAGAAGATGGTTGAACGTCTTGAGGAGTTTGACGATGTTCAGACTGTATATACAAACATGAAATAATAATTTATCGGCGGAGTGCATGGAGACTTTGCTTGTGGCAATGGTCTGTTGTGCGTCCGCCTTTTCTATGTCCAAATGTATATAGACAAAATCAGATGAAGAAGGAATATATTACGCAAGGTGTGTGCAGCAGATGCATATATATAGATGTTGATGACAACGGCATTCTCCAAAAAGTGGATTTTTGCGGTGGATGCAGCGGAAATACGCAGGGAGTGGCAAGACTTGTCGAAGGTATGCATGTGGATGAGGTGATACGCAGGTTGGAAGGCATCAGATGTGGTGCCAAGAGTACTTCGTGCCCTGATCAGCTGGCTAAGGCCTTGAAAGAGATGCGTTCGTGAACGGACGTTTGATGAACATTGGAACGTGAGTTTTGCCGTTAAAGCAACGTAGGTGACTGATAAAGTTGCCGTTTTGTTTTGTCGGTTTTGTAGGCTGTAATAATTTTATTATTGATATGTTCAAGCATTTTTTGAAATTTAGAAGCATTTGTGTTTTGGCTTCGGCGCTATTCTTGGCAGCTTCATGCCAGGAAAACAGAATGGACAGGTTTGAACGTGAAGCGAAAGAATTTACAGAGAAAAAATGTCCGCAGAGCTTTGACAACGGTATAGTTCTTGACAGTATGGTCTTTCATAAAGGGCCTGAAAATGTTATGCAGTATTGCTATACTGTTTCAGGGCCGTTTGATGACGAAAATATTTTCAGCAAGTTGATGGAAGAAATCAAACCGAAAATGCTCAGCGGTGTGAAGAGTGCTGTAGATTTGAAGGAACTTAAGTCTAGCGGTGTGACAATTTCATACAGATATATGTCGTCCAAGACTGGTAAGGAACTGTACAAGATAAATTTTACAAAGGATGATTACCGCATGCGCCACGGATTGTGATTGGCTGTACGGACAATAAAATGAAGACGGTATGGACGATAAAATGAAGATGGAGCGGATATCCAGGGCTAGGGAACTGTTTATGAATGGTTATAATTGTTCACAGTCTGTATTTTGTGCCTTTGCCGATATGTATGGAATTCCTGAAGAACTGGCCCTTAAGGTTTCGGCTTCGTTCGGTGCGGGAATCGGACGTATGCGCGGCACGTGCGGAGCTGTGTGCGGTATGTCAATGCTTGCAGGAATGGAAAAGGGGCAGGTCAGGCCAGGTGATAATGCACAGAAAAGCGAGAATTATGCTTTGGTGCAGGAGCTGGCCGGTAAATTTAAAGAAATGAACGGGTCTATAATTTGCCGCGAATTGTTGGGACTGCGTAAGGAGTCCAAACCAGACCCGCATGCGTCGGAGCGAAATGCTGAATATTACAAAAAGCGCCCGTGCCTGAGAATGATTGAAACCGCCGCTTCTATATGGTGTGATTATTTATCGGACAAGAGCGTCTGCGAATGATGTTCGTCAATTGAAACATTTTTTGTGAATTTGACCTTCATTGCTTTATAAAATGTATTTAATTTGGTGTATTATAACGCTTTTTGCTTGATAAATTTGGTCGATAACCGAGAAAAATGTAATTTTGCATTGAAATAAAATCACGATAAAAGTGATATATTATTACCGAGAATATTAATTTAATGATTGTTTATGTTGCAGGAAAAAGCTGGTAACATCGCTGGGACAATTTGGAATGCCCTTGCAGAGAGTGAAGGAATGACTTTCAAGCAGATCAAGAAAGTAACAAAGTTGACAGAAAAAGATTTTAACCTGGGTTTGGGATGGCTTCTCAGAGAGAATAAGCTTGTAATTACTGAAACTGGTGACGAGAAGGATCCTTACATTTATTCGCTTAAATAAAGATTCTATTGACTAAAGACTTCTAGGAGGATGGACCTTATTGTGGGGTTGCATCCTCTTTTTTTGCTCCTGACACAAATGCTGGGCTGGGAAGCATAGTGGTTGCTGTCTGAACATGAGCGTCATCCTTATAGTTTTAAGGAATTTTGTTAATTGACGATTGTAATTTTATGATTAGTTTGTGCTATATTTGCAAAGCTTAAAGCAAATAGTGATACTGATATTAAAATATAATCATCAAATTAACATGTAAAACGCGATGAAGAAGATTTTTGCAATGGGTTTGTTGTTTATGTCTGTCATGACTTCAAACGCACAGGACAGCCAGGCACAGCAGGACTGGAAACTGGTATGGCATGATGAGTTTAATGGTGTTGGTGCTCCAGATTCCGACAAGTGGAATTTCGAAAATGGTTTTGTCAGAAATGAAGAGTATCAATGGTATCAGAGTCAGAATGCTTATTGCAAAGATGGAATTCTGTTCTTGGAAGGAAGATTGGACTCGATTCCAAATCCGAATTTCAAGTCGACAGAGAGCCGCAACTGGCGTGAAAACAGACCTTATGCTAAATATTCTTCTGCAAGTATAAATACAAGCGGCAAGTATTCCTTCCTTTACGGTCGTATGGAAGTAAGAGCCAGGATTCCGGCTGTAATCGGTTCGTGGCCTGCAATATGGACGCTTGGAAGCGGTATAGAGTGGCCTTCGTGCGGCGAAATTGATATAATGGAGTATTACCATATTAATGGTGCTCCTCATATTTTGGCAAATGCTGCATGGGGAAACGATATGCACTATAATGCAGTATGGAACTCTAAGAGAATACCGTACAGCCATTTTCAGGAAAAAGATCCTTATTGGTATGAAAAATTCCATATTTGGAGAATGGATTGGGATAAGGATTACATAAGGATATATTTGGACGATGAACTGTTGAACGAAATAGATCTTTCTACAACTAACAACGGAAAGATAGGCAATGGGGAAAATCCTTTCAGAAAGCCTCAATATATTCTCCTCAACCTTGCAATAGGAGGTATAAACGGAGGTGAACCGGTGGCAGATTCGTTCCCGCTGAGATATGAAATAGATTATGTAAGGGTTTACCAGAAATGATTCGACGGTGCGCCGATGAATTTTTGATTTTGAGCTTGGCGATTGTCGGTATGACGCGCCGAGCTTAATTGATTATATATTACAAAACGAAAGAATGGACCATATAAGAAATTTTTGTATTATTGCCCACATCGACCATGGTAAGTCAACTTTGGCCGACAGGCTTCTTGAACGTACTGACACCATAAAGATTACGGAAGGTCAGATGCTCGATGATATGGATCTGGAACGCGAACGTGGAATAACTATCAAGAGCCACGCCATCCAGATGGAATATATGTATGAAGGTGAAAAGTATATTCTGAACCTCATTGATACACCGGGACACGTGGATTTTTCGTACGAGGTTTCGCGTTCTATAGCCGCTTGTGAAGGTGCACTGCTTGTTGTGGACGCAACTCAGGGTGTGCAGGCACAAACCATTTCAAACCTCTATATGGCCATAGATCATAATCTCGAGATAATACCTGTAATCAACAAGTGTGATATGGCCAACGCTATGCCGGAGGAGGTTGAGGATGAAATTGTTGACCTCATAGGATGCAAGCGTGAAGACATAATCAGAGCTTCCGGACGTACAGGTATGGGAGTTGATGAAATTCTGAAAGCTGTGGTAGAGAGAATTCCGCATCCTGTAGGTGATGAGAATGCTCCATTGCAGGCGTTGATTTTTGATTCTGTGTTCAACAGCTATAGAGGTATTATCGCATACTTCAAGATTGTAAACGGTTGCATGCGTCCAGGCGAGAAGGTTCGTTTCATAAGTACAGGCAAAGAGTACCAGGCCGAAGAAATCGGTGTGCTTAAGATGGATATGATTGCTCGCAAGGAACTTCGTACGGGTGATGTTGGATATATTGTCAGCGGTATAAAGACTGCTACAGAAGTAAAAGTAGGTGATACGATAACAACTGTTGCCAGACCGTGCGAAAAGGCCATATCAGGTTTCGAGGAGGTTAAGCCTATGGTCTTTGCCGGTGTTTATCCTATTGCACCGGAAGATTATGAAAATCTTAGAGCTTCTTTGGAGAAACTGCAGTTGAATGATGCTTCTCTGACATTCCAGCATGAAAGTTCTGTGGCTCTTGGATTTGGCTTCAGATGCGGATTCCTTGGTCTGCTTCACATGGAAATCGTACAGGAACGTCTCGACAGAGAATTCAATATGGATGTGATAACTACTGTGCCTAACGTTTCATATATGATATATGACAAGCGTGGCAATGCACAGGAAGTGCACAATCCTTCGGGAATGCCTGATCCTACGCTTATAGACCATGTTGAAGAGCCTTATATCCTTGCGACGATAATTACTACTTCCAATTATATTGGTCCTATTATGACACTTTGTCTGGGCAAGCGTGGAGAACTTATAAAGCAGGATTTCATTTCCGGCAATCGTGTCGAAATGCAGTTCAATATGCCTTTGGGAGAAATTGTCATAGATTTCTATGATAAGCTCAAGAGTATAAGCCGTGGATATGCATCGTTTGATTATCATCCAAATGGTTTCCGTCCTTCAAAACTTGTCAAGCTTGACATCCTTCTCAACGGTGAAAGTGTGGATGCACTTTCTACATTGATACACGTTGATAATGCAGTTGTCTTAGGCCGTAAAATGTGCGAGAGATTGAAAGAATTGCTCCCTCGTCAGCAGTTTGATATTGCCATCCAGGCTGCTATCGGCGGTAAGATTATTGCACGCGAGACTGTAAAGCAGGTCAGAAAGGATGTTACTGCAAAGTGTTACGGTGGAGACGTCAGCCGAAAGAGAAAGCTCCTCGAGAAGCAGAAGGAAGGTAAGAAGCGTATGAAGCAGGTCGGAAATGTACAGGTTCCGCAGAAAGCCTTCCTTGCCGTGCTCAAGTTGGATGATAAATAAAAACTGAACGTTCTTGTGACGTGCATTTCTCGTCGAATATTCTTGCTTTTGAAAACAGCTTGTTTGGCTTAGGACCACTTGCTGAAAGACGGTGAAATCAGAATATTTTAGAGGTATATAATTTACAAAAATGGCTGTGGAACAAGCAAAAAATATGTTCTACAGCCATTTTTATATGTTAAAATTACACTTTTAACATTGTTAAAACGAAACTTCGATTATCTCTTTCATTTCTTCCGCAATCCCTTTGTTTTTGGGGCTTTTAGCTATATCGGACAACGTTAAAACAAATATTAAAAATACGTAACTCTTTGATCCTCTGATTTGAATGCTTGTCTACCCCCGATTTTTTTATTAACTTTGCAGCGTCAATCAGAAAGATTGGCTAGAGATAAGTAAGCGGATCTTACTATTTAAGATACCGGATTTATTCACTAAAACCAGATTCATGAGAAAACTGATAGGATTTTTATTTTTGCTGATCAGCTTAAATGTTTCTGCAGCACCGATACATTTGGAGAAGAAATGGGGGGCAGTTATCGATGCCATTTCTCAGGTTGAAAGTAGAGGCCGTGCAAACATCGTATCAAGGTGCGGACGTTATGTTGGATATTTGCAGATATCTACTGTTCTTGTAAACCAGTGCAACAAAATTGCAGGATATAAGAAGTATACTTACAAGGATAGATATGACAAGCAGAAGAGCATAGACATGTTTATTGATTACCAGGAACATTTCAACCCAGAAGGAAATATGGAAAAGGCCATACGCCTTTGGAACTCCGGAGATATCAATTGCATGAAGCGCAAGGCAGCAACTGAAGCTTATTACCGTAAGGTTATGGCCAAGTATACAGAGATGGCCAAGGCTGATGTCTGATGCAGAAATATATCATGTGACTCAATAGGTATTTTCTATAAAAAAGAACTGCGGATTGTGAAGTTTGTTTGAAGGCTTTGCAATCCGTTTTTTATTGTTTTAAGGCTTAGATGCTCATTTTCTCCCCTTGCTTGATTCTTTTGTACTGGTGCTCCTTTGGGGTAAAAGCGTTTTTGCCTATTTTTGTCTAAACAATTGCGAATATGAATAGATTTGATATAAATACCGCCCTTTCAAAATTGGGCATTGCAGAGCTCAATGAGATGCAGGCCAAGGTTATGGACATTTATCCGAAAGGAAACGATATTGTTCTGCTTTCGGCTACCGGAAGCGGTAAGACTTTGGCTTATCTGTTGCCTCTCATGTGCAATATCGATTGCGATTATGACCGTGTACAAGCTGTGGTCTTGGTGCCGTCGCGCGAACTTGCAATGCAGATTGATGGGGTGGTGAAGACAATGAAGAGTCCAGTGAGAAGTGTGTGCTGTTATGGAGGTCGCCCTGCAATGGACGAGCATCGCACCATCATGGGTGTGAAGCCTCATATTGTTATTGCTACTCCAGGACGTATGAACGACCATCTGCAGAAGCGCAACATTGAGGTTGATGCCATCCGTACTCTTGTAATTGATGAATTCGACAAATGTCTTGAGCTCGGATTTCAAGACGAGATGAAAGAGGTAATCGAACAGCTGCCTCTTCTAAAACGTCGTTTTCTGCTCAGTGCAACAGATACACCACGTATTCCTGATTTTGTACATTTCGATAGTTCCTCTTCAGGCAAAGGAGCTGTCAGGCTTGATTATCTGTCGTCTGACGGTCAGACATCAGATGGACGTTCTCTGTCCGAGAGAATATCCATGCATGTGGTCAATTCTCCGATAAAAGACAAACTCGAAACTTTGTTGTGCCTGATAAAGGTTTTCGGAACGCAGTCAACCATTGTTTTTCTCAATTACAGAGATGCCGTAGAACGTGTATACGGTTTCCTGCGTTCAAACGGTGTACATTGCGAAATGTTTCACGGAGGCATGGAACAGGATTTGCGCGAGAAATCATTGTATCGTTTCTGCAACGGAACATCGAATGTACTTGTTTCCACCGACCTTGGTGCCCGTGGTCTGGACATACCCGATGTAGACAATATTGTGCATTATCACATCCCGCTCAATGAAGATGCTTTTGTTCATCGCAACGGACGTACTGCACGTTGGGAGGCCGAAGGCAATTCTTACATAATCCTCAACGAGGAAGAATCAGTTCCTGAATACTTGACCGTAGAGCCTAAAGAGTTTTTCATACCAAAGAATCTTCCTGAAATACAGCCTTCCGAGTGGACTACAGTATATATAGGCAAAGGAAAGAAAGACAAGCTTTCCAAGGTTGATATCCTCGGCTTCTTCTGTAAGATAGGAGGTTTGAATGCCGATGAAGTCGGACGTATTGATGTGCGCGACCACTATGCTTATGTGGCAGTGAAGAGACGCAGGCTCAGAGCCCTCCTTTCGTCTGTGGCCGGACAGAAAATCAAAGGTATGAAGACAATCATACAGGAAGCCAGATAAGTATTCAGATTTATTTCTTTTCATCAACGTAAAATCTTTATTCCTACTTAATAAAACATGTCGGAACAATCAGACAGAATTGCAGAGATTGCCGTGGAGATGCGTTCCATAGCTCAGACAGGACTGTGCTACGATACAGATGACTATCAGCGCATACGCTACAACCGATATCTTGAATTGAGCAACGAGCTTGAGTCAATCATATCAGGAATACCGCAGGAAGAGATAGCTTCGAGTTTCAATCTTCTACAGGAATATGCCACTCCAAAACTCGATGTGCGCGGTGTCGTATTCTCTGCCGACAGAAAGATTCTTCTTTCGCGCGAGAAATGCGACGGATGCTGGTCTGTACCCGGCGGTTGGAGTGATGTAAACGAGACTCCGTCAGAATGTGCTGTCAAGGAGGTCTGGGAGGAAGCCGGTCTGCACGTAGAGCCTGTAAAGCTTCTCATGCTTCTCGACTACCGCAAATGGAACACTCCTCCGACAAATCTGTCAATATACAAGATGTTCATACTCTGCAAGGCGTCAGAGTCCGAACTTTCGCATTATGTTTCGCATACCGATTTCGATATACTCGGAAGCGGGTTCTTTGCCGAGGACGAGATTCCGCCTCTTTCTGTTCCGCGTACGTCGTATTCACAGATTGCGAAGCTTTTTGAGTTCTATGATAATGCATCCATGCTTCCTATCATAGACTGACATTATTACGTTTGTAAAGCATAATAAGAAAAGCAAATGTTGAACCCATTATAAAAATTGAAGATAAAGTGAAAATTGGAATTATACAGCAGACATGTTCTGCAGATGTAGAGGCCAACAAAGCCAAGTTGGCATCGAATATCAGAAAAGCGGCTTCTGATGGAGCTGAACTGGTGGTGCTTCAGGAGCTTCATAACTCGTTGTACTTCTGCCAGACCGAGAATACTTCGCTCTTTGACCTCGCAGAACCAATCCCAGGACCTTCTACGGAGTTTTACGGCAAATTGGCTTCGGTACTGAACATCGTGCTTGTCACATCGCTCTTCGAGCGCCGTGCTCCCGGACTTTACCACAACACAGCTGTCGTGTTCGAAAAAGACGGTTCAATAGCAGGCAAATATCGCAAGATGCACATTCCTGACGATCCTGCCTATTATGAGAAGTTCTACTTCACTCCAGGCGATCTCGGTTTCCATCCGATACGCACCTCTGTAGGTGTTCTCGGAGTGCAGGTCTGCTGGGACCAGTGGTATCCGGAAGGAGCTAGGCTCATGGCTCTTCAGGGTGCAGAAATCCTTATCTATCCTACAGCAATCGGTTACGAGAGTTCTGACACGGCCGATGAACAGGAGCGTCAGCGCGAAGCATGGACCACAGTTCAGCGCGGACATGCTGTAGCCAACGGTCTGCCTGTTGTTGCTGTCAACCGTACCGGACACGAGCCCGATCCTTCGGGACAGACACACGGCATTACGTTCTGGGGAGGAAGTTTTGTCGCAGGTCCGCAGGGAGAACTCTTGTATCGTGCTTCTGTCGACAAGGAAGAAGTTGTCGTTGTTGACGTAGACATGAAGCGTTCCGAGAACGTAAGACGCTGGTGGCCGTTCCTCCGTGACAGGCGCATAGAGGAGTTTTCCGGTCTTACGAAGCGTTTCATAGATTGAAATCGTATCATGTTGCGCAAATCTTTTTTATGTGAACTGAAATCATAATGATTCTCGTTTGCGCAACCAGGCCGGTATATATGCAATCATCCCGCCGAGACATAAAGATGTACATGTCTCAGCGGGATGATTTTTTGTGTATAATTTATAGTTTATGCTATATCTTTACTTTCATTGAAACATTCTTACTGCTTGCCAATGAAGGACTTTAAGCCACAATTACCTATCGTGCAGTCTGTCGTTCATTCTGTTTTCATAGCCGTCGCTGAATCTTTTTTCCGGTATGATAATCCACAGAACTATATATACAATTATACCAGAGAATGCAGTGAAGATTGTGGCCAGCGTGTAGAGGACACGAAGCATGGTCGGGTCCCAACCGAAGTATTCTGCAATACCTCCGCAGACTCCTGCAATCATTCTGTCGGATGAGCGGGTCAATCTTTTGTTTGCCATAATTTGATGATTTATTGATTATATGTCTTATTACTGCCAAATTTATACAAAAGTATTGACAAAGGCTTGCTTAAATGCAGAAAATCTTGCATTGACGTTGTTCTGAGCGCCTGCATTTGATTCTGCGGGCGCCCGCGGCGATGATTGCGAGCCCTCGCAGCTGCCGTTGTGGGCGCTCGCGCTGTTGAGCAATCTATATTTCTTTGATTTTTTTGAAAATGTTGGACAAATGTCATACATTTGTATAATATAACAGTCGAATTGTAAATAATCACGTCAGATGAAGGAAAAGAACATAAAATTGTTGGAGAAGTTGATTTCCGGAGGCATGTTTCTGCTGGGGTTCTCTTCGTGTGCACATAAGGCGACAGAACTTAACCGGATGGATAAGGGTATAAGAGTGCTCTACGGTATACCTACAGCCACATACAAGGTTTCGGGAAAGGTGGTCGACGAATCCGGCAAGCCTGTTGCCGGCATCGGCGTGTATCCTCGTTTGAATGTCGACGGCCAGAACGTGCTCGACTTAGGCGAAGGTGCGGTGACCGACAGCAAGGGACGCTTCGAGATTGAAGAGAAGAGCAGTGCTTTCGGCAAGGAGCAGATGTATGTTGTTTTCCGCGACACTGACGGGGCAGAGGGTGGAGGAGAGTTCTCTGCCGATTCTGTCGACGTGGAACTCAAGCATAAGGCCGACGGCAAGGAAGGACCTCTCGACAAAGGTACATACACGGCCAAGGTGGGCAAGTATGTGATGAAGAAGAAGTGACCCCGACTGCAGCTGTGCACATTTAGGGTGATGGTATCTTTCGGAACTTTTTGTTCATGATTTTAAACATTTGTCTTATATTTGCATTTCAAACATAAACATTTTTCATATTTACATACCAAGAAAACATTATGCCGAAAATATCAATACGTGGAACGGAGATGCCTGCTTCGCCTATCCGCAAGCTGGCACCGCTGGCAGAAGATGCCAAGCGCCGTGGCATACACGTATACCATCTGAACATCGGACAGCCTGATCTTCCAACACCGAAGGTTGCGCTGGATGCTATACGAAACATTGACAGAACTGTGCTCGAATACAGTCCTAGTCAGGGATACAGAAGCTACAGGGAGAAACTCGTCGGATACTACAAGAAGTATGACATCAATCTTGATGCCGACGACATAATCATAACTACAGGCGGTTCGGAAGCGGTGCTGTTTGCATTCCTTTCGTGTCTCAATCCGGGCGACGAAATCATTGTGCCGGAACCTGCGTACGCCAACTACATGGCATTCGCCATCTCTGCCGGTGCTGTGATACGCACAGTGACTACGACCATCGACGAAGGATTCTCGTTGCCAAAGGTGGAGAAGTTTGAGGAACTGATAAACGAGCGCACACGCGCCATACTTATCTGCAACCCGAACAATCCTACTGGCTATCTGTACACGCGCCGTGAGATGAATCAGATACGCGACCTTGTCAAGAAGTACGACCTTTACTTGTTCTCCGACGAGGTTTATCGCGAATTCATATATACCGGTTCGCCATACATTTCTGCATGCCATCTCGAGGGCATAGAGCAGAACGTTGTGCTGATTGACTCTGTGTCGAAGCGTTACAGCGAATGCGGAATACGCATCGGAGCACTCATAACGAAGAATGCCGAAGTGCGTAAGGCGGTGATGAAGTTCTGTCAGGCCCGCCTCAGTCCTCCTCTCATAGGCCAGATTGCTGCGGAGGCATCGCTCGATGCTCCTGAAGAATATACGCGCGACACTTACGATGAATACGTTGAGCGCAGAAAATGTCTGATTGACGGACTCAACCGCATTCCGGGCGTTTATTCTCCTATACCTATGGGAGCGTTCTACACAGTTGCCAAGCTTCCGGTTGACGACAGCGAGAAGTTCTGTGCATGGTGCTTGAGCAGTTTCGATTACGAAGGCGAGACCGTGATGATGGCTCCAGCTTCGGGTTTCTACACAACGCCTGGTGCAGGACGCAACGAGGTGCGCATTGCCTATGTGCTCAAGAAGGAAGACCTGACGCGTGCACTCTATGTGCTGCGCAAGGCATTGGAGGCTTATCCGGGCAGAACCGAATAAGTAGTGGTTGACAAATATATGGAGAGAAAATGATGTGCGTCAGCAGTTGAACAGAGCGTCATCTTCTCTCCTTTTTTCATGATAGTAAGAAAGGAAGTGAAGTTTTGAATTTTGAATTTTTCATAGCCCGAAGAATATATTCGGAAAACCGGGGCAAAAAGCGTTTTTCGCGTCCAGCCGTGCGCATTGCCATGTCTGGCATTGCCATAGGACTGGCGGTGATGATTGTGAGCCTCTGTGTGGTCTGCGGATTCAAGGACGAGATAAGTGCCAAGGTCATCGGTTTCGGCTCGGATGTGCAGGTGCTCAATGTGACAGCCTCGCAGGAATACGATTTGCCTCCGATAGTGGCGTCCGACAGTCTGCGCAAGGTTGTTGAGTCGGTGGACGGAGTGGACCGCGTACAGCGCTTTTCGCTCAAAATCGGTATGCTGAAGACAGAAGAGGACTTCAGGGGGATGACTCTGAAAGGTGTGGGCGAGGAGTACGACATGTCGTTTTTCCGCAAATATCTGGTGGAAGGCGAAGTGCCTGCGTTCAGCGCCGACAGTGCATCGAACAAGATTCTCATTTCTGGCATAATGGCCGACGAGATGAAGCTGAAGGCCGGCGACAAGGTCTTTGCCTATTTCATTTCGTCTGCTGGTTCTTCTGTCAGAGCCCGTCGTTTGGAGGTAGCAGGTGTGTATCGTACAAATCTGACGGAGTATGACCGTACGTATGCTTTTACTGACTTGTACACAGTCAACAGACTCAACGGTTGGGATGAGGACATGGCTTCGGGATATGAAATAAGCGTGGACAATTTCGACCGTCTGGAAGAGACTACCAAAAGTCTGCTCTACAAAGTCAATGCAGTGCCCGACCGCAACGGAGCGCTCTACGGGGCTTTCAGCATAAAGGAACTTGCTCCTCAGATATTCTCGTGGCTCAACATTCTTGATGTTAATGTTCTGATGATTCTGATACTGATGATATGTGTGGCATCGTTCACGATAATCTCAGGTTTGCTCATCATAATGCTGGAGCGCATAAACATGATTGGAATACTTAAGGCGCTGGGCGCTACGAACATGAGCGTCAGGAGGGTGTTTATAGACTTTTCTGTGATTATGGTCGGACGCGGAATGCTTTGGGGCAATGCTGTCGGTTTGGTTCTCTGTTTCGTACAGAAGATGTTCCACGTTGTCAAGCTCGATTCGTCGGTATACTATATTGATTCTGTACCTATACAGTTCAATTGGCTTTACATTGTCGGCATAAATGTGCTTACGATTGTCATTTCGGCAATCGTGATATTCGGCTCTTCTTTCCTTATTTCGGTAAGCAAGCCTGCCAGAACAATGAATTTTGAATAAAAATGTTTACGGAGAAATTTTTGTCGGCGTCACCGAATTTTGTTTCGGCGGCGCCTTTTTTTGAATTTTATTTGTGCAGAGAAGCAGTGTGTGAACGCGGTCGGAATATTGATGTCAGAAAATGTCGGAATCGCCTTTTCCCTGACGTACGACCTCGAAGTTGTCGTCGTCGATGCAGCTGATTACAGTTGACGCTTCTGTGCCTCCGTATCCGCCGTCTATGACGATGTCTACGCTGTTCTTGTATTTTTCGTGTATAAGTTCAGGATCTGTAGAGTATTCTATGATTTCATCGTCGTCGTGTATTGACATTGTAAGTATCGGATTTCCGAGGTTTCTTACGAGAGACAGTATGATGTTGTTGTCGGGAATTCTAATGCCGACTTCCTTCCTTTTCTTGTATATTTTCGGCAGTCGTCCGCTGGCAGGGAGAATGAAGGTGTATGGGCCTGGAAGATATTTTTTAAGAAGCTTGAATGCCTTGTTGCTCACCTGTGCGTAATCGGTAATATTCGATAGATCGCTGCAGATTATTGACAGATTGCTTTTCTGCGGGTTGATGCCCTTCATTGTGCATATCTTTTCTACAGCACGCACGTTGAGCGCATCGCATCCGATGGCGTAAACTGTGTCGGTTGGATATATTGCCAGTCCTCCATCTTTAAGTATTGCTGTGGCCTTTGCAATTTCTCTCTCGTTAGGGTTCTCTTCGTATATTCGGGTTATCATGGCTATATTATGTTTTTGAGGTGATTGACTTTTGCAAATTTATCAATAATTCCGGTATAAAGATATTGTGGACGAGCTTTTATGGTAGTGGCTGTTGAAGGTGCAGTTGTTTTGTTCTTCCCGCTACTTTGCTACAGTCAAGTTAGAAGTGCAACTTCTCCACCTCCCTCCTCCGCCCTTGGAGCGTAGCGGAAAGGGCGGAGGAGGGAGGTGCAAGCTCGGCTTCGGGTCATCCGGCAATACAAAAT
>ENA-OUQW01000016-OUQW01000016.1-human-gut-metagenome-genome-assembly--contig:-NODE-16-length-190730-cov-16.859153_pt1 | contig 190730 bp, 146 predicted proteins | sample MGYA00248464_ERZ548849 | MGnify/ENA primary metagenome ERZ548849 (study PRJEB26491, sample SAMN04978193) | human gut metagenome | host: Homo sapiens | study: EMG produced TPA metagenomics assembly... | reverse complement strand
ATGGGATATCCACTTCCTTCGTACGCAAGGGAAGGGCGGCAAAGGATGAGCCCTTGAGGAAGGTGCTCAGAAGTGAACTCTCCAAGGAAAGGGCCACCCGTCTTGAAGGAAGCTTCGGCACCCAGAAGCAGCATTACTCGCTCTCAAGGATAAAGGCCAGGAACAGGAAGACGGAAATCCTTTGGATCTTCTTCGGAATACATACGGCAAATGCCGTACTGATGATAGACAAGATCAGAAACCGATCGGATAAAGCGGCATGACATGAATTTACAGACAGGATCAGAAGAGGTCATCAGACTTCTTCCGAAACGTCATGTCCAACAGATAGGATTATATGAAAAAAACACGGAAAATGGGCAATAATAATGGCACATAAAGTGATTATACTCTATCGACTTTATATGCCATATTACTTTTTAGGGACATTTACTGAATATCCCTATAATAAAGGCATTGATTTTGACTTCGTCGATTACAGTTCTCTGATGAAAGCAAAATACAATAATGGACATCTGAACATTTCAGGAGAAGAATATAAGGCTGTAATAGTTCCGTCAATGAAAGCCATAAGAGATTCAGCATTAGTTGTCCTTGCAAAATTTGCTTCGCATGGAGGCACAGTCATCAATATAGGTGATTTGTCGGAAACGACGGAAGCATACGGAAAAGATGAGAAACATGTGGGAAAACTTGTTGCAGAAATGACAAGCGGAAAAGACTTCACGCGAACAGAAAACTGCGACAATCTCGACATCATATTGGACAAGCATTTCGTACGCGACTTCAGTGCTGTAGACAATCAGAGTAACGACATTTTCATCAATCACAGAAAGGCTGACAGCCTGAATATCTATGGAATATATAATGCTGAAAAAAACAGCAGATGTTTCTTCAGATGTCATGGCGATGTGGAATACTGGGATATTTGGAGCGGAGAAAAATATAAAATTGAAAATTGCGAAAAGACAGAACATGGTACTATTGTAAATATGCCGAAAGGCAAGGAAGAATTCCAGATAATAGTATTCACCCCAAGAAGCAAAGCGCAAATTTTCAAGGATGCAGAGACAGAAAGCATAAAACTTGCTGACAAATGGGAATGCGAAATTGTACCTGTGCTAGACAATCGTTTTGGCGACTATCATTACCCAGGAACAAACGAAAAGCTTCGTCCTGAAATAAGGCACTACAACTACATACTATCAAAAGAAAAAAGTCTGAAGGAAGCAAAACTGCTGGCAGAAAACGGCAAAGCTTCAGAAGTTACATACACCTATGGAGATGAATTCATGTACAGCGGTGCCACTAACGAAGTTCTCAGCGATGAGTTCCTCGCCGGACTTAAACGTGCGCCTGAGGCATGGAAACCTTATAGATTTTCAAGACGCTGGGGCGTAGAAAAACGATCCTGGACATCAAGGCTATCACGGAATGAAAATGAAGATGAATCCGGAGGTGATAAGACCGGGCAGAATGGTACAGAATGCCACATCAACCAGTAGGGGAAGCTGAAAAAGAAGGCAATAAATATTACATGTTCACGACAGTAAAAGCTCCATACAGCGGAACCTTCAAGATTGAAACAGGCAAGGAAAAACCATCCGGATGTTTCATCAACGGGAAAAAAGGATGAACACATATTCATGCAACAATAAAAGAAAATGGGATGGTTCCGCAAATCACAATGCGTTCCATCTCATTCTCCTATTAAAGTATGTATGATTGAAGATTTGTATCCTTAAACAGTTTGGTTCTGCACTTGTATTTCATCAGGGTTCTTCTTCACTATTTTATAGCCTATAGCTGCAATAAGGATGCTCATTATAGGACTGAAAATATTAAAGAAGCAATAAGGTAAATAGGCCAATGTCGGAACACCCAGTATTGTAGCCTGCGTCATTCCGCACGTATTCCATGGAATAAGAACAGAAGTCACCGTAACAGCATCTTCTGTTGTTCGGCTCAGCAAACGACTTTCATAACCGCTCTTTTCATATATACGACTGAACATCTTGCCCGTCAGGATAATACTTATATACTGGTCGGCAGTTGCCAGATTGAGGAACAATCCAGAACAAACTGTTGAAGCAACCAGTGATACTCTTCCGCGCACGAAGCTTACAAAAGCAGACGTTATAGAACGCAGCATACCTCCAGCGGTCATTGTCCCCCCGAAACACATAGCGCATAGTATCAGCCATACTGTATCCATCATACCGGCCATGCCCCTTGTGGCAACAAGCTCAGTAAGTACAGGATTACCAGTCTGAATGCTGGTTTCACCATAACAAGACATCATGATTCCCTTGAAAAGTCCACCTCCTTCTGCAATCTCCTGAAGAAGATGCGGTTGGAAAACTGCGGCCGCAACACAAGCCATAGCTGTAGATATCGCCAATGTCATAATTGACGGAACCTTTTCAGCAATCAGGACTCCTGTCAGTACCGGAACAATCAACAGCCAAGGTGATATACAGAAACGCTCATCGAGACATGAAGCAAATTCCTCAATATGTGCAGCATCTCGCGTCACCCCAGACAATCCCATCACAGTAAATATTATCAGAGCCAAAAACAACGAAGGTACTGTTGTAAACATCATGTAGCGAATATGTCTGAAAAGCGGAGTACCGGTAACAGAAGAGGCCAGAATAGTAGTATCAGACAATGGTGAAACTTTGTCACCGAAATAAGCGCCCGATATTATTGCTCCTGCAATCCATCCTTCATCAAAACCCTGAGCCTTACCTATTCCGAGAAGGGCAATACCTATTGTTGCAATAGTTGTCCACGAACTACCAGTCATAACTGATATGAGTACACAAATCAAACAAGTGGAAACAAGGAAAAATGAAGGGTGTATTATCTGCATGCCGTAATATATAAGAGTAGGAACGATTCCGCTCACCATCCATGTTCCGCTCAATGCACCTATTATAAGAAGTATAATAATAGCAGACGAGACACCTGCTATATTCTTTGTTATGGCGTTTTCAAAACTTTGCCACGGCACTTTATAAAATGCCATTCCGATAATTACACACGAAGCGGAAGTGACAAGAAGCGAAATCTGGCTGCCACCGCTCAACGCATCACCACCAAAAATTCTTATCGTAAAAGCCAGCATCGCAACAAGGATTGCAATTGGTAAAAATGAGGCCAAAGTAGAAGGGGTTCGTGCTGATTCACTCATAAATATATGCTTAAATTATTTGTATATCTTATATAAACATGCATAAAATCTCAATTCGGGGCACAAAGATATAAGAATTGATGCATAATTATACTTATATATACAATAATTCTATATTAAAGTTCAAAACAAGAAATATTTATGCATAAATATGCAGACAACTTGTCAAAAACATAATAAAAAGCAATAGAAATTGTAAAAGCCTCAGAATGGAACTTTTGCAGTAAAAGTCACTTCTTTTTTCAAGTACGGATGAATGAATGTGATTTGTTCAGCATGCAGGTACAACCTATCAGACGGCTTTCCATATAACCTATCTCCATGTATAGGCATACCAAGTCCATCAGGATGTGCAGAATGAACCCTTAACTGATGTGTACGCCCTGTCAAAGGATAAAATGCAACTCTGGTAAAAGCACCATCTTCAATACCTATAACCTCAAAACGTGTTTCGGCATATTTCCCATGAATGCTGTCCACCATCTGCTGGGGCCTGTGAGCAGGATCAAGACACAATGGCAGAACAATCTTTCCACCAGCCTCTGTCAATACTCCATCCAGCAGGGCAACATATCGCTTGCATATTTTATGTTCGGCAAATTGTCTTTGCAGGTTTTCATGAACATCTTTCGACTTTGCTATCACAAGCAGACCTGAGGTATCCATATCCAATCTATGAACAATCAACGGACCATCAGCTGAAGGAAAACGACGAAGAGCAATATCATAAACTGAAATACGGCCATCTTTACCAGGAACAGACAACATTCCTGCAGGTTTATCGACGACCCAGATACAATCATCTTCATAGACAGTTCTAAGATCGTTTTCCGAGAAGGCTGTCACTCCAAGAGGCGAAGGCTCAACATCCAGACCTTCAAGCATGAAGCCTAACAGCGGCTCGCATTTGCTTTTACATGAAGGATAATAATGCAGATGATGCCTTACTTCGGCTTTAGGCGACTGTCCCCACCAAAATTCAGCCATACAAAGTGGATGCATGCCGTTGGTATAAGCATACTGGAGCAGTTTGGGAGCTGCGCATTCTCCTGTACCTGCAGGAGGAAGTTCATGCCTCACTTCATTGAATATTTCGTAAGCAGAAGAAACCTGACCTTTCGCATTCAAAAGGCGATAACTGTCGAATAGCCTGCGCTGTAATTTAGCAGAACGGCTACGCCTCTCTTCCTTAAGCATGCTTATCCGTTCTTCAATATCTCCGATTTCAGTATTAATAATTCTGATACGATCCGCGTACCTTTCTTTTATTCTCCTACGCTCGGCCTTTTCATATTGGCTCTCCTTTATCAACCTTCGCTCCTCGTCTTCAGTCAAACCTGCAGCACGCATTTCATCACGCCTGATCTTCGAAAGACGCATCCTATCGGCCCATTCATGCAACACAATATCTGCTTCATGAGACAAATCCGAAATAGTTCTCTTTAAATCCGCATATTGCGAAGACGACTGCAACATCCCTATCGCACGATTTATTTCAGATATATTCGCTTCCTCATCTGAGAAGTAACTGTCAGGGCTGAGGAGATCATAAATCGGAGGAACAAAATATTTGTGCTTGTTGCCGTGTGCAATATTACCTGAGTAAGCGGCCAGAAAGCCTACTTTGCCATGTTTTTCAACAACAAGAACACCAAACATTTTCCCGTGTCCGATCTCATCAGCCCAATCTTCACGCAAACGCAAATAAGCCTGAACCTGCTCCGAAGCCATTACAGCCAACGGATGAGGTTCATAGCAGAAAGGATATGTGAACTTCAGAGGAAGTTTGATGTCCGAAATGTCTTTTTCAAAATAATGAAACATAGCAACATGTACCTTTCATGTAGGACAAAGGAAAAGCTTTTACAAGCACTATTTCCATGAATACATTCATTTATAACGATGTATTCCTAAAATAAAAATCCGCTACGTCAGACAGAAATATATCAATACCACTTGATTGTACTTGAGTAACTGCTCCTCTTATCATACTTGAGCGCATCTGTAAGTGTGCTTGCATTTGCGCGTATTGAGAAATTATAAGAAGTGAAAGGTCCAAGAACCAGACCACAACTCATAGTGAAACAGTGCATATCACGCGATATATTCACCGTTGTCATAGACAGGTCACGCATAGTGAAATCATATCCCGATGAAAAGTTGATATTCCAATTGTTAGAAATTCTGATATTGCCCGAGAAGTTAAGAGTCTGCGTGAACTTATATGGATAACGCATTGTCTTGATGTTGATGTCTGCGCTTCTGTCCTCCGCCATATTCAATCCATATGAAACTGTAAATGACCAAGGCATTGAGAATTTCATATAACCATCCGCATCCAATCCGCTTGCAGCTTGTTCACGTTCTTTTTTCTTGCTTTTACCAGAACCGGACTCTTCATCTGTATTCTCGGTATCCTCGCCTTCTTCGTCTTCAACATCTTCATCTTCTGCCGTTCCACGGCCAAACAGTTTGTTGAGCTTTTCCTTCCACGTTTTGAACGTATTGTTGTTGAATGTATAAGAAATATTCTTGCTCATTCCTTGGAAACGTCCGAAACGTCCGTAAGACCACTCTGTTCTATTGCCCTCGACAACATTGCCATTCTTATCGAATTCGTATGCATAAGTTGCAAAACGTGCATTTATGTTCAATGTGTATGACTTACCGAATTTCAATCTGATTCTAGTAGACAAATCACTCCATTGCTTAGTCTTTGCAGCCAAGTTGTAAGAAAGGCTAGCACCCAATTCATCAATAAGACTTACTTTCTTCACTCCTGTCGAATCCTTGTCTGACTTTATCTTCATCTCGACATTGTTGGATACATCGAAGCTCACAGATCCGGTTTTACCACGTGAAGGAACGCCGTACAATGAATTGCTGTAAGGAGAATACTCCACTACAGACACATTACCATCTTCGTCAGTCTTGACATAAGTTTTCCAGAAACCGTATCTCTCAGCTCCAAAGTCAGGAGCGTAACTGAATGTTACAGAAGGCGTGAAGACGTGACGTATCATCTCAATCTTATCGCCGAATACAGCTTTAGAAGGTTTATAGAAACCATACAAAGTAGTATTCGCAGCCAAACTTAGATTATAGTTGTAAACTCGGTTGAAACCATATATGGTATCATTTACAACCCTCTGAGTCATCTCGTCCCAGCTTTGCTCAACTCTGTTAGTATACCACCTTTCAGTGTAATTGAACGAAGGTGTGATGTTGATGCAATTGAAAAGACTGAATGAAGCACTGATAGGTATATAATGCTTCATACCGTTTCTCCAGTCTTTGATAAGGCTCGAATGAAACAGTTTATCTTCCTTTGTCGATATGCTGTTGCTCAGATATCCGGTATAGCTCAACGATATTTTCTCGTACCACTTTTCCTTGCCGGCACGTATTTTTCTCTTGAAAGGATATACACGGCTCAAGCTGATGCTGAGGTCAGGCAATGTGAGTGCCAATGTTGAGTCCCTCATATTCTGAGATATATTGGCACTACTAGAAATGGACAAACCAATTCTAGGGAATGTGTAAGAATAGCTCACACTCGAAGTTCGTGTACTCTGCGAATAAGACGTTGGATCGTACAAGCTTGAAAGGTTGTTCTTTTCATAGCTTGTGGTTGCGAAGTTCACACTTGCCGAAAACGAACTGTTGGGATTGGCCAACGCGTCCTGTCTGTGTGTCCACTGCACTTTGAAGTTTTTCTCCACGCTGTAGTCAGGCATGTTCTTTTCGCCGGTCTTTGTGACCTGATAATTGAAATAGAAATTACCCGAATACTTATATCGTTTCTTGTATGTTGTCTGCGCAGAAATACCCCATGAACCTTTTGTATATATTTCTCCAGTCAACTTAAGATCGACATTGTCATTGATAGCAAAGTAATAACCTCCGTCACGCAAATAAAATCCTCGAGTATACTCATCTCCGTATGTCGGCATGATGAAACCGGAAGAATACTTGCTTGTGAATGGGAAATATGCAAAAGGAACTGCAAGCGGCAACGGAACATCCTCAACAACCAACCATGCTGGACCGGCAAAAACATTCTTTCCGGTATGCACCTTGGCACGGCTCAATGCTATATAGAAATGCGGATGCTTTGCATCGCAAGTCGTATAAGTTCCATGCTTCAGATAAAGTTCGTCGCCTTCTCCTTTCTTGGCGTCATTGCTGACTAGAAATCCGCCTTCCTGCTCGGTTGTGACATTTGTTATGAAACCTTTTTTCGATTTGAAATTGTAACTCATCGTTTCAGATTCATACATTTCAGAACCTTCCTTGTAGACAGGCTTACCCACCAACGTGCCGGTAGAGTCCGGCAAACCAACAGCATGTACAATTGAGCTGTCGAGACTCATGGTCATCTTTTCTGCCGTAAGTTCGATGTTCTGGTAGTTCACCTTTCCATCACCATAAAGGAATGCATAAGAATCGCCGGCCATGAACACAACAGAGTCCTTGGCTTCATAGCTGACAGGGTCGTCAAGAGCATTCTTTTTAGATTTACGTATTGAATCTTGCACCTGAGCGATAGAGTCGTTCCACTGCACCGCTTTTGGATTGCCTATACCGTGCTGCTGATCAAAAGCGCCCTTGATAGAATCCAGCTTGGCAAGTTTCATTGAATCGGACAAAGAGTCGCGTACTGATAAAGAACTGTCAATACGCAAATTCGTTGACACAGAATCGGAATCGGACAATAAAGCACTGATCCCACGGCCGGAAACACCCGTATATCCGGCCACGGAGCTCTGCGCCACCAAAGCGACGGCGACCAGTATCAACGCAAGTATATAAAATCTGAGTTTCAAATCAAAAAAACAATGATGTGACAATACTTATCGGGATGCAAAATTACATATTATCGCACAAATATTTAAGCATGTAATGCATTTTAACCGATTTTTTATAAATCATCAGCAGTTAAAGAAACATATCGCACCATTTCTTGAACCTTTCAGCACCTTCCTCTCCAAATTTTGCAACGCTCTTAAGAGCCTTGTCCACAGACTTTTCCTTGTCAAGATGTGTTTTAGAAAAGAATTTATCGGCAAAACATACAATCTGCTCTTCCATGGATACAGGCATGAGATCGCGATGTGGGACAGGCAGATTATTCTTTAAGATATAGTCAAGCGACAATCCTGCACCGGTATGCCGCTCACACACAAGGGCATGGAGGGGAAAGCCTTCAGAGGCAACAATCTCAGAACCTTTAGTACCGTGGCAGATGTAAGGATAAGCTCCAAAACAGAATATATCCGGTGCATCACACATAAATATGCCGATGTCGTGAAGCATGGCGGCTTCTTCAACAAAACGCTTGTCGGCATTGAGTTCCGGATGGCGTGCAACAATTTCCAGCGCCTTGTCGGCCACTGCGCGACTGTGCACTTCCAGTATCTCTTTCAATCTGCTTCCTTCCGTATAATATTTATCAATTATAGCCTGATAGTCCATGTTTGTCCTATAATAATTATTACAGCATAGTAATGCAACACAAAACACAATACGCAAAGAACTGGCGTATTTGGATGTAATTGTTAACTTTGCATGCAAAATTAGTAAAATATGGCATATTTAATAGACTTGAACGGTATTAAAGCCGTAATGAATTACGAGTTTCTGGGAATATATCTAAAAGATCCTGTTTTTTTCTGCATCAAAGTTGCAATCATCATTCTTTTCGTAAAGTTCCTTCTGTGGCTCAGCAATATGATAAGCAGAAGAGCACTCAAGAGAAAGAACAGCAAATTCTATGACGAGACGAGTGCAAAATTCATCATGCGCATAGTCACAACTGTCGTTTACATACTTGGAGTTGCATCAATCCTTTCCCTGATTCCAGCTCTTGAAAAGATTGGAACGTCTATCCTTGCCAGTGCCGGAATCCTTGCAATGGCTGTAGGTCTTGCATCTCAAGAAGCACTTTCCAACATTGTTGGAGGAATATTCATCATATTTGCAAAACCGTTCAGAATCGGAGATTTCATTGAAGTAGACGGTGCAGAAAGCGGAACTGTAAGCGAAATCACACTCAGACACACGGTCATAAGAAATGCTGAAAACAGAACGATCATCATACCGAACAGCAAAATCAGCAGCAGTACAATAATCAACAGTACCGTAGGCGAACCTGCTACATGTGCTTTTGTCGAAGTAGGTGTTTCCTATAATGAAGATCTCAACAAATGCATCAGCGTGATGCGCGACGAGGTTGAGAAACATCCTATGCTTATCGACCACAGAACAGAAGAGGAAAAAGCGAAGAATACCGAAAAAGTTATAATAAGAATCACCAACCTGGGAGATTCAGCCATAACGATGAGAGCCTATGCTTGGGCAAACACACCCGGCAATGCATTTACGATGAAATGCGATCTTCTGAAGTCAATTAAGGAAAGATTCGACAAGGAGAATATTGAAATACCATATCCGTATTTCAATCAGATTGTAAAGAACGCGTAAGCTTATCAACGTATAATCAAGGCCCGCCGAACGCATTTCAAGATTATGCATCCGGCGGGCCTTAACTATAATTGCACCGAGGGTTCACGCTATAAAGAAAACTTCCGGTTCGCGTCTTTCGGCACACATTGCATGAAGCTTTGCAGTGAAAGGAGTATCGAACACTCTTGCGCCGCAAGGACACATTTTCACACAAGCACAACACTTTATGCATAGGTCAACATCTGTAACCGGTTTGGTGTAATCTATAACTGTAATGGCCTTTGTCGGGCACACATCGACACACTCGCCGCAACCGGAACAATTATCAGTGCTCACCGGAGCGACTTTCATACTAGGCCCCAGAGGCTTATATGGATAATTGCCAGGAACCTGCAACAAGCCAAGCTTTTCCAGCGAACCAGCTTCCAAACCGTCAAGCATAGCCTTTACACGACGGCCGAAGTCACGTGCCTTCATCAAATCAGAATCGTCTGGTCGTCCCTCTGCCACCGGCATGCCTGGACGACTGTAACTGTGCTCACCGATAAAAGATGCGGCTGCAACAACCTTGAATCCCATACGCTCTGCTTCGTCACGAAGTTCTATCAAAGCATCGTCATAATGTCTGTTGCCGTAAACTGCAACAACGACGGCCACGCTGTTTTCAGGTCTCAGGCGACTGAAACGCTTCAAAGCCTCAACAGGAACACGTCCGGCATAAACAGGAGATGCTATTACACAAACCGAATTCTTAATATTCAACGGAGATGTACCGTCATCAGTTGTCAGATCTATTTCTTGTCTGGCATCCATGCCGATACCCTCGCATATCGCTCTCGCCACCTTCTGCGAGGTGTGCGTAGGCGAAAAATATACAAGATGATTACGCTCTATTACCATAAATGCAAATAATTAAAAATATACGTCAAACATCATACATAAAACTGCCGTTGCATCATTTTATGACGCATCCGCGCACAGTCTTTCCTTTAGGAAAATCAGAACCGAAATAAAATCCAGGTTCAGGCGGCTGATTGTAGGCAACATTCTGTGTTGCAATGCTTATGCGGTAAGGTATATCTTCCATAAATGTATGGAAACGGTAGTCAGTAGGAATCGTAGTTGTGTAGACACGTAGTTCACGGCTATCGCGTGTCCTGACAACAACTTCTTCACGCCAGTCTCCAACAATGTCGCCCGACAGACAAGGGTTGGACTTTGTTCCGTTGTTGAACGAAATCTCACTGCCGAAATCAGCCATCACATCAGACTTATGCGTTTTCCAGTTGTACTTAGAAACTTTTCCGCCATCGAGAAGCTCACGCAACAAATCGCCATCCCACCACACGGCACTGTTCACTGAGACTTTTGCATCAGAAGCTATACACTCACCTTTTACGTTGCGTATCCCTCCCGACGCGCTCGACCACATCTCCAAGCCGTAATTCTCCGGGTCAATATCAGCCGCCATTCCACGGCCTACGTCCATTCTTGAAGGAAGCTGGAAGATGACTTTTCCTGTGGCGGCATCTCTGAAATCAGAACCGTCGCGCTTGTTCTCGTGTACATCCCAAATCTGCAGACGCTCACTGTCTGGATAGAATGCCATCTGATGCAAGGCATCGCCATGTCCCATACCAGTGTTGTAAAGACCCGTGCCGTCATTGTCCACACACATAGAACCGAATGTTATCTCATCGCAGCCGTCGCCATCAACATCGCCTACACGTAGATTATGATTTCCCTGGCCTGCATACCTGCGCCATTGTTCCTCATCGGTATCGAAGACCCATTTCTTTTTCAATTCCTTACCGTCCCAATCCCAAGCAGCGAGTACTGTACGCGTATAATATCCACGGCACATTACTACGCTCGGACGTTTGCCGTCAAGATATGCAACACAAGCCAAGAAACGATCGCATCGATTGCCGTAGCCATCGCCCCAAGCTTCTATACGTCCGCGAGGAGGTACATAATCAACCGTACACATGGCTTTGCCGCTTTCACCGTTGAAAACAGTAAGATATTCCGGTCCTTCAAGTATGCGTCCTGTCATCTTGCGCCCGCCTTTCCTGCCACGCCCTTCAGTTTGGCCCAATATGCGGTAATCGGCATCTGCATCACCTATTACTTTACCGGCACCATCTCGTGTTCCGTCAGCCGTCTTCATAACGATTTCCGAGCGCCCGTCTCCATCAAGGTCGTAAACCATAAATTGAGTGTAATGAGCACCAGCACGGATATTCGGTCCCAAATCGATACGCCACAATTTGCGTCCGTCAAGACGATAGCAATCAAACAGGACATTTCCGGTATATCCGTCGTGGGAATTGTCATGTGAATTTGAAGGATCCCACTTCAATATTATTTCATACTCTCCATCGCCGTCAACATCTCCCACACTGGCATCATTAGCTGAATAAGTGTAACGTGCACCGTCAGGAGAAACGCCTGGTTCAGGTACATCCAGAGGGATACTTATGTAGCCGTTACCTGAATTGGACTGCATTTTAAACGAGGCACCATCCTCCCGGTGCTCTCCGGCGCTGTCGGCAATCCGTACTTCATATACACCATCACCTTCAGAGGCACCACACTTGAAAAATGTTGCATCCTTTATAGGCACGGCATTAAGTTTCTTGCCGTTGCAATATACATTAAATGCAATGTCTGAAGGATCTGAAGACTTGTATCTCCATGACACGCACACACTATCATTTTCGGCACCGCAACGCACGGCAACCACTCCTCTACCCAACTTCTCCATCGTAATTCCAGAGTATCTCGGTTGGGCATACGTTGTTCCGGCAAGGAATGCTGAAACAGCCAAAACAAAAATAGATTTCATATACATAGTATTTCTATCAAGACCAAAGGTATCAATTTAAATGCATACCATCTTTAAGGAATGCATTAAAATATAAAAAAGCAGAATCCAGCATGTGCATATAAAACTGCACGGCAACCAGATTCTGCCATATTTTTCATTATCAAGTATAAAATTCAAGAACCATATATCCTTGAACCTTCAATTACGGACTAAATGATACAGCTATTAAAAGTCTTTTTCAAACAATCCCATAGGACGCAAAGCCGAATAAGTGCTGTACATAGAATAATGTGCTGTGAAATAATTCAAAGGAAGCTCTGATGCCGAAGCATATCCCAGACCTGCAAGAGAATCCCTATGGTTTGCATACATATTGTCCTTGAGCTCAGAGAGTGTATGCTTGTTCAGAACAGCTTTATATTCATCTCTTGCCAAGGAATCGCAAATTGCTATAGCCATCCATGTTGAAGAATAGTCAACTTCAGCATGTTTTGTAAAACGTGACTTATATCCTGTAATTCCAAGACTGTCGAAACTCTCAACGATTAGATCGTAAAATACAGTATCGTTCAAGTCTGAGAATTTCAAAGAATCACAATTTGACACATACGAACATGTAGCCGAGGCCTTGCTGTCATCGCCCATGCACGAAACAAATGTAATGCAAGCCATAAAAAGCAATGCACCACCAATAAAGATTTTTTTCATTGTCTGTAAGGATTAAATAACTTATTGAACTTTAGTCCGCAAAAATATTACAAAAAAGATGCACAGCAAACTTTTGGACTATAAAAAATAATACAAAAGAACATTTTAGATACATAAAAGAGCACGGAGCATACATTTTTACATTTTACGAGGGCTCGAGGCTTTTATTCCGAGGGCTCACGATTCAAACCGCAGGCGCTCGCAAATTCGTTCACGAGCCTCAGGAAAAACATAAGCACTTCGCAAGAAAACAAAAAAAGCTGCACACTCATCATAAGTGTACAGCCATTATATGAATAAACAACAGTCTGCTACCGGAAACAACGAAAGATTTCAGTTCCGTGCAGCCGAGAATATTACCTTATCAATATGTTCTGTAAAGAAGCCATGCATCTGGATATGTTGAACGCAGATTGTCGCGAGAAGAAACTGCTTCGCTCTTGTCATCGCTGGAGAATGCTACGACACGGTACATACCTGTATCTGGATTCTGCGCAACCTGTGCACTATAACCCTGATTTACAAGTGTATTGCGGAGATTATTTGCATTGTCGACGCTCTTGAAAGAACCGCAGACAACATTATATGCCTTCAAAACACCACCATTCATTACATTAAGACGCTCAGAACGAACATTAGTTTCTTCTGCCGGAGTCTCAACCGGAGTTACAACCGGAGTTACAGCTACAGGTTCTGTAGTCTGCTGAGCTTCCAATTCCTGAGCCTTTGCCTTCTCATAAGCCTTCTTGTAATCACTTTCCTGAGTCTTGCACGATACGAACATCAATCCTGCGACAAGCGACAAAACCAAAAAGAAATTTTTCTTCATAATTTAAAGTTATTTTGAATTAAATTGTTCATTATACCTTTCTTCAAACAACGCTTACCCTATACGGATTTCATAAAAAGACGTTTCAACGGGCGAATATACGCCAAAAATATGTCAAAATGCAGAAACTGCCTCAAAATTATGCAATAATGATTCAGAATGCCACAAATATTAGAACAATATGCTTGTCTCAAGCGTTAAAACTAACAGACGAGGACATTCAGACAGCGAGCTGACGCATTGCAGAATACTCCACATCATGCAACTTCCGAACAAAAGGAAAAACAGACAACGGAAAAACGCAAAAAAAAGTTAATGGAATATCAAACTTATGATTTACGAATAAATAATTCTATATTTGAATAATAAAGCATGGCGGCAATGAAGCTTTAATGCCCCAAAGCCCCAAGAGAGAGTTATAAAAGTAATAATGGACATCTAAAAATCAAAGAACATGAAGAACAATTGGGCAATTTTAGCTGCATTCTTAGGCGGAGCAGCTGCGGGAGCAATGTTGGGACTGCTTTTCGCACCGGAAAAAGGTGAAGATCAGAGAAAGAAGATAATGGATGCGCTTGCAAAAAAAGGTATCAGACTGAGCAAGGAAGATTTCAACAGACTGGTAAATGAAATCACAAGCGAAATCAAATCTATAGGAAAAAAGAAAGAGGCAGATCCACAAGAGGATTTTGATGTAGAATAAAATAAGCGAACATGAGATTTTGCGAAGAGGACAGCGACCTGAATAAAACGATCGATGACGGCAAAAGGCTGGTCAGAATAATGCGCCGGTATCTTAAGCTGGAAGCAATAGACTGGATTACAGTTGTATTAAGCATATTCATCGTCACAAGCACCATTATAATATTGGGCGTAAACGTGATATTCTATATATGCATGGGACTGGCAAACTGCCTGACTGAGATCACAGGTGACATAGCCCTCAGCTATTTCATAATTGCCTTGGCACTGGCTCTTATAGCTACCATAATATATCTGTTCAGGCGCAGACTGATAACTCAGCCGATTCTGAGAATATTGGTAAAGAACATGCTCGAAAAGAAAAAAGAAGTACAAACTGCAGCCGAGCAGAAAAACAGTCATGAGGAGGTAAGGAAATGAGCGGCAGAATAACATCCATAGAACAACTCAGGGAAGAGAAAAGCCATCTTCTGGATGAAGCGCGAAACATCACGGAAAGAATACAGAAACGCACTTATGCTAAATTTGCACCGGCCTCTGACAGCTACTTCAATTCTGGACAGAAATTCATAAGATTCATCGGATATGGAATAACGGCATACAAGACTGCCATGATGATAAAAAAATTCGTCAGCACCATATCCAGTTTCAGAAGAAAGTAGAACCTAAACAAAGGAAGCTGACAAGAACAATCGAAAAGCCCAAGGCCACCCGATTAAGGATGCAGCCGGCCATGATAAGAAAGACATGGCCGGCTGCATTGTTGTGCATGATATACACAAAAGTAAACGGACATTGAGAACAAAAACACAAAAGCGCAAGATAAAAAGCACAAAAAAACTTCTTGACAGCTATTTGTAAACAAAAGTGTACTAACTTTGCAAAAATTAAGACATGCCGTGCAAAAGCATCGCATGACAAATCAACACAAATGCCGCGCGGCAGAAAGTAAAAGAAATGGAGCAGCAATATTCTTCAGAGCTATTTGAAAAAGCAGTGGACGAATTCACCAAACTTCCAGGTATTGGACGCAAAACTGCTACAAGACTTGTCCTTCACATGCTCAGACTTGATACAGGCGCAGTGGACAACTTCGGCCAATCCATTACCAACCTGAGGCATAATGTGAAATACTGCAAGATATGCCACAACATTTCAGACACTGATGTATGCTCAATCTGCGCAAACACGTCGCGCGACAAATCAACGATATGCGTTGTGGAAAACATACAAGACGTAATGGCCATTGAGTCCACAACGCTTTATCACGGACTGTACCACGTACTCGGAGGAGTCATTTCACCGATGGACGGAATAGGCCCGAACGATCTTGAAATAGAAAGCCTCATCGACAGAATTGCTGAAAACGATGTCAACGAAGTAATCTTCGCCCTCAGTTCAACAATGGAAGGCGACACTACCAATTTCTTCATATCAAGAAAGCTCGCCGCATTCAAGGATTTGAAGGTGAGCATATTGGCAAGAGGCATGTCCATCAACGACGAACTGCAATACACGGACGAAGTGACCCTTGGACGCTCAATAATCAACAGAGTACCGTTCAGCACAAAATATTGAAAATTATATAGAAGACAATGGAAAAACAGATAAGTATATTGCTCAAGCATTTAAAGACCGAACTGATCAGTCTCTGGATTCTTCAGATTCTCCTGTTTGCAGCCGGGGAGACAAACATTCTGCCAAACGGCGTATATGCTGGTGATGCACAAACAGAATATGCACTCAACTGCACAGGAGTACTGCTCATGCTGATTGTCGTTCCGCTGGCATTAAGACTGTTCAACCTCAACACAACAAGAGGCATAAAACGCATGAACCTTGACGAAGCTATCACAGAATACCACAAGTGGAGCATTGTAAGGATTGTACTGCTTGCTATTTCAAATTTTGCAAACACTGTGTTCTATTATTTCACCCTAAACACAGCAAACCTGCTCTGCATTTTCATCGGACTGGTGGCATTGTTCATGTGCTGGCCAACATACAACAAGATCAAAGATTACCTAGAACTCACAAACAAACAGAACGAACAATGAAATTGTCGATAATCATTGTAAACTACAACGTAAAATACTACCTTGAGCAGTGTCTTAGTGCTGTAGCAAAAGCTTCATGCGCAACAAGGCACGAGGTTGAAGTTTTCGTTGTCGACAACAACAGTACCGACGGTTCCGTTGAATACATTAAAAAACGTTTCCCCGAAACAATCATAATTGCAAACAAAGAGAATGTCGGCTTCGCAAAGGCCAACAACCAGGCCATAGAGCAATCAAAGGGTGAATTCATCATGCTCCTGAATCCTGACACTATCATAGGGGAAGAATCGCTCAACAAATGCATATCATTCCTCGACAGCCACAAAGACGCAGGTGCGCTAGGAGTAAAAATGCTGAAAAGCAACGGCACTTTTGCACTGGAATCACGCAGAGGAATCCCTACCCCATTCACATCGTTCTGCAAAATGACAGGACTTTGCAATCTGTTTCCGCAAAGCAGGATTTTTGGAAGATACTACATGCAGTATCTGAACAAAGAAGAGGCCAACCGTATTGAAATAATCTCCGGAGCCTGTATGATCATAAGGCGCAAAGCCATGGAGATAAGCGGAACCCTCGACGAAACATTCTTCATGTATGGAGAAGACATAGACATGTCATACAGACTTCTAAAAACCGGATACAACAACTATTATGTTCCGGTACCAATCCTGCATTATAAAGGCGAAAGTACAGAAAAAAGCTCATATCGCTACGTATACGTATTCTACAAGGCCATGCTGATTTTCTTCAGAAAACACTACGGCCATTACAGTATATTGCTGTCTCTACCAATCAAATCAGCTATCTGCTTCAAAGCTGTGTGTACCTATATTCTTGAACAGATGAAAAAAACAAAGGACATATCGAGCGGACGTGAAACGGCGCTTAAAAAAAGTTACCTTTTTATAGGTACAGACAACAGCCTGCCTATAATGGAAGACATAGCAAAGAGAAACAGACTAAAATTCTCATCGGCCAAAATTTCGGAAGAATTGTTCAAAAAAGGACATTCAGCAATTACAGCTTCAAACAAATACGATTATATAGTGTACGACACCGATGTCTTCAGATATGAAGATATTCTTTCTTTCTTTGAAAAAAATGAAGATCATCATGCTAAAATGGGAACGTTCACAACAAAAAACAATTGCATAATCACCGATGCTGTAATAATACAATAGGCAAAACGCAATTCTAAGCTGAAAAAAAGTGCAAAGATTCAAGCCCACTTAAACACTGAAAAATCAACAACTTACAACATAAATAAGCCACAAGACGCAATAAATCAGAAAAAATATTCTAAAAAAAGTGCTCAAATATTTTGCAGATATAGAAAAATGCCCTACCTTTGCACTCGCAAATCAGAAATGAGGGCACAACAAAAACAAAAAGGTGCGTTAGTTCAGCTGGTTAGAATACATGCCTGTCACGCATGGGGTCACGGGTTCGAGTCCCGTACGCACCGCAAGAAATCCTGAAGCAAATGCTTCGGGATTTTTGTTTTATAGACATGCAGAGGTTTACAACCGCAACAAATCGCATAAAATAAGAACAAGCTATAAAACATGTAAAATCAGCCACATTTTATTTCATAAATACATACATTTGCATAGAAATAAAATTTTCATTGATTGTATCTTCTAAAGGTTCTACACATGAAAACACGCAACCTCGTATTATCGTCTGCAGTATGCCTGCTATTCTTTTCAAGCTGCTTCACAAGCCAGAAAGCCAGCAAATTCAATTCAAGTGATATAACTCTTGGAATGGACAAAACGGAATTTATCAAGAATTACGGCGAACCATTCAACAAAGATGCATCTTTGACCAATGACGGCAAAAGCGAGGAAACGCTTTTCTACAAAGAAGAACTGTACAATGGAACATGGTATATTGTTACCACTGCTTTCACATTCGTTGATGGTAAATTGACAAAACAAAAGGTGGAAAAAGAAGAAAGAGTATTCAATGAAAATGATTCGAGAAAATGAAAACAATTCCCGGAAAACGTATCATAAATATTCTGCTGGGAATCACATTTCCACTTATCACTTTTGCACAGATCAGAGGCAAAATAACAGGTTCAGACCAACAGACAATATAAGGAGCAACAATCAGACTCTACATATATAGACGCTACGGTTTCTGCGTCAGACGGAACATTCGAATTTTCCCAAACAGAGGACAAATACATACTCATAGTCCAACACCTTCCTTATGAAACAGAAATTTTAAACGGCCGAGGACAAGACTGCGGCTCTATACAACTTAGAAAAAAGGCATACAACATTGACGAAATCGTAGTTAAAGGCGAAAGACCATTAGTCAGAATAGAAAACGGCCGTCTATGCTACGACCTGTCTGTTCTTTCCCAAAAACAGGCGGTAAGCAATACTTACGAAGCTATAGGCCGATTGCCAGGCATACAGGACAACGATGGAGCTCTATCGCCTGCCGGAGCCGAGAATCTGACCATCGTCATGAACGGCAAACCAACGACGATGACTACAGAACAACTCGAGACTCTGCTGCGCAATACCCCAATAGACCGCGTGGAAAAAGCGGAAATCATATACAGTGCACCACCGGAAATGCATGTACGCGGTGCTGTAATAAATGTAGTGATGAAGCGTTCAAACGATTATTCCCTGCAAGGAGAAGTGGGAGCACATTACAAGAACCAATATTTCAACGATGGAGGAGCAAATGCAAATCTCAGATTTTCTACTCCGAAGTTAGCTATTGACCTCATGTATAGTGCCGACAATGTCAAGACTATGGAATATACTGATTTGTATTCCAAGCATACATTGTCGGGAAATATTTACAACATTTCTCAGAATGAACAATTGAGAGCAAAATATTGGAGTCACAATGTCAGAACTGCTTTTGAATACAACTTCAACGAAAAGAATCATCTGGACATAGCATATACCGGAAGTTATGCCACCTAACTAGCACACCTACACAAGGTCCGTAACTATGAACATTTCTTATCAATTTGGCGGCTATAAGAAAAAAGAATCCAAGAAAGTAGATACATCCAGATTCGGATTATAAAACCAAACAATAAGAGGCTACATATACCTTTTGGTATATACAGCCTCTTTCTTTACCATAGAGCATAACTGCACAACGATTTCAAACAGGCACAACAGCACGCATCAAAGATATTGGTATAGATATCAGTAAAACATATACAAAGAGCTTGTGATTAAACCTATACATTTGTACTTACAAAAGATTTACAAATTATAAAAACACATTCAATATGAAAAAGCTGATATCGGCACTGGTTGCCATTTTTACAATTACATCAATACAGGCAAAAACACTCATAGTTTATTACAGCTACACCAACAATGTACACAGAATAGTCAGTGATCTGAAAACACAAATAGACGCTGATATAATACGCGTAGAACCAGCAGAAGAAGGCCTTGACTACGCAGCAAACAACTATGCGCTTGGAAGTGCTCTAATCGATGCTATACGCAAAGCCCCCAATAATCCAGAATCATATCCGGATATCAAAACAACAATAAGCAATCTTGATGAATACGACACCATCATCATCGGCGCACCATTATGGTGGAGCAACATGGCAGCGCCACTGCAGACATTCCTCTTCACATACGGACCACAGATGGCAAATAAAAACATCGGACTCATTGTTTCAAGTGCGAGCAGTGGTATAAGCGGTGTTGAGGCTGATGCAAAACGCCTAGTTCCTAAAGGCAAATTCATGGCACCAAGCCTTTGGATCCGTTCTTCTCAGACATCAAACTGCCACAAAATGATATCTGAATGGCTGGAAGAAATAAACTACAATGTCACAACAAGCATAAGCAATACGGACGACATAAATGCAGACATAGAATATATTGCCGGACAAATACATGTTGATGACAGATTTAAACATGTTTCCCTTTTCAATATAAACGGCAATAAAATACTGCAGACCACAGACAAGAAAATAGACACCAGCAATATCCCATCTGGTGTCTATGTTGCAAAACTATCTAACGGCAATAATTCCACACAACACAAACTGCACATAAAGAATTAAAATCCGTCTGACTGAACCGAATTTGCACAAAACCATATTTAAGACTATTTTTGCCAAAGACAAAAACTTGGACATAGCATAAATAATAGCCTAAAATGGAAAAACACAGAAAAATAAAAATGTTGTTCATCATAGTATCATCCGCCATCGTGATGGCAGGCGTTGGAACATATATGTTTCTGAAACAGCCGTCTTTCGGAAAACTGCCAGAAGGCAAACGTCTGGAAAGAATTGAACGCTCACCGAATTACAGAAAAGGAGTGTTTTGGAACCAGATTGCGACACCTATGATGACCGGAGAAAAGAACCGATGGCAGGTCATGTGGGATTTCATTTTCGGCGACAGGAAAAATCTGCGTCCGCAAGACTCCATCCCGGTGATACACACAGACCTCAAGCGACTTCCCAAAGAACAGAATCTCATGGTTTGGTTCGGACATTCCTCATACATGATTCAAATTGACGGAAAAAGAATCCTTGTGGATCCTGTATTCTGCAAAGCATCTCCGGTTTCATTTATCAACAAGCCGTTTTCTGGTACAGACATATACCGTCCTGAAGACATGCCTGAGATAGATTTGCTAATAATCACACACGACCACTGGGATCATCTCGATTACGAAACAGTAACAGCCCTGCAAGAAAAAGTAGCGAAAGTTGTGTGTCCGCTTGGCATTGGAGAGGACTTTGAATATTGGGGATATGACAGCGACAAATTGATCGAGCTCGACTGGTCTGAACATACAATATTAGACAATATTGACGTACATTGCCTTCCTGCACGCCATTTCTCGGGGCGCGGACTGGCATCAAACAAAACATTATGGGCCTCATATATGATTGAATCGCCCTCAACAACCATTTTTATAGGCGGTGACGGTGGCTACGGCCCGCATTTCAAGGAAATAGGAGAAAGTTTCACAAACATAGATTGGGCAATTCTTGAGAATGGTCAATACAACAATGACTGGAAATACATACACACCATGCCATCACAACTTGAGCAAGTGGCAAAGGATCTAAAAGCAGAAAATGTCGTCACTGTGCATCATTCTAAGTATGCACTTTCAAATCACCCGTGGAACGAGCCGATAAAAACAGCAGAGGCGCTGAAGGGAAAAGGACTTACAAACGTTGCAATTCCGAAAATAGGTGAAGTCTTACAACTTAAAGGTTCCACCCAAAACAAACAAGAACAAAACGATTCTATAAACAACACAGAAGCCAAAGAAGCACCTCAAACAAAGAAATAAAATACGACATAAAAAGTTTTGCAAAAGTTTGTCCACATTAAACCTTACAACATGTGACAAACACTATCTTTGTACCCAAAACATATAAGACAAAGATACGATGTTCATGACAGCAACTAATATACTCATCATATACTTCATACTGATAACAGCAGTCACATTCACCGTTTTCGGTATAGATAAATTGAAAGCCAAGAAATCATGGTGGCGTATACCAGAATCTACATTGTTCATTCTGGCAATAATAGGTGGATCTATCGGCGCTTTGTTTGGCATGCATATTTTTCATCACAAGACTCTTCACAAGAAATTCACTATTGGCATACCGGCCATATTAGTATTGCAGATAATCCTGGCATCATGGATTATCTTAAGGCTCAAGACGAGCAACATTATATGATTCCCTCACCCTATCTTTACACACATAGATCCTATAGGGTACATCCTTGCATTGCCTGACCGAAAAAACAGTTTTCGTTTGCCTCTGCATCCGACTTTCGCTATCTTTGCAGACAACCGATCCATACAAATAAGAATCATTTTCAAAAATCCCCAATAAATGAGCGAACAGCCGACAAAAACAGAAGGACAAGAAGAAGCCACATACGACCACATAATCAAGTATACAGGCCTATTTGGAGGTGTACAGGGATTGACCATGCTTGTCGGCATAATAAGAAACAAATTGACAGCAACGCTGCTTGGTCCTTCTGGTTTGGCCCTGATAAATATATACAACAACGTTCTCAAGCTTCTTAACAATTCAACAAATTTCGGAATATCGTTCAGCGCCGTCAGAAATGTGTCAGAACTATTTGATGAAGGAGACACGAAGAAAATATCCAATTTCGTAGACACAGTCAGAACCTGGAGTCTAATGACGGCTGTATTCGGAATGATTATCTGCTGCGCCATTTCACCATTACTGAGCCAGTGGACATTCAAAAACTATGAATACACAGCTATATTCTGCGCCATATCTCCTATAGTTGCCATGATGAGCATTACAGGTGGCGAAATTGCAATTCTGAAAGGATTGAGACAGCTTAAACGCGTAGCTCTTATATCTGTGTTCGGTGCAATATCTACTCTAACACTCAGCACCCCCTTATACATCTGGATGGGAATAAAGGGCATAGTACCAGCTTTGCTCTTAAGCAATCTTGCAGTGACATGCATACACCTGCACTATTCCACAAAAACATATCCATGGCACGCCACATGGCGCTCAATGAACAATATAAAAAAAGGCGTACCGATGATAAAACTTGGTATCGCCTTTATAATAGCAGGCGTTTTCGGACAGGGCGCCGAATTGCTGATACGAATAGCCCTACTAGACCTTGGCGGACTCGAAGACGTGGGACTTTACAACAGCGGATATGTAATGGCAGTAACATACGCTTCAGTTGTATTTGTAGCCATCGAGGCAGATTATTTTCCCCGCCTCTCTGCTTCATGCTCCGACAAAACAAAAATGAACGTCACAATCAACCGACAGATTGAAGCTTGCGTACTCCTGATATCGCCTTTCCTTACAATTTTCGTAATGGCGATGCCTCTTATTGTGCAGATCCTATATACGGACAAATTCACACCCGCCATTCCCATGGCAACATGTGCGACGCTCTATATGTACTTCAAGTCGCTGACACTTCCGGCAGCCTATCTTCCGCTGGCCAATGGAGATTCTAAAATGTACCTGATAACAGAACTTATTTACGACGTCTTCATAGCTGCAGCCATACCATTAGGCTACAAGATGGCAGGCCTCACAGGCACCGGAATTGCACTTTCCGCAGGAGGACTTGTAGATCTGCTGGTCATTCATCTTACATACAGATGGAAATACGGATTCAGATTCAATCTTAAACCAATGTTCCTATACTCTACGCAACTCGCCTTGCTGGTTGGATGTATTGCGACATCTTTTACAGAAAATACAATGGCAAAATGGGTTACAGGAGGAATATGCATTTTAATCTCTGCCACCATATCGATGCGTACGCTCAATAAGGAGATGAACATTATCGGTAAAATAATGAACAAAATAAAAAAGAACAAGGATGATGCAGGCAAATAAGGTTTCAGTTCTCGTAGCAGTCTACAATGCAGAAAAGTATCTAAGCAAATGTCTGGACTCTCTGATATCACAGACATATAAAAACATTGAAATAATATGCATTGATGACTGCTCAAAAGACAGCTCAGCAAAGATTCTGAACAAGTATGCATCTTCAGACAACAGAATAAAGATTTTGACATTGGCTAAAAATTCCGGCCAGGCCAACGCCAGAAACGAGGGACTGAAAATAGCATCGGGCGAATACATCACCATGCTCGACAGCGATGACTGGTTTGCCGACGATTCCATCGAAAAAGCCGTTGAAGCCATAGAATCCGTCCCTGACGCAGATGCTTCCGCATTCAGGCTGATGCAATGCTATGAGGAAACCGGAAAAATTGTAGAATACGAAAACAAAACCGATAAAAAATGCATGAGCGGCTGGGAAGCATTCAGGCTCAGCCTAGACTGGAGCATGCATGGGCTGTATCTGGTCAGAACAGATATACACAAAAAATATCCGTTCGACAACTCTTGCCTGCTCTACAGCGACGACAACACCACAAGACTACACTACCTTCATTCACGCAAAGTAATCATGTCTGAGGGCAAGTATTTCTACAGAAAGCATGCAGAATCAATGACCAGTTCGTGCTCCATACGCCGTTTCGACATGCTTAGAGCCAACTACAGCATGATGCAGCAGCTTAAAAAGGAAGCAAAAGAAGGCAACCTGAAAGATGCCGACAAGATTCTCAACTTTTACGAGACTACAAGATGGCTGAATATTGTTGGCGCCTATTGGTATTACTTCAACAACAAACAGCATTTCACAAAAGAAGAAAAAAAGGAAATATACGATAAGATTTCATCTGCACTAAAAACAATTGAAGTGCGAAGAATAAAACCTTCACTGAAATTCAAAATGGGTTACTACCCATTTAAAAATTTCAAACTCTTTCTCTTATCTGAGAACATTTATTTCTTGCTTAAAAAGCTATTAGGCAGATAAAATACAAAACACAGAGTATAAAAGCAAAAATCCATCCAGAAAGACCAAAGCCATTCTGGATGGATTTTATTTTCAAAACATTTACTTCTATAATACGTGCAAGTATTGAAGCCGCATTCTGCTTCCATAAATGCCATATCAATATCCGTAAGTAACAATTACAGGATTTACGGCAGTACCGTAACTGCACATAACTACATTTCCGGCATTCATGCGATAATTGAATGTATAAGTCACCACATCATCAGAATCCATGCTGTTTTCAACAGTGACACTCTTCACAAGATTCTTTGTTCCGCGTCCCAACATACCTGAATAATACAAATATTCAAGACCGAAACATCCCAATGCACGGCTTGCCACCTCCGGCATAAGTCCGTTGTAGTTCAATTCGTTTGAATACTGGAACGTATATGTATAGAACTTGTTGCTTGCATCGGCACTAGGTATATACACTATGCTCGATATGTTACCGTCATTCCAGGTTATAACAGACGAAGCCCCCTTGGTGGTCTCTTCACCGAAACCGGAATTTTTATAGATGACATTCCACGATGTAAGATAGCCCATAGAATAGTTGTAAGAGTATGTTGTGTTTCCGCTTACAGCCTGACTGACCAAAGCATTCTGCAAGATTAAATCCACTGCATCGCCGTTCGTACGCACTGTAACATCCCTCGTACCATATTTCAGCTTATAATATATTTCCTTTCCTTCGTATTGACCAGAAATGCCTGTGGCCAGCCTAGAATAGGCCTCAATCATATTATCGTTTCTGTAATAAAAATCCCAATCGTATGAATCATCAAAGACACCAGAACGCGAAATACTCTTCACAGAACTGAAACCTGACGAATTCGGTGTATAGATATTTGAAGCCAATGTAGGAGAATCGCTGTCAGAACATGACGAAAACATCAAGACTGCAACCGACAACAATGGTGCATAGAAGATTTTTTTCATAACTTCAATTTTTAATTATACAAAAAAAGCGCAACTGAAATATTCAGTTACGCTCTAAGTTCTAATTTTGAGGTGCCTGGCGGATTCGAACCGCCGTACGCGGTTTTGCAGACCGCTGACTAAGCCACTCATCCAAGGCACCGTTGCTTTGTTTTTTGCGGTTGCAAAGGTAGGGCAAATTTATCAATGCACCAAATTTTATTCATATTTTTTTGCCTCACCGCAAGTTTTTAGAGCGTTTTTTCCATTTTTCGTGCCACAATTGCCTGCTAAAGGACATCCGTGACACCCCGACAAGCCTTTTTTACGACCTGTCAACATTCTATACAGCCTCAACCCTACCACAAAAGCAACAAGCAAGAGAACTGCATATACTGCCAAATCTTGTATCTCCATACTTTTTATTTGACAAATATATATGAATGAACGTCCAAATACTAAAGTCTTCAGTTAAAATTAGTGAACAGCCCACAAGCTTGAAACACAAAAGCAGACTCAAAATTGATTCAACGGCACAAAGCACGTAACTTTGTTAACGGTATACATAAAATGCATTCTATGAGCAAATCTATACAGCACACAGCAGAAGAGAAGGTTCGCCTATACATCGCAGAAAACAATCTTTATAATTTCGGACATGCAACAATAGCCACCGTCAGTGGCGGAGCAGACTCGATATGCCTTGCGTCAATGCTCAAGCGGTTGGGTATTGATTTTTTTGCCGTACACTGCAATTTTCACCTACGTGGTGAAGAGAGTATGCGCGATGAAAAATTTGTGGAAGACTTCTGCAAAAGGAACGATATAAAACTCTTCAAGACTGATTTTGAAACGGAAAAATATGCATCAGAAAAGCATATCAGCATAGAAATGGCTGCAAGAGAACTAAGATACGCCTATTTTGAAGAAATAAGAAAAAAGATGGGTGCAGAAAGTATATCAGTGGCCCACCACCGCGATGACAACGTAGAGACATTTCTGCTCAACGTGACGCGGGGCACCGGAATAAGAGGAGCAGGAAGTATAAAAGCAGTAAACAATAGAATTGTAAGGCCAATGCTCTGCCTGTCACGCGAAGAGATACTAGAATATCTGAAAGAAATAGGTGAAACATACGTGACCGACAGCACCAATCTTGAATGCGACTTCAGCAGAAACAAGATAAGACTGAAAGTTATTCCTCTTCTAAAGGAAATAAATCCTGCCGCACAAGCAAACATTGCGCAGACCATCGAAAATATGAATGAAGTGCTGAAGATTTACGACCAATATATGAAAGAGCATATTCAGCAATGCTGTACGGAAAAAGACGGCACATTCGTAATAAACAAGAAAAAGCTGTCCGCAACAGCCTCCCATACTTCTGTCCTTCATGAAATAATCTATCCGCTCGGATTTACACTCTCGCAGGAGAAGGACATCATAAAAAACATGGATGACAGGACTGGAGCCATTTTCAGTTCTTCAACGCACACATTGCTGTTGGACAGAGAATCCATCATTATCGAGCCATCCTCCACAGGAAACGAAGAAATTTTCGATATAGAAATATCAGACACACCAACCTCTGCATGCATCAAGCAGTGGGGACAGATGGACTTTGTCACCGTTCCCATAGGAGAAGTAGTGATCGAAAAAGACAGCAGTAAGGCTTTCTTTGACGCCGAAAAATTAGGAAGACATCTTACAATAAGATCTGTACGTACAGGAGATGCGTTCCAACCGTTCGGCATGAAAGGAAAGAAAAAACTTGTCAGCGACTACATGACAGATGTAAAAATGAACAGATTTGAAAAGGAACGACAGCAATTGCTGATTTCGGGCAACGACATCGCATGGGTTATCGGAAGAAGAAGTTCCGACAAATTCAGAATTGATGAAAATACAACTCACGCTGTAATCGTATCATTCAAAAAGGAATAATTTTTACGCATGGAGCAAGAATGAATCATCATTCGCCCGTCATACGTTTATACAGACACGTAAGGAGATTACCGTCATCGTCACGCAGATGCATGCCGTTGCCACGACAATAACGAAACATACGGCAATCACTGCATGCACCGTTCTGCTTCCACTCATCGTGTCTGAAAGCCTCAAAGCGGTTGTTCCACACATCCATAAATCTGTCCTTATATATGTTCCCCTGATCATATCGGGATCTGATGCTCAAACATCCGCTTATAGACCCGTCACAGCGTATGCTGGCAACACTGACACCGGCCTGACAGGAATAGAAATGGTCACGCACCTTGCCTTCATAGCCTCCCAGGAAGCCTTCGCATCCAAAAGAAGCACGTATTTTACCTTCCGAACGCACATCGTCTATAAAATCAAACAGCATCTTCAGCTCGTCACCAGACAACATGAGCTCATCATCTCCCTTGGCTCTGCCTGCAGGGAAAACAGCAAACAAACGCCATTCTTTCACTCCCAAACTGATCAAAAGCTTTTTCACTGATTCGAGCGTTCTTATATTGCGTCTGTTTACACAAGTCACAACATCACCCATCAAACCAGATGATGCAATCATGCCCACAGCTTCACAAGTTGCATCGAAACTATCGTTTCTCCCGCGCATCCAGCAATGATCATCCTTCAGTCCATCCAAACTTATCGTCACAGAACGTATACCGGAAGAAATCAAAGATGCAAGCCGGGATTTTGTCAGCATCAGACCGTTGCTCACCATCCCCCACGGAAAACCTCTTTCTGTAAACAAATATCCGCAATGCTCCAAGTCATCCCGCATGAGAGGTTCACCTCCTGACACAATAATAAATGTATCAGCAGGATCCTGCACAAGAGCTATCTCGTCCAGCACACTGATAAAATCCGCAACCGGCATATCCGGCGTAAGCGATGAAACCTTACAGTCGCTGCCACAATGCCGACAATGCATATTGCACCTCAATGTGCACTCCCAGAAAAGCTGTTTCAACGGATGCTGCTCAATAAGCAGATTCTGCTGGACACGTTCCAGTTCCAAAGCCAAACGCTGTCTCAGCGACAAAGACAAACCTCCCATAAATTACCTATATTAATTCTGATTACGGGGATACAACTACATCATTAAAATCAGGAAAAGAATCTTCACTTGTCCGTTCTGCGGATCAAGCTTTTTTGTCCTCGGACGAAGGAAGAACCGCGTTAAGAAGTACGCCTGCAATTGCGGCTACAGCCAAACCTGAAAGAGAGACAACTCCAAAAGAAATGCTATCGCCGGCCCCATACTTGATACCGATGGACAAAACCATAATAAGCGCGGCAACGATGACATTGCGCGACTGCGAAAAATCGACTTTTGCCTCTACAAGATTACGAATGCCCACAGCTGCTATCATACCATAAAGAATCAAAGAAACACCTCCTATTGTGGAAGCCGGCATCAAGCTTACAAGCATTGAAAATTTTGGACAAAACGCAAGAATTATGGCCAAGACAGCGGCTATACGGATAACCTTTGGGTCAAATACTTTTGTAAGATTGAGAACTCCTGTATTTTCACCATAGGTTGTATTTGCAGGAGCACCGAAGATGGAAGCGACAGAGGTTGCAATACCGTCGCCAAGCAGTGTACGGTGAAGTCCTGGATATGCAATGAAATTGCGTCCGACTGTAGATGAGATTGCGCACATGTCGCCGATATGTTCAACAATGGTAGCCAAAGCTATAGGCACTATTGCGATTACGGACGACAACATGAATGAATAATCAGGATTGTCAAATACAGCAAAAACTGTTCTGTCCCATGTAAACGGCAAACCTATCCACGAAGCTTCATGAAGGTGAGAAAAATCAATCTTACCCAACGATGCGGCCAATATATATGAACCTGCCACGCCGAGCAAAATCGGAACAATACGCAAAATGCCACGTCCCCATATATTTGCAACAACAACGATTCCCATTGCCGACAAAGCAATAGGCCAATCAGACATACAGCTAGAGATAGCTGATCCCGACAATGTAAGACCGATGGAAATTATGATAGGTCCTGTCACTACAGGAGGGAAGAAACGAAGAATGCGTCGGCTGCCGAACATTCTGATAAGTAATGACATGACGAAATAAAGCATTCCGGCAAAAAATATACCGATAGAAGCATAATCCAGTGAAAGCACATCTGAAAGTCCATGCTCTGCTCCCAGCGACTTAACTGTCATATAACCGCCGATAAAAGCAAATGACGAGCCCAGAAATGCCGGCACTTCCCATCGCGAAATAAAATGGAATATCAACGTACCGATACCGGCAAAAAGCAAAGTGGAAGAAACGGAAAGTCCGGTTATTGCCGGTACAAGAATGGTCGCCCCGAACATTGCAAAAAGATGCTGGAATCCCAAAAGCATCATCTTCGGCTTACCCAAAACCGATGCATCGTAGATACCAGCAGAATTAGATTTTAAATCAGTCATTACTGTAATGATTATGAAATTAATGTTATGCGGGACGCCACTTACGTTCCACTAATAATTCTATCCTATTCCTAAAAGTTCAATATCAAATATCAAAGTTGAATTTCCCGGAATATCACCTGCTGCACGTCGGCCATAACCAAGTTCCGAAGGTATTACTACATTCCATTTGTCACCTACGTGCATGTGTGTCAAAGCTATCTGCCACCCTTCGATTACATCCTTAAGCCTTATTGCCAATGGATAACCCTGCCTGTACGAGCTGTCGAAAAGTCTGCCTCCTACCAGCAAACCACGATAATGGACTGTCACAACACTATTAATGTCTGGTGACTTACCGCCATTTCCCTGCTCGATTATTTTGTATAAAACGCCACCAGGCAGTTCATTATATCCTTCTTCTGAAGCCTTTGCCTTAATGTATTCTTTGTTCTTGATAATATATTCTTCTTTTTTAGACATACTATTTACAAATATAAAATCTGAGAAATCAATCAATAAATATGACGCTGATCACGACTTGTCGCCATAAGCAAGATCACCGGCATCACCAAGCCCAGGAACTATATAGGAATGCTCATTGAGCAATGGATCTATAGCCGCACACCAGAGTGTGACATTCTGATGATTCTTAAACATCTTCTTTATATAATCCACACCTTTCTTCGATGCTATTACACAGCACAGATGTATATGCTCTGGCATACCTTTAGTACAAAAAGCCTGATAGCAAAGCTCCATACTGCCTCCGGTTGCAAGCATAGGATCGGCTATGATAAGCGTCTTTCCTCCCAAATCCGGTGAAGCCAAATAATCGATTTTTATGCCGACATCCTCGCATTCCTTATCCTTATAGAACCTATAAGCAGAGACAAACGCATTTCCTGCATGGTCGAAAATATCAAGAAATCCCTGATGATAAGGCAGACCGGCTCTGAATATTGTGCCGAGTACCAAATCATCATCGTGTGTATTGACAGAAGCGATTCCGAGCGGTGTCTGAACTGACTTTGGAGAATACGTCAACACTTTGCTCACTTCATAAGCCATAAGCTGACCGATTCTTCGGAGATTATTACGAAAGCGTGCTCTATCAGTCTGCACATTGATATCTCTGAGTTCGCTCATGTACTGATTAATGACAGAACGAGTCTCGCCAAAATTTATAATTTTCATATAATATATTTTTCAAATACTGCATTTCATTTTTTCCAAAACATCCATTTCGGATGAGGCGGCGTACACTTCTCCTCCTTCATTTCCTCAATGGTATGCTTCCTCACAATCCTCTCATAGCTCACTCCATACTTGATTATCTTATATATAGTAGGCCAATCAGGAAGTCCACCAATATTGCAGTCGTCGATAAAGACGTCAGCATTAATCTTGCAAGAATGCGAGGCACTACGCTTCTCATTGAAATAGGCAGACTTATCGCTGTTCACTGCATAAAACGAAATGCCGCGCTCTTCGCACCATTTCAATGCGGCCTCCAACTCCTTGCCTTCACGAACAGTCCACAAAATAAGCTTATGCCTCTCGGCAATAAGCATTTTCAAAACATCAACAGCAAAAGGACGCTCACGTCCAATTTCAGGGTACTTGTGTTCTACTATTGTACCATCAAAATCAACTGCAATTACCATAGCTTTAATTAAAATATTGAAAAACGTTATATATAATATGACGCAGATGTTACATCCGCAAAAAAGCCAAAGTTGAAAATCTGCCCACCAACTCACTGCGACAAAGTTTTCAACCTCGGCTAATATATAACGTAAATAAGACGCTAAAAGTTCAGCAAATAAAGAATAATTCTATTAAACAACTATCTTATTCGCCATAGCCATAACCATAGCCATAACCGTAATTATAAGAACCGAATCTTCTATAAGCCTTATCATTCTCAGAAATTACGGCAGAATTGAGAACAAGGTTCATATTAGGAAGCTTGTGCTCCAAGAACAAAGTATTTACGTAATCCAAATCAGACTTCATTGTGTAATTAGCTCTCACAACAAACAATGTCAGATCTGCAACTCGGCTTATTGTCAAAGAATCCGAAACCGGACCGACAGGAGCTGTATCCAAAATTACATAGTCATACTTTGATTTCAAGTATTCTATAGCATCCGCCAAACTTTCACGCTCGAGAAGTTCTGTTGGATTAGGAGCAACAGGACCGCAAGGCAAAACATCAAGATACTGACTTATACCTGAACCCTGTATCAAACTTTCAAGATAAGAGAAGTCCTTAACTCCATGAGCAAGATAATTGCTTATACCGTCATGAGTATTAGGCAAGCCGAAAATATGTGCCAAACGCGGTTTACGAATATCCAATCCAACCACAACAACTTTCTTTCCAGCAAAAGCAATGCTCGCAGCAAGATTACATGCTATTGAAGTCTTACCTTCGCCTGGAGAACAAGACGTAAACATGATGACCTTCTTATCGTGTCCAAGAACAAACGGAAGATTTGATCGCAGATTTCTATAAACCTCAACCATTATATCGTTCTTGTTTTCCTCTATAACTACTGCGCTATCCTTCTTATCCAGCACATCGATGTAAGGAACTACTCCCAACATTGGAACTTTAGAAAGAGTTTTCACATCATCGATACCTTCTATTCTGTACTTCAAGAAATTACGTACATAAAGCACTACTATAGGAAGAATTATACCGATGACAAGCGCCATGAGCATTATGATGTTGCGCTTTGGCGAAACCATGCCTGTTACAACCGGTTCATCGATAACTTTTGCCTTATAAGCGGCAGAAGCAAGTGTAATGGCATTTTCCTCACGCTTCTGCAGCAACATCAGATACAGTCCAGACTTAACAGCCTGCTGTCTGCTTATATCAGCCAAAGCCCTCTCCTTTGTTGGAGAAGATGTAATCTTCATATTGAATTTATTCTGCTGACTCTGAAGATTCTGCTTCTGAATAGACAAAGAACGCTTTGTTGTCTGGAGAGAAGCTCTAATACCACCGAGCAGACTTTCAGCCTCATTTGTAGCCGCTATCACAGAAGGACTGGTCTCAACACTTGAACGCAGAAGTCTATTGCGCTCAAGTACCACATCATTGTACTTTGCGATCATGGCAGTGAGTCCGCTCTCTGTAAGACCTACATTTGAAGGTATGAGCTGCAGATGATTTTTCTCATCAATTACATATTCATAGAGATACTCAACAAGGTTGAGCTGAGTTGAAATCTCGACAATCTGAGTTTCATATTTAGTATTCTGTTCGAGATTTACAGCGGCATCGCTTGCGTAATCCACAATACCTGCATTTTTCTTGTACTGCTCGAGTTCAGACTCAGTCATATTAAGTTCCTTAGATATGACACCGAGTCTCTCATCAATAAAGTCGGCTGTTTTGCTGGCTTCGAGGTTATTGTCAATATTCGCCTCAGCATTGTAGATTTCGATAAGTTTTGCCAGGTAATCCTGTCCGCGTTTAGGAAGATTGTTCTTCATCGAAATTACTGCGATTGTTGTAAATTTTGATGAAGGTTCAATCGACAACGAGCCGGCATAGGCGGCAGCCACAGCAGGAAGCGGACTGATGTAAGCCTTCATGCTGACTTCATCGTCATTTCCCTGATAAAAAGGATTACGCTGTATTTCTATGGCACCGAAAGAAGTATTTATCTTCTCACCTCCTACAGCAATGACCTTTTCGATTGAAGAACCGTCATATTTAAGACTGACGTTGAGTTTTCCATCATTTTCTTCCAAACCGACTTCAACAGAAGACACGAGCGTATCAAGGTTGGACTCGGCCATATCAACCCAATAAGGAGAATTATCTCTATATACTTCCACATTCTTCAAACCAGTCTTCACATAGTATGAAGCGTACAATTTGAGACTAGCTACAACTTTCTTATTGAGAGTTGTAGTACCCAAGATTTCCACCTCATTATCAAAGCCGGAACTATTGTTCATGAAACCCAGTTCCTGGAATGTTGCATCGAGATTAGACATGCCTTTTCTCTTGTCTGAATCCTTTATAAGGACCTTTGAAGTCACATTATAAACAGGTGTAGCAAACATCAAATAGACAAAAGCACCCAAAAGACATACGACAACAGAAGCTACAAACCAATATTTATACTTGAAAGCATAAAAAAGCAGTTTCTTGTAGTCAATGCCGGAACCCTCCTCTACAGCACTGTAATCCCTACTCAATTCTTTTTCGTTCAAATCAGTCATCATTTCTAAAGTTAAAATTACCTATAGGTTATAACATCCATTAATTTTCAAAAACGTCACAAAGATAATAAGTCTAGACGTCCAAAACAAACTTTACTTCTCGAATGTGGCAAAACCGAATGTTTTATTAACAATACGATGCGCAAAGCGACTGTCATTCAACATGAAACACGACATAACAGTTCATTAAAAACTTCACATTGCGTACCATAAATAAAAATACGGGCGCCCGCAACATCAAACACGAGAGCTCAGAAATCACATTACGAGCGCTCACGACAAGTTCATTAAGCAGAGCACTGCTATAAAAATCAAAAAAAGAACGATAAAAATCAATATAACAGCAAAATAGTTTCTTTTTATTGCAAAACCTATTATTTTTGCAAAGGGTTATCTATAATATACGGCAAGGCATTCAACATCATAAAAAATTAAGAAAAAGAATATACATATTATTAGACATAATAATAAAAACTCGTACAAATTATGAATAAAGACAGGTCACTCCACTTACTAATCATGGCTGTCGACGTATTTCTGCTCGTTCTGACCACATTAGCCATGCACATGGCACTCATGCGCATTTCTCCAAACATAACTGCTGCAACTTCGTTGAGATACGTTCTGCTGTGCAATATCACAAGCTACATACTCACAATGGCATTCTTTCCACCTATTGCACAGAAACGCATTGTAAAGGCAGAAGAAATCATTAAAAGATGTATAGCTACAGGAGTCCTGTTTTTCGTGTTAGTCAATTTGATACAAAATCTATGGGTAAGCCAGCATATAGCAGTTGGCGCAATAGCGGTATTCGCTCTTATATATATGACGATTCTATGTGTCGAACGCTTGGCCATAAGAAAGTTCATCAAAAAGCTGAGAAGCAACAAGAAGAATATGAGATGCATTGTTTTTGCAGGCAATACAGGAACAACGGCAGAACTCTACAACATTCTGAACACAACCGAATACGGATACAACATACAAGGAGTCTTCTATGATGAACAAAGAAGTCTTTATCCGGAAGAAGTAAAAAAACTTGGAGGCATAGACGATATAATTCCATATCTCAACGCCCACAACGAAATCAAGGAGATTTACGGATATTTCGACAAGGCAGATACTGAAAAACTGCTTGTCTTAAGCAAATGGTGCGACAACCATCTGATAAGACTGCATTATGTACCTTCAACAAATATATTTGGAGGCAAAACGTCTATCGTGATGAAGGAAGATATAATGGTCATTGCACGACGTCCAGAACCACTTTCACTCATCCAGAACAAGATCATAAAGCGTACATTCGACTTTGTCATGTCATCGCTGTTCCTCTGCACCATATATCCTTTCATATATATAATATGTGCAATCATTATAAAAATTCAATCTCCGGGTCCGATATATTTCAAGCAGGAGCGAAGCGGACTGAACGGCAAGATTTTCAAATGCTACAAGTTCAGAAGCATGAAGGTCAACGACGATGCCGACAAAGTTCAGGCTACAGAAAATGACCCAAGAAAATATCCGTTCGGAAACTTTATGCGCAAGACCAACCTGGATGAAATACCTCAGCTGATAAACGTGTGGAAAGGTGAAATGTCGCTTGTCGGCCCAAGACCGCACATGCTCAAACACACTGAGGAATATTCAAGGATAATAAACCGATTCATGGTACGCCATCTTGCAAAGCCCGGCATAACAGGACTTGCACAGGTAAGCGGTTTCAGAGGTGAAACAAAGTATATCAATACGATGGAAGGTCGTGTAAAGAAGGACATTGAATACATAGAAAACTGGACATTCCTGCTCGATCTGAAAATCATAGTAAAGACATTCACCAACATGATTCACGGTGAAAAAAATGCATATTGAAAACGTAATATTCAGGAATACAGCATCCAAATGCGCAAAAAGGTTTTTGGATGCTGTTTTTTCGTACCAATTTAATATCTTTGCAAAAGAATCATAAAAAGAAATATTCAAAAATGGGTATATTTTCAAACATCTTCAATAAAAAAGAAAAAGAGAATGTCGGTGGAATGGAAGACTTCATGACACTGATAAGAGTATATCTGCAGAGCGTCATGGCTTCCAACATGGGAATATCCAATCTGGCAGCTTTTCCTGACATGGCAACATTCAAACGTTCGCTCCATGTACAGACAGTCAACAACAAATTGGGTATAGGAGAAAAAAAGGCTTGCGGAAAGATGCTTAAAGACATATACGGCATCAGCGACGATTTTCTTAAGGAAATCGACACAAGCATAAAGAAAGGATGCAAGAATCCTAATGACATCTCAAAATACCTATACATGTTCCAAGGCTACAGTCAGGATCTCATGATGCTTATGGGCAACCTCATGAAATGGAAATTCCGCATACCTGGATTCATGAAGAATGCATTGAGACAGATGACAGAAAAGACCGTACACAACATCTTCACCAACAACACATGGAGCGACGATGGTGTGCGCAAGGCTGTATTTTCAATAAGGAAATATCAGCAGATGCTAGGATTTTCGGAGAAGTGGACAGCTGAATATGTTTTCAACATTATATCATTGGCGAAGAAAGAACCAAAACCTTCGCAGGAAGACATAGACAAAGCTGAAAGCAAAATGAAAAGGTAACATATATCTATAAGTTTAAAAGGCAAATGATTTGTTTTTACCAATCATTTGCCTATATTTGCGTAAAATTGGAATAGAAAGAGAGATGACTGACGAAGAAAAACGGATAATGAAAACGTTCGAAGCACGCGTCCGCCAGTTTCTACTGCAATACAGCGAACTCCAGAAAGAGAACGCTGACCTCTACACTGAATTGGAAGAAAAAGAAGCTGAAATCGACAGACTGCGCAAAGAAGTCAGCCAAAGTAAAAACGACTATGCCAATCTTAAATTAGCCAAGATGATAGAAATCAGCGACAGCGACATGAAAGAAGCAAAGCTGAAGATATCCAGGCTGGTGCGCGAGGTGGACAAATGCATCGGACTTCTGAGCTTAGAGCAACAATAAAATGCAAAAAGGACGATGGACATAAATGGGAAACTAAACATCACGGTCACAGTTGAGGGCATACAATTGCCTATGACGGTTTCGAGCACTGAAGAGGAAAAAGTGTATCGAGACGCTGCATCGCTGATACAAAACAGACTCAGGAAATTAAGAGATACATACCCTACACTTCCAAGCGAAAAATATTACTACGCTATGGCAATGCTGAACACAGCAGTAGAAAACGTGAGGGCACAAGATAGACTTGACACAGAACCGTTCATGGACATGATTAACGACTTGAACAAAGAACTGGACAAGGTCATAAAAAAATAGGACATCCTGATCAGAACCATATAAAAGTTCTGCCCAACAGTGAATAATGAAGACACTGAGCGCACATGAGAATGCCTCCGGACAGAGGCGTTTCTTATTGTGCGCTCATTTTATTTATAATTATTAACTACAAAAAAGGTTTACAAAAATGGCAACATTCATAGCCCCACTGCTTAGCCTTATCATAGGTGGAGGTATAGGTTTCGCCCTCTTCCGCTATGTCATTAGGCAGAAATACAAACAGGCAATTAAAGAAGCAGAAATCGAAGCTGAAGCAATCAAAAAGAACAAGCTTCTTGAAGTTAAGGAAAAATTCATAAACAAAAAGGCAGAACTTGAAAAGGAAGTTTCAATAAGGAACCAGAAACTTCAGCAAGTGGAAAACAGACTTAAGCAAAGAGAACTGTCGCTCAACCAGCGCCACGAAGACATACAGAGAAAGAAAGCTGAAAACGACAGCATAAAGGAAAATCTGGAAGCACAGATGGCTGTCGTTGAAAAGAAAAAGACAGAGCTCGACAAGATGCAGGCACTCGAAAAGGAGAAACTTGAAGCTCTCAGTGGTCTTTCGGCTGAAGAAGCTAAGGAAAAGCTCATCGAAAGCCTCAAAGACGAAGCAAAGACTCAGGCTCAGCAGTACATCAACGAGATTATCGACGATGCCAAACTGACTGCCAACAAAGAAGCAAAACGTATAGTTATACAGAGCATACAAAGAGTAGCAACAGAAACAGCTATAGAAAACTCTGTAACTGTTTTCCACATCGAATCTGATGAAATTAAAGGTAGGGTCATTGGACGTGAAGGACGCAATATCCGTGCGCTGGAAGCTGCAACAGGTGTTGAAATAGTCGTAGACGACACTCCTGAAGCGATTGTTATTTCAGCTTTCGACCCTGTCAGAAGAGAGATATGCAGACTTGCACTTCACCAGTTGGTAGCAGATGGACGTATCCACCCTGCCAGAATTGAAGAAGTTGTAGCAAAAGTAAAAAAGCAGGTTGAAGAAGAAATTATCGAAACGGGTAAGAGAACAACCATTGACCTCGGTATACACGGCATGCACCCTGAACTTATCAGGCTTATCGGTAAAATGAAATACCGTTCATCTTACGGCCAGAATCTTCTTCAGCACGCACGCGAAACAGCTAACTTGTGTGCTATAATGGCATCTGAATTAGGACTGAATCCAAAGAAAGCCAGACGAGCAGGATTGCTTCACGATATAGGAAAAGTTCCTGACGAGGAACCAGAACTTCCACATGCATTATACGGAGCAAAAATTGCAGAAAAATTCAAGGAAAAACCAGATATCTGCAATGCTGTAGGTGCTCACCACGACGAAATGGAAATGAATACCCTACTCGCCCCTATCGTACAGGTCTGCGATGCTATTTCAGGAGCAAGACCTGGTGCTAGACGCGAAATCGTAGAAGCATATATCAAGAGATTGAATGATCTCGAGCAATTGGCAATGAGTTACCCTGGAGTAACCAAAACTTATGCAATACAGGCTGGACGCGAGCTCAGAGTAATCGTTGGTGCAGACAAGATCGATGACAAGGAAACAGAACATCTCAGCAACGAAATTGCAAAGAAGATACAAGACGAGATGACTTATCCAGGTCAGGTCAAGATTACGGTAATACGCGAAACACGTGCTGTAAGTTTTGCTAAATAATGCACACGCATAGCACTATAATAAATTAAAAAGAAAGACTGCTCTATATCTTTATAGGACAGTCTTTCTTGGCATTTGAATATATGTCATAGTAAAGTACGAGACACAAACAAAAGATGAACGACAAAAAACATACGAAACGACGTTTGCCTAGCAAGACCAAACAAGCTATCGCATTCTTGATAATGGCAATGTGCCAACATAACGCCATCTGTCAATCAGGATTCAAGCTGAACAATATTGAATACATGTCAGAAATGAGCGGAACAGCTAGCGGAGGCGACTACGCTCCTTTTTGGCTGACAAGCAACAAATACGGACTATCGTCAATAGAAAACAATTCCGGATATATAAGAGGCGGCATTTTCAGAGATATAGAAAACGATTCTTTGAAGAAATGGCGATTTGGCTTCGGGGCTGATATTGTCATTCCTGCAAACTACACGTCAAATTTTGTAGTAGAACAACTCTATGCAGATATCCAATACAAGAGGGTCAGACTCAGCATAGGTAGCAAAGAACGAGAAATGGAACTGAAAAACCAGAAGCTCAGTTCCGGAGGTTTGACAAACAGTATCAATGCAAGACCGATTCCTCAAGTGAGAATCGAAGTTCCCGAATTCTGGACAATACCAGGAACAGGCAATTGGCTGGCATTGAAAGGACATATAGCGTACGGTGCATTCACCGACAACAACTGGCAAAAGGATTTTGCTGCTGAAGGTACCAGATATACAAAAAATGTACTATATCACAGCAAAGCCGGTTTTCTAAGAATAGGCAATGCAGACAAATTTCCTATAATTTTTACAGGAGGCCTTGAAATGTGTGCACAATTTGGTGGAGAGGCATGGAACGTAGGAAAAAGAGATGATGACACGAGCGATTTTGACGGAAGCCACGTTGTTATGGATCATGGAATAGGTGCATTCTGGAATGCATTCATACCAGGAGGCAGTGATCCTAGAGACGGTGATTACAAGAATGTAGAAGGCAACCAACTAGGCAGTTGGCACTTCAGCATAGACTACCTAGGAAAAGGATGGTCGTTTAGAGCTTACGCCGAACATTTTTTTGAAGATCATTCACAAATGTTCGTACAATATGGATGGAAAGATATGTTGTATGGAATAGAGGCAAAACTTCCACAAAACCCAATAATATCCAATATACTTTACGAATATATAGGGACAAAAGATCAAACAGGTGGAGTATATCATGACGCAACAAGCACACTTCCTGTTCAAATAAGCGGTGTTGATAATTATTACAATCACTCGATATATCTTGGCTGGCTTCATTGGGGACAAACATTGGGAAATCCATTGCTGATATCACCAATATACAACCAGAACGGTACTATTATGTTTTACAACAACAGAATAAAAGCACATCATATAGGTATATCTGGCGAGCCTACGGACTTCCTAAAATATAAAGTATTATTTACGCACGTCAAATCATGGGGAAGCTACCAATATCCACATACAGACCCGCAATATGGGAATTTCTTTATGCTTGAACTCTCATATTTACCTAAAAAAATCAAAAACAGCCTCATAGCCATTTCTTTTGGTACTAATGGAGGCAATTTGATTAATAAATCTATAGGTGGAAGTATTACAATTAGAAAATCAGGACTGATAAAGTGAAATTATGAAAATAAAAAATATAAACAAAAAGACAGCTACCGCATTTTGCATATCTGCATTTGCTCTTACAACTACATCTTGCGATAAATTGGATTGCAATGGCGAACTTGATGGAATGTGGCAGATGACTAAATGGGAGAATAAATATAACGGATATGTATATGCCACAAAAAATGACAACATATATTATCACGTAAAATTAGAATTGATGAAAATACAAAAAATAGGATATCCATTCGTGTATCTTACAACATTCCATTACACGAAAGACTCTCTTTATATTGACGAAGTTTATTCTCAACCGTTTGACTCCATTTGTCCGTATGATTCCCTTAAAGCCTTCGGAGTTACAGATGAAGGAAGATTCAAAATTAATTCTTTAGATAATAGCTACATGGAACTAGAAAACAATCTCTATATTCTAAAATTCAGGAAATATTAAAAAAATATAGGCCATTCCGCTTTCATATCATTCGTTTGCGGAATGCCCTACAAGCATAATTTACATAGTAGAAAATTGACTTTACATAGCCTAAATTTTCTACATTCATATAAATATTCCATTGCCAAGACAAGAGACTCAATTTCTTAGATGAAATTGAATTACCATGTAATCGGTATATCGCCGTAACAGTACCAGTATTTACTGCAATATAACCTCGTTTTAAGATAGAAAGCCACATTGCATAGTCCTCATGGTGAATCGGCATAAAATAAACCTTACCAGCCTTAGAAACATCATATATACCTGTAAGATTTCCTATTGCATTCCCCTTAAGCATTTTCTTATAATTAGTGCTTTTAGGGGCATTAACAATCCTTGAACAGCGTGTACCATCTTCTGACATTTTCTCATAGTCAGAATAAACAACGGCAATTCTATTGCCTGTGAAGAATTTCAGTTGCTCTTCCAACTTACAAGGCAACCAAACATCATCACTATCTAAAAATGCTATAAAACGTCCTTTTGCTCTTCTGATTCCAACATTTCGAGGTATTGCAGGACATCCCATTGGGGTATCGTTTATCAGAACATGAATACGTGTGTCACAAGATTCAAAATACCTGGCAATACTCAAAGAATTATCTGTAGAAGCGTCATCAATTATAAGCAACTCCCAATTTTCATAGGTTTGACTTATAACTGATCTTATTGCTTCCTCCAAATACTTCTCCGAGTTATGCATCGGCATTATTATAGAAACCAGATCATCCATGAGTATAATTGAACTGTATACACAGATTATTTTGAGAAAAGATAATGTTTCAGTTTACCAAACGCTTTTATCGAACGCTTTAAATCCGAAGGATTACGTATACCCATATAAATTCTATGCATTATATAAGATAAACGTAAATAATAACGTTTTCTTGCGTAGTTGCAAAAATCTACCATCTCTTTTGATGACAAACCAGGAAAAGACAAAACAGTATTATGCGTTCCATCAGGCAAACAATACTTTGAGTAATCAAGCTCAATGTAACCATTGCTTTTAGCCCAATCATATGCTTTTGTACCAGGATATGGTATCAATGGGAAAAACTGAGCAGTATCAGTATTAAGCTTAAGCGCCAAATCCAATGTCTGCTTCATTGTTTCTTTAGTCTCACCTTGATTACCTACCATATAACATGCATGTATAAGCAATCCTGCTTTCTTTGCATTTGATACATATTCATAAAATTGTGAAACCTTTGTACCTTTTTCAATATTGTCCAATATCTGCTGACTACCGGTTTCAATACCAGGTATAATCAATCTGCAACCAGCCTTCTTCATTATACGCATGGTTTCAAGATCCAAATTCACTCTTGCATTACACAGCCACTTGAATCTTTTATTCAGTTTCCTTTCTATGAGCAAATTACATATATCAATAACTCTCTTTTTATTGACAGTAAAAGTATCATCTTCAATAACAATTTCTTTCACATCATGAAAATGTGTAGCGATATATTCAAATTCATCTACCACGTTCTTTGCACTTCTTGCTCTAAATATATGTCCGTGCATTGTCTGTGGATAGACACAGAAATTACATCTGAAAGGACATCCTCTTCCTGTAAAAATCTGTATTGAAGGATATGTGGCAGCAGCAAAAAAGTAGTCATGTTCATCAAGATGCTCGTGTATGAACTCTGATGCAAATGGAATATCATCCAGATCATTCATAGGAGGCATAGGTTTTGTACGAACCAAACCATTTTCAGTCCTTACACATAATCCACGAACCTCTGTTACATCAGCTTTTTTATCCAAAGCATCAGCCAATTCCATTACGATATTATCATACTCCCCTATGGCAACAGCATCAATTGCTTCAGAATACCCCATAGTTTCTTCTGCACAAGCAGACGGATGTGTTCCAACAAGCAGAATGAATGAATCTGGCCACGAAGCTTTAAGAAGCTCAGCAAACTTCACATCACTCTTTATAGAAGGAGTACTTGTATCAAGAACAAATAAAGATTTTGAATTATCAGTTTTCTTTATAACTTCCATTGAAGTCTTGACATCCATTTGTTTTGCCGGTGCATCCAAAAACATTATAGGATGCCCATACTTATGGCAATATGCTGCAGCATATATCAGCCACAACGGATAATAAAGAGCACCACTCTTTGTTATCGCCGGACTACGTGATTCTCTAGAAAACTTACCGAACTCTGCTTTAAATGGAGGATTTATAAAATAAATATTCATAATTCTAATTCATTTTTATTTATTCACCTTTCCGTAATGCATACGCTTCAAGGCATCAATTCCAAACAATTTTATAACGATTCTTTTTGCCAAATCAAATGTCCAAAAATACAAGTAACATAATTTAGCACAAAGCATACTACCACCTTGATTGAGGACTACATGTTCTATGTCATATTTTTTTTCGGATATAGAAGCAACAGAAACTCCACCAAGACGGAATTCTGCCGCATCCACAGGCACATACTTAAATTTAGCCCCACCTTGGTAGCAACGGGCAAGAAAATCATGATCCATCATAAATCTGAAATTCTCATCATAAAGTCCCCATTTACGATAAGCCTTAGCAGAAACAAAGGTACCTTGATGATCCACATTTACAAATAGCGGAAACAATGGAAACTTCATAGAAGGTATATCACGTCCTTTAAATCCTGTATCCTTGTTATTTATTATAACGTTGCAACGGAAAACATCGACATTTTCATCATAGTGTTCGGCAACGGCACGAAGTGCACCAGGAAGCAATATGTCATCGCTGTTAATGATACATATGATATCTCCTTTAGCATTCATAATACCTTTATTGAATGCATCACTTATACCGCGATCAGGTTCAGACTTGAAATATCCCAACCTATCCTTATAACGGTCTATTATGTCCAACGTACCATCTGTAGAACCGCCATCGATTACAACATAATCTAAAGCAGGATAATTTTGCCCAAGGACACTTTTCATTGTTTCCTCCAACGTCCTTGCACTATTGAAACAAACCGTCACAATGGATATAACCGGATATGCCATTACTGTTATTTTTCTTTTTAAAACAAATTGAATAATATCGCCAATTTACTGGTAAAACGTATACTTTTTTCTGCGCATTTCAAGTCCGAACTGCACAAAAGATGTATTTTGTCCTTAAGCGAATGGCGGTAATTTACTACACGTTCTGTCAACCTACGATTCTCAAGCGACATACTGTCTTTAAAACCATTGTACAACTCCGAGGCTATACGTGAGCGTATATGTCCTTCATGTCGCATTCTATCCATGCGAGCTTTCCAACGAAAGGCGCACGAGTCCAATTGCCCGACAGTATTGTCTCCGTGCTGTCTGTACAATATATGCGGTATAGGATCAAAATATACAGATGCTCCTACAGCCAATGCCACATCGTATATCCATATATCATGCATACGCATGTATCCAGGAGTATATTGCACAATTATATTGCGCAAAGCATCATTAAAGACCATTGTACATCCACCAATAAACTGATAAGCCAAAGCTTCTCCATATGTCACCAGTGGATTAATTTTTACATTATCTAATTTTTTCAGATTCTTATCAACAAGCTGCGTCTGACAAAAATAAAGCGCCGGATGTTCTAGCCCGCCTCCCAATTGATCTATTGCACTTTTCAGCTTATCATCGAGCCAAACATCGTCCTGATCTGAAAAAGCATAATAATCTGCTTTGGGAGCATGTTTCAGCAAATCTAAGAAACTCATTGCTGGACCAAGATTTGTTCCAGAATACCATTTCAACTTGCCATCACACTGTTCTTTTTCCAAAATAGAACAAGTATCATCGCTGGATCCGTCGTCCCTGACCAACAAACTACAACTGACACCCTTCTGCGAATAGATGGACGCCAGCTGTTCTTTGATGTAACGCGAACCATTATAGGTTGACATCAACACCACAATATTATCGGAAACAGGTGATTTTCCTGTCATACGGTATACCATAATATGTTTTTCCTATTCCAAATAGGATCAACTTCAAAAGTTGTCAATTAAATGAAATCTTATTATATATAACGCACAAACATGCGAAGTTATTTTACAAAAGTACGAAAATAAATTCACATAATAAGAATCTTCAAAAAAATAATATTTACCACAATAAAATAAGCCCCAAATACAAAGACCATGTCTAATTTTCAAAACTGAAACTTACAGCTATACAAAAAATAAAAGCCACTGATTCCTCCATAAAAAAGCGCCATACAATTTCGTATCATCTACAAAAACACTAATTTTGCCTTTATTATACACTTATGACAGACAAAGAGCAAATGAGCAAAAATATCTCCATAGTAACATGGCTTGGATATGGAAACTACGGCACAAGTCTTCAATCATATTCTTTGCACCGAAAGCTTAAAGATTTAGGATATAATGTCAATATTTTGTCAGAATACTCATATACTGGTAAATCCAGCATATCAGAACGCATATCTAATCTTTTAAGACAAATAAAATTCAACACGCGCTTGTATTATCTTCAGTCCACAAAACTGCAAAAGCTCCATAAATTCCAAAAAGAGAAATACAATCGCAAATTCATACTTACAGGTACACAATTTGAAGATATGCTCACCCATACCGACGTTTTTATCACAGGAAGTGACCAAATATGGAATACAGAGCACAATTATCTACCTTTTATGTTCCTAGATTTTGCAGGTGACGTCAAACGCGTTGCATACGCTTCAAGTATAGGAACAAACAATATACCTGAAAAGTACAGAGATAAAGTAAAAAATCATCTTGCCAAATTCTCTAAAATTGGAGTCAGAGAGAAAACGGCTGTAAAAATAATTTCTGAACTACTTGACAGAAATGATATCACACAAGTTGCAGATCCAACATTTCTTCTAACGCCGAAGGATTGGGAGGATGTTTCACAGGAGGCATTTTTCGAGAAAGAAATGCCCAGCAAATATATCTTATGTTATTTTATAGGCAACAGACCAGAATATGCAGAATATCTAAAAGAAATAAAACATACTTATGGAGTTGACAATGTATTGTTAATACCGTCTAAAGAAACCCCCAATATACATTTAAATGATGTCACTATATACAATGACGCAGGTCCATGTGAATTCGTTAGACTCATAAATGACGCATCTGTAGTATGTACAGACTCGTTCCATGCAACAGCACTCTCCATGAACTTCTCAAAGAACTTTGTTGTTTTCAAACGATTCGCTGATTCAGACACTTCTTCCCAGAACTCACGAATATATGATCTCTTAAATGAGTTTGGATTATCAACACGGATATATGCTCCAGATGTTAAAGACTGGAAAAACATAATACAATATACAGAAATTCAAAAAGCTATCAACGAGAAAAGAACATCATCACTCAATTTTCTAATAAATGCAATAGAATATTAATGGCTAAGAACTATTATCTATCGTCTTTTTTCTGGAGTACTGCAGCAAAAATACTGAATGCATTATTCAGTTTCATAACTATACCATTATTGCTGGGACATTTCGGAAAATCAGAATACGGAATTCTCTCCATTGCTACAGCCTGCAACGGCTACATGGCATTACTGGATCTCGGAATGAATACCGGGGCTGTAAAATTCTTCTCTCAATGGAAAGCTGAAGGCAAGACTTCTCTTAGAGATCGTGTCGCCAGAACAAACATTACCTTCTACCTTATCATATCAATTGTTAATATCACAGGTCTTATTGCCATTGCACTATGGGGAAAAAACTTCTTTGCCGTAACTGATACAGAATTTGAGAAACTGCGAACTTGCCTTTTTATCATAGCCACTTTTGCACCGTTAAGTTGGGTCACAACCGCATTCAACCAACTTCTTATCGCAGACAAACAAATAGGTTTTACGATGCAAATTCAGTGCTTTCAAACAATACTCAAAACTGCACTGGTAGGCATAATCTTATTTGCCGATTCTACTATGACAACATATTTTTTATATTTCACTCTGATAACAGCATCTTTGATATTCCCTTATGCTTACAAATGCCTTAAAGACAATCTGATATCGACATTAAGGCCTGCAAAATATTGGAGTGATTTCAAAATAGTATTTACATTCAGCTTATCCATCTTTGCACTATCCTTCTTTCAGGTAACAGCACTTCAATCCAGGCCTATCATATTAAGCATATTCACAGACAACGCAACAAATGTAGTTACCGACTTCAAAATAATAGAAGTTATTCCACTGTTTATCATTACAATAGGAGGAACATTTTCAAGTATATTCTTGCCAAGGACCTCCGAACTTGTCGCACAACGGAAGCAAAAAGAGATAGAGGAATTCGCCTACAACTGGACTTTCAAAACCAGTATTATAGCAAACATTTTATGCATTCCCTTTATTTTGTCAGCACAGGAAGCCATCACAGCTTATGTTGGCAAGGAATTTTCCCATCTATCTACTTGGTTGTCGCTATGGTGTTTAACAGTTCTCATACAAATTCATACAACACCTGGCAACAGCCTTGTTCTTGCATATGGAAAAACAAAAGCACTCGTCATAACCACAGCCATATCATGCGCCATATCCATGATTATCAACATCATTTTATGCAAGCAATATGGAATAGGTTCTGCCATTATAGGATACTTTGTATACGTAAATATAATCATTGGCCTATATTACATCATTTACTATAAAAAACTAATGGGCCTCAACCGCATAAAGATGTTCACCAGCTTTATGTACCCTACACTTATAAGTTTAGCTATATTTGCTATAGTCTATTTCATTCCGACACCCAATGTCTTTAACCTCATAAGCAACACAAGAATCAAATACATAGTCATCTGTATATTCAAAACGGCGATATGGATATTGCCATATCTTGCCATCCTTACCAAAATGAACAAAATCAGCATAAAAGAAATCATAAATTCAAGAAAATGAAATCTATCTGCAAGAACAACGAATGTACTGCCTGCTACGCATGTATAAACGTCTGCCCTAAACAGTGCATTTCAATGCATAAAGACACTTATGGAAGCCTGCAACCTAAAATAGATGAAAACAAATGCATTAATTGCAATCTATGCGTCAAGACATGCCCCAATAACACCCCTCCAACATTCAACATGCCATCTGCCTGCTATGCATCATGGATAGAGGAATATAAAACTAGAAAGAAATGCGCATCTGGAGGTATTGGAACAATGATTTCTCAATACGCTATAAGCAAAAAACAGGCTATAGTATATGGTTCCAGATTCAACAAGGATTTCCAAGCAACAGCATTCGGCACATCAAATATAAGAGACATTGAATTGTTCAAAGGTTCTAAATATGTACAAAGCCTAATTGGTCACGACACATTCAAGAAGATAAAAACACAACTTGACAGAAATGAATATGTAGTCTTTATCGGTACTCCGTGTCAAATTGCAGGCCTAAAAGGTTTTCTACATCGTGAATACGAGAATCTTTTGACAGTAGATCTTATATGCCATGGCGTTTGCCCATCAGACTACTTGAAAGAAGAGGTGGAATACCTATGCAACAGGTATAATCTCAAAGACATAGACGACATAAGGTTCAGAGGTAATGACGAATATAATTTCTGTCTAAGCCTGTGGAGCAATGATCAGCTCAAATATTGCAAACGAGAATATTCCGACTACTATCTGAGTGGGTTCCTGCTGGGAGTAACCATGCGTGAAAACTGCTATACTTGCAAATATGCACGCCCAGAAAGGATTTCAGACATAACGATTGGTGATTTCATTGGACTTGGAAATAAAATACCATTTGAATACAATGTGTCTAACGTATCCTCCGTATTCATAAATACACAAAAGGGGAAAGAGTTCTATTTTAATCTCTGTAGAGAAGAGCAAACCATAAAATACATAGAAAGACCACTAGAAGAAAGACTTGAGTATGGACCATCTCTCAGATATCCATTCCCAAGACACAATCTCAATGCTCTTTTCAAAGAAAATTACACTAAATACGGATTTGTCAAAGCCATAAGAATAACACTCAAGAAAAAAGTCATCATCAGCAGAATTAAAGACTCACTGCCGGCTATAAGGTACGCTTACAGGATGGCCAAATCTTTAGTTGCAAAATTCAGACATATATAACCTGATTAAAGAATATACCTATACACAAGAATACAAGAGAAATAAATACAACAATTACCTTAGAAATTATGCTTGGCTTTATTGTATAGAAGACAAGAGGGAATAAAATTACCTCAACTACTCCAAGAAGTTCAGAAAGACGGAAAGCCAGTACCGGCAATTCATAAAATATAATGAATGCCGCCAATGATAGAATTTCAAACTTCAATAACACCGTAACATATGGGTTGTACTGCGCTATGAGCTTATGCTTCCAGAACACGAAATATGTTATGGCAATTTTAGCCAGAAATACCATATTGAAGACATTGATTTCATCCCACTGGCCCATTTTCTGAAGATTCTGATAAACTGTCAGTTTCTCTTCAATATAAGGTATCGGTATCGCCATCAACAGATTTGTATGCGACAAATATAAAAGATAACAAAGCGGTATGATGGAAAGATAGAAGTAATACTGCCATTTCTTGAAAGGGGAATATCCGAATCCTACCAAAAGCAAAAGAATTGCAGAAGTATAATGAAACAATGAAGCACAAAATGCCAGCAACAGATAGTGCCAGCGATCCCCCTTCTTCAGATATGGTATTGCACATAAAAACAATCCTGCAGACACACCGACTCTTATTTGATTCATTCCGTGCAACAGATAATAATTACAAAAATACATCAACAAGGAAAGAAACCACAACGATGTCAGCCTGCGTATTGCTTTCATGTGCAGGGCAAGACTGAGGAATGCATATATTAGAAATACAAATACCACATTGCCTAATACATAGTACACAAAATTTGCAATAAATACAAATGATATTTCAGTTGTAAATTCAGCCTCTTTTCTGTAATACAATGAAACATAGCTCATATAATCATGATCTAGATCAGAAGGACGTAGTCCGGCCACAAAAGCCAAAATAAGACCGACCGCAAAAAATAGCGGCGTCCGGACCTCCTCACCCAATCTATCTTCCAAGATTGCTATAAGGGATATGACACAAAAAAGAAAAAATATTATTAATATCATTTGTGCAGCATTAGCCTATACCATTCAAATAACAAAAGTCAAGCATTCACTTGACCTTTTGCACATTCATTCTTTCACGCTTAATATAAACATACGACGAAGAACAAACAAGAGCCATAAACACACATCCGATAACAATCAGCATACGTTTTGGCTTTGACGGCTTAAGTGGCACTGTTGTTGAATCAACTACTGTAAATGCCGGGGTACGTTCTTGCACCTTGGCCTTGGCCATCTGCACTTGCTGAGCCATCTGACTATACGAGGTCATAGCAAGCTGAAGTTCATTCTCCAGATTCTCCTGTTCTGAAATATACGCTTGAAGTATAGTTCCCTTATGCGAGTCACAATACTCAGCATATCTGGCTCTTACCTTATCGTAAGCCAACTTACTCTCCGCACACAGTTTCTCAACATAGCGCAAATCGTTGCGCGCTTTACTTGTTCTATATTCTATAATAAAATCTTGAAGCTTTTGCTTAAGCGAATCAGTCATCGTTGCTGCAATCAACGGGTCCTGAGCACTAAATCCGATGGTTATCACACTTGTTTTCTTATCAACCATACATGATATGCTACCACCAAGATTTTTACAGATTTCCTCCTGATCCTTACTTAGCCAAAATGGATCTACAGAGTCTGCACCGGCCTTCAAATCCTTTTTTGGTGGAGCAACCAAGGCAACAACAGCCTTTACTCCTTTGCCTATGAAAGACCACCAAGGTTGTTCCTGTTTGTATTTAAGATATTCGTAAAGAGTACAATCTATACTTCCGTCAGAGGATTTCACCTTTACATCAAAAAGTCCAACCAGAAAATCAGTAGAACCTACTATATCAGGATATATCTCTGGATAAATTGCATCCTCACCTGAATTGCCGATATTTACTCCTACCATGCTGGCCAAAGAACTGATATTTCCAGAAATACCAGAACTGTTAGAAAATTCAGGAGCCAAAGTTGTACTTGCCGAATACTGTCTCGGAATACTAAGAACATAAATTGACGAAAGCACTAAAACCACCGCACATACCTTCGCAATCAATTTCCATTCACTCAGCAAAACTTTCAGTATCTTCTGCAAGTCAATAGGTTCTGTACTACTATTTTGTATCATATCGCTTTTCATTATTTCAACAGATTTGCCAACGTAGCTATCATCGTAGCAAGAGATGATGCAGATGTTCCTATACTTAACATTTCAGCCGTTGACATCTTTTGCTTGTTCTCTTTTGCAGGTACCACAATCTCGCAACCCGGTTCAATAAGCTTGCTTGTAGAACCGTTAAGCACGCGTACAGATCCGTTCATGTAAATGGCATACACCCTTGACTTTCTGGCTCTGTTGCCATAACCTCCGGCACGCTCGATATAGTATTTAAGAGATTTACCTTTCTTATAGTTTATAGATATTGGATACATTACCTCTCCGCTTATCTTTACGGTATTCGAGAACTGCGGAACAGTTATCACGTCTCCCTCTCTCAATCTTATGTCCTCACCGCCTCCAGGTTCAGCCATAGCAGCTTCAAGGTTGATGGCAACAGGATAAGTATTTCCAAGGTCAAGCTTCATGTTCATAAGTGAATCGGCACGTACCATGTCGATATTCTTTTCCGAACGCATACTTTCTTCATAAAGCTGTATCTGCGATGCTCTCAGCGATGCCTCTCTCTGATTCATTTCTTCTTCAGTCATCTTACGTTCAAGACGGGCACCCTTGGCATAAGCCACAGACGACAAACCTCCACATGCTTTCACGAGGTCGCTCAATCGATAGTCCTTCTTCGACATGGCATAATCGCCTTCGAAATTCACAGCACCGTCGATAGTGACATTCTTCTGCTCTGAGTATGCAGGACTCTTTCTTACATTTACTTCATCGAACGGATGAAGCTTGAATCCAGGCTCACCATCTACAACAAAACCGTCTCGCAGAGCAAAGCTGAAAGTCTGAGCAAGAGAATCCGTATCATTCGTAGCCTTAGTATTCTTGATTCTTCTGAACACATCGACCTTCACTGTTGAAGCGGCATCTGTAAGTCCTCCTGCCTGTACGACGATGTCTTCTATCGACATGTTTTCAGCGTATGTATATATACCAGGATAGTTGACCTCACCGCTGATTTTAAGTGTTCGCTCAGGGCGCATATCGCTCAAACTTGGTATATAAAGAACATCGTTGTTGCGAAGCGGAATATCGGCTACACTTCCTTCGAGAAGACCTGCAACATCGATAGGCAAAACTTCCAAAGTCAAATCGTCCTTGGTTCTGTGCATGACAGCACGTGCAAGAAAGGCATCTTCACGAACTCCTTCCGCTGCATTAATAAGTTCACGAACAGAAGAAATGTTTCCGTCCATCTGATACATGCCTGGATGGAACACTGCACCCTTAACCTCGACCATATTGGAAAAACGCTGTATGACAGAATCCACAAACAACGAGTCACCGTCATCAAGAGTAAAGCCGTTCATTTCGAACTCGCCGATTGTATGTATTGAAAATTCCCTACCGCTCTTTCTGATAAGTCTGACATTCTTCTTATATGCATCACCTGTGAAACCGCCTGCATACGAAATCAAAGTTGAAACACTTTCGTTCTTCTTCATTTCATAGTACATAGGTCTCTTTACTTTTCCTTGTATGTCGACAAGACAATCATAGGTGCCGACAACGATAACATCATCATCCTGCAATCTTATATTGCCCTTAAGATTTCCATTAAGGATATAATCGTACACGTCGATAGATGCAACTTGGCGACCGCCTCTGTACACCTTGATATCACGCAAGGTTCCGATATCGCTGATACCACCTGCTGCATAAAGGGCATTGAATGCAGATGACAGAGAGTTGAGCGTGTAGGTACCAGGGGCAACAACTTCACCCATAACCTGAACCTGAATAGAGCGCATTTCTCCTACTGTAAGCTGAACGTTCGATGAAGAATAGAAACGACCGACCTGCGACTGGACATATTTGTTGGCCTCATCGACAGACATACCGGCAAGCTTCAACGGCCCGATACCTTCTATTGTTACACTGCCATCAGGTGAAATAGTACCTGTAAATGTGGTCTGCGAAGCCCCCCACACATCTATATATACAACATCACCCGGTCCCAAGACATAGTTGCCAGGGGTCGGGATATTCATATTCGGTTCGAAAGTAAGCATGTTATTATTGAATATGCTTCGTCCGAACACCTCATTCTCTTTCTTAGAGAAAAGATTCTGATAATACATCAAAGAATCAATGTCCAAGAAACCGATTTCGTCATTAAGCATATTCTTTTGGTCAAGCTTAGAAGGCATCTCGTTCATTTCCTTCTGCGAACGCACCATGTAGTTGTTCTTCTTGCGATATTCGTCCAACGCCTTCTCCTTATTGGTGCGCATACGGTTTTCCGTTTTGACGTTCTGTGAACTTCCAGTCAGATCCAACGCTCCCGGCTGACTCTGCTGAGCCTCATACTTCTTACGTATACGCCTCATCTGATCGACTGTTACGCCTTTCTGCAGAAGCTTGCTGACAATGTCCTGCTGTGTAGCACCCTTTTCCTGCTGGCTTATAACGTACTGCATGACCTGATCATCAGTCATGGTCTGAGAATATGCAGTCTGCACTACAGACAGAAGACATATAAAAAACAGTAATTTCTTTAACATATTTCAAATCAGAATTTTTTTCCTCCAAAAACAGATGCTCCGGTCTCGAAAATAATCTTCAGATCCAACATCAGCGATCTGTGTCTCAAATAGTCCAAATCCATGTCGAGACGCATCAGCATCTTTTCCATCGTGTCTGTATAACCATTATGAAGAGTGGCATTTGAGGTTACACCCGGACGACTGCAGAACAACAGAGCATAATCAGGATTATGCTCCATAATCTTATCTATAAAATATTTGCGTTCTGGTCTATAGCCGACAAAAGACATATCGCCGATGAGCACATTCCACAGCTGCGGAAGCTCATCCAGATGGTGTTCGCGCAAGAACTTGCCGACTTTTGTCAATCGTTTGTCCTCTTTTACGGCGAGCTGCGGTGCACCGCTCTCTTCGGCGTCGACCACCATGGTACGGAACTTATAGATGTAGAAAGGTTTTCCACCTAAACCGATTCTCTCCTGTTTGAAAAAAGCAGGGCCCTTTCCTTCTGCCTTCTGCATGATATACACAACAAGAATCAACGGCGAAAGCACAACCAATCCAATAAGTGCTCCCAATATATCTCCAGTTCTTTTCAAAAATCGCTCTACGGCATTCATGCCGTCAATATTTTCTATCTCCTCTGTTGAAGCAGCCATTGCCAAATTCATGATTAAGGTTTTACTCTAATGTTTTATGTTTTTGTATATTTTTCATTGTTAACAACGCTTTTCTTATGCAAATATTATGCAGACAAGAAACAATCTTTTGCACTCGCATGAACAATAATAAGAAAGGCGCTAAAAATTCCATCCCTAATGCCCTGCAACAAGGCGCACTATCCTTTTTTCGGGACGAAAAAGCATAATGTTCTGCAAAGATACTCTTTTTTGCTTACGTGGCAAACACAAACCATAGCCAAGCGACACATTTGGCGCAAAAGCGCACAAAACCGGAAGAACTAATGTATGTACCATACACTACATGGATGCTTCAGCATTATCATCCGGCCTATTTTCCGAAGTGCAGACAAACAGCGAATATTCATGGTCACCATCCTTGGCCACAGTAACACTGTCGAATCCTGCCATATCGAGCTTATCCATCGTCAGCAGCTCGCCCTCTTGAAGCTTCAGAACTTTTCTCAGCAACCATTGTCCCAGGCTTTTGTTCGGATTGCTCATCAGCGCCTTGCCTCCATCCTGGCAGATTTTTGCCGACAAGTCAGTACCGTCGGGCAGATGCAGAACAAAACACTCATTACGCTCAGGGAAAAAGGAAGGATGCTGCTTGTGTATCTTTTGGGGAATGGGTATATAGACTTCATTCGGATCACGCATTCTACCCGAGGCGTTCCACTGGTTCAACCCGCTGCGCTCAGGCACATAACGCACCGTACCACCTGCCCGCAATGAATAGAGCGGCAAAACAACAGACTCACGTATATCTGAAGCAGAAGAGAACAAATCCCCACCGGAAGAAGCCACATGAAGATCGGGATGAAGTATATCTGTTCCTATGCGGTCCATAAGAACTGCATAAGGATCCTTAAGAATATCGACATCCAGAACCATGCTATCCGACAAGTTTATTTCAAATCTTTTCTGCAACACCGACTTGCTGGGATAAAAGATGTATTGTTCCTCACCATCGTAAAAAGACAGACTTGTATCCTTTTGACATACATTTGTTATTCCGTCCTCGTTGATAAAACGGTAAGGCGAATTGAAAACTATCAACTTGTTCTTTTTTCGTTCCACAATATGATATATCCGCTTCGAAACTCCGCACAGTTCGTCGCCCAACCTCATACGTTCATTTCTTACTCTGGCAATATAGTGCGCCAGTTCCTCACCCTTAAGATTCTTGAACGAAGCGGCTATACGATTGAATTCGGCAACTTTTTCTATCGAATACGCTCCAGGCATCTGAAATGTCTTTATGCCTATGCCCATATCACCGATCTTCGCATCATACGCCACATCCATCCGGCTCAGGTTTACAGCATCAAAACAACGGCAAAACAGATTTTCCGTAACTCTATACTGTATGAAAGGTATGTCGCTGCTTGAAAAAAGCCCGGAAAGACTGCCCATAAGCCTCAACATGGACTTATATGATTCATTTGTTGTCCACGATGCAAAAAAGTTGTCAGAACTATTCATTGCCGAGCAATATATCAGTTATACTTTCTGCCACCCTTACCATAAGAGGAACCACTACCGAGTTTCCGGCCTGCATGTATTTGCGGCTTTCTGCCAATCTAGGTGAAAACTCGAAACTCTCAGGGAAGCCCATAAAATTAGCACATTCCTTAGGCGTAAGCTTTCGTATGCCTGCATCGGTCAGAATCAAAGGTACGTTGTGACCGCCCCCTCCCATATTTGCCGTAAGCGTAGGGCAAACACCGCTTTTGTTCTCACGTACATAAATACGGCGCCACTGGTAAATAGTATCACGGGAAAGCATGGCCTCACGCAGCTTAGGATAATATATATGATTCTCACGGTAGAAGTAACGTTCATCTTCCACGTCTGTATCAATCATGTCATGTATGGTACGTTTAAGCTGTACCGGCTCAGGAAATTCAAAATTGCCGTAATTAGGAACCTGCTCTGGATCGAACGCCACAATAATGATTCGTTCACGATTCTGAGGTACATCTGCATGTTCCATGGCATTCAGCACCTTACTGAAAACTCTATACCCCAGTTCTTCCAGCGTACCCTTAATGACAGCAAACGTACGTCCATTGTCGTGTGTCTGCAGATTCTTTACGTTCTCCAGGAACACAGCACGCGGCCTATGGCGACGGATTATCTCGGCCACCTCGAAAAACAATGTTCCGCGAGCATCATCGAATCCACGCCTATAACCAGCAACAGAGAACGCCTGACACGGGAAACCTCCGCAAAGAACATCGAAATGCTCTGGTATGAACATTTTTGTCTGCTCACTGGTGATATCTCCGAACGGCACTTCTCCATAGTTATGAAGATAGGTCAACTGAGCCGCTTCGTTGAATTCAGAAGAGTATACGCATTTTCCGCCGAAATGCTGCATGGCCAAACGGAATCCTCCGATACCTGCAAAAAGGTCGATAAATGTGAAACGCGGAATATCTGATGCAGGAAACCTCACTTTAATTCTGGCGTGTTCATCAACGAGCATACGGTCAATAGCGTCATCATCAAGTTCAGCCACGGCCTTATCTCCATACTTGACAGACAGAAAAGCCCTGTACATTCTTCTTCCGTCAGAATATGCAGAGCCGGCACCGGCAACCAATTCACTCATGTGGTGAGTCAATAGAGCCAAGCGGTCCATAAATGCAATCGGAGTACCATCTGCCGATGTAAGCCCATCGGCCAATGTACTTTTTCTATATCGTCGGTCATCAATTATCTCATCAATGCCCAATTCAAAAAGTTCATCCATCCTTATATATTATAGAATAATAATGGCCTACCCCAAAACAGAATACGCCAAAACAAGATGCTAAGTTAGCAACTATAAGCCAAGTCTTAAAGGGCGTTAACACAAAGTTGCAGCGGAGTTAACAAAAAATTGCAGTTGTTAAGCTAACGTCACATATCTGGAACAAATTTATCGGCGCGAGGGCTCGCAATGAAAATCCCGAGCCCTCGAAAATACATCTCCGAGCGCCCGCAGATACAAATAGTCATAAAGAGAAATAACCAAAACGGGCCTAACAAGCCATTATGTCACATAATCGGCCATAATGTCACCAAAACCTAATCAGGCATACTGTTTGATATAAACTAAGCGTATCCGGTTGACCGGGTACGGCAAAACAAAAGAATATTCACCACTAAAAAATAAAGGAAACTGTTATGAATTTCAACAACTTTACAATCAAAGCACAAGAGGCCATACAGGAGGCTGTAAACATCACCCAGTCTCACGGGCAGCAACAGATTGAACCTGCTCACCTCATGGCCGGAATAATGAAAGTTGGAGAAAACGTGACCAACTTCATATTCCAAAAGCTGGGCATAAATGCACAGCAGATGGAAACCCTCATCAACAATGAGGTTGCTTCACGCCCTAAAGTAAGCGGAGGCGAACCTTATCTCAGCCGTGAAAGCAACGACGTTCTTCAGCAATCTATCGAAATCTCTAAAGAGATGAACGATGAATACGTATCTATCGAGCCGATGCTGGTTGCACTCCTCAAGGTGGAAAGCACCGTGTCGAGAATAATGAAGGATGCCGGATTCACAGAGAAGGAGCTTAAGGCCGCAATAGCAGAACTCAGGAACGGAAGCAGAGCAACAAGCCAGACAAGTGAAGATACTTATCAGGCTCTCAACAAATACGCAACGAACCTGATTGAACAGGCCCGTTCGGGAAAACTGGACCCTGTGATCGGACGTGACGAAGAAATCAGACGTGTCCTGCAGATTCTGAGCCGACGCACCAAGAACAACCCTATTCTTATAGGTGAACCGGGTACAGGTAAAACAGCCATAGTCGAAGGTCTGGCACACAGAATTCTTCGCGGGGACGTCCCTGACAATCTTAAGGACAAACAGCTGTACTCACTCGACATGGGGGCACTGATTGCAGGTGCCAAGTACAAGGGCGAGTTTGAGGAGAGATTGAAATCTGTGATCAACGAAGTCACAAAGAGCGACGGCAACATCATTCTTTTCATCGATGAGATACACACTCTTGTCGGCGCAGGAAAGGGTGAAGGCGCGATGGACGCGGCAAACATTCTCAAACCGGCTCTCGCCAGAGGCGAACTCAGAAGCATCGGTGCCACTACACTTGACGAATATCAGAAATATTTCGAAAAGGACAAGGCGCTCGAAAGACGATTCCAGACTGTAATGGTCAACGAACCTGACGTGCTGAGCTCAATATCCATACTTAGAGGTCTTAAGGAAAGGTACGAAAACCACCACAAGGTAAGAATCAAGGACGATGCAATAATTGCGGCAGTAGAGCTGTCAAACCGTTACATCACCGAACGATTCCTTCCGGACAAGGCCATCGACCTTATGGACGAAGCAGCTGCGAAGTTGAGAATGGAACGCGACTCTCTGCCAGAGGAGCTTGACGAAATAAGCAGAAAGCTCAAACAGCTTGAGATTGAACGCGAAGCCATAAAGCGCGACAACGACCAGGCTAAGCTTGAACAGCTCAACAAGGAAATTGCCGAACTGAAAGACGAGGAAAGCTCGTACAAGGCTAAATGGCAGGCTGAGAGAAATCTTGTCAACAAGATTCAGCAGAACAAGCAGACAATCGAAAACCTCAAGTTCGAAGCCGACAAGGCCGAGAGAGAGGGCGATTACGGCAAGGTTGCAGAAATAAGGTACGGCAAGATACAGGCTCTCAACGATGAAATCGCACGTATACAGAAAGAGCTTGCCGACACTCAGGGCGGAAGCGCAATGATAAAGGAAGAAGTTACACCTGACGACATTGCCGATGTCGTATGCAGATGGACAGGAATACCAGTCAACAAGATGATGCAGAGCGAACGCGAAAAACTGCTCCATCTTGAAGACGAGCTCCACTTGAGAGTTGTCGGACAGGACGAGGCAATAAAGGCTGTAAGCGACGCTGTAAGACGAAGCAGAGCCGGACTGCAGGATCCGAAGAGGCCTATCGGCTCATTCATATTCCTCGGTACGACCGGTGTAGGTAAGACAGAATTGGCAAAGGCTTTGGCCGACTACCTATTCGACGACGAGTCTCTGATGACGCGAATAGATATGAGCGAATATCAGGAAAAGTTCAGCGTGACAAGACTTATCGGTGCACCTCCAGGATACGTAGGATATGACGAGGGCGGACAGCTCACCGAAGCCGTAAGGCGCAAGCCTTATTCGGTTGTGCTCTTCGATGAAATCGAAAAGGCGCATCCAGATGTGTTCAACACACTGCTTCAGGTTCTCGACGACGGCCGACTCACCGACAACAAGGGAAGAACGGTCAACTTCAAGAACACCATCATCATTATGACATCCAACCTCGGAAGTCAGCTCATCCAAAGCCATTTCGACAAGATACGTGAAATGGAAAAGGACAGCAGCATATCTCCAAAGGAGCTCGAAACAAAGAAGGAGCAGATTATGGAGGATGCCAAGAACGAAGTGATGGAGATGCTCAAGAAGACCATCCGACCAGAGTTCCTCAACCGTATAGATGAAACCATAATGTTTGCACCGCTCAATCAGGAGCAGATAAAGCAGATTGTGAAACTTCAGATAAACGGTATAAAGAGCATGCTTCAGGAGAACGGCGTAACACTCGAACTCACAGACAAGGCAGTCGACTTCATAGCAGAAGAAGGCTACGATCCGGAATTCGGTGCACGACCTGTCAAGAGAGCGATACAGAAATATCTGCTCAATGACCTTTCCAAGAAGCTTCTCGGCCAGGAAGTCGCAAGAGACAAGGCTATCATCGTTGATGCCGAAAACGACAAATTGGTATTCAGAAACTAATATTAACCGACAATTGCCGAAATGCTTCATGCACCAGAGCAATCCACAAAAAGAGAAAGGCCGTGGCCAACCAGAAATGGTAGCCACGGCCTTTCTTTATTATTGTATACTTGTCAGGTATTTAATGCTATGCCCCGACCCGTAAATATTATTCAGCCTTCTCTGCTTCTTCGGCAGACTCAGTTGTTTCCTTTTCTTCAGGAACAAATTCTGTTACACCAGCTGCAATAAGAATGTTATACCAGCTGAGCACCTTGCGCATATCGCTGACTCTCACTCTGTCACGGTCATATTCAGGAAGAACCTTCTCAAAAAATGCAATCATGTCTTCGTTTGAAGCCTTTTTAGGCGACATGTCTACAGCTGCACCGTTGTAGTTCTTCTTGATTGAGTCGAATACGGAAGCCAAAGAAATCTCATCATCATTCTCTGTATATATTGAGATGTCGGCCAATGAAACGACTTTATCTGTACCGTATGCAGGCATACGCTTTCTGTTCTCGTCCAAAGTTTCAACGATGAGCATCTTATTGCCACGAGAAACCATCCGGAAAAGTCCCGGCTTTCCTGATATTGCTAAAATTGTCTTCAACATAACTAATAAAAGTATTATTTAGTGTATTAGGTTTTATAATATTACTCAAAAATATACTTCAAAAATGATTTTGCCCAAATGCATTCGAACTTGGGGCATGCAAAATTAAAAGTGAAAAATGAAAAAACAAAACGAATGCATCAAAATCAGCCAAGCAAAGCTATCAGTTTTTCTATTTGGGTATCGACATCTTCAATTCCATCGTTGACAATGCAATAATCGGCAAGACGCTTTTTCTCTTCATCATCCATCTGGCTGGCCATCCTTTTCGACACAGCTTCCGATGTTGAGGAGTCGCGCTTTACAGCTCTGGCCAGACGCACATCTGCTGGTGCATAAACATCGACAACACAATCCACCACATCATCAAAACCCGATTCAAACAAGATGGCACTTTCCATAAAAACCTTATCGGAATTCTGCAAAGATGCCCACTTCAAAAAATCAGCTTTCACAGCAGGATGAACAATCGAATTGACCTTCTCGGTATTGCCTTTATCCGAAAAAAGAAAGGCAATCATACGTTCCTTGCACAATGAACCCTGAGAGTCGTAGACATCTTCGCCCACCAACCCTTTAAGAGATTCCATTATAGAAATGTCCTCTACCATCAGCCGCTTAGCCTCAGCGTCACACGAATATACGGGAAAACCAGCCTTTACCAATTTATCACAGACATAGGTTTTACCGCTACCGATGCCTCCTGTTATACCTATTCGCATAAAAATATTCAGCTTATACACAATTAGATTTTTCTGTTCATGCCCAAAAGAGCTTCAATTGTCCATAGTCTGCTCTATAATGTACTCAACATCTTGAGGAACAATTCTGACATAAGAAACTCCAGGCGGCTGTGAGCGCAATATGAGCCTACAGCTTGTATCACCTTCTTTTATGGAATTATAATCCACGACAAGAAGGAAATCACGAGGCTTTATCTTGTTGAACATGCTGGCAACAACGCGGAAGGTCACCGAAGCCGACTGAGGGAAAGTTCTCAGAATCTTATTGTCTGGTATGTTTTCTGCGTATATAGGGACCTGCAGTGTCTTGTCAGAGAAAAGATCTGAATAGATATTTATTTCAACCGAATCCGGAATGAACTTAGCACCTTTTATGCCTGCCAATGCAATTCTGGACACAGTCGTATCTTCGACATTCTCAAACACAAAGGCATCAGTATAGACAGCTCTGATTGTATCAAGCATTGAAGATGGAGCATAAACATCTACAGAATCCGGTTCAAGAAAAACATTGCACAATTCATATTGCGGAGCAGGTGCTATCTTACCGGCAAACTTCACTGGGACACGTTTGCGTTCACCCTTGGAATAATAGAACTCCAGATTGGAAGGACTTATCGAAACTATGCGGATGGAGTTGTTCATACTTCCGCTAACCAGTCGTTTCAAAACAGAATTCTCCACACTGAAAGAACTTCCACCTGTGTCATATTCGCTGAAATCGACCTCTACCACCCTATTCGGAACAGAAAGAAAATATTCGGCAAGTCTTGCCCCTTTGTCAGAAATCGTCACATCGATGCTGTGGGGAATATTAGAAGTGATGATAACATTTTCAGGAATATTCTTTACCACCAACTTAAACTGCACGTCCGTCTGAATGACCTCCTTGCTTATCTGAACGACCCACAATACAGCTGAGACGAGAAGGAATACAAGGAAAGTCATCACTTCCTTGTCAAATCTGAAGTGACGTACCTTCTTCAACATCTGCATAAATAAAACGTGCAATCTGGTTAACAGAGAATCGCTGTCGAGTTCCATCAAGAAATTCTATTTTGAATAACACAATAAAAAAAGACAAGATGCGAGATACGCAAAAGGCGATTTACACCATCTCAAGCAATAATCTCATCAACTTGTCCATAATATACTTAATTACATGCAAGACGCATGAATCTTTTCAAACCCAATATTACATCTGCTGGTTCTGAGAAGCATCAGCAAAAACGTAGTTGCGGTCGATCTGAATCTTAACACCGTTGGCAATCTCAATTCCTATATATGAAGCTCCTTCATTAAGATCCTTAACTGTACCGTAAATACCGCCGGCAGTAACAATTTTCTGACCAACTGTAAGATTGTCGCGAAACTTCTGCATTTCTTTTCTACGCTTGTTCTGCGGACGGATCATGAAGAAATAAACAATCGCGAACATTACTACAATCATTATGATCATTGTAGGGTCGAAACCGCCTCTTGCAGCTGCGGCTCCATTCTGTAATAGATTCAAAAACATAGGTTACTTTGTGTTTAATATTAATATTGATCTTTATTTAAGTGCAAAAATAGCGTTTGTATCCAATTTACACGCAAAACGACAGCTTATATTTTACTGTTTAAGAAGTTTATTTTCACTTCTCAGTCTTTTCACGACATTATCTATTATTCCGTTGACATATCCGCCGCTCTTTGCTGTACTGTAGCACTTGGCTATCTCAACATACTCATTTATGCTGACAGATACCGGAATATTAGGAAAACTCAAGATCTCAGCTATCGCAACCTGCATGATTACAACATCCATATATGCCAAACGGTTGAATTCCCAGTTCTTGACGCTCTGGCTTATCAAACCTCTATAATAATCGGCATTCAATATAGAACGACGGAAAAGACGGACTGCAAATTCACGGTCCTCATCGTCCTTGTACTCAGGCATCAATTCCATGTCGGCACCCTGCTCCTCATCAAATCTCTTGATGGTCTTAAGAACAAATGTGTCAACAATCTCCTTATCATCATTCCAATAAAGGCTCTGATCTTCCAGAACTTCGTCTATACGCTCATCTTTCATGATGATGAATTTGTATATTTTTCTCCAGAGTTCACGATCTTCTGCATAGCTTGATTCTCCAGAAGACATGTATTCATTGTAGAAACCTGTAGAAACAATTGTGTCGTAAAGATACTTTACATAATCAGCGTCGTTATCCCAAGTTTTCTTCTGTGTTTCCCTGAACTCCTGAAGTTGTTTGTTGGCTTCAAGCTGCATAATAAACTTATTGTCAACAAATTTATGGCTCACAACTTCATCGCTGTGGATAATCTCATTGTGCTTTTCCTTCTGCTCCACTCTCTGCAATGCATAACGCGTAACCGCTATCATCAGCATAAGAAGATAATTATACAGATCGTAGGCTTTTGACAGGCTGAAAAGAAGCTCCTTTTCAGCAGTTTCAATATTGGTACTTTTGTTTTGATAGTACGCATAAAGCAACTGTACTATCTTAAGACGAATAAGAATACGATTAATCATAAGCAAAAAACTCTTTTTTTGTGATTACTTGCCTGCAAAATTACGAAAAATACACAATAATATGCACATACAAAACTGTGAAATAAACAAATACACTATAAAAAAGTGCTTATATTTGATTGTCTCGAAAAAAACAATCACTTTTGCCGGCAAAAAGAGCACCGATTCGTTTGGACGATATGCGGTTGACTTGCAAAATTTTAGATGAAGGTGATTATTGAAAAAATGCTTGCAAAATGTGCGAAAAGCATGCACAACAACATCAACGATCTTTTCCTGAAGTCTTGAAATGCAAGAGATAGACCGTTATCAATACTGCCAGAACAATAAATGAAGCGCTGATAACCCAATCTGAGGAGAAAAGAAATGCACAATGCAGCAGACTGATCCACACCATACTAACAGAGATGATTTTCACTCTAAGCGGTATAGACTTATGGTCTCTGAAACTCTTAATGTATGGCCCCAAAATGCGGTGGTTCAACAAAAGGCGGTACAATTTCGGAGAACTGCGGAAATACAGCGCTGCCGATAAAAGCAGGAATGGCGTAGTCGGCAATACCGGAACAAAGATCCCTATTATGCCCAAAACGCAAGACAGTGTTCCGACCGCCACTAAAATATATCTAAATATATGTCGCATACGCAAATTTAGGGCTTTCCTAATTCAAACAAAACAGGCCGGTCCAATTTTTCATACTAAAATCCAAAACAAATAAAACATTATCAATAAATACAACACTAAAAAATGAAAAAATCAATCATCACATTGTCACTATGCACATTATGCATGAATGCTTTTTCACAAGGCGGAATCACTCCCGACATTATGAAAAAGATAAGTGAACACAACAAAATGACGGTCTCTGAAAAGGCCCTGCAGAATGCTCTGGCAAGAAACGACATAAACTCGTTGGCCGTAAGTCAGAACAACCAGGGAGACATGGACACTTACTTCACATACAGTGTGCCGTCCAACGGAATAACAGACCAAATGTCTTCGGGACGATGCTGGCTTTTCACTGGATTGAATGTCATAAGAAGCAAAGCCATGATAGAAAAGGGCATCGACAAACTTGAATTCTCACAAATACATCTTTTCTTCTACGACCAGCTTGAAAAATCCAATCTGTTCCTTCAGGCAATAATAGACACCAGTGACAAAGGAATGGACGACAAAACCGTTGAATGGCTGTTCAGAAACCCTCTCAGCGACGGAGGAACATTCACAGGAGTTGCAGACCTTATTTCAAAATACGGTTTGGTGCCAAAAGGAGTGATGCCTGAAACTTATTCAAGCAACAACACATCCAGATTCACTTCACTCTTGAAGCGCAAGCTTCGCGAATTCGGAATAACACTTCGTGAAAAAGCAAGCAAAGGTGCATCAAAAAGCGAACTCGAAACTGCAAAGACAGAAATGCTGGGCACAGTATATCACATGCTGGAACTTGCATTCGGAGAGCCGGTAAAGGAATTCAAGTGGGCACCAAAAGACAAACAGGGCAAATACACATCCGAACTCAAAGACTATACTCCAATGTCGTTCAGCAAAGAGATGATAAAAGACAATCTAACGGATGATTACATAATGCTGATGAACGATCCTTCAAGAGAGTACTGGAAGACATACGAAATTGAATATGACAGACATGTCTACGACGGCCACAACTGGAGATATCTGAACCTTCCAATAGATGTTATAAAGGAAATGGCCATCGCTAGCATAAAAGATTCCACAATGATGTACTTCTCATGCGACGTAGGCAAATGCCTCGATTCAAAACGCGGTTTGCTGGACACCAAGAACTACGACTACAGTTCATTGTTCGGCACAACATTCAACATGAATAAAAAACAGCGTATAATGACATTCGACAGCAGTTCCAGCCACGCAATGACACTTATGGCCGTAGAAGTTGACAGCAACGGAAAACCTACAATGTGGAAAGTAGAAAACAGCTGGGGTGCAGAATCAGGTTATCAAGGACATCTTATCATGACCGACGAATGGTTCGACGAATACATGTTTAGACTCGTCATCAACAAAAAATACGCAACAGACAAAGTTAAGAAAGCATACGAACAGAAAGCAACCAAGCTTCCATGCTGGGACCCTATGTTCAGTGCAGAAGACTGATTGTCGCAGGATTTTACGATAACAAAACAGGTGCGAAAGACCAACTCTAATGCAACATATATATAGTCTGAAGCACTACAATCAACACCTCATATCTATAAAAGAGTCTTATAATTGCTCAGAATGAAATGAGTTCTAAAAGTTAGACAGAACTTTTTGGATGCGGTTCAAATAGAGAAATTACAAGACTCTTTTGTTTTTAATCACAAGTAAATTTTTGAATGCAAAATATCCGAATTGTCACATAGTTTGCATTACAAATCTTATCATCCCAAACAACACGTCAACTCAACATTGCACACAACAAAAAGTCGTTCTGATACTTTGGCACAATTCAATCAACACAAAACCATGCTGTCTATACACACCATCAATTTAAGGTTTAGACATCTATTCAGCCAACCATCACTTGCAAGACTATTAAAAAAGCATTAGTTTTGCATCAAATTAAAAAAGGGAATGGGACTTCCCTGTTATAAACCGCTGAAAAAAGCTGATAGTTCCTGTTGAGAGTTGTTTTTTGAAAAGAAATGACAGGAATTATTGTGCTTTATTCCCGTCATTATCTTTCATAATACATTTTCTAAGAATTATTTCACAATTAGCGATATATATGAAAGAGAAAATTAAAAGTTACATCTACGTTGCAAGATTCGAGGAACTGATCTTCGGATACATTATTAAATGGATTCTTATTACCGCAGTTGTTGGAGCATTGATAGGCTCCGCCTCAGCATTATTATTATTTTCACTAAATTGGGCCACAGACTATAGAGAAAACCACCTATGGATAATAAGTCTCCTACCACTGGCAGGATTGGCAATTGGCTTAATGTACCATTATTTAGCAGGCACAGCGGCTAGAGGCAACAATTTTCTTATCGAAGAGATACATTGCGCACGCAACATAATACCTTTTAAAATGGCCCCTCTAGTCTATATAGGAACTGTACTCACACACCTTTTCGGAGGTTCTGCCGGACGTGAAGGCACAGGAGTACAGATGGGAGGAGCCATTGCCGATTTCACTTCACGTGCTTTCAAAATGCATCCATACGACAGAAAAATAATGATACAGATAGGCATAGGTGCCGGATTTGCATCTGTTTTCGGAACACCACTCGCCGGTGCTATTTTTGCTTTGGAAGTTATTGTCATCGGTCGAATGAGATACGATGCCATACTCCCAATATTCCTTGCTTCTTTTTTTGCAAACTATACATGCCATGCATGGGGCATAAAGCACACCGTATACCAAATTACGCAAGTACCGGAACTCAACGTTGGTGTAATGCTCCTGGTATTGTTGGCAAGTATTTTTTTCGGACTTGCAGCCAGACTGTTTTCAAGTTCTATTAAGTTTTGGGGCAATATTGCAAAAAGATATATACATTACGCCCCATTCAGGCCACTGCTCGGAGGAGTGTGCATAGCGTTATGTGTATGGATCATGGGCACTACCAAATATATAGGACTAGGGATACCAGTCATTGTAAATTCGTTCTCAGAAACACAAATGTGGTACGACTTTTTACTAAAACTAATCTTAACGACATTCACTATTGGAGTTGGATTCAAAGGTGGCGAAGTTACTCCTCTTTTCTTTGTGGGAGCAACCTTAGGAAGTGCATTGTCAGCAATCATCCCATTGCCTGTATCATTCATGGCCGGCATTGGGTTTGTAGCCGTATTTGCAGGAGCAACCAACACCCCTATAGCATGCACCTTAATGGGAATTGAACTTTTCGGTGTTGACACCGGTATATATCTAGGTATTGCGTGCGTAGCATCCTACTTGTTTTCCGGACACACTGGAATATACACAGCACAAATTGTAGGAAGTCCAAAACATATTGCATATTGGAAATCAAGAAAAGGAACCACAATTGAATAATAAATACAACAATACGTATATCACTACAGAATTATCAAACCCAAAGCGTATTTATATATTCTCCAACTCATTAAATAACAAATTTAAACCTTATTGAAAGGCGAAAATAAGTATATTTGTAGTATCACAAAAACATACAACAAACATGGATATAGTTGAAAGATTTCTGAAATACGTCAGCTTCGACACACAGTCTGACGAAAACACAGGTACTACACCAAGTACACCTAAACAAATGGTATTTGCAGAATACCTGAAAGAAGAACTGAAAAGCATAGGACTCACAGATGTCGAGCTCGATGAAAACGGTTACTTGATGGCCACACTTCCGTCAAACACAGACAAGGAAGTTCCAACGATTGGTTTCATTGCCCACATGGACACAAGTCCAGACTGCTCAGGAGCAAACGTCAATCCAAGAATCATCAAAAACTATGATGGAAAAGATATCATTCTATCAGAAGGCATTGTAAGTTCACCAAATAAATTCCCTGAACTCCTCGACCACAAAGGCGAAGACATCATCGTCACCGACGGACACACCCTGCTTGGCGCAGACGACAAGGCCGGCATTGCAGAAATAGTACAAGCCATGGTGTACCTCATGGAACATCCGGAAATAAAGCACGGAAAGATTAGAGTTGGATTCAATCCTGACGAAGAAATAGGTCTCGGAGCACACAAGTTTGATGTAGAAAAATTCGGTTGTCAGTTCGGCTACACTATGGACGGAAGCGAAGCAGGCGAAATTGAGTTCGAGAACTTCAATGCCGCTTCTGCACACATCACAGTGACAGGACGAAGCGTACACCCAGGATATGCGAAAAACAAGATGATAAACGCGGGCAGAGTTGCGTCTGAAATAGCATCAATGCTTCCACAGGAAGAGACTCCAGAAATGACAGAAGGCTACGAAGGTTTCTTCCACCTTACCGGCATTGAAGGCAACGTTGAAAAAGCATCACTCTCCTACATCATACGCGACCACAGCAGAGAATTGTTTGAAGAACGCAAACGCAGAATTGCAGAAATCGTAGATAAGATAAATCAGAAGTACGGTGAAGAAATAGCCAAAGCCGACATCAAGGATCAATACTACAACATGCGCGAAAAGGTTGAGCCTATGATGTACATAATAGATATTGCAAAGAAAGCCGTAGAAGAAGCCGGCGGCAAACCAGCCGTAAAAGCTATCAGAGGCGGTACGGACGGAGCACAGCTCTCTTTCAAAGGTCTTCCTTGCCCTAACCTTTTCGCAGGAGGCCTCAACTTCCACGGCCCATACGAATTCTGCTCCATCAACACAATGAATCTCGCAATGAATACCATTGTAAACATCTGCAGAATAACAGCTGAAGAACTTTGATACAGCATATTCAGAAAAATCAGCCCCAGAATGACATTGTAAATAAATAGTCATTCTGGGGCTGATTTTTTACTTAGTATATTCAACGCAAATCTTCGTCAATTTCATCATCGTCATCATCAAAGTCAAAATCGAAATCTCCAAAGAATGCAGGTTCCGTAAAGTTGTCAAGTTCGCGCCTTTCTTTCTTCGTTGGACGCCCCGTTCCACGTGCACGTCCGACAAATCCGCTGATACGGTTCATCTCGAGAAGTTCATACTGATCAGGAGTAGTGACATTCTCAAGCACCTCTGGAACCAGCTTAGCACCCACTCTGTTCTGTATCGCCTTAAGAACCTTGAACGAATACGTCACAGGCGGTTTTCTCACCTGGATGATTTCTCCCTCTTTGACCATTCTTGAAGGCTTCAGTTTCACACCGTTGAGCATGACTCTTCCATTTTTACATGCATCTGCAGCAATGGAACGAGTCTTGAATATACGTGCGGCCCAAAGCCACTTGTCCAATCTAGCTTCCATATCAGTATATCAGGAATAAACAGTCAAAACAATCATGCACAAAAAGAAATGCACACGAACTTCTACTTCTTATTATATTGGTTCATCGTTATGTTGATACCTGCGAGACAGAAACTCTTAATGACTTCGCAAGCCGTATCCACACTTCCGCTCATCTGTTCAAGTTCCTCATCAGAGAAACGTCCCAGAACCCAATCAACTTGTCCGCCTCTAGGAAAATCGTTGCCGATGCCGAACTTAAGCCTTGCATAATTCTGTGAACAAAGAACTGAAGCTATGTTCTTAAGTCCGTTATGTCCACCGTCGCTTCCGCCAGCCCTAAGCCGAAGTTTGCCCAAAGGCAGAGAAAGGTCGTCCACAACGACCAGCAGATTCTCTGGTTGAATATTCTCCTTATTCATCCAGTAGCGGACAGCATTGCCGCTCAGGTTCATGTAAGTAGACGGCTTAAGCAGTGTGAGCTCGCAGTTTTTCACACGAACGTGCGATACAAAACCATAACGCTTATCCTCAAAAACAGCATTGGATGCCTTAGCAAAGGCATCCAACACTCTAAATCCTATATTATGTCTCGTTCCATCATATTCTTCACCGATATTGCCGAGACCTACTATCAGATATTTCATCCGTTACAATTATGCACCAGCTGCAGCGGCACGAGATGCACGTGTAGCACGTACAGCACATACGACAACTTCCTTAGAAGTGACAATATCAAGACCTTCATAGTGAAGAGCAGCAACCTTCATAGACTTGCCGAGTCCGAGATCTGTAACGTCGATATCCAAAGTATCAGGCAGATTCTTGTAAACAGCCTTTACTCTGAGCTTGCGTACGTTGAGTGTAAGCTTACCACCGGCCTTAACACCTTCTGCAAGTCCGTTGAGCTTAACAGGGATATCCATTACGATTGGGTGCTCCTCTGTGATCTGATAGAAGTCAACATGTACTGGAGTATCCTTTACGAAATCGCACTGGAGGTCCTTAAGAATAGCCTTTACAACTACACCATCGATATCGAGGTTTACGATGTATACGTTAGGAGTGTAAAGAACCTTTGCAAGTTCCTTCTGGCTTACTGTAAAAGTCTTTGCTACTGGAGCATTGTTCTCATCTCTTTCTACTCCGTAGAGTACACATGGAACACCACCCTGACGACGGAGGTCACGGCAAGCTTTCTTTCCGAGGGCTGTTCTAGCCTCACCTTTAACTGTTATTTCCTTCATTTTTCAAAAAAATTGTGTTACTATAAATTAAGTTTATTGCTTAATTCGCCATCACACGCAGGTATTTCCCAAGGGTCAACCTTGTGCCTGTTGAAAAAGCGGTGCAAAAATACAGTATTTTTTCCATTCCGCCAAATCAATCATCGTCCTTTTATGCAAGCACATATCATCTGCAGACCTACATCACAGCATGCGAGCATCAAGACCATCAACATTCAAAGGACTAAAAACTTTAATTCAAGCCACCCTTTTCCATCAAATCGTAAAGCCTGCGCACCTTTATACCATAGTTGAAATTTTGAGTCATATCCAATCCGGCAAAGTTCACACCAACAAGCTCTCCTTTACGGTTTACGACCGGGCTTCCGCTCGATCCATGCAAAGCCGGTATCGTATACATCAGACGATTATCATCCTCCTGACTTACTGCACCTGTTGTCACCTGCGCCTTCAATCCCTGCGAAGTCTGCGCGAGCACTGGACCCAGATTGAACCCTATCATTATCAATTCTGAATTCTTGTCGTTGCCGACAAATTTACCCAGTTTGTCCGTCAAACTGTAATCAGAAAGAGGATCACCGTCTGTTACCTCAAAAATATGCTTGCCTTCTGGAGTCTTCTTGCCATCAAGCTGAAGCAAAGCCAAATCGGCATCCTCATTTTCTGCAATCAACGTACAGTCATAGAAACCCGAATCAGCTTCGGCACGTGTTCCATTATAGGCAATGCTGACAGAATATGTCTGCTGAATCTCAATGTCAGAAAGATCAATACGTCCAAGCTGTTCATACAATTCACGGCACTGTTCCATCTTGTCCTTCAGCATAGAGTAAAGTTCGCGCTCTACGGAATAGTCGTCACCTTTCATTATTTTCGACAGGCTAGCATTCCGCACATCATTAGCCTGACGGCTGTAGCTTTCAAACCTTGAAACCATATCAGCACGCATATCGCTTATGACCGTGTTCAGATTGCCTTTTACATCGTCATAACTTACCGGAGGTGTAACAACATGAGCATTCGTTGCAATCTTGCCGTCAGCAGAAACAAAAAATCCCGTGCCGTAAAACTCGTACCCCTTGACGGAATCCTCATCCGCTACAAGGTTCTCCAGCTTGCCGTTTTCCGAAAAACCGGAAAAATACAAAGCAAGACCATCGTCGAGCTTGACAGTATAATATCCTGTATTCTTTATCAGCACAACGCCAGATGCATATTTATTCTCCGCATCTTTTCTGGCATCGTTCATACAAGAAACCATAACGAGCGGAAGTGCACATACAACAATAAGATTTCTGAAAACTGAAACAAGCATTGCCTTAATATTCATTTGGTACACATATTTATATAGAATAAAAACAATGGGCAGGAATGCTCATCCGCAAAAGCGCACCGCCGCATCCTGCCCATAACTCAACACGTTACTGTCTTGACGTAAATTTCTTAACAAGTCTGACTCCTTCGCCTGCAAACAGAACAAGAGAAGTTGCGGCGATGACAATAATCCAGTCAGTCAATGACAGAGGTGTAACATTAAACATCAGTCCGCCGAAGCTTACAATGATCACTTGACCGACAAGTATAAGTACTGCAATCAGACCGAATCCCGTGCAACCGGCAAAATGGAAAGCCGAACGTCCGGTAGCAAAAGCTCTTGCATTGAACATATTCCAGAACTGCATCATGACAAAGATTGTGAAGAACAGACTGAGTTCGTATGCAGACAAGTGATTGTCAGCCGAATTCATAACATAGCTTGATGCACATGCAAGACTTGTCACATCGGCGCGCTGGAAGAAGTACAATATGGCAACGAGCACCACAAAGAACACACCACCCGTGCCGACAATGTTCCAAGCCATTTCCTTACTTATAATAAAGGCACGTCTGTCACGCGGTTTATCCTTCATAACCCTCTGTGAAGGCGGGAGTGAAGCCAAGGCCATAGCCGCAAACGTATCCATTATAAGGTTAACCCAAAGCATCTGAGTGACAGTAAGCGGATTCTCGGTTCCGATGAAAGCTCCGACAAGCACAATCAGACAGGCAACCACATTGACGGTCATCTGGAAAAGTACGAAACGTCTTATATTGAGATACAACGAACGTCCCCACATCACGGCACGTGCAATACTGCTGAACGAGTTGTCTATGATGGTTATATCGCTGGCCTCCTTGGCAACAGAAGTTCCGTCACCCATTGAGAGACCTACATGAGCAGCCTTAAGTGCAGGTGCATCGTTTGTACCGTCACCGGTAACAGCTACAACCTGACCGCGCTTCTGCAAAGCCTCAACCAATCGTTTCTTATCCAAAGGTCTTGCACGAGGAATAATCTTAAGCTTCTCTACACGTTCAAGAAGTTCCTCATCCGTCAATTTCTCAAACTCAGGACCAGTCAAAATATTCTCGTCGGTGTCGGTATCTTTCCAAAGACCGATCTGACGACCGATTTCCTTTGCAGTACCCGGAGTATCCCCTGTGACAATCTTGATGCTTATGCCGGCATCCATACACTCAGCAACAGCCGCAGGAACATCCGCTCTCACAGGATCCGAAATAGCTGTAATTCCAAGGAAATTCAGTCCCGAAGCAACCAGCTTGCCATCATCTATAGCCTTATCGCCGTCCTCAAGAACCTGATATGCAAATCCAAGAGTACGCATAGCCTGATTCTGATATGCAAGAAGCTGACTGTCGATTTCCTTACGCGATACACCTCCGCATATCGTAGCACACTTAGATGCCACAATCTCAGGTGCACCCTTCACATAAACCACACGCTTGCCTGCAACCGGCGACTTCACGACAGTTGCCATATATTTGTTTTCAGTTGTGAAAGGAATCTCATCCACCACCTCGGCATTCTGTCTCATCGACATATAGTCAACGCCATGACTCTTGAGCCAAAGCATAAGAGCACCCTCAGTAGGATTTCCTACAGCTTTCGGATGTTCAGGATCAGACAAATCGAGAGAAGCAGTCGAGTTGACAGCCATTCCCTCCATGATGAAATTGCTGACTTCATCGTCAGAAAGTTTCTGATCGCCGTTCAAAGAATAGAAATTGGTTGCATATACACGCATCTGGTTCTGCGTAAGAGTTCCTGTCTTATCAGTACAAATTACAGTTGTAGCTCCCATAGTCTCGCAGGCATGCATCTTTCTCACAAGGTTGTTGGTCTTGAGCATTCGTCTCATGCTGTATGCAAGACTCAACGTTACAGCCATCGGCAGACCTTCCGGCACAGATACGACAATAAGAGTTACTGCTATCATCAATGTATCCAAGATATACGCCAGCAGCACTGCTATGTTTTCTCCGGCACGCAATGTCTCAAACACATACAGGGTACATCCGATGAGGACCGCAAAGAACATAACAGTACATACTATCTTCACATTTGTAGAGAACTTGTTGAAACGGAACATGAGAAGATAGAAGAATATCACTGTAGGGATAATCACAATGAAAGAAAGAGCTTCATAGTGGAAGAATCCCAAAAGCTTGCCTATAAGAATAAGACCGGCACAAACATAACTGCACTTGGTTATGAGAGCACCGAGACCCTCAAGCTGCTCGTTCAAAGGAGTCTTAACACTGTTGTCTATCTGCGCTTCCTTAAATACCTTACCATTCTCAGTGCTGTCACCGACTGCTTCTACCTTGAATATTCCGTGACCTTCCATAACCTTTGTGCCACGCATAACATGGTCAGAAGGATATGTGGCATTGCTGTCGAAAAGACTTTCGTCGGTAGTCTTATGACACAAAGGCTCACCGGTAAGAGTTGATTCGTCAACGTTGAGCGACACAGCTTCAAGAAGCACACCGTCGGCAGGTATCTCGTCGCCTGTACCTATAACAACAATATCACCTACTACTACATCACGCTTAGGAACCTCCTGAGTATTGCCGTCACGAATAACTCTGACTGGCTCATCGTCGTTGACCTGATTAAGTAGAGCAAATTCCTTGTCTGCCTTCATCTCGAAGAAGAAGGACAGACCTGTGGCCAAGAGAATGGCTACAAATATTCCGACAGGTTCGAAGAACACCACAGTGCCCTCGCCCAATCCGAAAAATTCGTAGAATGATATTCCGAGCGACAAGATGCCGGCAATTATAAGAATAATGATTAGAGGGTCGGCAAACTTGCCCAAAAACTTCATAAACAGAGATTCTTTCTGTTTAGGCGTCAAAACATTGTCACCGTGCTTTCGTCTGCTTTCTTCAACTTCGGCACGAGACAATCCAACATAGGATTTCTTCTTTTCCATATTTTTTGCTTAAAAAATTATTTTCAGTCAATTATATAGCCACACACAATTATGCAAACAACACATTTGAGACTACAAACATAGAAAAAAATCAGCCATTATTTAACCAATAGATTCAAAATAATGTTTTCCGACATAAAAATGAAATAAAAACAGCGTATGCAAGGGCCATAAACAAAAGGCACGGGCGCCCGAGCTGAAAATTCCGAGCCCTCGGAACGAACATTGCAAGCGCTCGGAATAAACGGCGCAAGCGCTCGCATCTGTTAACATGAAAAAAGAAAAAATAAAAGCAAAAACAACAAATATGGCCGTACAGGTCAGCTTTGTCAGCATAAATTACTACATTTGCAACATATTATGCCGGATAGTGTCCATACGCCAAACGCGGGAAAAGGATGCCGGCAAACAGACCGCAAGAACATAATTAATCAATATATGAACGTACTAGAATTAAGCGAACAGGAAATCAACCGTCGGAACAACCTCGCGCAGCTGCGCGCAATGGGCATAGACCCATATCCGGCAGCAGAATACCCTACAAACGCATTCTCTGAGGAAATAATCAGAAACTTCAACGAAGAGGAGAATCGCGAAGTGTGCATTGCAGGTAGAATGATGAGCCGCAGAATCATGGGAAAAGCTTCATTCGTGGAGATACAGGATTCTAAAGGACGCATTCAGGTGTATATCACACGCGACGACATCTGTCCGGGAGAAGACAAGGAAATGTACAACACCGTGTTCAAGAAACTTCTTGACCTTGGCGACTTCATCGGCATAAAGGGATTCGTATTCAGAACCCAGACAGGAGAAATCAGCGTTCATGCAAAAGAAATCACAGTACTGGCCAAGAGCCTCAAGCCACTTCCAATCGTAAAGTACAAGGACGGAGTGGCATACGATGCTTTCGAAGATCCAGAACTCAGATACCGCCAGCGCTACGTTGACCTCATCGTCAACGACGGCATCAAGGACACTTTCCTCAAAAGAACAAAGGTGATTTCAACTATGAGAAGAGTACTTGACGAAGCTGGATATACAGAGGTTGAAACACCTATACTGCAATCTATCCCAGGCGGAGCAAGTGCACGCCCATTCATCACACACCACAACTCTCTCGACATAGACCTCTATTGCCGTATTGCCACAGAGCTGTATCTGAAGAGACTCATCGTCGGCGGATTTGAAGGTGTATACGAAATAGGAAAGAACTTCCGCAACGAAGGAATGGACAAGAACCACAATCCTGAATTCACATGCATGGAACTTTACGTGCAGTACAAGGATTACAACTGGATGATGTCATTCACAGAAACTTTGCTCGAAAAGATATGTACTGCTGTAAACGGCAAACCGGAAACAGTAATCGACGGCAAGACAATAAGTTTCAAGGCACCTTACAGAAGACTGCCTATTCTCGAAGCCATCAAGGAAAAGACAGGATATGACCTCGAAGGAAAGAGCGAAGAAGAAATCCGCGAAATATGCCTGAAGCTCAACATGGAGATAGACGACACTATGGGTAAGGGCAAGCTCATTGACGAGATTTTCGGAGAATTCTGCGAGGGCACATTCATTCAGCCTACATTCATCACAGACTATCCGGTAGAAATGTCGCCTCTGACAAAGATGCACAGATCAAAGCCGGGACTTACTGAAAGATTCGAGCTCATGGTCAATGGAAAAGAGCTGGCAAACGCTTATTCAGAGCTCAACGACCCTATCGACCAGGAAGAGAGATTCAAGGAGCAGATGCGTCTGGCCGACAAGGGCGACGATGAAGCAATGATCATCGACCAGGACTTCCTGAGAGCGCTTCAGTACGGTATGCCTCCAACATCTGGTATCGGAATCGGTATAGACCGACTCGTGATGCTCATGACAGGACAGACAACTATACAGGAGGTACTCTTCTTCCCGCAGATGCGTCCGGAAAAGAAAGTGCCTAAAGACCCTGTATCAAAATATACAGAATTGGGATTTGAAGAGGAAATCGTTCCGGTACTCCAGAAAGCCGGATACAATCTCGTGGCCGACCTGCAGGGGGCAAACGCACAGAAGGTGCAGCAGCAGATCGGAGAAATACTGAAAAAGTACAAGCTGGAAATCAGAAAGCCATCGGTTGACGAAATCACAGCTTGTATAGAAAAAATATAAACATTTTCTCATTCAACCTGACAATCATGCATTTCGAAAGTTGCGGACGAGTGGCCATCATGGGCGGCGGAAGCTGGGCAACAGCTATAGCCAAAATTGTGATGAACCATGAAGAAAACATCAACTGGTATATCCGACGCGCAGACAGGATAGAAGAGTTCAGGAAGCTGGGCCACAACCCGGCCTACCTCACCGGACTGCATTTTGATGTCAACAGGATAAACTTCTCGTCAGACATTAACGACATCGTGAAGAATTCAGACACTCTGATATTCGTCACACCATCACCTTATCTCAAAAGTCATCTGAAGAAATTGAAGACGAACCTGAGAGACAAGATGGTCGTTACGGCCATCAAGGGTATTGTGCCGGACGAAAACATCACAGTGTCACGATATTTCCAACGCATGTATAAAGTGCCTGAAGATCAGGTAGCGACTATCGGCGGCCCATCACATGCAGAAGAAGTAGCGCTGGACAGATTGTGCTACCTCACTGTGGGATGCCGAAGTCTGGAAAACGCGTCGCTGATATCAGACCTATTGGCATCGGCCAGCGTCAAGACTTCAATAAGCACAGATGTCGAAGGCATAGAATACGGTTCTGTGCTCAAGAACGTCTATGCCATCGCTACCGGCATCTGCCACGGACTGAAATACGGAGACAACTTCCAGTCTGTCCTCATTGCCAATGCACTGCAGGAAATGGACAGATTCCTGCAAACCGTAGAGCCTTGCGAAAGACACATAGAAGATTCTGTGTATCTGGGCGACCTGCTCGTAACCACCTACTCCAACTTCTCTCGCAACAGAGTGTTCGGAACAATGATCGGACAAGGATATTCTGTCAAGACAGCACAGCTGGAAATGGAAATGATTGCAGAAGGTTACTACGGTACAAACTGCATGAAGGAAATCAACCGGAAATATCATGTCAACATGCCTATTCTGGACGCTGTATACAACATTCTGTACGAGAAGATTTCCCCAATGGTAGAAATAAAGCTATTGTCTGAATCCTTCAAATGACAAATCGGCAAAGGAAAAAGAGAAAATAGTATTACACAAAAAAAGAAATACTCAATACATAATTTAAATAAGGTAAATATGGAGAATATGAAACTTGACATCAGCAAAGCCGCACAGTTCGTTGCAGCCGGAGCTGTTGAGGCCTACGAGCCAAAAGTGAAAGCCGCAATCGAAGCTCTCGAAAACGGAACATGCAAAGGCAATGATTTTTTGGGATGGATGCATCTTCCATCATCAACTACTAAAGAATTCATAGCTGAAGTTAACGAGACAGCTAAGGTTCTCCGCGAGAATTGCGAAGCAATCGTTGTTGCAGGTATCGGAGGAAGCTACCTCGGTGCACGTGCCGTTATCGAAGCTCTCAGCAACAGCTTCTCATGGCTTATCCCTAACAACGGACCTAGAATTCTGTTTGCAGGAAACAACATCGGCGAGGATTACCTTTTCGAACTCACAGAGTATCTGAAGGACAAGAAATTCGGTGTCATCAACATATCTAAATCAGGAACTACAACTGAAACTGCCATCACATTCAGACTTCTCAAGAAGCAGTGTGAGGATCAGAGAGGCAAGGAAACAGCTAAGAAGGTTATCGTTGCCGTTACTGACGCCAAGAAGGGTGCAGCACGCACTACTGCCGACAAGGAAGGATACAAAACATTCGTTATTCCTGACAACGTAGGCGGACGTTTCTCTGTACTCACTCCGGTTGGTCTGCTCCCTATCGCATGTGCTGGATTCGATATCGAAAAACTCATCGAAGGTGCTCAGGACATGGAGAAGGCTACTGGTGCTGACGTTCCATTCGCAGAAAACCCAGCAGCTATGTACGCAGCTTGCAGAAATGCTCTCTATGCAGACGGCAAGAAGATTGAAATACTCGTAAACTTCCAGCCTAAGCTCCACTTCATGAACGAATGGTGGAAGCAGCTCTACGGAGAATCTGAAGGTAAGGACGGAAAGGGTATCTTCCCTGCAGCTGTTGACTTCACTACAGACCTCCACTCAATGGGTCAGTGGATTCAGGACGGTGAGCGCACAATATTCGAAACTGTAATATCTGTAGAAACTCCAAACTGCAAGCTTGAAGTACCTTCTGACGAAGAGAATCTCGACGGTCTGAACTTCCTCGCAGGAAAGAGAATCGACGAGGTTAACAAGATGGCCGAACTCGGAACTCAGCTCGCACACGTTGACGGCGGCGTTCCAAACATGAGAATCAGCCTTCCTAAGCTCAACGAGTACTACATCGGTCAGCTCATATACTTCTTCGAGAAGGCTTGCGGTATCAGCGGTGAGGTTCTCGGAGTTAACACTTTCAACCAGCCTGGAGTTGAGGCATACAAGAAGAACATGTTTGCTCTTCTCAACAAACCGGGATATGAGGAAGAAAGCAAGGCCATTCAGGCTAGATTGAAATAATGCATTCGTAAAATCATAGAAATTCAGATGATCCCGATCCCGCTGTTGGTATATCCATGTGGGGCGGGATTATCTATTTAATAACCAACATCCCCAGCCATGCACGCCATACGTCACAACGCTCCGCGCGTTTCATTCCATGCATATCTGAAGATTCTTACAACCATCGTACTGGCATTGTGTACTTTCATCAGCGTCTATGCTGAAAACATGACCCACAATGAAAGCAAACGCAAAAGACCGACAATAGCAGTAGTACTGAGCGGTGGTGGAGCCAAAGGCGCCGCACACGTAGGAGTACTCAAGGTCATTGAAGAAGCCGGAGTGCCGATAGACATGGTTGTCGGAACAAGTATGGGTGCCATTGTTGGAGGACTGTATTCAGCAGGCTATCCACCTGAATTCATGGATAGTCTTTTCAGATCACAGGACTGGGCTTATCTGCTTGGCGACAGCAAGAAACGCAGCGAGGAATCTTTCATCACCAAGGAAAGACAAGACAGTTACAATATCAACATCCAGCTCAACGAAGAAGGGCAATCTACGGACTTCAACTCGCTTAATATTATCGGGTTCGTAGAAGGCAAGAACGTTATGAAGATGTTCACCAAACTGACAGAGATGTACGGCGACAGTACCGACTTTGACAAACTGCCGGTGAGATTTGCGTGTGTGTCAGAAGATATCGTGAGCGGAAAGGAAATAATATCACGGAGCGGACGCCTGGATTCGGCAATGAGAGCCAGCATGTCCATTCCCGGAGTGTTCAGCCCGCAGAAGAAAGATTCGATGCTTCTTATTGACGGCGGACTGCTTAACAATTACCCGGTCGACATTGCCAGACAGATGGGTGCAGACATTGTAATCGGAGTAGACCTCAGCGAAGGCAAAAAGGATGCCAAAGGAATCAAGAGCATGATGGACATAATGAATCAGCTGATTTCATTGTCCAGCTCTGAAAAATATGCAAGAAACAAAGAAAACACAGACATATACATCAACGTAAACGTAAAGGGATATTCTTCGGCAAGTTTCAACAAGGCGGCCATTGACACACTCATAACTCGAGGGACTGAGGCCGCGATGAAGAAAGTTGACGATCTTAAGGAACTCGGAGAGAAAGTCGGAGGCAATGAAGAATATCTCAAAGACAGAAAAAAGACTTTCGCATATCTGAGAAACGAATTATACAAACGCGAAAACGACAAGGACGCATACATACCGTTCCCAAATGATGTCATAAGCCTTGGTGCAAACTTCGAAAGCGAAGAAGCGGCGAGCCTGATGATGCAGTGCTATCTGAGATTGCCGTTCATGAAGATTCCGTCGCAAGCAGGTGTCACGGCAAGGGTTGGAAAAAGGTACATGCTAAAGCTCGACATGATGTCGATGATAATGAAAGGATACTATGTGGATTTAAGTTACGAAGTCGGATACAACGATGTCAAGTTCAAGCATAAAGGCGATGCATCTGCCAGCACTACCTTCTCGGACAACAAGGTTGCACTGGAAATATCGAAAAGCTGGAAGTTTGCTAAAATCGGATTGGGTGCACGCTTCAACAACTACAATTTCAAAAACACATTGATAAATGATGAAAACGGCAGTGGATGGTTCACAAGTACTATGGACGGAACCAAGAACTACGGCGATATATTCATCAATGCAAACATCAATACGACAAACAAGAAACTGTTCCCTACGAAGGGACTGAAAATTGAGGCTGAATCGAACATTTACTTAGGAAATGAAGTAGCAGCAAACGGTATGGGAATTGTATATGGAGGACGTTTCTACGGAACCATGTATTGTCCAGTATCGTACAGATTCAATCTGATTCCTTCTTTGTATTTCCGTGCACTCGACAAGAATTCCTACCTGTACGGCATATACAACATAATCGGAGGACCTTGGGAAGGACACTATCTGCCGATACACATACCGTTCCACGGAATAGGAAAAATAGAATGGTGCGACAGAACCATCATGATTGCGAAACTAGAGGGAAGAATGAGGATTGGCGGAAAGCATTACGTTAGCGGAATAATCAACGGAGGTGTCAACGGAAACGGATTCAAAAAGTCGTTTGAGAACAAGCCTCTGCTCGGTTATGGGGTATCATACTCTTACGATAGCTTCATTGGTCCATTGTCTGTATACATAAGCGGATCTAACCAGTCAGACAAGGTGGGCGTCCTGTTCAGTTTCGGATATGTATTTTAAAAGCAAATACGACACAACAATATAAAACTACAAACACAAGTGGATAAGAATACGATAATTGAGGCCTTGGATAAGTATATGCGCAGGAAAGGCCTCAGAAAAATGGAATTGAAGACCGTCATGTTCGACATGGACGGTGTGCTTTTCGACTCGATGAAGAACCATGCACTATGCTGGCATAAGACAATGGAACATTTCGGCATGCACATGTCGCAGCAAGAAGCGTATATGCATGAAGGAAGAACGGGAGCAGGTACGATAAACATCGTCAGCCAAAGAGAAAGGGGTATCGAAGCCACGGAAGAAGAAATCAAGAATATATATGAATACAAAAGCGAGCTGTTCAACAAACAGCCTGAGGCCAAGCCTATGGCCGGCGCACTTGAACTGCTCAACAAAGTGAAAGGCGACGGAATAATACCGATGGTTGTTACAGGTTCTGGACAAAAGACTCTTCTGGAAAGGCTTCATAGAAACTTCCCGGGAATATTCTGCAAAGAGCTCATGGTTACGGCATTCGATGTGAAATATGGAAAGCCTAACCCCGAACCTTACCTGATGGGACTTCAGAAGGGCGGAAACTTGAATATAAGCAACTCTATGGTTGTCGAAAACGCGCCACTGGGTGTCGAAGCCGGAGTTGCTTCAGGATGCTTTACCGTAGCCGTAAATACAGGTCCACTGCCCGACTCTGTTCTGACAGACAAAGGAGCAGACATTTTATTCCACTCAATGCAGGAACTTTCAGATTCATGGAGTGACCTCTACGAGGTATTTTCGCATGAACAAATACAGACAGAAGCGTAAAAGAAAGTCGTCAAGGTGTGTGGCGACACAGTAGAACGATATAGAACAAAACAAACAGAGTATGCAGAAGAATAAAATTATTCGTGCATACTCTGTTTGTTTTTTGTACTCGCTATGTCATACCATCCATGTTAACAATCAGTTCTTCGAGTATTAAGACAAATGTACATGGATGTTGCTACGGATAAGAAAATATATTAAGAGAGTCATAAAGGAAATATATGCACAAAAAACTTAGCCCGAATTTGCGGTTTCTTTTATGCTCAGAACAGACATACATAAAGCATATCAGACGTACATAACATAAAAAAGAAACACACGTCAACCTGTTTTTCAATTCAAACGCTGATAGCAGAAATAGAATTTACGTACCTTCTTTGAAAGGACTGAAATATTCAGCATGTCCGAAGCTTCTGTGATATCACATATTGACGAATCTTTCTGAAGAATCTCAATGTTGTCATCGCTCAGGTTGTACATATCCTTACCCAGCTCATTCAAAGAGATGAAATAACGGGCCTCATCGGATGTAATTCCGAATACAGAAGAAATCTCGTCTATCTTCTGCTGTATATATTCGTCGGATGGTCTTTCCTCCGAAACTTCTACCTTGAAAATATTTCTGTCTATGAGGTCATGGCTCAATGTAGACAGAATCTTGTCAGGATGATTGCACCAGACCTTAAGTGCACCCATGATGTCATTGTCATCAAGCTGTACATACATATCAAGGCTTTCACCGGACGAAAAGAATCGCTCGGCATCGACATTATTATACAAGAAATAGTGTAAAGCTGGAGAAGCAAACAATTCCACACCTTGCGAAGCGAGGTATTTCGCTCTGTTGAGTGCATTTATAAGCACATGTTCGGCCGCTACAGCTGTCTTGTGGAGATAGACCTGCCAATACATCAGACGACGGCTTACAAGGTAGTTTTCGATGGAATATATGCCCTTCTTTTCGATAACCAAAGAATCATCATGTACGTTGAGCATCTCTATTATACGGGCAGAGCCGATATTTCCTTCCGTAACCCCTGTATAGAAACTGTCGCGACGGAGATAGTCAAGTCTGTCCATATCGAGCTGACTGCTTATGAGCTGATGGAGAAACTTCTTCGGATATTCGTCCTTGAAAATCTTTATGGCAAGATTCAGACGTCCGCGGAACTCCTCATTCATGCGCTCCATGAGAAGCAAAGAAATCTCTTCATGGTCGACACCTGTTATAAGCGTATTCTCCAGGACGTGGGAAAACGGGCCATGCCCTACATCATGAAGAAGAATGGCGGCACGTACAGCCTCAGCCTCGCTTTCAAAGATGAAATTGCCTTTTTCCAAAAGAGTCTGAATGGCCAATGAGGTAAGATGCAGGGCACCGATGGAATGCTGAAAACGTGTATGCTGAGCACCAGGATAAACAACATGCGCCAGTCCCAACTGTCTGATTCTGGTCAAACGTTCGAACACAGGGTGCTTGACTATATCCAGAAGCAGACCTCCGGGTATATTGATAAATCCAAATACTGGATCATTGATTATCTTTGATGCAGACACGGTATTCTGGTATTAAAAAAACTCCGTCTGCATACCATTGGACGCAGACGGAGAACAAATATCGTTTTAAAGAATAGCCTTAAGCAAATCAGACATCTGCATCTGAACTTCTTTAGCCTTCTCACCTGCTACAGAAGCAAAGTCAGCAGTCTTGTCTGCATAAATGATGGCACGGCTGGAGTTGACTATCAATCCGCAAGTGCTGTTCATACCATACTTGCAAACTTCTTCTAGTGAACCGCCCTGAGCTCCTACTCCAGGAACCAGAAGGAAATGGTCAGGAACAATCTTTCTGATATCTTCGAACATACGTCCCTGAGTTGCACCTACAACATACATCATGTTGTCTGCATTGCCCCACTCCTGTGACTTGCGGAGAACTTTCTCGAAAAGTCTTTCGCCGTCTTTGTCCTCGGTCAACTGGAAATCGTGGCTGCCCTTGTTTGATGTCAAAGCAAGCAAAATAACCCACTTGCCATCATAGCCCAAGAACGGAGAAACGCTGTCCTCGCCCATATAAGGCGCTACCGTAAGAGCATCAAGATTTAGTTCCTCAAAGAATGTACGTGCATACATGGCAGAAGTATTGCCGATATCGCCTCTCTTGGCATCTGCAATGATGAACTGCTCAGGGTAATTGTCATTAAGGTACTTTATTGTCTTTTCGAAAGACATCCAGCCCTTAACACCCATACTCTCGTAAAAAGCAAGATTTGGCTTATAAGCTATACAGTACTGAGCAGTAGCATCGATAATGGCTTTATTGAAACTGAATATTGGATCTTCCTCAGTCAAGAGGTGCTCTGGTATCTTCTTTATATCAGTATCAAGACCTACGCACAAGAATGAACGCTTTGCCTTGATATTCTCAAACAATTGTTTTCTGTTCATTTTATAAATGCTGTTAAATGATTACTATTCTATTATTTAAATACACAATGTAAATTCTAAAGTTCTGCTTCTTTGAGTCTTTCTGCATTTTCTGCCACAATGAGATGGTCGATGCAATCTTGAATATCGCCGTCCATAAAAGCAGCCAGATTATATATTGTGTAGTTGATTCTATGATCCGTTATACGTCCCTGAGGGTAATTGTACGTTCTAATCTTTGCAGATCTGTCACCTGTAGAAACAAGGGTTTTACGTCTTGAAGCGATGTCATCGACATACTTCTGATGCTCTTTGTCGTAAATGAAGGTACGCAATCGTGCCAATGCACGCTCTTTGTTTTTAGGCTGGTCGCGCGTCTCGGTACATTCAATAAGAATCTCTTCGACAACTCCGGTGTTAGGATTTTTCCAATTATATCGAAGTCTAACGCCAGACTCAACCTTATTGACATTCTGACCTCCGGCACCGCTTGAACGGAATGTATCCCAACGTATTTCACCTTCGTTGATTACCACATCAAAGGCTTCGGCTTCAGGAAGTACTGCAACTGTAGCAGCTGAAGTATGTACACGCCCCTGCGTCTCGGTAACAGGAACTCGCTGAACACGGTGTACACCACTTTCATACTTCAATGTACCGTATACATCAGTACCTGTAACGGAGCATACAATTTCCTTGAAACCGCCAGATGCACCTTCACTGGCACTCGAAACTTCAAGTTTCCAGCCTTTCTTCTCGGCATATTTAGAGTACATTCTGAAGAGGTCTCCTGCAAACAATGCAGCTTCGTCACCTCCGGTACCGCCTCGAATTTCCAATATTGCATTCTTACAGTCTTCTGGGTCTTTAGGTATAAGCATCAGCTTGATTTCCTCTTCCAAAGACGGAATTCTGGCCTCGCATCGAGAAACTTCCTCGCGTGCCATCTCTTTCATCTCTGGATCGCTTTCTGTAAGAAGGATATTCTTACCCTCTTCAAGGTTTCCAAGAAGGTCGGCATACTCCTTTCTAGCCTTCATAAGGTCTTCGAGTTCCTTATATTCACGAGTAAGACGTACAAATCTCTGCTGATCAGCAATCACATTCGGGTCTGTAATGAGTGTCGAAACTTCCTCGAAACGAGATCTGAGATCATCAAGCTTATCCAGCAAACTATTTTTTCCTGACATCTAAAACTTGATTTATCAATAATTAAATTCACCGAACTCGCTCTTGATGGTAAGACTCTTCTTGCCTTCTTCGATGTGTCCGACAATCTGCGCATCAATATTGAAAGACTTGCTTATGCTGATAACCTGCTCTGCATCTTCTGGGCTAACGTAGATTTCCATTCTATGACCCATATTGAAGACCTTGTACATCTCGCTCCAGTCAGTATTGCTTTCTTTAGCAATGAGCTTAAACAATGGAGGTACAGGGAACATGTTGTCTTTAACAACTTTGCAATTATCGCCGACAAAGTGAAGGACTTTAGTCTGAGCTCCACCGGTACAATGTACCATACCATGGATTTTAGGTCTCATCTCATCGAGCATACGCTTGATTACTGGTGCGTAGGTACGAGTTGGAGAAAGCACGAGCTTACCCGCATTTATAGGTGAACCTTCCACTTCGTCATTAAGATGGCAAGTACCACTGTAAACGAGCTCTTCAGGAACAGCCTTATCGAAACTCTCAGGATATTTTTCTGCAAGATATTTTGCAAAAACATCGTGGCGTGCGCTGGTCAAACCGTTGCTTCCCATTCCTCCGTTGTACTCAGTTTCATAAGTAGCCTGACCGCAACTGCTCAAACCTACTATGACATCTCCCGGACGGATATTGGCATTGTTGATAACATCGCTGCGCTTCATACGGCAAGTAACAGTTGAATCGACGATTATTGTACGAACCAGATCACCAACATCAGCAGTCTCACCTCCAGTTGCGTAAATACCGATTCCCATCTTACGCATGTCGGCCAAAAGTTCATCAGTACCGTTGATAATGGCTGAAATAACTTCGCCTGGAACAAGCATCTTGTTGCGTCCTATTGTGCTGGACACAAGAATATTGCCAACAGCTCCGACACAGAGAAGGTCGTCTGTATTCATTATAAGAGCATCCTGTGCAATACCTTTCCAGACAGAAAGATCACCTGTTTCTTTCCAATACACGTATGCCAGACTAGATTTTGTGCCGGCACCGTCTGCATGCATAATATTGCAGTACTCAGGATCACCACCGAGAATATCCGGAATTATCTTACAGAACGCCTGTGGGAAAATACCTTTATCAATGTTTTTAATAGCATTGTGAACGTCCTCCTTCGCAGCGCTTACGCCACGCATCATGTATCTTTGCTTACTATCCACGGTAAATATATTTTAAAAATACGTATAATTCAAAGATTAATTAATAAGTCTAAGCATGCCTCATAAAAAAATGCAGATACTTCAAAAAATACATTTTTCTACCTGCCACCAAAGCGTATGCACACTTTTTATGCAAATTTAGGCTTTCTGCATGTAACTTGAAAATATAAAACAAAAAAGTTTGTACACGCTTGTGTACAAACCTTCATATAACTCTGTTACAGGCATAACTGTAAAAATATGCTTATTTCATAAACACGAAATACACGGCCAAAACAAGACATCCGAACGCGGCGAAATGATTCCAATGTATTTCTTGATGCTGGAATATAAAATTAGCTATGATGGTAAATACCATAAGTGAAATCACTTCCTGAACAACCTTCAGCTGCATCAACGTGAAAGGACCTCCATTGTCTACGAAACCGATTCTGTTGGCTGGAACTTGCAGGCAATATTCAAAAAATGCTATCGCCCACGAAAAAAGAATAACACCGATCAAAGGCCAGTTGTTGCTGATATTCATCTGCTGCAGACGCAAGTGGCCATACCAAGCCAGAGTCATAAACAGATTTGAGCCTATCAGCATCAGTAATGTGTAAAAAATCTTCATCTGCTTTAAAATATAAAAGTTCTGCCATACTTGATGCACGCAGAACTACCTTAAACCCTTAAAAAATTAGTACCCCTGTGGGGAGTCGAACCCCAATCGTCGGAACCGGAATCCGGTATTCTATCCATTGAACTACAAGGGCAAATGCACGGCCTTTTTTCAAAAGCCGTGCAAAGATAAGCATTAATATTTACATTAAACTATAATGCAATCAAAAACTTACAGCGTCAGACACAGGGCACATATCAGTCATAAAACTAGACAAAAACTGGAGATGCACATGTCTGATGAGGTCAAATCAGATGCCCAGTGACTTTGCAATAGACTTAACTTTTTCTTCAGCTGCAGCAACTGCACTGCGGTAGCACTTAGAGCATCCCATTGCACCTGGAGCTTCAACATAGAACTTAATCTTTGGTTCTGTACCAGAAGGTCTTACGCTGACTTTTGTACCATCTTCTGTAAAGAACTGGAGTACATTGCTTGTTTCAGGCATATCGAGATCTGTCTGATTGCCTTCTGCGTCAGTTGCTTTAAGAGACTTATAGTCCTTGATGCAAACAACCTTTGAACCATCGAGTTCCTTTGGAGGATTAGTTCTGTAGTTCTCCATCATAGCCTTAATCTCGTCAGCACCAGTCTTACCAGGTTTTACAACGCTTATCGCCATGTTGTAGCTGAATCCGTACTCAAGATATATATCCATAAGTACATCGTAAAGAGTCTTGCCCTGATCCTTAGCCCAAGCGCAGATCTCAGCCAAAAGTGAACATGCACTGACAGCATCCTTATCGCGTACGAAATCCTGAGCGAGGAATCCGTAACTTTCTTCACCACCGCCGATATACTGCTTCTTGCCTTCGTTCAACTTGATTTCACGTGCAATCCACTTGAAGCCTGTATAGCAGTCAAACATTTCAATATTATTCTTGTCTGCAATCTTCTTGATAAGCTCAGTAGTAACGATTGTCTTAACAACAAACTCATTACCTTTCATCTTGCCCTGAGCAATACGGTTCTTGATGATGTAGTACAAGAATATAAGACATGTCTGGTTACCGTTAAGGAGAACCCATTCGCCTTCATCATTCTTGCAGGCCATACCTACACGGTCTGCATCCGGGTCACTGGCCATTACAATATCAGCATCAATTTTCTTAGCAAGATTGATTGCAAGAGTAAGCGCCTCAGCATTTTCAGGATTTGGAGAAACTACTGTTGGGAAATCACCACTCTTTACCATCTGTTCTGGTACACAGTTAACGTTCTCAAATCCCCAAAGCTTGAGAGAACGAGGAATAAGAGTCATACCAGTACCATGTATTGGAGTATATACGATACTCAAATCCTTCTGGCGCTTGATTACTTCAGGATCAATTGATATTGAATGAATCTTCTCGAGATAAACAGAATCAACATCCTCTCCTATAATCTGAATAAGATCCTTGTTGCCTTCAAACTTTATATCCTCGTATCTAACCTTGTTAACCTCTTCAATAATACCCTTGTCATGCGGAGCAAGAACCTGAGCACCATCATCCCAATAAGCCTTGTAGCCGTTGTATTCACGTGGGTTATGGCTGGCTGTGATGTTGATACCGCTCTGACATCCGAGATGACGTATTGCAAAAGACACCTCAGGTGTAGGTCTCATATCTTCGAAAAGATAAACCTTGATGCCGTTTGCAGAGAATATTTCTGCAGACTTCTCAGCAAAAAGACGGCTGTTGTTGCGGCAGTCATGGCCGACAACAACGCTGATCTGCTCCATATCCTTGAAATTCTTGTTCAAGTAGTTTGCAAGACCCTGAGTCGCAGCACCAACAGTATATATATTCATTCTGTTAGTACCTGCACCCATGATACCTCTAAGTCCACCTGTACCGAATTCCAGAGTCTGGTAAAAACTGTCAACGAGTTCAGTTTTGTCTTCATTCTCAAGCATTTTCTTTACAGAAGCCTGAGTTTCGGCATCAAAAACAGAATCAGTTGCCCATACTTCAGCAACTTTTTCGCACTGCTTAATCAATTCATTGTCCATATTTTTATCTCCTAAAATTTATATATTCATCAGTTAATATATTCTTACTTATCACTGAGGCATAGCGTAACGATTGCCAGTTTCCTCAACTACTCTCTTATTGAACTTTTCTGAATATCCTGGACGTACAGGCGGTTCAGCCAATCCATCCTTAGTCTTCTTGAAACGTCCGTTTTCCTCATGTTTCACGCACATGTCAAGATGCTTTACAGTGAGATATTCAAGAAGTTTCTTCCAACTAGACATCATCTTTACAGCAGAAGCATTTGAATATTCCGTAAGATATTTTACAGCATCAGATTTATTGTCTGCATACATTGCAGAAGCTTTACTTTCAATTTCTTTCTGTGCACCGAGGAATCCAGTTTCGAGTTCGTTCTGATAGTTTCTCAAATCACCGATCATTTTACTGTAGTACGGATAAACCATGTTCGATACCATGTTGCACAACCAGAATGCTGAATTCCAAGAGAAAGTGACGTCATCCTGGGAATCAGGAATCTTTGTGAAACATACAGGAACAGTTGTTGAACTGCAATATACAGGAGTAAACGCTATCATGTTTGCATCGTCATTACCCCACCATACAACACCACCGACAGCATCAGGAAGCGAAGATCTCATCTGACCGACAAAAACAAAAGCAGCCTGCTGTGTTGATATCGGACGCTCGTTGAAATAAGTCTTACCATCAACCTTAAATTCCAAAGGCGTTGGTCTGTACGGCATCGTATAAGCACCTGCACCAAGATCATTTGTAATGTCCAAAGGTGTGCCCTCGTAATGATCACGCATTGCATTCTGTACGTCAGCAACAGACAACTTTCTATTCGGCTTTATGAAAAGAGGCATTTCTCCCGTCAAATCCTTGCCGTTGATATAATCGAGATATTTGTCCATCCCTTCGCTGTACATATTAAAGAAGCTCCAAACTCTGGCATCGCAATATCTCACTCCACCAAAATCTACAGGACAATAAGCATCTCTAAAACTGAATTCGCTATCTTTTCCAGAAAAATAACCTTTTTTGCGTGCAAAAGATATTACATCCTTTGAATACATCACGTTTTCCTTATCTTTCATGTCAAAACGTGTTATGCGACTAAGGTTTGCATGCGCGCTCACACAATCGTCCGGCACTCGTACAGCAACCCACACTGCACCTTTCACGCCTGGCCCCTTACCAATCATTTCAAGAATCCAAGCTTCATTTTTGTCGGCTACAGTGAAAGACTCTCCGGAACTGTAATAACCGTACTTGTCAACAAGTTCAGTCATAACCTTTATTGCTTCGCGTGCAGTTTTGGAACGTTCCAGAGCAAGATACATCAAGCTTCCATAGTCTATCAATCCTGTAGAATCAGAAAGTTCCTCACGTCCGCCGAAGGTTGTTTCAGTAACAGTAACCTGAAACTCATTCATCTGACCGACCACATTGTAAGTTACTTCAGCCTGAGGAATTTCACCAAGATACTTGTTCGTATCCCATTCATAAATTTTACGCATGCTTCCCTTAGGATGCTTGCCTGCTGGCGAATGATACATCACGCCATACGAGCCATAATTGTCGGCGCTATAACTGACAATTACACTACCATCTGTAGAAGCATTTTTACCTACAATAAGATTAGTGCATGCTTGAATATCAATGTTTGCTACAACCAATAGTATAGCAGTTAGAAATTTTAGTTTCATATCTTTCTACCCATTTTATAATACTTATCATGTAAAAAAAGCGGAATCTCATGCAAGAGGTGCATACCATTGCATAAGTTCCGCCAATTTATAATCTAGACCTATTTAGTCTCCATTTTCAATTTGGAAGAATCAGCAGCCTTGAAACTCATGTCAAGACCTTTTACGGAATGTGTAAGAGCACCAACAGAAACAAAATCAACACCACATTCAGCATAATCGCGTATAGTGTCAAATGTTATGCCACCAGATGATTCAATTTCATATCTGCCACCAATCATCTCAACAGCCTTCTTTGTTTCTTCAGGAGTAAAATTGTCAAGCATTATTCTGTCTACACCTCCAAAATCGAGAACTCTCTTCAACTCGTCAAAGCCTCGAACTTCAATCTCAATCTTAAGGTCTTTTCCCTTAGCCTTGAGATATTCGTGACAACGTGAAATAGCATTCTCTATTCCACCGGCAAAATCAATATGATTATCCTTCAGAAGAATCATGTCGAAAAGTCCAATTCGATGATTTGTTCCACCGCCGATCTTTACAGCCTCCTTTTCAAGCATACGCATACCAGGAGTAGTCTTTCTGGTATCAAGCACTCTAGTTTTCGTACCCTTAAGCTTCTCAACGTATTTATGTGTCATCGTAGCAATTCCGCTCATACGCTGGAGTATGTTCAGCATAAGGCGTTCAGTCTGTAGAAGACTCTGAACCTTACCCTTTACACTCATAGCTATATCACCTGGGTAAACATGTGTACCATCTTTAATGAAGACTTCTACTTCCAACTCTGGGTCAAATCTGTGGAAAACTTCTTTTGCGACCTCAACGCCGGCCAATATACCTTCTTCTTTGATCATCAGCTTAGACTCACCCATTGCATCTGCAGGTATACAGCACAATGTTGTATGATCACCATCACCTATATCTTCAGCGAATGCCAAATCTATCAATCTGTCATTCAATTCATCTACTGATAACATATACAGCAAAATTTTCTAAAGTTATACTATTTCTGGCTACAAATATACGGATAAAATTTTGTTTTCTAGTCTGATTAGCACGAAATGCAGTCTGCGCGCAAAGCTATCACAACAATAATAAATAATAAACAGGCACAAAAAAAGATGGATTCAGCAAACCAACTATGCCAAATCCATCTTTTTTATCTATTTAATTTAATGCCTTTATTGTTTAAGAAATTAAGGCATATCTTAAATTAATCAGTCCACTCAGGTTTATTCAAATACCAATTCTTCTGATCCAACAGTTTGGTATAAAGGTTTTCGTCTCTTTCGCCTGTTACAACACCATCAGCATCAACCTTCATATTCCTGCGTGCAATCTTATCAGCAAGCCATTCTGTACCGTTGATATTTGAAGCATTCTTATGGTTAGCAAATCTTACCAAGTCAGGGAAACGATAACCTTCGAAAGCAGCCTCAAGTGCAAGCTCATCAACAATCAGGTTCTCAACTGCGTTGATAATCTCATCTTCGCTGGCAATCTTAGGATCAACTCCTTGCTTAATCAAAAGAGAATCGTATGTATAAACAGTAGAGTCGCTATAACCAGTAATATTAGTCTTGTAGAAATTTTCAATTGTTGGGTTACCTATTCCGCATCCACGTGCGTGAATACCATAGTTGCTTTCCCAAACATCATCTGTAAAGTTCAAGAAGAAAGACTTGTACTCAACACTGTCGATATAATAGCAAGCGCCATTAGCAGCGTACTCCATTGCTCTCTGATATACTGTGTCTTTGAGAATTTCTCCAGTTTCTTCATCATATACATAATCGCCATTCTCATCAACTCTGTTTACAAGAACCTTCTTAGTAACCAATTCCGGCCAGTTGTTACTATTCAGACCATCTTTAAGAATAGCAAAAGCACACTGAGGGAATCCGGCACGGTTGATTGCTTCTGCCAATCTGAGCCATACGACAGTTTTTCTATAAACTGGTATAGTATAATAGAAAGAACCACTCATATTACTATTTGCCTTTGTACAGAAACTATATCCTTCATCCTCGTAGTTATATTCAAGGATGCTAGAGTTCATACGAGCGTCTCCACAGTCATAATCAGTTCTCTTATCATCAGAATTGTAAAATACATAATTCTGAACCTCATTCAAGCCCTTGTAAGCCAAAGAAGGAGCGAGTTCTTGAACTTCAGGGTTTATCGTTGTACTGATAGAACCTGAAGTAGACACCTCATCGCCGTCTTCACCTTCTGTTACATTAGTAGACTGACTTGAAGTTGTCTCAAAACCGAATATGTCAGATACACCAGTCAACATTGTACCGAATTGGCGGTTAGCAGCACTTGGAATTGTTGTTATTACATCATTTAATGCCGAATTTGTATATTCGCTAGCAAAAGTGCCCCATGAATAAGAACTATAAACATATCCTGTAGAAGACATACTACTCTGCATAGCTGTACAATAAGACAAAGGAACTGTTGAAGAAGTATTCCTCAAATAATCATAATAATACTGTGCAGCCTGTCGATAATCATTCTTATCACGTCCTCGCATCAAATAAAGGTCAGCCAAAATCAGTCTGACTGGGAAATACAACATCTTTGCTGTAATATCCACAGCACCAGTCTGATACTTATCATATATTGGATATGCTGTCGTAATATATCTTGTCAGACCAAGTTCAAGGATTCTGTCAAGCAAATTATCTTTATTTACAAGATTACCTTCGTAATCAAAATTTTTTATAACATCAAGGCTTGTAATAGGTTCTGATATAAAAGGAACCTCACCATAATTCTGAACAAGCTGCAAATAAGTCCATGCTCTTATCGCCTGGACCTGTGCATATTCAGGAAGCATGTACTTAACATTGTTCTTAATCTGGTTAGTATCCGCATTAGCAATATAGCAGTTACAGTTGTTGATGATTGTATAGTAATCTCTGATTTCCAGATAACGGCAATCGCCATCCTGCGGATTATTAAAGTTTGCAATATTGTTTATAGAATCGCTGGTGTACTTTGTAGATGTAACAAGATCACCTCTACACTCTCCCAAAATAACAGAACGTTCGGCAATGCCCTGAACAGCCTTCATAATACCCCAATAAGAGTACAGAGTATCATTGGCACTCGTATAAATCTTATCTCCTGTTTCCAAAGTCAACATATCCTCACATGATGTTGTAGTGAGTCCTGCGACAAGAGACAAGCTCAATGCTCCTATAATTGAAATCTTTTTCATTTTCTTTTGTTTTTTAGTCTGCCACTGAAAGAGTTTCCCCATAAAGAGGAACACTCCTTCATTCAGCAGATTATTATTTGTTACAAGTTGAACTTAACTCCTACATTGAAATTTCTGTTCTGTGGAAGCATACCTGCATCAATACCCTGATAAAGTACGCTATTTCCACAAGAGAACTCAGGATCAAGACCTGTGTATTTTGTAAGAGTAAGAAGGTTGTTTCCTTCTACCCAGATTGTCATACCCTGAATCCAGCTGAGGTTCAAAGGCAAGTCATACGAAATACGTACGTTCTTAAGCTTAAGGTAAGAACCGTCTTCAATCCATCTGTCAGAGAAACGTTCGTTGTTTACCCACTCATCGCTAGTTGTAGAACAAAGACGAGGCATATCAGTTACCTGACCTTCTGTAGTCCAACGGTTTACAGCAGCTGTTGTCTGATTGTAGAAAGAATTCATACTTTCAAGCTGTGAACGATTGTAATTGTAAACATCGTTTCCAAGTGAATACTTGAAATTGATACTGAGCGTAAATCTCTTGTAATTCAAGCTTGTATAGATATTACCGAAGATATCTGGGTTAGGGTCACCGATGATATACTTATCATTTTCATCAATAACGCCATCATTATTCTTATCTACGAAATGTACATCACCAGCCTTGAAATCTCTGTATGGATCATTCGTTATACCAGTAGGATATTTCAGATAATCCTGACCGTCCTTACCAGCAGTCTTTGCCTCTTCGTCAGTTGCAAACACTCCTGCAGTCTTGTATCCATAGAAGACACCAGCAGGGTTACCAACACTAGTCAAAACTTCGGCACCATATATGCTTGTAGTGTAGTCACCTTCTGGAAGAGACTTGATTTCATTCTTGTAGTGACCTACAGAAGCACCAAGCTGCCATTTGAAATCTCTACCATTGATGATTATGGCATTAACATTTGCGTCAACACCAATATTCTGGAGAGAACCATCGTTACACCAATAGTACTTGAGACCAGTCATATAGTTCATAGACTTCTGAGTCAACAAGTTGTCAGTCTTACTTACATAGAAGTTAGCAGTTGCAAAGATTCTGTTCTGGAAGAATGAACCGTTAACACCTACGTTGAAACGTCTTGTAGTTTCCCACTGAATTTCCGGATTCTCGATATTTGCAAGTTGCAAACCAATAGCATTTCTCAAGAATACAGAAGACTTGTAGTAAGTACGGCTTGAAGAATAATCGATATTGTCATTGCCGCTTTCGTCATATCCAACTGTCAACTTCAGATAGTTCACAGCCTTGCTTTTCTTGAACCAAGGTTCATTTGTAATAACCCATCCTGCCTGGATTGAAGGGAAGATACCCCACTTCACGCCAAACATCTTGATACCTTCAGCAGTCTCCTTACCAAATCTTGAAGAAGCCTCAGCAGAAACTGTTCCTTCTACATAGTATCTGTTCTTGTAGTTGTAATTAGCATTAAGATAATAGGCAAGATTCATCCATGAGTCATTGTTACCACCTACTGTCTTAAAGTCATTCGAATAAGAGTTATCCGGCATCTTATCGTTACCAACATTATAACCTGTCATGTAATTATCTTGGTAAGAATTTGATGTCAAACGGAATCCTCCGAATACGTTTACATCATGAGCGCCATAGTTATTTCCCCAGTTGATTCTGAAATCTTCATATATTGAAGTTTCTTTACCGAAGAAGCTCTTAGTTACACTTGTAACATCACCAAGTCCATCAAGAGTATATACAGGTATACCAGCTTCAGGAAGGTAATACTTCTCACTAGTTCTATTCAACTGGTATGCAAAACGGTTTGTAATATACAGATTCTTATTGACCTGATATTTCGGCATAACATTCAAACTGAACTGAGTAACTTCCTGGTCATTCTTGTTTGAGCCTTCACCGTTTTCAAGAATCCAATAAGGGTTTGCCAAAGCTGAATTTTCCTGATATCTAGATGCAAAAGCGAATGGATAGTTATCATCAGTATTATCCTTTCCTGCATAGATGTCAGACAAATGAAGCTTACCGTCATCTCCTGTATAGTATTCGTATTTACTCAAGAATGGAGCCTGTATCAATCCAAGAACGTTAGGAGAAGAAATTGTACTACCTGAATAGTCCTCTGCCCATCCATTATCACGCAAACTGTAATTGAGACGGCTGTACGAAATGTCAAGCTGAGTACTCAAATTCTTGAGAAGATTGATATCAGTATTAAAACGTATGTTCAAACGGTTAAATCCATTCTCTTTAGCAGACGACTGTGCATCAGTATATCCCAAAGACAAGTTATACATAGCGACATCATCACCACCCTGAACATTTACCTTGTAGTTCTGTGTAAATGCAGTTCTGTACAAGCCATCAGACCAGTCTGTTTCATTATGGTACATTGGATACCAATAATAATTTGGATTATCATTGAGGAAAGGTATGTTTGTAGAACCCAAACCATACTCCTTATAATAAGCTGTAGTACCGATAAGGTCACTGACGTAACTCTTATACTGACCTGCATTCATCATGTCGATAGTATTTGGCATAGTTTCAAAACCACCGAATACTGAAACATTGATCTTTGTCGCCATACTGTGGCCACGCTTAGTATTGATTATAACAACACCATTACCACCTCTGGCACCATAAAGAGATGTACCGTTTTTCAAAACTTCTACACTCTCGATATCTTCAACGTCTATTCCTGCAAGAATATTATTGAAAAAACCATCGTGTATTGTTGTACGATCAAGCTGTGGATCAAGGAACATACCATCAAGTATAATCAGTGGCTGTGCATTTACATTAAGAGAGTTCAAACCTCTGATAAACATTGCTGCACCTTGTCCTTGAAGACCGTTTCTTGTTATTGATCTAACATCTGCGCCCAACCCTTTTTCTATCTCAGTTTCAACCGTAACAGCAGTAGAATTTTCGATTGTGATTCCATTTTTAGCTGTAATGTCTGTTGATTCCTTGTAGAAAGAATTGAATTTGTCACTATAGAGTGCCACATCAGGAACTCTATCACCATTAATACCTACCTGAACATCATTATATCCAGGAACTGACACATACAATGATGTGACGAATACAGGCACTGTAATTGTGAAGTTACCTTTTTCATCAGTCATTATACTGTATCTTTCATCATTGTAAGCCGCAACACGCGCACCATCTACTGGCAACTTGGTTGCTGCATCATAAATGAAACCGCTGATTTGTTTGGTTTCATATTTAGGCATAGCCACTTCTGGCTTACGTTTTACCTCAGAGTTAACTGTTTCGTCAGAAGCAGATGCATCATCCTGAGCAACTGCGTACGAAGATGCTCCTGATAACATCATGAGACAAACGCCGGCCCTGCAAATGCCCTGCTGGAACTGATTCTTTATATTACTTTTCATTGTCTTCCTATTTTATTTGTTAACAAGAGCATTATTCATCTTTTGCAATCAGAACAATTTTATCAATCCACAATTCACGAGTATAAGTAGATGTCTGACTAGAACTTACATAGCTTGCCAGCTTCAATGTCACGTACGCATTATCCAAACCATAATAGCATACAGGGAACTTGAAGTCTTTTGCCAACAACACACTGTCTACACCGCACGCATTTCCATTCTCATCAACACATGTAGGTACATTCTCAAAATAGTTTCCTGTACCAGCTTCACCCTCTGGGACCTTAAGTGTTTCTGTTGTGGCGTTGTCACGATCCTCATCATGATATGAAAGACGTGCTGTAAATCTATTCGGCTTCTTAGCTTCATCGTTATATGCCACAAGTACATAGATGTCATAAGTTCCAGACAAAAGGTTTCTCAACTTGAATGTTACATCAGGATTTGATGCAGATGAAGTCTGTATAGTTTTCATTATACCGATTTCAACTGTTGAATCCTTTGCAATAGTGTCACCTTCTTCACCCAACACTCCTACAATATTTTTATAGTACCTTACTGACGAAGGTGTACATCTAGTATATGTCTCAACATTGTTCGAATACTCAGCTTCAACAATTCTATCAGACATCCAAGTCTGATTTGCCAGATAATTATAGTTGTCTACAATATATCCATAACCGTTACTGAGAGTTACAGGAGTTGTGTTTCCATCGAACAAACGCGCACAATATGGCTTATAGAATGTAACACCATTAGTTGAAGTCAAAGAGTCACACGCACCTTCAACCGGGAACTGTGTATAGTTGTATCCATACTGATACTTTGCATTAAAGACTAGAGAACCAGCCATTGCACCCTTTATCTCAGCATTCTTCAAAGAATCGAATTCAACATCAGTAAATTCAGTAGTCTCCGTAGTAGTAGTTACAGTTCCATCAGCAGTAGTAGAAGATATCTGCTGCGTATATTTCTTCTTATAATTGAAGAAAGGCGCAGCCTTGTCCAGACCTTCTTTCCAAGCCTTGTTTGTAGGCATAATCATTACATATAAACTATCCTCCGAGTTAATGTACGCTCTGCTGATATTGAAATAGTCATTGGTAGTATACATTACAGAGTCAACCCATGTTATTTCTCCATTGATAGTAGGTCCCTGAGTACTTGCATATTCATTAAATTCAGTTCTCTCTGTACTCTTAAGATACTTTGAAAGTGAATCCAAATCCGCAACTGACTCAAAATACTCATAAATATTAGGCTGATAAGCAATGTTCCCATCAACTACATGAAGTATACCATTACTTGCTCCAATATTTGCATCAACAATCTTTGCACCTTTTATTGTTCCTTTAGCACTGTTAAAGACTGCAACTTTATTATTGAGCAAAGTAATATCAGTACTATCAGCTCCACTCATAACCTTGCTGAAACGTGTAATGTGGTTCTGGAGCAGATTTGTCTCAACTTTATATAATGAATCCACATCCTCAGAATTGATGAGGTCCATATAATATGTGTAATTAAATGCTCCATTCTCCGGCGCCCATACGGTAAATGTCTGGTCATGATTCAACAAATCAGAATAGGTCTGCGGAGTCGATACACCCTTAGACTTTGAATAATGCACTTTACTAAGAATTTCAGCAAACTGGCTAAGATTCTCATTTGATTGTATATTCTCCCACAGGGTTGTACGTCCAGCCACGTCTGGATTAACATCAAAGTGATCATCTGTACATGACGCAAAAGCGGCAATACATGCGGCCCCAATGACAGATCCCTGCAGATATTTTATATGTTTTTTGTTCATAATGTTACTTTTAAGCATTAATATTTTCATGTGTGTTAGATGGTGGGCGGAAGAAGATCACACTCCGCCTCACCAATTATGAAAATTACCACTTATCCTCAGCTACTTCTCCATTATATATTGTCTTAGGTACTATTTCAAGATAATCGAAGAAGAACTCTGCGGAACTCTGCAATACAGACTTGAAACGTATATAATATGTCTCACCAGCCTCAAGTTGGCCCGTGAAAATTATACGACGCAAGCAGTTTCTACAATCTCTACCAGAAATACCACTGGCAGGATAGAAATACTTAGGTCCTTTCATATAGCCCAAATTACGCATTGCTTTGTCCTTCTCATCTATTGCTTCGTCAGAACCAAGATCAGTATCTGAAACCCAACCAACAGAAGTTGTTGTTCCTTCAACGCGCAAGTCCAACGGTAGACCTACTGGCGGCAAATTGTTCGGATTGGTTCCTAAATAAATCTGCGCCATACCACGGTTTCCATTTGCACTTACTCCATAACGAATTTCATATGTTCCTGTATATGGAACAGGAGGCAACTTCATAGTAAAGTCAAAAACACCTTTGATATTGAATTCGTCAGTCTGGTAATTCGTCCACTGACCAGCATCACCTGTATTATTTGTATTTGGAAGGTACTGGAAAACAGTCTCTTCTGACATACTTGGGATTACATCAAAATAATCAGACTTGAAGAACCAACTTGCAGTCTTGTTAAATCTGACATTATTGGTCATAATTTCAGGCAACAATGCACAAATATCATAACGCATACGCTCATTTAGAACCTTATTATAAACATCTGGTCCCCAGAGAAGCAAGCTGTTTATAGTATAATAATATCCATTCATAGCATTATTATCATACTGTCCATTAGTAGAATTAATTTCTACACCTGGAATTTCAACAGACTGCTCACGATACGTTGTAAGATTCATTGTAGAGTATCTATTGATACGCTTACCTTCTTTTATACCTGTTATCTTCAACGTACGACGATGTTTACCCATTGTTTCATAATACTCCCATACATTTGTCTGGAACTGAGTACCATCATTAATGGCTCCATTATAGAAACCTTTCTCATTAGAGAAAATAACCATACGGTTCCATGTAAGACGCTCAGGAAGCAAATGGTATGAAACGAACTGATTGATGACATTATCTTCGCTTGTGTAATCATCATCATAGTTGGCATCTGGATAATATCCATTTGTCTGCAACCAATTTTTAAGAGCTTCAACTGTAAGATTACCTTTTCCGAGAGCCTCTTCAAAAACTGAGTCAGTCTCAACAAAAACAGTATAACCAAAATACCTATGTTCTGGATATCGGCCATCCCAATTCTTTCCATTAACTACTTCAGTTACATCTTCTCCAGCCTTTTCAAAATCTTCGTATGCTTCATCACGATAATCCATCAACTGATCATCCCAACCTGTTATATCAAGCAAACGTCCAAAGAATGATGTATTAGGTGTATTCATAACGAGGTCACCGACTGTTGCAGTTGAAGGTGACAAAACCTTATCAATTGCATGGATGTAACCATTTGTTACTTCTATATCTTTAACAATAATTCGTGAATCAACATTTACAAAAACAACGGAAGTACCATCCACATCATTACCATATGAAATGTTGATGTATCGGTCATTCATATTTGTTCTGCTCAAAGCTCCTTCAACAAAATCAGTTGTCGAATACGCTTCTTCATTTTCATTCTCAATGATACTGTTGAAAACTATTGATTCTGCGATTGAATCAGGAATCTGATTGACATCTGTTGAAGTAACTTGATTAAGCAAAAGCAATGAATCAAGATACTGCTTAATAGCATCATTTGTTGGGGCAAAGCATGTGTAGTTACCACGAGCAGACAGGAGTTCCAACATAGTAGACTCCGAACGCTTGCTAGGGTGTACTTTACCCAGAATTGTCAGATAATCGCTGAAATTCTCAGGGTCATTCTCAAAATGATCGACCATAGTCTCACCTGTAAAAGTATACAGGTCAGAATCATCGATATTTTCTGTACAGCTGTTCAGGCTTAACATAGACGCTGCGAAAATAAACAGCCCCCCTGATATAGCTTTAATTTTATTTATCGTTCTCATAATTAAAATTCATCAGTTTTAGAAGTATTCTCGTTAGTTTTCCATACACTGTTCTGCTTAAGAAGCGGATTGTTCTTTATTTCACTCTCGTATATAGGAGAGAACAAAGACTCAAGTGTTGACAACTTAGAAACGATTGCATTCTTATTCTCACTGTACTTACGTCCGAGGAAGTTCTTTACCATTTCTGTTGTGCTACCTTTTCTCTGAGCATATCTTACAAGATCAAACCAACGCTTACCTTCAGCGAAGAACTCGCGCTGTCTCTCTGCCATTACAAGAGCCTCCAATCCTTCAGGTGTACTGAATGTCTCGAAATTCAAAGAGTCATTACTAGCATTGCTATTCGTAGTAGAATATGCATACGGATTAGAACGCTTGAAAATATGCCTTACGAGCATAAATCCTTCTCTAAGATTTGCTTCATCTGTATAAAGCTGACTTATTGCTTCTGCCTTCATCAACATGACATCACTCAGTCTATAGAATATCCAGTTAGCATTATCTGTAGATCTATTAGTATAAACTGCCTCATAGTCACTGGCTGTATTATCGGTCATCATCTGATTCAAACCTACAACACCTTTCTTTCCTTGCATCACGCTTGTAGCAATATACTTATTGACACGATACTCAGTCTGGTCAGCACCAACCCAAGTTGCATCCTCCCACTTTCTCATATCTGTTTTAGTGAACAAAGAAGAAGGTCCTGTTGAATTAGGCGACGTTTCAAATCCTGAGAACAAGGCATCAGCACAACAGAAACTACCGGTTTCGGCTTTTGAGATATTATAGAAATAGCTCGCCATTATTGCGTTAGTATTATTGGTTCCATCTATCTGAATCTCAAAAATGCTTTCATCAGAATTCTTAGAACCGAAGATTTCATCAAATGCACCCACTTCATCAGAATAAGAATTAGAGTTTTGATCATTTGGGATCAACAAGTCCTCAACGGTCAAAGCTTTGGTAAGACCTCCAACAACACTACCATTCTTGTTAATGTCTTCCGTCTTATCTTTAATCATCTGTTCTATAACAAAGTCGCAACATTCGATACACTTCTGATAATCTTGACGCGATTTGTCATGCTTGTTTACAGAATCAGGAGAAGCATTAAGACTGGCTCTCCAAAGATACACATCAGCAAGCAAAGCATAAATACTCTTCTGCGTAATACGTCCCTTATTGAAAACAGTATTTCCATAATTAGTCATACCATCAGCCTTAACAGATTCCAAATCCATGATTATACTATCAAGAACCTGCTCCTGAGGAGTCTGTGGCAACAACATATACTGACCATCATTATTATAATCAGATGTTGCATATGGTATATTACCGAATGTTCTAAGCAACCAGAAATGGCTCAGTGCCCTCAAAGTTATTGCCTCAGCTTTAATTGGCTTCCAAGCTTCTTCAGTAAATGTAACATCGCGCTCAATAATGAGTGGTCCATTCTTAAGAATTTTGTTACAATAATTAATCTCGTTATAAAATGGTGTCCAACTGAACATTCCGGCTGTAGGAAGAAGGTTTGCACCCATAAGATTGTCTAGGTCTACCCAGTCTTTACCTATTGTCTTAACAAAATTGTCAGAACGAGCCTCTCCCCACAATATATATCTTTCCATCATGTCACCTTGCAACAAACGAACATAGCATGCAGCTACGACATTCTCAAGGTCATTCTTATCCTCCCAGAAGTCTTCTTCCACAATCTGCGATGTAGGCTTAATTGTCAAGAAGTCATCACAAGACGTCAAGGTAGTGCCGGCTACAAAACATCCGAGAGCAATTTTATATAAATTTTTCATTTTCATAAATCTCAAATTTAGAATCCTACATTTAAACTAAGAGTGAAAGATTTCGCTCTTGGAGTTTTTGAATTATCTGTGCAGACTCCCCAGCTTCCGTAAGAAACTTCAGGATCAACACCTGTATACTTTGTGAAACACAAAAGATTATTTCCTGAAGCAGAAACTCTCAAAGAACGCAAACCAATAGACTTCAAGTACTTAGTTGGGACGCTATATGAAAGCTGGAAATACTGGAATCTCAAGTAGTCTCCATTCTCTACATAACGGCTGTTACCCAAAGCATTGTAGCTTGCACCTATACCTGCATTCAAAGCTCTTGGAATCTCTGTTATGTCACCATTCTTTCTCCATCTCCAAGCAACAGCAGAACTCTGATTGCTATTAGAACGCATTGACTCATTGTTCAAACGCGTCATATTTACAATCTTATTACCTACACGGAAGTTAAAACTCAACTTGAGAGTCCAATCACCGTAATAGAAGTTGAGACCGAATCCACCATTAAACTTAGGGTTAGAATTACCAAGATAAACAATGTCAAGCTCATTGATCTGGCCGTCATGGTTGATATCTTCATAAATCACATCACCACCCTGGAATTCATAATTTGTTCCACCATAGTTATAATACATATGAAGCGGATTTCCCTTTGAATCATAAAGAATGTTTCCATTCTCATCACGAGCTACAGGACAAGTTGCATTATCTCCATTTGCCTCTGCATAGGCAGCAGTATTTTCACCATAAGTATTGTATGATTCCTCAGTATAACCACTGTGATCATAATCATATCTGTATACACCTGCATACTTGAAACCATAAATAGAACCTACAGCATTACCAATTTGAATACGCTTTAGATATTCACCATTGTTATAGCTGAAGTCACCATTCATAGACTCGAGCACAGTGTCGTCCATCTTTGTAATTGTATTAATGTTCTGCGCTATATTGAATGATGCAGACATAGAAAACTTACCTTTCTTGAACAACCTTGCTGTATTTACGTAAAGTTCCCATCCTCTATTACGAAGATCGCCGACATTTTTCCATGCAAGTGAGCTGTATCCTGTAGAACTTGGTATTCCGACTCCAGCCATCAACAAATCTGAAGTAGTCTTGTCATACACATTAAGGTCGAACTGGATGAGGTCTTCAAAGAGATTGAGGTTGAATCCCAAGTTCCATGAATCCGTTGTTTCCCACTTAATGTCTGTCAAACGAAGATTATCGGGTCTAATAGCAGTAATAGTATTGCTACCGCTACCATAAATTCCAAAATTACTATACTTATTATACATCAGATACTCATTACCTGGCGCACGACCAACGCGTCCCCAACCTGGTCTGAATGACAAGAGGCTGATAACTTTATTAAGTGGCCTAAAGAAAGGTTCATCACTGATATTCCAACGTCCAGAAATACCAGGGAAAGTTCCCCATTTATTACCAGCACCAAACTTAGTTGAACCATCACGTCGAACAGTCAGGTCAAGAGAATAGCGGCTATCCTTATACGCAGCATGTACAGTTCCCAAATAGGCCATACTTCTCCACTGACTTGTACTAGAAGAAAGCGCTGTGACCCACGCATCAGATGTAGATGACTCAATACCAGAAGGCATACCGTTCTTAGACAAGCTCTGCAGACGTCCGTTACCGGAAGTCAATTCAAACTGTCCCATCATTGTCACGAACCAGTCACGGTTGTAAATCTTTGGAGTATAAATCAACTTCTCACGGTTTGTGAAAGCCAAACTCTTGTATTCCTTATTATATGTACTATTTACACCTGCAGTCCATGAATTTGTAGTCAAAGAACTAGGATAATATGCATTCTCGCTCTCGTTATAAACGTCCATATACACTTCAGCATTCAGGTTCAACTGGTGACCAGAATCATCCTTACTGAGCAACTTATATTCGATATTAAACTGAGGGTTAATACGATAAGTAGACTGATTATTAAAAGCTTGATGTGCAATAGCAACAGGGTTACCATTGCTCTTCATATCTGACAAATAATATGATGAATAACCATCAGGAGTTGACGATGCATTTGGTGCAGTAGGCAACATCTTATAAAAATCACCTGTCAGCTGTCCTCTTTCATCGTATTCATATATTGACATATTAGGCATTGCATTATATGCCTTGCCAAGAATAGATGTAGTAGAACCTCCATCCCAGTTACGATGATTGTCTGTATAAGTCAACGCAAAGTTGCTTCGGAATGTTATACGGTCAGACACAAAGTAGTCCAAAACCATACGTGTAGAGAATCTGTCGAGAGTCTGCTTAATGATAGTACCAGTCTGATGGTCATAGCCTCCAGAAATACGGAAATTAGCCTTTTCACCACCACCACTCAAAGTTACATAGTAGTTGTGTGTCTGTCCAAACTGGTTGACAGCATCAACCCAATCAGTATTCTTGTTAAAATTATAGTAGTATACAGGACGGCTCTGATCATAATTAAGCTCAACCATATTTGAAGTTGCAGCACTCTGCTTAGGGTTGAAATAAGCTTCCTTCATCATCATTGTATAACCATCACCATCCAACATGTCAAGTCCTTCTGGAGACCATGAACCTGTAAAGCGATATGAGAAGTCCACTTTTGTTTTACCTCTAGCTCCACGGCGTGTATTGATTTCGATAACACCATTTGCACCCTGAGCACCCCAGATAGCAGTTGCGGCAGCATCCTTCAAAACCTTGATTTCTTTGATGTCTTCTGGATTTACAGAAAGCAAAGTTGCGAACTGCTCTTCATTATCAAGATCCTCAAAGTCTGTAGAAGAAACATCTGCAGGCAAGTCGAAGATGTTACCATCGACTACAATAAGCGGTTCTGCACTACCATTGATAGTACTGACACCACGCATACGCATACTTGTACCAGATCCAAGGTTTCCTGAGTTTGAAATGATATCAAGTCCGGCAATCTTTCCCTGAAGAGCTTCATCAGCAGAAGCAAACGAAAGACCTTCAACATCATCCATGTTCATGGTCTGAGCTGCAACAGAAACTTCTTTCATCGGAATTGTAAGACCGTTACTCTTGACTCTTGGTTTTGCCTTAATAACGACCTCGTCAATAACCATTTCATCGACCATTTTGATATCAAACTTGGTCTTGTTACCGATAGGAATTTTCACAGTCTTATAACCTACATAAGAAACTACGAGAAAATCCTTTGGACTTTTGATAACCATAGAGAAGTTACCGTTCATATCTGTTACGGCAGCCTCAACAATACGGTCGTTGGCATCTCTCTCAACGACATTGGCCATGATGACCGGACCGTCGACTTCACTGTAAACTCGACCTGTCACACGACGCTGAGCCATAGCTGTTCCTATACAAAGGAACAGAGTCATAGTTAATATAAACTTTATCTTGTTCATAGCTTTGTTTTTATTCTATAATACGATATTTAGCAAGATACTTTTTAGCTGCTGTCGGTGTACTCCAATCACTGTCATAGCGACCGCCTTCAAGTTCCTTATAATTCAATACGCCATCAATACCATGAACTACTGCAAAAGAAGAAGCAGAAATAGTCCTTGCAGAAGTTCCGCTAGCATTCAGCACGTAATCTCTAGTCATAAGATTATTATTAGAAGTGATGGTACGAGTCTGATTTACAGCATCTCTAACCTGCAATGTTCCATTACCTGTTGAAGAAACATACAACTTCATATAAGTACCTGTAGCAGAGTTGAGTGTAGCAGTTTCATAACCATCAGCATCCTCTTTTAGGGCTGGAATATCAGCATATACTGTCTCATCATGGAAATGATATTTAAGGAAATTAATAAGTGCAGAAACCATCGCAAGTCCCTGTTCTTTCCATTCTTCTTCGTCAACAGTTTCATCAGCCTTCATCTTCTCGATAAATTCACGAATTCTTTCCCATGTAGGCAAACCTTTGTCTATAGCTTCTTGTATAGCATCGTTTGTCGGAACATATACAGTATATCTATAATTGTTGAAGAATCGTACATTCGTTGCGCTAGAAACAAGAGAACCGTTAGTTTTGTCATAACAAGGGAGACCATTGTCATTAACAAAAATCTCATATCTTCTCTGTTCTGTACTTTTAGTTAAGCCAAGTTCTTCAAGTACCTCAATATCAGTCTGACAAAGATCATAGAAGTTCTTGAATTCAGGATTATTATATAATGTACTGAAAACAGATTCTATTGCAGGCTGCATAGGCTTATCTATCTCATAAGCCATACCATTACCATTACCGTTTGTTTCTTCTGTCTTATCATCAAAACGGATAACCTTTGCCATTTCCTCTCCTGCAGACAACCATGCACCTCTAACCATACAACCATTTTCACGTTTTGTTGCATCCTTCACATATATAGGGGCACCATTTTTTGCAATAAAATAATTCTTATCACATTCTATACCTGTAGAAGTTTCGTCAATACCTTGCGTTTTTGTATTATCAGAATGCACTATGGTATGTGTCTGAAGCATATCAGCCAAACGGTCTTCATATTCACCGGTGGAAACAGTAGTAGTTGCCTGAGGTTCGCCAATTACACCTGTACCTGTAGCAAAGTCATAATCGTAATCATAAGCAGTACACTTGACCTTGCTTGTCGCCTTGTCCCATGTATAATACAGAACACGCTGATTACCAATACCCCATGCAAAAGAAACAGGGTCAACATAATAGAAGTCATCTTTCGGAACAAAGAAACTGAGACGAGAACTCATTGCAAGCAGATATGCATAGAAGTCAACCTTTATACTATTCAATTGTACCTGATTCAAAGCCCAATTGAAAATATGCATATCCTCCGCAACAAGAGCCGGAGCTGAAACAGCCGCATACTTTGCAGGAGTGAGGACCTCATCCATAACATAGATTGCACCATTGTTTGCCAAAAGCACTGTATCTATATACTGATAATGTGTCTCATCGAGCATAGGGTCCTGAGCATCGTCCTTGATAGTTTCGAATTTGCTAGGCACAGAATTACAGAAACTATCTTTCATAAGGTTGTTGATCAAAGCCTGTATTACGTCAAGAGGGATCTGGTCAATACACCTATATATATTTTCATAATCCGTTTCTCCTCTTACAGAACCAATCAAATCTGGTGCGTAAGCCTCAAGAAGGAAACGTCCACCACCGTTTTCGGCAAAGAAGTATTCATAAAGCTTGTTGTCCGATGGAGCAAATACAGCAGCCATATCCTGCTCTTTTGGAGTTTTTCCTTCGCTGGCCATATAAGTGTTCCATCCTGGATCATAGTTGAGTGCGTAAGAAACAGCATTTCCACTAGGATTACCTATAGGGTCAGTACCAGCATCACTACTCAAAGCACCTCCGCCTTGAGAAACTTTAGAAAAGTATCTTTTCTGGAAAACAGAGTCGACAGTATTTCCGTAAAGAAGCTGATATGCTTTTGTAAGTGATTCATTATAGAAAGGTGCACTGAAACGGTCAACCATGTGACTGAAAATATTTGTGTGTCCGTTTGTGCGAAGCATTTCTGCAATATTAGGAGGAGTAATCAATACCTGGTCAAGTCTGTTGATATAACCATTCTGGCATGTGATATCCTGTTCAACAACTTTGCTTCCATATATAAATGCATCATTCTTATCTCTTGTCTTTCCAACAACATATTCAAAGTCCATGTCAGTAATGTTGTTGTTGCTCATCTGAGCCGGCAAGAAGTGAGTCATCATTGGTACAGTGTTGTCCATTGCAATCCAGATACCACCCTTATTTGGATCGCGGAATCTTGCCCAATAATCCTTATCTTCTTCATTATAGGTTATCGGCAACTGCTCTGCGCTGAGATGAGTTATAGAGTCTGTAACAGCAACAGCAGTCTCACGTCTCAAGCACTGTCCTTTGACAGGTCCTTCAACGCTAGACATCATTTCAAGCAGATAAGCATTGTTAATCATTACCGAATTCAGCAGAAGCTTTTTCTGTGAAAGTGAAAGCTCGTTGTAGCTATGAACCCCCCACTGATTGTTCTTGTAAAACTCATCAAATGCAGAATCATTTGCAACAAACAATGTCTTACTACCGGTTTTAGCCAAAACCTCTGCATAGTCAAGGTCATCGATAAGTCTAACGAAATTTGTGTAGTCTCTTTCATCTTTGAGATAGTCGTAAATGCTCGAACCCAACCACGATGGGGTCGTAGTCGGCAAATCATAATCATCCGAGCATGAATACGTCAATCCGCAAACAGAGACAACGCATACAGCTCCAAGCCAATAGCGTCCAAGTTTACAAAAGCGTTTTTTCATAACTTAAATTAGTGTGTATAATATTAAAAAAATTTCATTCCGGTGTGCATTCATAATTCGGTTAGTCAAACAAATCCTGCACTGTTTTTCTGTATCTTTTACAAGATATTAGAAGTCTAGTATTATCATATATCTGACAAATTTAAATCATATTTAGTTTTAAACACTATCTGGCAAGCTTTTAAATCACAGGTTTAACGATTTTTAACAATGGTTGTAAATTCGCTTTTTTATGCTTTTTTTGTGCACGCACACATTTTCCGTACAAAGGTTTCATTTTTAACATTCACAATTATTAATGTCAATATTGAAAAAAATTCCCACGTCAAAACAAATAAAACATTAAACATTATAGACAAAAGAAAAGAAGGACACCTATTTATAAAATACCAAATATTTTAAATAATAGACTGCATATTACACTACATTTACATGCAATACGCAGCCTGAATTACACAGCCGATAAAAACATTCAGTTCAATCAACCAAAACCTTTCTGCCACCAACGATATAAGTTCCAGCAGAAACAGGAATATCAATTCGTCCAACGCCACATTCCACTGTCGACACCAGTATTCCAGAAACATTGAATACCATAACACGGCATGGCTTATCACTGATGATACTTACGCATCCTTTGGAAGAAGAAATTTCAAGGCCGGAACTTGAAACCTCATCAATACCAGTATAGTGTTGCTTCAAAAAGACTGGCACTGCCATTGTTACCGGTTCAGACGTAGTCGTTTCCCCCTTAACCGTCGTAATCTTAAGTCTAAGGGTAATATCATCTTCCAAGAATGCGTCGACAGGGCAACTGTCACAGCTTACAGTATAGGTTCGTTCTCCCGTATTATCAAAACCGCTTCGTCCTTCAGTCTTATAAAACTCCTTATAGATTCCATCAGAAGCCAAATATTCAATAATCTCCGTTTCCGTGATATCACCATTCTTATTTGTTATTTTCGGCAGGAACTGCAAACGTGCGGCATTAAACCCAAAACTCAGCTTATTGTCCGTCTTCAAACCAGGCAACCAGCCATTTGGAATATATTGCATACTTTCCTTATAAGCATGGCTCGGACGTGCATCTCTATAAACCTCACCTGCAGGAGTAACCCACCAATTTTTTTTATTGGAATCCCAATGAAGGACATATCGCGGCATACCGCCATCCCAATTGTAAATAGAATAACGTTCAATGAAGTCACAATTGTCAAGAACTTCAAGTATATTCTTTATATCATTACGTTGCTTCGCAAGCTGGTCATTATAGTTTGATGGCCAAGACTCTGTAGTCCAGCTTGCACCATTATTCCATTCTGTAAGCCAAATAGGCCTTTTCGTATTATTATAAATTGACTGAAGCTGGTTTTTCCAGCTGTCGGCATTAGGCGCCTCGTTTGTACCCCAATATGCATGGAATGCCACAAAGTCGCACCTATAAGCCATATCATTGCAGTGTCCGATGAAATCCTTCAGCCATCCTGCATCTGTTGGTGCGGGACTACCTATTCTCATTCCACTTTCAAAGAAGTCAGGTACCAAAGTACAAGCCGTCCAAGCATCCGTCGTACCACCGCATGAGCACTTATCACTAGTATGCTGTTCCGAATGGTCCGGCTCATTTATGCCTAAAACATGCGTAGAAGTGGTCTTGCTGTTTATTTCATTCCACGAAGGCCAGTACTTATGCTGTTTTATAGGCACATATTCCATATCTGTCTGTGTAGAGCGGTCAGCACTCCAGGTATAGAACCATGTTGTACCCAAAAGCTTACCTTCCGTATTGATATTGCTAGTACCTTCAGTTGAGCACCACCCTTTCTTTGACACATAATTCCAACGGCGCACATTTATATACGACACGCGTCTATCCAGAAGCTGAGGAAGTTCTGGTATACACTTATCTTCATGGTCAGCAACATACACTCTGCTGTACCCGCTTCCGTCTGCATTCGTAGCAAGACAAACCATATATCCACGTTTCAATATGAAGCTTTGCATTTCATTAGCCGCCTGTCCAACATTCGCTTTTCCGTTGCCGAAAACATATTCATCACCGGAATACATCTGTCCGCTATACGCATAGAACGGCTTATAAGATGATTTATGAGGAATCACAGCCGCACCCTGAAGATAAATAGCCACCCTACAGTTGCTTCCATTTGCGGCAGGTTGTCCATCAACATTTATATTCGACAAATATTTGCTTACGACATCCGATGGACGCACATTATCGAATATGATCCACGCATCTTCACTATTGATACTTATCTTGCTGTCTTTCATTGGAGTGTCGGCACTAACATGCAAATCAACAGGCTCATCAAGAGACAAAGACTGTCCTACCAACATCAGAGAATTGCGTTCAGCCTTACCATATTCATTTACATAATCTTCATCCGGCGACAAAGCTGACACCGAACTGACGATTTCAGGGTTATAAGCCTTAAGAGCGCTCAATCCCAATATGGTCCATTCCGCAGACGTACCAACAGAAGTCACAACACCAACTTCCTTTTGAGGGGCGGTTCCGACAAGCAGTCCATCAAAATAGAGAGCCGCCTGCTCACCATCAAAAGCAAACTGGTAATCATGCATTCCTGAAGCATTGGAAATATCAAAGGTGGTTCCATTGACAGAAACCTTACCGTGGGATATACCTATCTGTGCTCCTGTCTTATAAGAATTACGGATTACCAACTGTGCTTCCATCAAAGGATCAGAGCTAAGTTCTGTACCATTCATTGCAACAGTAAACGCACGCTCTGTTTGGAAACTGCTTCCTGACACCCAAATGCTGTATTTGCCCTGCATAACATTATCAATCGCAGCCAAAAGAGCCTTACGCGCTTCTTCCATCACACCAATAGTTTCAACAGAAGCATCAATCTGTGCAGAACGGGCATTATAAAGAGCAACCGCCAACTCCTCTTTCTCTTCGTCACTGCCAAATGCAGGGTTTCCAAACACACCATCACCTTTTATTATAGCTTCAGCCAATTCATCCCTGTAAACCTGAAGACGCGTAGAATCTACAGGGAAACCTGCTTCCAAAATAAGCCAGCGCGACATTTCACCAGCGGTCTTGTCATAATAAACATTTACAAAATCCTGGGCATCAGCACCGGCATCAACTCCAAGACGGCATTTTCCATTGCCATTCACGGTCTCACCTCTTTTAGACATAATGAAACCATCCGTTCCACCGTTGAGTGACCATTCATACGAGTTGTACGAAGTATTGAGCGAACCAGCAAACCACACGCTCCATGTGTTTCCTTCTGCATTGCTTGCCTGCAGGTAACGCCCGGTGCTTTTCTGCTTAAGCCAATAATAGCCTTCATCAAGAGACGATTTCTCTGCTACAAAAACATAAGAATCAGGGTCTGCATTCTTGCCAAACGCTGACAAAGCCGGAGCATTGCCGGCCTCATTATCTCCAAGAAGCTTATTATAATAGGTATTATACAAATAATACTCTCCACCAGCATATATAGCATTAGTAATCGACTTCTCACTGCCGAAAGCCATATCCTCATAACTTACATTACCGATTACAGCATCGCCGTCGGCATGTACATTAAGAGTATTATAAGGTCCGGCACATTCCACCAAGTACATTCTGTCAAGATGAACTATTCCACGCGTATCAGCACCAATAACTCCAAAGACATTACATCCGTCGGCATCTGCAGGAACCGTAAAAGCAAAAGCATAATCACCAGCTTCATTAACATTTGCCGGAGCTTTCCACTCCTCATACATTGCATTCCACGTTCCAGCAGCAGTACCAACACCTACTGCATAAGTGAAACCGGCAGCATTAGAGTGAGACATTGCCTTAAATCCTGCAACATAACGGCGACCAGCCCTCAATCCAGATTCCAAAGTCTGAAAAACAGAACTGCCCTTAGTATATCCACCACCGCCATCTTGCCTGAACATCAAAGCTGAGTGCCCTTCCCTACCTACAGCCAGAGACTCATTATCCTTATAGCACCTTACGCTGACATTCCATCCATTTTCCTTATCACCACCATTGTATATATCCCAATACTTTGGCCAAAACATATAATCGTCAGAACCCGTAACATCGTTGCTGTATACAATATCCTCATCCTCAAATCCGGGATTGCGCAACAAATTTCTGGAATCATATATACCTGAATTTTCTTCTTGCGAATCCACCTCATCATAGATTTCAGGAACTTCTACATCACCGACCTTGAAAGCTTCAATTGAGACCTCGAGGTGTCCATCAACATATATATATAATGTACGCGCGAGATAATCCAAAGACACCCTGTAATGATGCTCCTGTCCATCCGCAAAATCAGTATGCGACAAATCAGTAACTTTCTCACCATCAACAAATTTAATTCCTTCTGAAGAGATTGTCAAATTAGCTCCAAAAGCATGAGAATTGGAAGCCAGCACTGTCACTTTCCCATCACCGCTCTGTTCCAGTTTTGCAGAAAGATCTATACTGAAATCTGCATCAGGATAAAAAACTGATGGAGAGTTCTCGATGTTGCCACCGTTTGAAATATTGGTCTCAAGTACATCCTTATACGGAAGCTTTTTCTGAGCTACGGCACTACCTGCACCAATACAATACGCCCCTAGTACTGTAAAAAATAAAATCGTTCTATTCATATTTCGCTTGGTTGTAGATTTAAGATCATTACATCACAAAAATACAAAAAATATCACACTTCAATCTGCACGGAGGTCAATAACGGCAAAAAGACCTAAGAATTAACCTTTTATGAAAAGCAATTACAAATATCCGCAAAAGCCATTGTTAACCAAACCTAAGTCTACGAGCGCCCGGAAGCGAAGCCTCGAGGGCTCGAAACTAAAATTATGAGCCCTCAAAAAAACAAAGAAAAAGAATCCACATCGAAAGCTAACCCACAAATGCATCTAGAGACAAGATACGCAAGCGCCGATATGTTAAAATATTATTATTTATCATAAAACTTGCACGAGCATTTTTCATAAATTTTTCATGTTTATAGTGCTATGTCTGTTTTTCTTTATTATCTTTGCAAAGATTAAATTAAAGTCCGATACAGATGGTTTTTACTGCACAGCAAATAGCTGCATATATAGACGGCGAAATAATAGGCAATCCTGAAGCCTCCGTAAACACATTTGCGAAGATCGAAGAGGGCAAGCCAGGAGCCATTTCATTTCTGGCCAATCCTAAATATGAGCATTACCTTTACAGCACGGAGTCGACTATTGTTTTGGTAAACAAGGACTTCGAGCCGTCACAACCTGTACGCGCAACACTCATCAAAACAGAAAACGCGTATGAATCGGTTGCACGACTGCTGACATTATACGAGTCAATGCAAAGCCGTAAAACAGGCGTCAGCGAAAAGGCCTACATAGCGCCTTCGGCAAAAATCGGTGAAGATTGCTATATTGCACCGTTCGCATACATAGGCGACAATGTCACCGTAGGCAACGGAACGTCAATATATCCCAATGCTGTCGTTTGCGACAATGCCACTATAGGTGAAAATTGCATTATATATCCGAATGTTACAATATATCACGACTGTCGTATTGGCAATCGCGTTATTCTTCATGCCGGTGCTGTGATAGGAGCCGACGGATTCGGATTCGCGCCGTCACACGACGGTTATGAAAAAATACCTCAAATTGGTATTGCCGTAATCGAAGATGATGTGGAAATCGGAGCAAACACTTGCGTAGACCGCTCTACGATGGGAGCAACATACGTTAGAAAAGGCGTAAAACTGGACAATCTGGTTCAGATAGCCCACAACGTAGAAGTCGGCAAACATACTGTAATGTCAGCACAAGTGGGCGTTGCAGGAAGCGCACACATCGGAGAATGGTGCATGCTTGGAGGCCAAGTTGGAATTGCAGGACACATCAAAGTAGGCGACCACACCAACTGCGGAGCACAATCGGGAGTCCCAGGAAATGTTGCAGGCAACTGCACACTGATGGGATATCCGGCAATAGACCATAAGAATTTTGCCCGCTCATCAGTGGTATACAAGAAACTGCCTGAAATTTATCGTCAGATAAATGAAATGCAGAAAGAAATAGAAGAATTAAGGGCGAAAATAAAACAATAGCCACCACATAATTGTTAAGCAGATGGAAATGCAAGCTTAACAAGCTTGAACAGACAATTTGGCATCATACGAAGCCGAATTGTCTTTGCGGTATAGACAGTTTAAAACAAATACTACAAGAAAATAAAGAGAGAGACAATGCAGAAGCAACTAACATTGAAAAAATGCTTTACAGTCAAAGGCAAGGGATTGCATACCGGCTTATTCATAACAGCAACATTCAATCCTGCACCAGACGATTTCGGCTACAAAATACAAAGAACAGACATTGAAGGACAGCCGATAATCGACTGCATAGCCGAAAATGTAGCCGATACACAACGTGGAACTGTTCTCATTAAAGACAACATCCGCGTAAGTACCGTAGAGCATGCCATGGCAGCACTATATGCTTCAGGCATAGACAATTGCCTCATACAGGTTGACGGTCCGGAAATTCCTATTCTTGATGGAAGTGCAATTGTTTTTTTCAATGAAATACACAATGCTGGCATCGTAGAGCAGTCGTCAAACAAAGACTTCTATGTTGTTAAACACAAAATGGTAGTCAACGGCGAACATGGCGAATCTCTCATAATAGTACCAGATGACGACTTCTGCGTCAACACAATGATATCCTTTGAATCCAAAGTACTGGCAAGCCAGTTTGCAACAATGGATTCAATCTCAGATTTCGGCAAAGAAATAGCATCAGCAAGAACATTTGTCTTTGTACGCGAAATAGAACCTCTCCTCAATGCAGGATTGATAAAAGGCGGAGACTTGGACAACGCAATAGTTGTTTATGAAAACCAGCTTCCTCAGGAACGCTACGACAAGTTGGCCGACACAATAGGAATTCCGCACAAAGACGCAACTCAATTAGGTTATATAAACAACAAGCCGTTGACATGGCCTAACGAACCTGCGCGCCATAAGCTTCTTGACATTGTGGGCGACCTTGCACTCGTAGGCAAGCCTATAAAGGGAAGACTGATAGCAACCAAACCAGGTCATACAATCAACAATAAATTTGCCAGATTGATACGCAAAGACATACGCAGACACGAAGTACAGTGTCCGTCGTATGATCCGAACGAAGAACCGGTTCTTGACATAAACCGCATCAAGGAGCTGCTTCCACATCGCTACCCTATGTTATTGGTAGACAAGATTATATCTATCGACGAAAACACTATTATTGGAGTAAAGAACGTAACTGGAAATGAGCCGTTCTTCATCGGACATTTCCCTAAAGAACCTGTAATGCCAGGAGTACTTCAGATTGAAGCTATGGCACAGGCTGGAGGTTTGCTTGTGCTCAATTCTGTTGAAGATCCGGCAAACTGGTCAACTTACTTCATGAAGATAGACGGAGTCAAATTCCGCAAAAAGGTTGTACCGGGGGATACATTGATTTTCAAAGTAAAGCTTCTTGAACCGGTAAGAAGAGGCATATCATCGATGAAAGGCTACATTTTCGTAGGCGATACATTGGTATGTGAAGCAGAATTTACCGCCAAGATGGCAAAAAAAGAAGAAAATTAACACTATAAAGCATAGGCTGACAGAAACTTCCGATGAAAGGAAGTGTTGTCGCCAACTTGTAAAAAAATAATGTAATGAGTAAGATAAGTCCATTGGCATTCATCGATCCTGAAGCTAAAATAGGAGAAAATTGCGAGATCGGTCCATTCTGTTTCATAGACAAAAATGTTGTAATAGGCGACAACAATGTCCTCATGAACAGCGTAACACTGTTGAACGGAACTCGTATGGGACACGGGAACACAATTTTCCCAGGAGCAGTCATAGGTGCAATACCTCAGGATCTTAAATTCAAAGGAGAAGAGACCACTGCAGAAATAGGCGACAACAATACCATAAGGGAAAATGTCACAATACATAGGGGAACAGCTTCAAAAGGCAAGACCGTTGTGGGCAGCAGAAACCTTATAATGGAAAATGCGCACATCGCACACGACTGCGAATTCGGCAGCGGAATCATTATGGGCAACTCCTCAAAATTGGGAGGCGAGGTTGTTGTAGACGACAACGCTATTATAAGTGCAGTGGTTCTGGTACACCAGTTCTGTCATATCGGAGGCTATACAATGGTTCAAGGCGGCAGCCGTACAAGCAAAGACATTCCTCCATTCATCATCGGAGGAAAAGAGCCAATAGCCTATGCCGGTCTTAACATTGTAGGACTTCGCAGACGCAATTTCAGCAACGAGCTCATCGAAAACATTCACAATGCATACAGACTGATATACAACAGCCATCTTTCTATCAATGAAGCAGTTGAACAAATTATGCGTGACATTCCGATGAGTCCGGAAATCGAATATATCGTGAATTTCGTCAAGAATTCACAGCGTGGCATAATCAGATAACAAAAGCAACGCATACAGAAATTGTCTTGCACAAGTTTAATTATATTAAAGAGCTTTAAGATGATTTACCGTTTTACAATAATATCTGACGAATCTGATGATTTTGTCAGAGAAATAAAAATCGACTCAGACGCAACATTTCTTGAATTTCATAAACTGATATTGGAGTCTTGCGGATACAAAGATGACCAAATGACCTCTTTTACCATCTGCGAGCACAATTGGGAAAAGGGTGTTGAAATCACTCTTGAAGAAATGGATACAGATTCTGACGTAGATTCATATGTAATGGCCGACACAAGAATCAGCGATCTCATCGAGGACGAAAAACAAAGGTTGATATATACATTCGACCCATTGGCTGATAGGTGTTTCTTCATTGAACTGACAGAAATAATCACTGGAAAATCTCTGAAAAATGGAGAAATAAGCCTTAAAAGAGGCGATGCACCTGCGCAAACACTCGATTTTGATGAACTGATGGCAAAAAATCCTACGTCGAGTACCGGCCTCGATGACGAAGACTTGTACGGAAACGAAATAGACGACGAGGACATAAGTCTTGAGGGACTTGACATCAGCGATGGCAATCCTTATGAATGATAAAAAAAATACCCTGGTGGTTCTGATCGGGCCTACAGGGGTTGGTAAAACTGAGCTTAGTCTATCATTGGCTAAGCTCTTATCTTCTCCAATCGTTTCTGCAGACTCCAGACAACTATACAGGGGCATTGAAATCGGCACAGCAGCTCCAACGGAAGAACAGCTGAAAACGGTGGAGCATTTTTTTGTCGGAACATTAAATCTGACAGACTACTACAGTGCCGCACAATATGAGGCGGACGTAATGGTTTTATTGGAAAAGCTTTTCAAAGATCATACTCATGTTCTTCTGGAAGGAGGCAGTATGATGTATGTAGATGCTGTCACCAAAGGTATCGACGATATACCTACAGTCGATGAAGACACTAGAAAATACATGAAGGAAAGGCTTGAAAATGACGGACTTGACATTCTGCTAAAAGAACTCAGAATGCTCGATCCTGAATATTATGCCATAGCAGACCACAAAAATGCAAAAAGAATTGTGCATGCGCTGGAGATCTGCTATATGACAGGTAAATCATATACTTCGTTCCGAACCGGCAAAAAGAAGGAACGACCATTCAACATCATAAAATTCGGACTAAGAAGAGAACGTGAAGACCTTTTTGAACGCATCAATTCCAGAGTAGACAGCATGATGGATGCAGGTTTGGTGGAAGAAGCAAGACGGGTTTATCCACATAGACATCTCAATTCACTCAACACAGTAGGTTACAAAGAGTTATTTTCGTATTTCGATGGAAAAATGACTTTAAAGGAAGCTGTCGAACGCATCAAAAAGAATACGAGAGTCTATGCAAAAAAACAGATGACTTGGTTCAAGCATGACCCTGAAATACATTGGCTCGACGCAGACAAGACTGATACTCAGGGGATGATGGAACAAATAAAGCTTTATTTAAAGCTAAAAACAAACTGAAAACAATACATATCGTCTGAAAACTTAGAAAAATACCCGAACTTATAGGATCTATTCGTTTAACTGATAAAACTTCATAGACAATGCAGAACAGTTCTGAAAACAAGAATTCCACTTTTAAGAAGATATTTAATATACCGCGCAGAGCGTGGAAGTGGTATGCCCGTCAATTCAAAGGACGCTGGTATCAGCGTGTAACTGCTTTTATATGCAGTTTCGTTATGCTGATTTTTGTATATCTCGGTGCAGTAGATATAAACCTGTTCGGACTGTTCGGAAAATCTCCTACAATGGAGTGCATCGAGAATCCTATCAGTAATGAAGCATCACTTGTGTACAGTGCAGACAGCGTACTTATCGGAAAATTCTTCAGCGAGAACCGCTCACCTGTAACTTACGATGAAATCTCGCCTTACATGCTGCAGGCTCTTGTTACAACAGAAGACGAGCGCTTCTACAAGCACCACGGCATTGATTTTCAGGGTCTTTTTGCAGCTGTTAAAGATATGGCTCAAGGACATGCCAGAGGTGCGAGCACAATCACACAGCAATTGGTAAAGAATCTGTTCAAAGTACGTTCACAGTATTCAACAGGACTGTTGGGACAAATACCAGGACTTAGAATACTCATTATGAAGTCTAAAGAATGGATCAACGCAATAAAGATTGAACAAAGATACAGCAAAGAAGATATTCTGACGTTGTATCTGAACACTGTAGATTTTGGAAGCAATGCCTATGGAATAAAGACAGCAGCCAGAACTTACTTCAATACTACTCCTGATCAATTGAAAATAGAAGAAGCTGCTACGCTTGTCGGACTGCTTAAGGCCACAACAACGTACAACCCGAAAGTACATCCAGACAAAAGTTTGGAAAGACGTAACGTGGTGATTGACAACATGTACAGTCACGGTTTAATAAGCAGAGAAGAACGTGACTCAATCAAAAAACTTCCTATTGAACTTCATTACAGCGTAGAAAACAGCTACGATGGTCAGGCTCAATATTTCAGACAAGCAATAAGGGCTTATCTGCAGGATTGGTGCGAAAAGAACGACATAAACCTGTATTCCGACGGCCTTAGAATATACACAACCATTGATTCGCGCATGCAGAAATATGCAGAAGAAGCCGCGTGGAAACAGATGAAGGTTATTCAGAACAACTTCGACACCCATTGGAGAGGCCGCAACCCATGGTGCGACGAAAGGGGAAATGAAATACCTGGATTCATAGAAGAATTGGCTAAACACAGTCAGTTCTACAAGATTTTAGCAGAAAGATTCCCCGACAACAAAGATTCCATAGATTACTATATGAATCTGCCTCACAAGGTAAAACTGTTCTCGTATGATTCGCCGAATCACACAATTGAACGTGAAATAAGCACTATGGATTCTATCAGATACATGGTAGGCATGATGCATTGCGGATTTGTTGCTATGGAACCTCAGACCAGCTATGTAAAAGCATGGGTTGGCGATGTTGATTTCAAGGCTTGGAAATATGACAAGGTAACAGCAAAACGCCAGCCAGGTTCAACATTCAAACTATTTGTATATGCAGCTGCATTTGAGAAACTTGGCCTGACACCTGTTGACAGACGTCAAGACAGCTACATCAGTCTGGAAGTTCCTGATAACGAAAAAGGCGGAACTAAAATATGGACACCGCATAATGCAAACGGCTACTGCACCAATGCGAACGTACCTCTGAAGGCAGCTTTTGCACAATCAATCAACACTATAGCAGTAAAACTGGGACAGGAAGCCGGTATTGGAAACGTAATAGACGTTGCTCACGCAATGGGTGTACACAGCCCGCTTGACAATGCCCCATCGCTGGCTCTTGGTGCATCAGACGTGTCACTCCTTGAGCTTGTAGACGGTTATTGTACAGCAATGAACGACGGTATGCAACGCGATCCTATTCTGGTTACGCAAATCAAGGACAGAGACGGAAACGTTATATACGACTGCGAAGAAGAGATTCCTGAAGCAAAACGCGTAATTTCATATAAAACAGCATTCTACTTGCAGCAACTCATGAAAGGCGGTATGCGCGAACCAGGAGGAACATCGCAAGCATTATGGGGATATAAAATCCACACATACAATACAGAATTCGGAGGAAAGACCGGAACGTCATCAAACCATTCTGATGCATGGTTCGTAGGTGCAACACCTTACCTCGTCGGAGGCGGATGGGTTGGCGGTGAATACCGATGCATACACTTCAGAACAGGTATGTTGGGACAAGGAAGCCGCACGGCTCTACCGATCTTTGGATATTTCATGGAAAAGGTAATGGCTAATCCTGCATTCAAGTGCTACAGGGGCAAATTCTCGGAACCCAAAGAGGATATACCGCAGAACACTTACATAGGTCCTTCATTCTATGCTCCTAAAAATGAGGAAGATTCAGACAGCTTGGATACAGATGATGCTGTAGATATAGACATGAACGAAACGGACGAACTGGTTTCGCCTGAGGAAAACGAACAGATTCAATAAAAAATTTCTATAATATGTGGCGAGGCGGGCAATACCCGCCTCCATCGTTTATAAATACTATTTGCCAGATTATCAGACATGTCCACTTTAGATAAAGAAAACAAGCAATTCCGCAACGTGCTGAACCTCATAAGATTCACGCAACAATCAATATTCTTGACAGGAAAAGCAGGAACGGGAAAATCTACCCTGCTGAGATATATCTGCGAGAATACAAACAAAGAGCACATCGTGCTTGCTCCTACCGGAATCGCCGCTATAAATGTAGGTGGAAGTACTCTGCACAGTTTTTTCAAATTGCCTTTTTATCCGCTGGTACCGGACGACCCGAAATTTTCAAACGGCAAACTGAGAAGTTTCTTGAAATACAACAAGGAACAATGCGCAATACTCAAAAAAGTGGAACTTATAATCATTGACGAGATATCTATGGTAAGGGCTGACATCATAGATTTCATAGACAAGATTCTAAGAGTGTATTCCGGCAATCTAAGGCAACCCTTCGGAGGGAAACAGATGCTGCTCGTAGGCGATGTATACCAGCTTGAACCAGTTGTCACACGTGATGAAAGGGAGATTTTGAGACGTTTCTACGAAACTCCGCACTTCTTTTCGGCAAAAGTATTTGGTCAAATACCACTAGTATCCATAGAACTGACGAAGGTATACAGACAAACGGATCAGGTATTCCTGAATGTACTTGATCACATAAGGACTGGAAACGTAAACAGACCAGACCTACAGTTGCTTAATACATGCCTCAACCAGAATATCGGAAGCGGAGGCGAAATGTTCATAACTTTAGCAGCAAGAAGGGATACGGTAGACTCTATAAACCGCAACAAACTAAACGGATTGCCAGGGGAATCCATCTTCTTCAAAGGTGAAATAAAAGGTGACTTTCCTGAAAGTTCACTGCCAACCCACCTGGAACTGGAACTGAAAGTGGGTGCACAGATTATCTTCATAAAAAATGACAAGGACAAAAGGTGGGTAAACGGTACTATAGGAACCATTTCCGGCATTGACATTGAAGGGAAATACCTTTATGTCGTTACAGACGATGGCACTGAACTGGACGTTGCAAGGGAGCAATGGGCCAATGTACGATACAGATATAATGAAACGGAGAAAAAGATTGAAGAAGAAGAACTTGGTACATTCGTGCAGTTTCCTGTAAAACTGGCATGGGCCATAACCGTCCATAAAAGCCAAGGACTGACTTTCAAGCGTGTAGCAATAGACTTTTCAGGAGGATTCTTTTCGGGAGGACAGGCCTACGTGGCACTAAGCCGATGCATGTCTCTCAACGGATTGTGCCTGAAATCAGAACTGACAATGTCAGATATATTCGTGAATCCGAACATAGTACAGTTTGCAAAACGCTTCAATGACCAAAGAGCTGTTGAAGATGCCCTTAAACAGGCTACTGCTGATATTGAATACTCAGACGCTGTCAGCTGTTTCGACGCCGGCGATTTCGAAAAGTTTCTTTCACACTTCTTTAAGGCCATACATTCACGCTACGACATCGAGAAACCACTCGCCCAAAGGTATATAAGGCGTAAACTGGAAAGTATCAACACGCTTAAAAGAAAAATTGAAGAACTGGAAGAAGAAAACAAAAGCTGGAAGAAGCGACTTGATGATAAACAGGAAGAACTTGCTGTATATGCATCTGAATATTATGTTCTGGCAAAGGAAAGCTTAAAGGCTGGAGACAACAGGTCTGCATTGGCAAATTTCGATAAAGCACTGAAATTAAATCCGAAACATGTTGATGCACATATTTGGAAAGGCAGGACTTTCCTTGATGAAGGAGATATTCACAACGCCTTGGCAGAGCTGAACACAGCACTTGATATAAGTCCGATTCATTTCGGTGCTCTATATTCAAGAGCAAAGGCAAGAATGAGCAACGGCGATATTGACGGTGCAGCTTCGGATCTGGACAGAGCCACAGGATTGAAACCTAAGAACATTATGGCTCACGAATTATACGGTGACGTATTATCGAAAGCCGGAAAAATAGACGAAGCAGCTCTCCAATGGGCCATAGCTGAACGATTGAGAGAAGAAAAGTCACGTTCAATGGACGAACAGGATTGAAAATCTGCTAAACAAAAATAAATCTGAAGAACATGAACAAAGGTGGCACCAAAAGCGCAGGAATGAGATTGAGCGTTTTGCAATCTTTTATGTTCAAAATTGACAAGCCAGATGCCATAATAAGTATACCGCCGACTATAGATAGTTCTGTTATCAAATCGTCACTTATAACAGAACTGGAATATTTTGCCAGCATATAAAACATTCCTTGCCAGCAAAACAAAATGGGAGCTGTGGCCATTATTCCTATACCGTAAGTAGAAGCCAAAACTGCAGACGTAACAAAATCAAGCGTCGCATTAGTGAAAAGAAAAGTATTGTCGCCACGAAGGGCACTCATAACGGGGCCTACCATTGAAAGAGTACCTATGCAGAAAAGCAACACGCCGGTAGATATGCCTTCTGCCAAAGCTGAAGACGAATGCTTGCCGATCAGATGCTTGAAACGCCCGTCCAGATTCATCATACTTCCCAAAAGTCCTCCTACTGCAAGACTAAATATAAACAAAACCGGATATTCACTTTTAGGCATATTGTTTACGCTTGTACTTATTCCCAAAACCGTAGCAGCAAGCCCCATTGCATTGTAAAGCGCACTTCTGTATTTTTCCTTGATTCCCCTCTTCAAAATAGAACCTATGATGCTACCACATATTATTGCACCTGTATTGACTATTGTTCCTATCATATACCCTATGTTTGTGTTTTGCAGTGCAAATATATCACAAACATTCCGTCAGTACAATTATATAGACTTCAGCATTGAAAAATTATACAATTATGCAAAATAGAGAAAACATCTAAGGCATATGCAAAATCCTTTTTGCAAAAAAAATAAAAAAATGCCATATTTAATTGCTCTACAAGTTGTATAATATGACAATATGATTAAATTTGCAATAAAATAAGGTTGCAATGCGCAATAAGCAATTGCAAGATGTTATGTTCTTCGAGAAAAAAACCTAGAAGAACGAAGTGTGCACCAACCAATAAAATGGGAAATTTTTCAGAGTGCAACACTGATAACAATTTGAAATACATCATTAATGCAAACAATTCTTTTTCATAATTTTAACTTTGATACAAAGGAAACGCTTTGAAAAAATTTCAAGAATGCAGCTACTCGTGAGAGCCGCTGCATTTTTTATTTACAGTCGTACATAAATACAAGAATCTGTACTAAATAAATTGCAGTAAATGTGTATATTTGCTGTCAAATATCTCTAATATCTAACAAATAATAATCAAACTTTTATGAGAAGAAAATTACCTTTAACCATCGTTTTCATGTCTACCCTACTCGCATTCGCCTGCAGTGGTGACATCATTGAAGATGACTCGTTTACGAGCAGAACAGAAACTGGGACTTTACCAGAGGTAGATATCGTAAAAATATCAACAGAAGGTAAAAGTGCAAATATCGAATGTGCTATTATAAGTGAAGGAACTGCCGGTATTAAACGTACAGGAATTGTTTATTCAAAAACAAATAAAAAACCTATCATAAAGGGTGAAGGATGTTCGTATAGAGCACTAATTGCAGATGACGAGGGCAATTTCAAAGGAAGCATTACAACAGTTACAGTAGATGCAATGTATTTTATCAGAGCATTTGCCATAAGCAACAATTCAGACACAATATACTCAGAAGTTGACAGTTTTAAGATTACGAAACAGAATCCTAAAATAGAGACACTTCCGGTAGAAAACAGAGTAAAATTCGGTGCAATTGTATGTGGACGCTTCATCGATGCAGGTAACCAAGGCATAAAATCGTGGGGATGCTGTATTGCCAAACATGCTCTTCCGACATTGAAAGATACTTTTGAAGCAGCGGCAGACACAGCCAAAGACGAAGTATATCACGGAGAATTCGGTATTTTCTTCGATAATCTTACAGAAAATACCATGTACCACACAAGAGCCTACGTGATAACAGAAGAAAAAGATACAATCTACGGAGAAGACAGAATTTTCAAGACCTCCAAAGGCGGAAAATTCAACTGGGAATGGGCTTCAAACTATGAAGGTGCAGTAGCAGATGGTGCTGCAGAACGCATAAAAGTTGCTATGGACTCAGCAAAATACTACTACGACAACTATTCCAACATGGAAAAGAGAATCTATGTTGAATATAATACAGGAGTGCCTACTGCAGACTGTGCAATAACAGGATGGATGAGATTCGGTTCTAATTCACGCTACCAGTGGGTTGGTACAGCAGAACATGAATGTGCACATGCACTCGGTGTAGGAACAGCCAGCAACTGGGGAAGCCTTATGGTCAACGGTTCATGGAAAAAATCAGTGGCACAGAGAACGCAAAGAGCAATGCTCAAGGATCAGCAGCAGGTTCTTAAAGGCGACGGCATGCATTTCTGGAACGGAGGTATCAACCAGCAGGAAGAAGTTACAAACGGAACAACAAACAGCTACGGAGTAGTTATCAAAAACGAAAGAATGCTGAAGACAAACGCTCTGATTGTAAATGGAATGAGAATCGACGGACTCACAAGTTATTAATAATTAAATAGAAGAAAATGAAAGCTTTATATACAGCATCCATAATTTCAGCAATGATGCTCAACACGTTTGCAGCATCAGCTCAAGAAGAAAAAGACTCACTGATAATCGCTCAAGGAGACGAGATTACAATGAGCACTCAGTATACCATAAGCCTCAAAAACATAAAATTCAAGACGCAAGAAGGCGAAATGACGTTAAAGGTCAGATCGGCAAGCAACGGCAGAGGAGGAAATATAACTTTCACCCCAAACCAGATAATCTATGAAGCTGGAGATAAAAAAACAGTCATTGCCGATAACCTTATTGACGGAATGGAGGCACATGATTATACCATAACAAGACTTGCGACCATTCGTGTCTTCAGAGATGGTACACAGATTGCAGCCGTAAGCGACAACACATACAGAAATGAGACTCCTAGAGTCGTAGTGCTAGGTGCTGAGAATCTTGACGAAGGATACCAGATCACAATCGATAGCCAAGAAAAGAACATTGCTCCAGATATTGCTCAATATGAGAACAATATTGGCAATATGCTGACTGAATTTGATAATCTTGCAGAAGACCCGTACTGCAACAAGGGATTCATCACAACAGGAGATGGTGCTTCAGAACGCAAATTCAGCACTTACGATGCAGTATACGGCGGTTGGGGATCAGAAGCTTACATGGATAATGAGGATGCCTACTCTGGAAAATACAGTATCAGACTGGAAGGACAGGCATCGTGGTCAGAAGAAGGCACAACCGGTGCTTCGCTTGAGCAGAATATAGAAATGACATCACAGAAGACATATCTCATCAGAGCAATGGTGAAGAGCAACGGTTATGAAGGAAAAATCGGTATTGAAGGCGAAAACGCATTTATACACATAACTGACACTAAAGGTGAGTGGAAACAAGTTGAAGGTCTCCTCATCCCAGGCTCAAACAGAACAAATCTGTACATAAATAATGCAGATTTCGTGAACAACGGTACATTGCGCATCGACAATTTCGAAGTTTATGAAGGATACAGCAATACGTCAATAGGCCTTAAATCAAGCGTTCCTAGCGTATCTGTACCTGCAGGAACAAAGTGGTCGCCAAACAAGAATGTAAACGTATATATGCTGGGCCTTACCGACAACGGAAGCAGTTATTCACAAATTGACACAGCAAAAGTTAAAGTTACAGGCGGAGCATATCTTACCAAAAACGTTGAAGGTTCACAGATGTACTCAATGTATTTCCCTGGAGACCTCAACGGTATGACAGTTACAGGCTCATTCGATGGAAACAGCTACAATGAAGAACCGCTGTATAATGGCGTCGACTATATACTGCAGAGATTTGATTATCCATACTTCAAGTATATAGACGAAAAAGAAACTATCACAAATGGATGCTACCTTGTTCAATTTGTTGATAATCTTGACGGACTTAATGTAAAAATGTTTTTCGGAAAAGAAAAGAGCGGTACAGAGCAGGAAGGAGAATATACATTTACAGGAAATCCAATCTTTGCAGACTATTCTCCGGAGAAAAAATTCTACAAGTTCAATGAGAGCAATCAGCGATTTGAACTTACAGAAGGTGTAAGCATCAAACCTTTTGAAGCATACATAGCTACTACAGCTTCTCAACCTGTATCCAACTTTACCCCAGACGGATCAACAGGAATACAGAGACTCAATGGTACAGATGGAAGCAGAATGAGTATAATTCCTGTCAATGGCGGCATTGAAATCAATGCAATCAAAAAGTCTGTTGTAAGCATATACAGCATTACAGGCCAGAAAATTGCAATAGAAAGAATCAATCAAGGTAGAAATACCATTAATCTTGCACCTGGTATTTATATTGTAGGTGGTAAGAAAGTAGCTGTAAAATGATAAAATAGCCCTATAAACTCTTCTTGATGGTATATAACCAATGAAGACGTGACGAATAGGAAAATGGAAAACGCTTAGAAACGGCTGAAAGTTTCTAAGCGTTTTTTATATATGCAACAAAGCTTACAACTTTGGCAATTACGACAAAATGTCAGCAAACAAAATGCTACCACAGAAGCATAAAGCAATCACGATTTACACAAATCCATACATACAGAAACAAAAAAGCCGAACATTGACAAAATTAACATCATATCGTAATATTCAACTAAGGAAAATCAAAAAAGATGTTACAAAAATATTGCAATAATGTCATGTTAAAAACATGCTGAACAACATGTTTTAGACCAATTTTTATTGACAAGAATCAAGAAAGAAGCGTTTTTTCTGCTATAAAGCATGTTTTATTTGCAAAACGAAATTTTGCGACCGTATATTTGCAGCGTTTTAGGAAAGGATTAGGATAACAAGGCCAAGCTCTGTGAAGAACTGATAGGCCTAAGCAGGAAAGCACAAAAGCGACCTGCAGAGAGAAAAAAAATGGATTACAAAATTTAAAAGGTAAAAAGATTGATTATTATGAGAAAGTTTGTGACAATAGTATGCGCAACTGCAGCTATAGCTGCCAGCGCACAGGAAATCGAAACAAAGCCATTCAGCAAAACGTATATAGACGTTCCAGCTAGAGTACGCTTTGTCAAAGGTAACGAGTATTCAGTAAGAGTTAACACCAACGACAAAGAAATGGCAAGCAACATACAGTGCACATTGAAAGACGGTGTACTCTCATTCGAATACAAAGGTTTGAATGCAAAGAACAACACAGAAGTTGAACCAGGAAAGTCTGTATTCGATGCAAAATCAGGAAGCTACTTCTACGGCATCGACATGATGGACAACCTGCTCCACGGTGACGGCAAAGAAGACTCAGAACTTGTAATCACTGTTACTTCACCAGAAAAGCCGGTGTTTACAACATCAAAGAGCATGGAAGCTATGCCATACAACAAAAAGAGAAGCAGAGAAGCTTAATAGATGGTATTCCAATACATGAATACATCTAACAGCTATAAATAAATATCCTAATCCCATAAAGGATAACGGACAGACAATATTCTGACAAAAGGTTTCATAATACAGAATATAACGACAGAGCATCTTTTCATTCAATGAGGAGATGCTCTTTTTTCATACAAACCATTTTTACCGAACTTACAAGTTACTACGGAAATTCAAGTATACATGGCTGGATTTACGTTAACACTTCATGTGCTTTACTTGAGCGCATAAATAGATACTGTTTCAAAAAGTGTATCTGAAACAGAATCCATAAATTCAGACATAAATATAAAAGATAAACATGCCAACTTTAAATACCGTAAAATGGGGTTGATTCCATAACTATATACGCCTATATTTGAGCAATACGCACTGAGGAAACTTACTATAAAAACCTGTACTGCAAACAAAAATCATTGCTGATATACAAAAAAGCCACCGGACAAGAATATCCAGTGGCTTATGAACTTTAATTATATCTACCGATAAGCGCAAACAACATTGCAAAACATGTTGTCAGCAATTATAGACAGATGCTTTATCTTTTATCTTACAGGTCTGATTACGAATGAGAAGTCGTAGTTCTGATAAGGCATCTGGTACTCTTTGCAAGGCCATGCACCCCAGCTGTTTACACATCCCATACCCATCTGCTTCTGAGCAACGTGTACGGTTGTAAGATCTCTTGGAGTAAGGTCTCCAGAATGTCTCTGAACAGCATACTTGTCATTTCCAGAAGAAAGGTCTTCAGTAAGATAATTCAAGCTCTTGCACTCCATTGATGCATTGCTGAAGAACTCGAGTCCCTTACCTGCGTTGTCAAGAACCTTCCAGTAGCGTACTTCAGTCTTATTACCAGATTCCTGTGGACGAACGTATGGATAATACTGGTCAGCAACCTTCTGAACATAATGTCCGAGACGTGCAAAATTGTTTCTGTCGATGTAGTTCTCCTGAGGTCCCTTACCGTAGAAATCAATTACGCTATATTCAGCCGGCATAGCCATTTCCATACCGTAACGCAAGAGCTGTGGCTTTTCCTTAGCTTCAGGATCAACAGTAAGCTTTTCGTTAACGATAACATCACCAGCAGAAGTGATTGTATAAGTCATTGCAAGCTTAGAGCTTGTTGCGCTTATTTCATACTCAGCATTAACCTTGTAGTTATCACCATCCTGCTCATACTTGAATGAAGTCATCTTCATATATGGATTATTCCATGCACCAAACTTGTTCTGGAACTGAGCACCGTAATCATTATCTGTTGGAGCACGCCAGAAATCAGGCTTAAGCTGGTAACCGTCCTTCATCATTGCCTTACCGTCAACATCTATGTAAGAGATGAAACCATTCCACTTGTCGAAAGTAACATCAACACCATTAGCACTTACCATGAGGCTTCTGAGCTGATCGTCAATTTCAATCTTACCGTTACCCTTTTCAGCTGCTACCTTATTGAGTTCAGGGAATTGATAGTCTGAAAGCTTAAGCTGTTCAGTTGCTATTACATAGCCTTTGTCAAGAAGCGGTTCGTCAGAATCAAGTGCAAAATCGATGTTGCATACAACTTCTTTTCCTTCGAGATCCTTATTCTTCAAAGCTTTTGCGATATCTGAAATCTTAACAACTTTCCTTGCCTGAGGAGCAATCTTGAGCTTGTTTACGTCAACAGAACCCTCATAAACCTTCTTTCCTTCAGCTTCGATTGTATAGTTGAGAGTAACATTCTGTATTGGAGCAAAGAAATTTTCGTTGTAGATTTCAATCTGTCCAGACTTCAAATTCTTAGGAGTTACCCATATATTCTGGTAGAAATACTTAACCTCATAAGCGTGCGGATTAGGATTTCTGTCAGGGCTGATTACGCCGTTAACGCAGAAATTGTGGTCTGATGCAGGGAAGCGTCCCCAATCACCGCCATAACCGTAAATGTCCTTACCTGTCACCTTGCTCTTTGTTCTGATGCTCTGGTCGATGAAGTCCCAGATATATCCACCCTGATACTTTGGATATTTTCTTACGAGATCCCAATACTCCTTGAATCCACCTACAGAGTTACCCATTGCATGAGCATACTCGCACTGAATGAGCGGACGAGGATTGTCACCCTTTGAATAGCTTTCACATCCTTCGTATCCGTAGTACATAGGGCAGAAGATATCAGTTTTCTTGTTCTGTCCAGCCTGTTCGTACTGTACAGGACGGCTAGGATCGTAAGCCTTTACCCAGTCGTAAGCATCTTCAAAATTCTTTCCGTAACCAGCCTCATTACCAAGACTCCATACAATGATACAAGGATGGTTCTTGAAAGACATTACGTTGTGCTGATTACGCTCGATGTGTGCAGTGTGATATGATTCATTCTTTGCAAGAGTTTTTTCTCCATATCCCATTCCGTGGCTTTCAATGTTTGCTTCAGCAGTAACGTAGATACCATATTCATCGCAAAGGTCATACCAGCGCGGATCGTTCGGATAGTGGCATGTACGGTCAGCATTGACATTAAGCTTCTTCATCATCTGAATGTCCTGAACCATTCTTTCGTATGTAATGTTGTAACCCTGGTCCGGATCAATTTCGTGACGGTTCACACCCTTGATAAGTACAGGCTGTCCGTTTACAAGAAGCTGTGCATTCTTGATTTCAATCTTTCTGAAACCGACATTCTGAGGAATAACTTCAATAACCTTGTCACCATCCTTCAATGTTGCGTAAAGCTTGTAGAGGTTTGGAGTTTCAGCAGTCCACTTGAGAGGATTCTTTACATTGAAATCCATTTCTGCCTTTCCGCCAGAAATTGTCTGAGTCTTCTCAACAACCACCTTGCCCTGCTTGTCCTTCAGTGCAACAGTGATCTGCTTGCCTTCTGCATTGGCAGTTGCGAACTTCACGTTGAGTGTACCGTTCTTGTACTTGCTGTCAAGATCAGGAGTAATAAAGAGGTCCTGAATGTAGCTTGCAGGACGTGCATACAGATATGACTCGCGTGCAATACCGCTGAGACGGAAGAAATCCTGGTCCTCAAGATATGAACCGTCGCACCATCTCATGATCTGGAGAGCAATCAGGTTCTCTCCCGGCTTTACAAACTTAGTGATGTCGTATTCAGAAGCCACCTTGCTGTCTTCTGAATATCCAACATACTTGCCGTTGACATATACTGTAACGTTGCTCGTTGCAGAACCTATATGCAGGAACACATTCTCTCCATTCCAAGAAGCCGGAATATTGATCTTGCGTCTGTATGAACCAACATGGTTGTTCTTGTCTTCAACCATAGGTGGATTAGAATTGAACTGGTTTGCCCATGCATAACCTGTATTCTTGTACAAAGGATATCCGTAACCGTTGAGTTCCCAATGTCCAGGAACTGAAATTTCATCCCACTTTGAATCATCGAAATCAACTGCAAAGAAATTTTCAGGACGATCGTTTGCATCCTTCACCCAATTGAATTTCCATTTTCCATCGATGGAAAGAAAACGCGAAGAAGAATCTTTCTTGCCCTTCTGAGCAAGCTGGTCGCTTTCGTAGGCAAAATAGTTTGCCACATTGTCAAGACGATTTTCTGCATTGACTCTCGGGTCGAGCCACTTAGGCGCATTCTGTGCATAAGCGAACAAGCTTCCGAAAATCAAGCTTGACAAAAGAAATCTTTTAATGTTCATAATTTTTGTTATTTGGTTTTACAATAGTTTCAACAGGTTAAAAACTTAAAACAAAGATAGATGATTTTATAAAACAATACAAAATAGCTAAGGCTTATTAATAATTATTCATAAAAAAGCACATAAGTTTTACAACTATTATATAAGGTAGATAGCCAAACTCCTACCTTTGCAAATATGGAAATATATTTTATCAGACATACATCAGTCGACGTCACACCGGGATATTGCTACGGCAATACCGACGTTGAAACAAAATCCTCGTTCGCGGAAGAGGCAGAATGCGTTAAAGGCAAGCTTTCAGATCTCAAATTCGATCAAGTATACACCAGTCCGCTGTCTAGAGCAGTAAAACTTGCAGCATATTGCGGCTATGGCGATGCTGTACACGATGCACGGCTTAAAGAACTGAATTTCGGTGAATGGGAAATGAAAAACTACGATGAACTTTATGCAAACGACGAAAGATTCAAGAGTTGGAGCAACAATTATCTGACCGAACGTTGCCCTGAAGGAGAATCATTCAGCGATTTGTTCTCCAGAGTGGAAGATTTTATAAATGAGACAAAAAAACAAGGATATGAACGCATTGCAGCATTCTGTCATGGGGGAATCCTGGCCTCTGCAATGCTGATAGCCGGCATTGTGGACAAAGAAAATCTCTTCAGCAATATTCCTCCATACGGTAGCGTCATCAAAATTGAAATCTGAAGTGTATAATTCAGCATATTCTTATCTGAGCAGATGCGCGCGACGGCGTCCGCACATAAATACGAGCGCTCAAAAGCAAAATTGCGAGACCGCGCAAATATTTTTCCGAGCGCCCGTAATTTTATAAAATGCGCAATTTAACCGGACAATATGTTCTGTACTGAAGCACAACGTGCAAACTGACGTTTACATTAGATTATTCCACTTTTTTTACGTATTTTTGCAGTTGTACGCATGCATTGCACATGCACGAAAATCTGTACTAAACGGTATACTATGATGAAACAAAAAACAAGACAAAACAAAAACAAGAATTCATTCTCGGCAGACTTACAGCAGAAAAAAGAAAAAGAAAATGCCAAGAAACGAGAAATATCAATTTCTCCAAGAATCATTAAACTCATGCCTTTCATCTATGGGGCATTGTTCTGCATCATAAGTTGGATTTTCCTGACGTATTCCAACGGCGACTACCTCTATGCAGTTCAAGAACGCTCGCTTTTCCTAGACACTTCGCAGTTCTTCGAAGAGCGAACAAGCGTACCTGGAGGCTTCCTAGAATGGGTCGGATGTTTCCTAACACAGCTGTTCTATTATCCTTGGCTCGGTGCGCTCGTACTGGTCTTGCTCTGGGGCATCATAATAGCTTTAAGCTTCAGAGCGTTCAAGATACCGGCAAAATGTGCAGTTCTGACAATCATTCCACCGGCACTTCTTCTCTGTTCGGTTGTTGATTTGGGATACTGGATGTATTACATCAAATTGCCAGGATATTGGTTCACAGGTACAGTAGGTTTCACCGTAACTGTTTTGGCTACAGCAGGTTACACACTATTAAAGACAAAGACAGCCGCACGTGAAGCAGTACTTCTGCTTTGGACATGTCTGGCCTACCCTCTCTTCGGTTGGTACGCACTGCTCGCAACAGTCTATATGCTCATCATCGACTTGACAGAAAAGGATTTGGACACTTCGAGAAAAGCTGTTAGATCCGTCGTTGCTATCCTGTCAATAATATTAGTCCCGATAGCAAGCTACTATCTGCTCTACTCCGGAACACGCATGGCCGACATGTGGAAAGCAGTATTCCCTATTTTCGAATCAAGCAGAGTCATATCTACATCGCTCAGTCTCCCATTCGTTTTCATGGCCCTGCTTCCGGCAATATACCTTGCACTGTCAAGGTTGTTGCAGACAAAAGGCGGATGCAGTCCGATATGCGGAAAATCAGGCACACTCCGCTTTGCAGTGGCTCAACTTGCCGTTATAGCTGTAGTAGTTGCTGTTGTGCGCGGTGGATGGTACGATAACTACAACTTCCACTCCGAACACAGAATGTACAAACTTGCCGACGAGCAAAAATGGGAAGACGTACTTGTGGAAATGGCTGCAAATCCGGGCACTCCGACACGACAGATGGTTATGTGCAAAAACATAGCATTAATGAAAGTGGGACGTTGCGGAAACGAAATGTTCAGATACAGCAACGAAGGTGAACCTCCTTACGTATTCGATTCTCTCAGAGTGAAGATGGTTGAAACTGCGGCCCCAATGATCTACTACAACTACGGAAGATGCAATTTCTGCTACCGCTGGTGTATAGAAAACAGCGTGGAATACGGTTTCAATGTCAACGGACTCAAATATTTGATCAGAAGTTCCATATTGAGCGGTGAATACAAAGTGGCAGAAAAATACATCAACATGCTCAAGCACACTACATTCCACAAGGAATGGGCTGAGCATTTCGAACAATTCGTACGCAACCCAAAACTCATAGCTCAAAATGAAGAGTTCAAACTGATTCTCCCACTCAGGAAATTCAAGGATGTTCTTGACGGCGATGAAGGTTTGTGCGAGATGTATTTGCTCAACTATTTCAGTAATTCGCAAAATCCCGAACCGATGTTTCAGGAACAGACACTGGTATATGCACTCGTTTCGAAAGACATTGACCGTTTCTGGAAAAGGTTCTTCCAATATGCAACGCTTCACATCAAGGAACCGATGCCGATACACTATCAGGAAGCAGCATTCCTGTACGGAAATCTGGAAAAAACTGTCGACATCAGCAAGATGCCATTCGACAGAGACAGAATTCTCGGACGCTTTGCCAACTTCCAAAGAGCTTCACAGATGTATGCGCGTGAAGGAATGAGCGTGGAGCAGATGGGCGAAGCCATGAGACCGGAATTCGGTGACACATTCTGGTGGTTCTACTTCTTCTGCAAAGGAGTCAAGTCTTATTGATGAGAAGCAGAATACATATATACCATTCACACAGAAAGCAATTTTGAAGAAAGAATATGAAAAAACTAATCATAACAGCCATTTGCGCAGTCGCTCTGCTTGCCAGCTGCACATCACCATCGGTTCCCGACAGCTACAACGAGGCACAGCGCAAACCCCAAATATATCCGGAATACACAGATGTGACTATTCCATGCAACATCGCACCAATGAATTTCATGGTGGCAGAGAATTGCGAAGAGGCAGTAGCCAAATTCACATACGGCAACGAAGAAGCTGTATACGGCGATGGAACAAAAATTATCATACCAGAAAATGATTGGAAAAACATGACAGCCGAAGCGAAAGGCAAAAGCATAAAAGTGGATGTCTACACTAGAAACGGAGGGGCATGGACAAAATTCAAGACTTTCAGCCTCAACGTGGCAGCCGACGAGATAGACCCATACATCTCCTACAGACTCATTCCGCCATCATACGTAGCATACGAAAAACTTACAATAGACCAGAGAAATCTCACCAATTTCGAGGAAAAGACCATTTACAACAACATGATTATCTCGACGGAGAACAACGGACAGTGCATAAATTGCCATTCGTATCAGAACTACAAGACGGACAACATGCAGTTCCACATGCGTCAGGGATTCGGCGGAACAATGATTGTTGTCGACGGAAAACCTAAGAAAGTAGATCTGAAAACAGATAAGACAATAAGCGCCGGTGTTTATCCGGCATGGCATCCAAAGAAGAAGCTGATTGCCTACTCTACGAACAACACAGGACAATCATTCCACACAAAAAACAGGAACAAGGTGGAAGTTCAGGATACAGAGAGCGACATCATACTCTACGATGTAGAAAAGAATGAAGTAAGCATCATAGAGAACGACTCAAACGAGCTCGAAGTATTCCCATGGTGGAGTCCCGACGGCAAGGAACTGTATTTCTGCTCTGCACATTTCGAGTACAAGGACACCACAGCCCACGAGACAGAGATGATAAAGAGATACAAGGAAGTAAAATACGACATCTACAAGAAGTCCTTCAACGCAGAAACAAAGCAATTCGGACCTCGCCAGCTCGTATTCAAAGCTTCGGAAATGGGCATGAGTGCAACATTCCCTAGAATAAGTCCAGACGGACGATATCTGCTGTTTGCAATGGGCAACTGGGGATGCTTCCACATCTGGCATCCGGAATCAGACCTGTACATCATGGACCTTAAGAGCGGAAACGTACGCAAGCTGGAAAATGTAAACAGCAGTGAAGCAGAAAGCTATCATTCCTGGTCGAGCAACGGCAGATGGATAATATTTGGAACACGACGCGACGAAGGAAACTTCACTCGCCCGTACATTGCATATTTCGACAAGAACGGCAAGGGCTACAAGGCTTTCGAAGTTCCTCAGAAAGATCCGGAATTCTATCAGACATGCACATACAGCTACAATATACCTGAATTCATGGTTGAACCGGTAAAGATTTCACCGCAGAAGTTTGCCGACACAGCAAAACGTGATGCAATAAAAGCTGTATTCAAAGATTGAAACTACTAACAACCAATATTATTCTAAACATATCATGACAACAAAAATCATTCTCTCGACAGCTCTGATGCTGTGCGCGGCTTCAGCATCGGCACAAGGTACCGCAGAAGACTACCAACGTGCCTTTCAGCTAAACGGAAAATACTCGAACGCCATGACAAACGGCGATGTCAGCGCACAGGCCATAAGGGGCACACACAGATTCTGGTACACAGTAACTGAAAATGACGGAATCGCCTACAAACTTGTAGATGCTGAAAAAAAGACCTGCAGCGAGCTCCTTAATCCGGAGACATTGGCCAAGGTTATCAAAGAACAGACAGGAGAGAATCTGAACGGGAAATATCTCAGACTTAACAACATGTGGGTTGATGAAAACAACAATGCACACTTCCAGCTCAGGAAGCGCCATTGGACATACAACATCAGCAACAACGAACTGACAAAGGGCGACACCATATATGACCGTCCATACAGACATTGGATGGTTGTGCCTGAAGAAAAAGACGGTGTATCGCTTTCACCTGACAGAAAACAAGAAATTTTCTTCAAAGACAACAACCTGTACATCAGAGACAAGGAGAGCAAGGAAGAGAAACAGCTCACCAGCGATGGATGTGAGGAGAATTACTATTCTTCATACGGAAGATGGTCGGATGACGGAAGATACTACGCAACGGTCAAAATCAAACCTGCTCCGAAAAGATATGTATACTTCATCGAATCATCTCCGAAGGATCAGCTGCAGCCGAAGCTTCACAAGCAGGAATACGCAAAACCTGGCGATTCACTCAACTTCAGAGTTCCTGTAATAATCGATGTAAAGACTCAAAAGGTCACAATACCTTCTACAGAGCTGTTCAACAGCCAGTACTACGTTACTGCGCCACAGTGGGACAAAGACAACAAGAATGTGACATTCGAGTTCAACGAACGCGGACATCACCACTACAGAGTGCTGGAACTCTCATCTGAAACCGGCAAGGTCAGAACAATCGTGGAAGAAAGCAGTCCGAAGTATGTCAACTACAACAGACATTTCAGATATGATTTCAGCGACGGAAGCAAGATGATATGGATGAGCGAACGCGACAACTATAACCACCTGTATCTCTACGATGTAAAAACAGGAAAAGTTATCCGTCAGATAACCAAAGGTCCGTGGTACGTAAGAGGCGTACAGAGGGTCGATGAGAAGAACGGTGTGATATACTTCTCTGCAAACGGTATGAACAAGGACGAAGATCCGTACCTCATACATTACTACAAAATCGGCATCAACGGAAAAGGTCTGAAGTGCCTTACCCCTGAAGAGGGCAACCACAAGGCAATCTTTACAGACGACATGAAGTATCTGATAGATATATATTCAACTGTTCAGAATCCACCGGTTGCTGTACTGCGCTCTTCGAAAGACGGAAAAATCATCAAAAACCTCGAAAAGGCCGACATCAGCAAACTTGAGGCTAACGGATGGAAAGCTCCTGAAGTATTCGTAGCAAAGGGCCGCGACGGAAAGACAGATATGTGGGGCATCATACAGAGACCTTCAAATTTCGATCCGAACAAGAAATATCCTGTAATCGAATATATCTATTCTGGACCTGGCGACCAGTATGTTCCTAAATCATTCACTCCGATGAACTGGAACATGGCACCTCTTGCCGAACTCGGTTTCATTGTCGTACAGCTTGACGCAATGGGAACATCATTCAGAAGCAAGGAATTTGAAGAAGTCTGCTACAAGAATCTCAAGGATGCAGGTTTCCCAGACAGAATTGCATGGATAAAGGCTGCAGCCGAGAAATATCCTTACATGGATGCAGAGAACGTTGGTATATTCGGTGCTTCGGCCGGCGGACAAGAAGCACTCACAGCACTTCTGTTCCACGGCGATTTCTACAAGGCTGCATACTCAAGCTGCGGATGCCACGACAACAGAATGGACAAGATCTGGTGGAACGAGCAGTGGATGAGCTACCCTATCGACAGCAGCTACATTGAATGTTCAAACGTAGAAAATGCATACAAGCTTAACAGACCGCTGATGATTGTTGTAGGAGAACTTGACGACAACGTAGACCCTTCATCAACAATACAGGTCGTAAATGCATTGCAGAAAGCAGGAAAAGACTTCGAACTAGTATATCTGCCAGGTGAACGCCATACTATGGGAGGCAGTTATGGAGAACACAAGCGTTACGACTTCTTCGTGAAGAACCTGCTGAAGGTAACCCCTCCTTCATGGGAAGAACTGAAGAAAATGAAATAATCACCTAGAAGGTGAAATAACATACAAATGGCAGAGAATAGACCGAAAGGCTTTTCTCTGCCATTTGTCTTAACAGTAAACAGTTTATCTTATAAGAATCTTACGATAGAATCCTAACTATCAAGCGCACATTACGTAAGAAAAACAAAAAAAACGCGCAACAGGACAAATCCTTATCAATCAATATAGCTAACTTTGCATAGATTTTCTGTTGAACAGCCTGCTTTTGCATTTTAACAGGTCTATATTGACAAAAAAACGTCAAACTCATACAGGCCTTTCAGATGACTCTTCTACACTTATACATGAGAGCATCATCCTTTGCATAAGCGTTATCAGCATCTTGATTTTACCAACATTATATAAATCTTAAGAGAAAGGAAGAAACGTGGCAAAGAAAGCACCAAACGAACTAGGAACAGAAAAAATAGGCAAACTGCTTATGATGTATGCAGTGCCTGCCGTTATTGCGATGACCGCATCATCGCTGTACAATATGGTGGACAGCATCTTTATCGGACGCGGAGTCGGCCCGCTGGCAATCTCCGGACTCGCAGTAACATTCCCTATCATGAACCTCTCGGCCGCATTCGGAGCGATGGTTGGTGTCGGCGGTTCAACCCTCATGTCAGTCAAACTCGGCCAAAAAGACTATGATGTCGCAGAAAAGGTTCTGGGAAATGTCGTGATGATGAATATTATTGTCGGTATTGCATTTGCAGTAGTTGCCATAATATTTCTCGATCCGATACTTATCTTTTTCGGTGCAAGCGAAAACACTGTAGGCTACGCACGCCAGTACATGTTCATCATTCTTTTGGGCAATGTGGTAACACACCTCTACTTAGGTCTGAACTCTATAATCAGATCGACAGGCCACCCCAACATGGCAATGATAGCAACAATTGCAACAGTTATCGTCAATGCCATTCTTGACCCTATATTCATCTATGTTTTCAAATGGGGCATTGCCGGGGCCGCCATAGCGACTATCATAGCACAGGTCATATCATTGGTATTCGTTGTGCATGTGCTGTCGGATAAGAGTGAAGCCGTACATTTCAAACAAGGAATATTCAAGCTCAAAAAACGCATCATAAAGAACATAACAGCAATAGGCCTCTCACCATTCTGTATGCAGATATGCGCATGCATGGTTGTGATTCTCATAAATAAAGGACTAAAAGAACACGGAGGTGACCTTGCAATCGGTGCATACGGAATTGTGAACCGTATAGTATTCTTGTTCGTGATGATTGTTTTGGGTATTACCCAAGGCATGCAGCCTATAGCCGGATACAACTTCGGTGCACAGAAATATGAACGTGTCACACAAGTATTCAAGTACGCATGCATATATGCGACAATAGTTATGACTTGCGCATTCATCATAGGCGAATTCTTCCCTGACGCAGTTGTGCGCCTCTTCACAACAGATGAAACGCTCATACGCATCGCAAACGAAGGCATGAGAATAGTTGTAGTCACCTACCCTATTGTGGGTTTCCAGATGGTTACCGGAAACTTCTTCCAGAGCCTTGGAATGGCTAAAAAGAGTATATTCATATCTGTTACAAGACAGTTGCTGTTCCTCGTACCGCTTCTCGTAATTCTTCCACCAATATTTGGAACAAAGGGAGTATGGATGAGCATGCCTATAGCCGACTGCATCGCTGTCGTGATAGCAGCCGTCATGTTGCACAGATTCTATAAGAGCGGTTCATTCAAAACGCAGACCTCACTATAAGAAACAACAATGAAAGCGTTAGGCTTAAACAATTAGAAATATGGACAATTACGTAATAACTATAGGACGAGAACTAGGAAGCGGAGGAAAGCATATAGGCGAAATCATGGCCAAACAGCTCAACATTCCGATATACGACAGGCGGCTTCTGGACATGGCCGCTCAGGAAAGCGGATTCAACAAGGAAATATTCCAAAAAGCTGATGAAATATCCGACAAGAGTCTTCTTGCATCTGCCATAAGAAGCATAAGCAGCTCTGTTGCCTCAATGACAAACTTTTACAAGAACAGCATGAGCAAGGATTCACTGTTTCAGTTCCAATCGGATGCAATACGCGAAAAAGCCAAGACGGAAAGCTGCATAATAGTCGGACGATGCGCCGATTATATACTGCGCGATCACCCGCGTCATATAAACATATTCATCAGAGCCGACAAAGAAGACAGAATAAGATTCATCAGCGAACGCTACAACATAACAAAGGCTGAAGCTGAGAAAAAAATTGAAAAAGTGGACGACCAGCGTTCCGAGTACCATGATTTCTACTGCGAAACCAACTGGGGCGACAGTAGAGCTTATGATATTTGTATCAACTCGTCTATTCTCGGTGCAGAAAGGACAGCACAATATCTGCTTGAATATGTCAAAGAAGCTCTGAAAATCTGAAAAATCAGAAGAAAATATCTGACGACTGATCAATATAGCATCAAAATATAACAGTTTCACATAAGAACCGTTTCTGCATTGCATGTGTTGCATATGTTGCAGAAATGGTTCTTTTTTTTTTTGGGGGGGGGAGAGGATATTTTCAAAAGTATATTGCCTGTTCTACACGCTAATCCAAACTACGGCAACAATGACTGCAACATAACATTTGAAGAAATCAATTTATTACCATTTGTTAATCTTTATGTCCATGCATAGAACTAACTTTGTACTTGAATGCAACACAAACGGAAACAAGGTTCTATGGAAATGGGAAAAATGAAAGACGACATTGACTTCAGTTCAATGAAAGTATCACATCTGTTCGTAAAACTTTTCGTTCCGACATTGCTCGGAATGATTTCATCAGCTGTATTCATTATTACAGATGGAATATTCGTGGGAAAAGGTATCGGAAGCAATGCTCTTGCAGCCGTCAACATAACCGCTCCGCTGTCTCTCATAAGTACCGGGATTGCGCTTATGTTCGGTATAGGTGCTTCAGTAGTAGCATCTATACACCTCTCTCACGGCAAGCTCAAAAGTGCAAGAATAAACATTACACAATCACTTGCTGCATCAGCTCTAATCATAGCTGTTTATTCAGCTATACTGCTTTGGGACATAAACTCAACGGCATATTTCTTAGGATGCACGGAGCATCTTCTTCCGCTTGCTACAGAATATATGAAATGGTTCGTTCCGTTTCTGATATTCTGTACTACATTAAGCACAGGAATGTTCTTCATCAGACTTGACGGATCGCCCAACTATGCAATGATGTGCAACATCATACCGGCAGTTATAAACATCATACTCGACTACGTATTTATTTTCATATTCCAATGGGGCATGTTCGGTGCCGCATTGGCCACAAGTCTGGGATACATAGCTGGAGCAATGATGATAATCCTTTACTTGTCTTCTTCCAGACATGCAGTCAGATTCATAAGGATAAAAGCCAGCATGAAAAGCATGATGCTCACTCTGCGCAACATTGGATACATGTGCAGACTAGGTGTATCATCATTTCTTTGCGAAACAGCCATTGCGGCAATAATGTTCATAGGCAATGCCACATTCATCAAATATCTAGGCGAAGACGGTGTAGCGGCCTACAGCGTAGCATGCTATCTGCTACCAATAATATTCATGGTCTATAACGCTGTTGCACAATCTGCACAGCCGATTCTAAGCTATAATTACGGTATAGGCGACAAGGAGCGCATACGCACAGCATTCAGAATATCCATGTCAACAGCCATTGCATGCGGAACGACAGTTTTCATTGCATTTATACTATTCGGAGGAAACATCGTGGCAATGTTCCTGACACCAGGAACCCAGGCATACAAAATTGCAGTTGAAGGCCTCCCGCTCTTCGGGTGCGGATTCATATTCTTCGGCATCAATATTGTTCTGACAGGATATCTTCAAAGTATGGAAAGAGACATTCCGGCAATGTGCATAACCATACTGCGCGGATATGTTCTGACCGCCATCTGCTTCACCCTGTTGCCTGCAATATGGGGCAGATACGGCATTTGGCTATCGGTACCAGCATCAGAAGCCATAACGTTCATGTCTGCATCAGCTTTCTTCATGATAAGCAGAATGTGGAAGAAGCATGCAAGAATCGCTTAATATTTACGTTATGACAAATAAGCGGAGGGAAAAGAATGGAAAACAACAGCATACAAACAAGCAACATCACGGAGCTTTTCAGCTTAAAACACGGCATTGGAATAAAAGATGCTGAAGAACTTCTGGCAGTAATGGAAGAAGTTCACTACAGAAAAGGTGAAATTCTCATGCATGAAGGAGAAGTGTGCTCTTCTTTCTACATCATAAAAGACGGCCTTTGGAGAGGTTTCTACATGAGAGACGGCAATGATACATCACTATGGTTTGCCTATGAAGGTGAAACAATATTTTCCACCTCAGGATACATATCCAATAAACCTTCAATGGTATCAATTGAGGCGATGACAGACAGCACTCTCTACAAGATAAGTAAAAACGAGCTTGAGACTTTTTTCTGTTCGTCCATATCCAGAGCGAACATGGGAAGACATATTTTCGAAAAAGAGTTTCTGGCTATAGAAGAAAAACTAATAAACACAGGCTCACCACAAGCAAAAGAGCGCTATCTAAAGCTTCTTGAAAAGGACCCGGAACTGCTTAAGCATGTTCCACTTAAATACATTGCCTCCTACCTGTACGTCACACCGCAGTCATTGAGCCGAATTAGGGCCGATATTGCAAAAAATACAGACTAGCCGGTCTAAAATTCTTCAAAATATTATATACCATGAAAAAAGAAAAGGAATAAGCCACTACGACTTATTCCTTTTCTTTTTATCTGTCATCCGTCAGTACAATCATGTATCAAAACACGATTGCACCAACGAAAACATTTCTATCAATCTTCGTTCAAGATCTTCATTATTTCACAAGCCGATCTTGCAACAGATGTACCAGGACCGAATATTGCAACAACTCCAGCCTTATAGAGGAAGTCATAATCCTGAGCAGGGATAACACCTCCGGCAATTACGAGAATATCCTCACGACCAAGCTTCTTGAGCTCTTCGATAACCTGTGGAACAAGAGTCTTATGTCCAGCAGCCAAAGAACTTACTCCGAGTACATCTACGTCATTCTCTACAGCCTGACGTGCAGATTCTGCCGGTGTCTGGAACAAAGGTCCCATGTCGACGTCAAAACCGCAGTCAGCATAACCTGTAGCACAAACCTTTGCACCTCTGTCGTGTCCGTCCTGACCCATCTTTGCTATCATGATACGAGGACGGCGACCGTTCTTCTGAGCAAACTGCTCTGTCATCTGACAAGCAACCTCAAAGTCCTTGTCATGCTTGCTTTCTGATGAATACACGTTGCTTATAGTTCTAATTACAGCCTTATAACGTCCTACGACAGCTTCGCAGGCATCTGATATCTCACCCAAAGTACAACGTACTCCGGCAGCCTTCACAGCCAAATCAAGGAGGTTCTTCTCAGACTTCTTGCCGTCCTTGAATTCCTGTACACATGCTGTGATTTCAGCCAAAGCTTCCTTGCACGCATTTTCGTCACGTGATGCACGCAATTTTGCCAAGTTCTCTTCCTGCTGCATACGTACAGCTGTATTGTCGACTTCAAGGATATCGATAGGATCCTCGTGGTCAAGACGATAACGGTTCACACCGACAATAGTCTGAGTACCTGAGTCGATACGAGCCTGAGTACGAGCCGCAGCTTCCTCGATTCTCATCTTAGGGAGTCCGGTCTCGATAGCCTTAGCCATACCGCCGAGCTTCTCGATTTCCTGAATATGTTCCCAAGCCTTGTGTACAATCTCGTTGGTCAGAGTCTCAAGATAGTAAGAACCTGCCCATGGATCGATTTCCTTGCAGACCTTTGTCTCGTTCTGGATATAAATCTGCGTATTGCGCGCGATTCTTGCCGAGAAGTCAGTAGGCAGAGCGATAGCCTCATCGAGCGAATTGGTGTGGAGTGACTGAGTGTGACCGAGCACAGCAGCCATGGCCTCAATACAAGTACGTCCGACATTGTTGAACGGATCCTGCTCTGTGAGCGACCATCCTGAAGTCTGTGAGTGAGTACGCAAAGCCATTGACTTAGGATTCTTTGCACCGAAGCTCTTCACAATCTTAGCCCAAAGCAGACGTCCTGCACGCATCTTGGCAATCTCCATGAAGTGATTCATGCCGATAGCCCAGAAGAATGAAAGACGAGGTGCGAACGCATCGATATCGATTCCGGCATTGACACCTGCACGCAGATAGTCTATACCGTCTGCAAGCGTATAAGCCAGCTCGATGTCGGCTGTAGCACCAGCTTCCTGCATGTGGTATCCAGAGATAGATATAGAGTTGAACTTAGGCATCTTCTGAGAAGTATATTCGAAGATGTCTGCAATAATCTTCATTGAGAATGCAGGCGGATAGATGTAAGTATTGCGCACCATGAACTCCTTGAGGATATCGTTCTGAATTGTTCCGGCCATTTCCTCAAGCTTTGCACCCTGCTCCAATCCGGCGTTGATGTAGAACGCAAGAATAGGAAGAACGGCACCGTTCATTGTCATTGATACAGACATCTTGTTGAGAGGTATACCTTCGAAAAGCACCTTCATGTTCTCAAGCGAGCAGATTGAAACTCCAGCCTTACCGACATCGCCTACCACACGTTCGTTGTCAGGGTCATAACCACGGTGTGTAGGAAGGTCGAATGCGACAGAAAGTCCCTTCTGTCCGCTCGCAAGATTGCGGCGATAGAAAGCATTTGACTCCTCAGCCGTTGAGAATCCGGCGTACTGACGGATTGTCCACGGACGGAAAGGATACATCATCGAATACGGGCCGCGCAGATATGGAGGTATACCTGCTGTAAAGTCCAGATGTTCCATTCCTTCGAGATCCTCCTTAGTATAAACCGGCTGTATATCTATCTGCTCAGGCGTGCGCCAGTTGGCAGTAATGCCGTTTTCCTTCTGCCATTCCTGTCCGTTACGGGCATGAATGCCTGCATATATATCTATGTTGTTGAAATTCTGTCTCATTTGATTCCCAATTTAGCGTTATACTCCTTCAATGTCTCCAGCTGATTGACCTTAACGTGTATGAAGTTCTCTATGCCTGCAGCCTTCAGTTCGTCAGAGCAAGCCGGTGCACCGGCAACAACAAACATAGCTCTGCCGTTGAGAGCCTTGAATGCAGGAATAGCATATTCAGCATACTCGTCGTCGCTTGAACATATAACAACAATGTCAGCATTTGCCTTCACAGCAGCTTCTACACCCTCTTCCACTGTTGGGAATCCGAGATTGTCGATTACCTTATAACCGGCGCATGCAAGGAAGTTGCAAGAGAACTGTGCCCTAGCCTGACGCATTGCAAGATTTCCGATTGTAAGCATGAATGCCACCGGCTGCTTGCCACTGTTCTCAGTCTGCAGACGAAGTGCTTCGAATTCGCTTGCCATACGGTCCTTGTTGAGTGCAGTGATAGACGCCTCACCCTCATGGTGACCGCATCCGCACTTGCATCCGCATGTTGGAGCCTTTCCGTCGGCCTTCTCGTTGAAGTTAGGGAACTGATTTGTTCCAAGCATGAATTCACGACGCTTTGCGGCATTGGCATGTCTCTCTGCGTTGACAGCATTGACAGCCTCCTGAATCTTACCTTCCAAAGCCATAGCAAGGAATCCGCCGTTGTTTTCCACATCGAGGAACAGTTTCCATGCCTCGCGTGCGATAGCATCAGTCAGATGCTCAACGTAGTACGAACCGCCGGCTACGTCGACAATCTTGTCGAAGTGAGCCTCTTCCTTCAAGAGAAGCTGCTGGTTGCGTGCAAGACGCTCAGAGAATTCATCTGGAGTTTCATAAGGCTTGTCAAACGGAGTAACAACGATTGACTCCACGTTTGCAAGAGCTGCCGACATGGCTTCTGTCTGCGAACGGAGCAGGTTCACGTAGCTGTCATACATGGTCTGATTGTACTCTGTAGTTACAGCATTCACATACATCTTGCATGCGCAGTCGCACTTAGGACCATACTGCTTTACGATGTTTGCCCAAAGCAGACGTCCTGCACGGAACTTGGCAATCTCCATGAAGTAGTTTTCAGAAACACCCATGTTGAATTTGATGCTCTTTGCTGCTGTATCCGGATCGATGCCTGCATCAACCATGTGCTGCATGTATTCATTACCCCATGCAAGAGCATATCCCAATTCCTGATAGATATATGCACCGGCATTGTTGAGCTGCATGCTGTTCACGTTTACGCATCTGTACTGCGGAAGATCTGCAAGAGCCTCAACCAGTGGTTTGAGATTCTCGAGAACGCGCGAAACATCTTTGCCCTTTACAAGAATCTTCTCAATAGGGTCAAAGTTGACAGAACCTACCATCTTCGACATGTCCTTGCCGCTCTTGCGGAAGTATGAAACCAGACTGTTGGCAAGTTCAACGCTGTGGCACTGGCATGTCTGGAAGTTCAGTTCAACACATTCAGGGCAGATGCCGTCGAGAAGCTTTGCAATGTCAGCCTCGCTTACCTTGTCGGAAGGAAGACGGAATCCAAGCGAATCGATACCCTTGTTGAGGATGTCGAGAGCCTTTGCGTTTGCTTCTGCAATATCGTCAACAACAATATCCTGACGAACGTACCACAAGTTGTTGTCCTTCTTGTTGCCGCGAACAAACGGATATTCGCCAGGGAGCGAATCAACAGCCTTCAAATCCTTAAGATCTTCTCTGCGATAGAAAGGCTGAACCTTAAATCCTTCATTGGTTCTCCAAACCAATTTCTTCTCAAAGTCGGCACCCTTAAGGTCCACCTGGATCTTATCGAGCCACTCCTGTGTGGTCGGTGATGCGAACTCTGAGAAAAGTTTTTCTCTACTATTTGCCATTGTCTATATTTAAAAGTTCTACATTATATAAGTATATGTTCTTAAAGGCAAAGTTAAGATTTTAATGCAATATTAGCCACTACTGTCATGTCTTTTTTAGCTGTATTGCAGGCAGAAACGACAAAAAGCACATTTAAGGCACCAATATAATATGCCTGCCGTAGTGCAACGACATTTGCGAGCGCCCGAAAAAACACCTGCGAGTGCTCGAAAACCAAATTCCGAGCGCCCGTAATATCCGTTATGGGCATCAAATTGGCAAATATTTGACATACATGTATATAATAATTTGGAAAATAAGCCGTAACTTTGCAGGCCGTTAAGAAAACGGCAATAAAAAATCAATGGGTTATATTTATGGAATGGTTATACAATCTATTTACCGACGGAAGCACAGTGGCACATATAGTGTTGCTTTACTCAATGGTCATATCGGCCGGCGTGCTTCTTGGAAAACTTAAATTCGGAGGTGTATCCCTGGGAGTTACATTTGTGCTGTTCGTGGGAATCCTAGCAGGACACCTGCTCAACAACAACGGAATCACGGAAAACACACAAATCATCAATTTTGTCCAGGATTTCGGACTTATTCTGTTTGTCTATTCTATCGGTCTTCAGGTAGGACCATCGTTCTTCACATCCTTCAAGCAGGGAGGAATCAAGATGAACATAATAGCGGCAGGAATAATTTTCCTGAACATAGCCGTGATGCTGGCAATTTACTATGGATTCATGGACACCAGCAATCCGACAACTCTTCCTATGATGGTGGGCGTTCTCTGCGGAGCAGTTACCAACACACCAGGTCTCGGTGCGGCCAATGCGGCACTCGAGCAGATATCTGCACAGCATCCAGACTACTTCAACGGAAGCATACCTGAAATTGCCAACGGATACGCATGTGCATATCCTCTCGGAGTTATCGGAATTATCGGTTCTATCATAATAATCCGATACATTTTCAAGGTAAACATGAAGAAGGAAGAGGCTGACTTCAACGAACAGAACGGCAACAATGCAGCTATGAAGCCTCATCTCATGCATCTGGAAGTGATGAATCCGGCTCTTGACGGCAAGACAATACTTCAGGTAAGAAAGTATCTGGGACGCAACTTCGTATGTTCCAGAAGCTTGCACAACGGACACGTGACACTCCCGAATAAAGACACAAAGCTCTTCATCGGCGACCAGCTCTACATTGTCTGTGCTGAGGAAGATGCAGATGCCATCATAACATTCATCGGTAAGACTGTCACTGTCGACTGGGATCATCAGGACGTGCCGATGTCGTCAAAAAAGATCTTGGTTACCAAAGACAAGGTCAACGGAAAAACTCTCGGAAGCCTTCACCCGAGCAGTATGTACGGTGTAAACGTCACACGCCTTTTCCGCTCAGGAATTGAAGTCTTTGCACATCCAAATGTACATCTTCAAGTTGGTGACCGCCTCGCAGTTGTAGGACCGGAAGATGCAGTAAACCGATTTGCCGACAAACTTGGCAACCAGCAGAACAGACTTGACAAACCGAACCTGCTCACCATATTCTTCGGAATTCTGGTAGGTATTATCTTCGGAAGCCTCCCATTCAGCATTCCAGGAATGTCAATGCCGGTCAAGCTCGGACTTGCAGGCGGACCGCTCGTGATTGCAATCCTCGTAGGCCGATTCGGATTCAAGCTCAAATTGGTGGCATATACCACAAACAGCGCCAGCCTTATGATCCGCGATATCGGTCTTGTACTCTTCCTTGCAAGCGTCGGCATCAAAGCAGGTGGAAACTTCCTTGAGACTGTAGCAAACGGCGGACTCATGTATGTATGGTACGGATTCCTTATAACCTTCATACCTCTGATTGTAATGGGTGTGATTGCAAGAATATTCTACAAGGAAAACTACCTTCTGCTCATAGGTATAATCTCTGGTGCTACAACAGACCCACCAGCATTGGCATATTCAACTGCATCCGTAGGAAACGACATTCCGTCTGTGGGATATTCGACTGTATACCCGCTCTCAATGTTCCTGCGAATCATAACAGCTCAGATTCTCATACTCCTGATCTGTTCATAACACAAAAAGAATGCATAAAGTGCCGTTTCCTGAAAATTTAAAGAATAAGGAACAAGGCAATACACTTACAGCATAAACATGCAGAAAGAAGCCAACCGCGAAAACACGCAGATTGACTTCTTTCTGCATTATTGATAAACGGGTGCACATGCACCGAAAAATTATAGAACACAATAATGGAAGGAATCATCAATACAGTAGAGAAACTGCTGAGTTCCAACATGTATCCGGAACTTTCAGCCTTGCTTATAGGACTGGCGGTAGCTCTTAATCCATGTCAGCTGGCAATAAATATATCCGCACTTACATACATCAGCAAAGACAACGCAGATGGAAAGACATTGGTAAGCAAAGGCATCATATATGCTGCAGGAAGAACCGTGACATATATAGCAATGGCATGGATACTGTTGATGGTACTTAAAATGTCAGAATTCGGCATAAGTCTCACACAAAGCATATTGAGCAAGGCCGAAATCATACTTCCTCCAGTTCTTATTGCAGTAGGCATTTTCCTCATTTTCCGCGCCCTGCATACACACAAGCACAGCGATGAATGCCATAATTGCGGAAACATCATCCGAAGCAGCGGTTCCAGAGGAACGTTTGTGCTAGGGATGATGCTAGCATTGGCCTTCTGTCCGGAAAGCGGTCTGTTCTATTTCGGAATGATGCTGCCTCTGTCTGCAGCTTCAGAAAACAGCTGGCTGATACCTGTGTGCTTTGCCGTTGCAGCATCTGTTCCGGTAATGATACTGTCAGTTCTCATATCGGGGGCTATGTCTAAGGCACGCTCATTTGAAAACCGTTTCAAACACTTCCAGCAATGGCTAAACGGTATCGTCGGAGTGATATTTATCGTGATTGCAGTTCTGATTCTGTCTGAATGACATCATCAGATCTTACAACTTAGGCATTGCATGTATACATGTGCGTTGCATAAGGAGTACCTCCAAGGTCCAGCTTATACTTTTCATCGCCTCTTGACAAATCTATCACCCTAATGCTGGTTTCCTCAATAAGACGTTTCATTGTTTCCAATATCATCACATATCCAGGAGAATAGAAACCGTAGTCTGAATCTATGGCCAAACGAGGAACAACAACACGATGTGCCTGTTTATCCACAAATCCGCTCATGAAACTTACAGCCTTTCCATTTAAATACAAAACAGAATGGAAAGAATTGCCGTCATTTCTCAACGATACGGAATCGTGCAATATACGTCTGTACTTCATTCTTATAACAAAATCCAACGGCAAATGCATAAGGTTCTTGTGCTTGGAATATTTCAGTTTCTGTCTTCTGATATAAATATTCATTATATCTCTACCAACCTGATTATCCATAATGTTGGTTCCGATATACACTTTAAGTTCATACGCCATAGAGTCACGCTTCATACGGTTGTATGCTGTACGTATGTTCTGACGTACAGAAGAGGATAAGCCCTTGACATGTGCCTCAACATCATCGCCGTAGCAAATCTTCACACACGGAGTTTCGCGTACTGACGAAATATATCCAAGTTCACTCAATATTTTCGTCAGGCAACTGTTCGCAAAGATACGTCTGAACATGATTTTTTCTCCAAGCTTCTCCATGAACAGTGAAACACACTTTTTACGTACTTCGTAAGAAGCTTCAGGCGCAAAAAGAAAGTCAGCTTCACCGCATCCTCTTACATCACCAAGCATCTTATAAGCTCTAGTGCAGACATTGCGCTTAAGCGGAGCTATCATCAATATTTCACCGTTCTCGTTTTCCACCGTTGCAATTACAGCATTGTAACGCCAGACAAAAAAGCGTATCTGCCTGTATATCGACTTCATGTAGTCAAAATACAAGAAAGGAGAAAACGACGATTTCATTTCCCATTCTCTCCATGTTCGCTCAATCTGCTCAGACAGACGCGAACAAAACTTTACCACCATCCCTCTACTTTTTAAATATGTTGTAATAAGCACTAAAAAAGCCGTTGGAAAAGCCTCAGTCAGCGACTTTTCACAAACGGCATAAAAGAATTATTTATCTAAAGACAAATTTATTTGCCTCCGTACATTTCTTCATAGTATTTCTGATAATCGCCACTGGTAACGTCTGATATCCAATCCTGATTTTCCAGGTTCCATCTGATAGTCTTTACAATACCGACCTCAAACGATGTTTCAGGACTCCATCCCAACTCTGTACTGATTTTTGTAGGATCAATAGCATAACGTAGATCATGTCCCAAGCGATCCTTTACAAATGTTATCAGATCATCGTTGATCCAACTTATATCAAGATCACCATCTGGACCAACAACTTTCTTTTTCAACACAGCTCTATAAGCAGGATTCTTCTCCATGAGATCGTGTATTGTCTTTATTGTCAATTTAACAATCTCCAGATTGGTCTTTTCGTTGTGACCGCCTACATTGTATATCTCACCGGCACGTCCTTTGTTGATTACCATGTCAATAGCCTTGCAGTGATCTTCAACATAGAGCCAATCTCTGACGTTTGAGCCATCGCCATAAACAGGAATTCTTCTTCCCTCAAGCACATTGTTTATAATCAAAGGAATAAGTTTTTCCGGGAAATGGTACGGTCCATAATTATTGCTGCATCTGGTAATGCTTATCGGCATCTTATATGTATCGCGATAAGCCATGACAATCATATCTGCACTTGCCTTAGAAGCACTGTAAGGACTGTGAGGACATATTGGAGTATCTTCAGTAAAGTAACCGTCGTGTCCGAGCGTGCCGTAAACTTCGTCTGTAGAAACCTGATGGAATCTCACATCGGTACGCCATGTTGGATATCCACAAGAGTCCTTACCAGTTGTCCATGCTCTGCACGCTGCAGCCAAAAGGTTTTGCGTACCAAGGATATTTGTTTGGAGGAAAAGCTGCGGATTCTCAATACTGCGGTCAACATGGCTCTCTGCTGCAAAATTGACTACGCAATCAAATTTGTAATCCATGAACAGCTGATTCACCAGTCCTTCGTCACAAATGTTTCCGCGCACAAAAAAGCATCTTTCCGAATCTATATCAGCAGACACAGTCTTAAGATTGCCGGCATAAGTCAATGCATCCAAAATGACAATCTTAATGTCATCATGCTTGCCCAACATGTATTTAACAAAATTAGCCCCAATAAAACCGGCTGCTCCGGTTACTAAATATGTTTTCATACGGTTTCTATATTTTTATTTGATACAAATATACGAAAAAAAGGCAAGTACGTGAGAAAATAGACAAAATATAGATGCAAAAAGCTCCTATTGCCAATATACACATCATAGCCACTAAACAGCCAATATGAAAATCTAGAAGTGAAAGTAAAATATGATATATATTACAATATGTTCCAAGAAGAAAAGCACCACGACCATACCACTGAGAATCAACGCCATACACACGAGCACACTTATATTTTGAAAGAAATTTACAAAAAATCAATTTCGACATAGGGGTATTTTACAATATGAGCGTTAGTCAAGTAAAAGAACAAGAAATCAGAGAATAACAAAAAGATATGTTTAATTAAAAAATGAAAGTTATGAAAAAAAGATTTATCACATTATCTTTGTGTGTATTGGCAAGCGTTGGTATAGCAAGTGCTCAGAACAGCAAAATGAATTCATCGGATGGAGGCAGCAAACATGAAATCCGACTTTCGGTAAGCGACGGTCTGACACTGACATCAGTAGACATTCTCGGTATGGGACTGGCAGATGCTACTCTTGGAAGCAAGAGAACAGACGAAAAGGCCAGCATAATATATGGTCTAGGTTATCGATATGCCATCAACCGCTTCAGAGTGGGAGCAGATCTCGGATTTGCACATACAAGCAGCAAGCTTGCACTCAAAGGAGAAAAAGCACCATCGATCAAAGAAAAGGAACTTAACTTTCTCATTTTGCCTACTGCAGACTTCGTATATCTGAAAAAAGGCTTGGTAGAGCTTTACGGTTCAGCATCTGCAGGTGTGAATCTGGTAAGACACAGTGAAGAAGGTTTGACAGAAGCAGGAAAAGAAGCAGCAAAAAAGGCTGTCCTCACAACAAAATTTGCTTATCAGGTTAATCCTATAGCTATCAGAATCGGCAACGACCATATCGGCGGATTTGTTGAAGGAGGTTTCGGATACAAAGGTTTCGTAACAGCCGGACTCAGCTTCAGATTCTGACGCCATCACAACGAGAGCTCTATAAAATACCGCCAGCAAGTCAACAGCAATATTGCAGCTATCAATTACAACCAGGCCAGAGCCTATGGAAACTGACAGAAAAAAAGATCTTTAAGGAACGTTTTCAGGAACATTATTCCAGACTGTGCAGCATAGCATACAGAGCTATGTTGCCATTCTGGAAGATTCTGAAGACATCGTTCAGGAATTGTTTGTTAGCCTATGGAACAACGAAAAAGACTTGTTGCCCGAAAAGGAATTTGCAGCCTATGCGACTACAGCTGTAAAAAACAGATGCATATCATATCTTAGGCAGAAGAAAAACCTGGTATGCTCGATAGAAGATTTTCCAAATGCAGCAAGTTCTGCTCCGGCCGACGATGACGACGAAAATGTCATACATACAAGAAAAAAACTGAACGAAGCACTGAAAACATTACCACCGAAATGCAGAAGTGTATTCTTGTTATCAAAAGCTAAAGGACTGAAATACAGAGAAATTGCAGAAAAGATGGAAATATCCGAGAAGACTGTTGAAAACCAGATGACAAAGGCCATCAAGATGCTGCGTACATATCTGGCATCAGAAAAACATGTTCTTGCGACAATAATAGTCATTGTAGTATCAATAATTGTAAACAATCTGTAAAATGAAAACGAAAGACAACATAGACGAACTGCTGGCAAAACATTTTGCAGGCGAGAAGATGCCGGATGAGCAAACGGAAATACTCAACCGATGGATTGAGTTGAACTATGACGAATACCGAAAGATAAAACAACTGATGGATGTCAAAATAGACAACAATCTTGATTGTTTCGACACTGAAAAAGCGTGGAGCAAGATAGAGAAACAACTGGAAGATAAAACAGACATCAGAAGGCACAACTATAAAAAGATTTCAACTTTTTCAATAGCCGTTATATCTGCCGTAGCCGCCGTTGTTGCCATAGTAATAATGGTATTCAAACCATCAGATAATGGCACACAAACGTTATATGCAAACAACGGTACATCTGCAAAAGAGTTGATGTTGCCTGACAGTTCTGAAATCAACCTATACAGCAACTCTAAACTTGCTTATAACGACGGAAAAGACAGAAACGTAAAATTAGAAGGCTCAGCATTCTTCAAAGTCAAAAAGGACGGGCGACGTTTCATCATTGAAGCAGGAGATGCAAAAGTTGAAGTTTTAGGAACATCATTCCTAATAAAATCAGGAGAAAAAGGAGAATTAGGAGTCTATGTAAAAAGCGACAGAGTGAAAGTTAGTTCAGGATCTCAGAATATAGTACTGAACGCCAACGAGAAAGCCGAAATAGACAACGGTAGTATTACAGGTGGTAAAATAAAAGATTCTGAAAATGTATTTTCAGACAACAAGACTATCAAATTCGACAACACGCCTATAAAAGAAGCCGTTGAAACCATAAGAAAAGAAACAGGAATAAAAATTGAACTTGGCGCCGGCATAGAAAACAATGCTGTAACCACACAGATAACGGTTAATGACAAGAACGGCATTGCTTCAGAGTTGGCTATAATATGCGGATGCAGATGCGACACTTTATCTGAAGGAAAACTCTACCGCCTATATTATGAATAAGATACTAGTCATCATACTGTCAATCATTCCTTACCTGCAGTGCCTAGACATACAAGGACAGGAAAAAGACGATATTGTTGCAGAAGAGAGCATACAAGTAAAAGCCTCTTCTGCAACAATATTGCAATGGTTCAGATGGATAGAATCGACAAGAAATATAATTTTGTCCTACAATCCGGCTCAGATAGACCTTGACAGGACATGCAGAATTTCAGAAGACAAAGAAATGACAGTCGAATCACTGCTTAAAAAGGTTCTGCATGACTACGAAACAAAAATAGTACGCATTGCACCCAACAAATATGCCATACAGGCGAGGCAACTAAAAAACTGCATTCTATCCGGAACCATATATGAAGAAGGAAGCCGTGAAAGATTGTATGGAGCAGTAGTTGCTCTTACAAACAACAGTAATGATGATGATAATGGAACATACTCCATAACGAATGAAAACGGAGTGTTTGAAGCCAGCGTAAAAGAAGGTTTCTACAACTTGAAGATAAGCTACATGGGATATGATGAATTCAAAAAAGACATATACATCAACAATGACAGTTCGCTGCAGTCTTTTCTGAAACCTATGGCTTTCGAAATTGACGAAGTAACTGTAAAATCATACATGCAGGGAAACGGGCTCACCAGTACAACACCTGCAGACATGCTGTCGTTCAACAGCAACGACTTGTTTTCACAGGTATGGATTCTTCCTGGTGTAGCAGGAATACCGTATGGAGATAACTTCCAAGTGAACGGAGGCGGAAGCGATGAAAACCTGCTTCTGCTTGACGGTGTGCCGTTCATAAATCCAGGACACATGAACTCACTCCTACCCGTGTTCAATGGTGATGCGGTAAAAAACATCGTCTTTTATAACGATTACTTTCCTACCAGATTTGAATGACGTTTATCATCTGTAACAGACGTAAAACTAAAAGACGGAAATAAGCAAGAGCACGTCAGAACTATAAGCATGGACATGCCAGCAGCATCTATAATGCTGGAAGGACCTATAATCAAGAATAAACTGTCGTACATGGTCAACGCAAGAAGAAGCTGGCTGGACATCTTCGATGAACTCCTATCCGAAGAAGCACGTCTCAATCACTCTACATACGACTACAATGCAAAACTGACGTATGATATTTCCCACAAAAGTTCACTGGAGGCTTTTATGTATGGAACAAAAGACAACTACAATGCTCCAGATATGGAAGGGCAGAGAAAATCCATTCTGAAATGGAGCAACTATATCTATCAGCTGAGATTCAGCACTCAGTTCGGTAAATTCACGAATTCCACTTCTGCGTCCTACACATCATACAACAACAAAGGCAATGCTTAAGAACTTGGATACGATGAAGACGGATATATCAACAGCAGAATTCAGACAGCAAATGTTTCGACTGAATTCAGCTATAGCCCGGAAAAGTTTTTCAGCGCCAGATGGGGAGCAAAATATACTTACGAAAAATACGACATCGCTTTCTATGAGACAGAATTAGCCAAGCGTCATGAACCAATTCACCAATATTCAATATATTACGACAACAACATTTCATGGTCTAAATCCTTACAGACACGCATAGGAGTACATTTCGTAGGCTACAATCCGCAGAAACACAGATCATACAACAGCATACAGCCAAGATTTTCAATAATCTATTCACCAAGCAAAGCAGATGCTGTATATGTGAATTTCTCAAAGATGGAACAGTTCTACCACTACCTAAAAGTCGGCGACATGGCTCTGCCGACGGACTTCCGCATGCCAAGCATCGGCAAATTCAAACCGAGACAATCAGAACATTACGAAACAGGATGGAAACATTTCCTTAAAAACGGTTCATTCGAAATATCTGCATATCTCAAAACAAGAAGGAATGTTGCTGCTCTAAGACCATGGGACTATCAAGAGGAACTTGACAATGAGTATATAATGACAGGAAACGGCAACAGCTACGGTGCAAAATTTTATCTTTACAACAAGTGGAAACGATGGACTTTTCAGTTGTCATACACATTTGCAAGAAGCATGGAAAGATTCAACGACATAAACGATGGAGAAAATGTACCTTCATTGTACGATATTCCGCATCAGGCCAATGGTGCTGTCACTTACAAGCTGACAGACCGCTCCTCTCTTTTTCTTGGAGGACAACTCCACTCTGGGCGCATCATAGACAATTATATGGATGAACAAACCGGAGAGAATCTATTCAGAAGCAAACGTGAAAATCTGAAATACAGAATCGATATAGGATATGCATATAAACGCAGTTTCGGCAAGAAACTACTGCTTGTACGCGCTGGATTCTATAATCTGATAGGAAACCCGTCGGAAGAAGACATCCTGAACTTCTATTCAGTATCTTTCAACAGCCGCATCCGCCCATACGGAAGTATAAGCTTCAAATTCTAAATCAAACACAACCAACGCTTTAACAGCTGTTTTTACACGTTATCACCAAGCTCGATGACTTCAAGATCCTTTATCTCTGCACCATCAATTACAAAACGTACAAGGGTGCGAACTTTATGAAAACCTTGTTGACCGGCAGCCCCAGGATTGATGTGCAGACATCCCAAAGTTTTGTCGTAAAGTACACGCAAAATATGTGAATGACCGCTTATGAACAACTTCGGAGGACGTGAAAACATTGTTCCTCTGATAGAAGGATCGTAGTTGCCAGGATACCCGCCTATGTGTTTCATGAGTACGTCAACATCTTCACATCTGAAACGATACACAAGCCCAAACATATATCTCAAATCTCCACCGTCGCAGTTTCCGCAAACAGCACGCAACGGCTTGATTGAAGCCAGCTTATCGGCCAACTCAACAGAACCGATATCACCGGCATGCCAGATTTCGTCACACTCAGAAAAATATTTCACGTATTTGTCATCCCAATATGAATGCGTATCGGACAAAAGACCAATTTTCTTCATTTCTGCATCGCTTTTTCGTAATGATGCAAAGTTATGCATTTTTGCCAATACTTGTAACCTGTCATCAAACCAGAATAACGCATAAACTACAAGCATGAACTGTTCAGCACATATACAGAATCTGTTATAAGTCTTTTGTGCAAATCATACTTCGCAACAAACGACATTGGCAATAAAATTACTACCTTTGTATATTGTCAGACGTAAACAAAACAGTAAAAATGAGTTACATTGATAAAAACAACAGCAACAGCTCCATATTGGAACTTATAAAGGAGATTGCCCAACTGACAATTCTCCTGATATGGAAATTGTCGCTAAAGACATTCAAGTTTCTCCTAAAACTGTGTAAAAGAGCATTGAATGGCGCTAAAGCCGGAATATTAAAATGCAGAGACTATTGGAACGACAACAGCACGCAAACCAAAATAAGAAAAGCCAGAATAGGCATGCGCAAAGCAGCCTCCTGCACACTCTCTGCATTGAAACGGGTGGTTATAATCTTGATAAAGTTAATAGCGCACTTCATCAAATACAGCATTCAGACAATTCTACACTTGGGACCGGCTCTCAAGAAACTCATGAAAGCTTTATGCAATTGCGCAAAGAGATTCAAGAAATGGGCTAAAAAGGCATGCTTAAGATTTCGGCTCTATCTAAGAAGAAAGAAAAGAAGATATAACGAATTCAGAAGACACAAGGGATTCAAAGGTTTACTCATGGACATGAACCGTTCATTGAAGGAGAACATCAAGAAATACATGGACGAAGAGCAAACAGAAACAGACAACGATGTGCCAGATGAAGACGAGAGAATCAATAAAATGCTTCAAATCGAAGAAAACAGTAGCAAAGCCGAAATTTTAGGTAAGAAAATTTTTTCGTCTGTAAAAGATATTGTAGAACATACGGACGAAGAAGATTCTCAGAACAACAAAGGACACAAAAAATAAATCCGGCATTTTTTCAAATCCATAGCCGGACATTATTCATAGCCAAAAGAAGAAATAGCAAAAATGATTGTATGCATAGCTGAAAAGCCTAGCGTAGCAAAAGATATAGCCAACGTACTCGGCGCAACCACTCCGCATTCAGGATATCTGGAAGGAAACGGATATCAGGTAACGTGGACTTTCGGACATTTGTGCGAACTCAAAGAACCGCATGAATATGCACCACAGTGGAAAAAGTGGGATTTGTGGTCGTTGCCGATGATTCCACCGAGATACGGCATTAAACTAAAGGATGACGACGGCATACGCAAGCAGTTTGCCATCATAGAGAAACTGATGCAAAATGCAGAAGGCATCATAAACTGCGGTGATGCCGGACAAGAAGGAGAACTCATACAACGATGGGTAATGCAGAAAGCCGGAGCACATTGTCCGGTAAAACGACTGTGGATTTCATCTTTGACAGAAGAAGCCATTCGCCAAGGATTCAATGAACTGAAAGACCAGTCTGAATACCAATCGCTGTATGAAGCAGGACTAAGCCGTGCAATAGGCGACTGGACATTGGGAATCAACGCTACAAGGCTTTACACCCTCAAATATGGACAGAACAAGCAGGTTCTATCCATAGGACGCGTACAAACCCCAACCTTGGCACTCATTGTGAGACGCCAAAAAGAGATTGAAAACTTTGAGCCTGAACAATATTGGGTTCTGTCAACAATCTACAGAGATACAACATTTTACGCAACAAAAGGTAAGTTTGCAAAGAAAGAAGACGGCGAGTCCATATTGGAAAAGATAAAGGAATTGCCTTTTACGATTTCAGACATATCATCAAAAAAAGGCACAGAAGCCCCACCCCGCCTGTACGACCTTACATCTCTGCAAGTTGACTGCAACAAGAAATTCGGATATTCTGCAGACACCACACTACAGCTGATACAAGGCTTATACGAAAAGAAACTCACAACATATCCGCGAGTAGATACGACCTTTCTAAGTGACGACATATATGACAAATGTCCAAACATTCTGAAAGGTCTCACTGATTATGCTGTTTTTACAAACGTATTGCTCGGACAAAAACTGCCCAAAAGCAAGAAAGTTTTCGATTCATCGAAAGTGACAGACCACCATGCCATTATTCCAACAGGAGTACGCCCTGCCGGCCTTACAGATATGGAAAAACGTGTATATGACATCATTGCCAAAAGATTCATCTCTGTATTTTATCCCGACTGCAAATTCCTCACCACGACTGTCCTCGGCAATGTGGACGACGTAGAATTCAAGGCCACAGGCAAGCAGATTACCGACATGGGCTGGAAAGTAATATATGCAAAGGACGTTCAAGACGACAGCAACAACGAGGATGAACAAAACGGAATACTGCCTGCATTCACAAAGGGCGAATATGGACCGCACATTCCGATGCTTGCAGAAAAATGGACTCAACCGCCCAAGCCATATACCGAAGCAACCTTGCTTAGAGCTATGGAAACGGCCGGTAAACTTGTAGACAACGAGGAACTTAGAGATGCACTTAAAGAAAACGGTATAGGCAGACCTTCAACACGAGCTGCAATCATAGAAACTCTTTTCAAAAGGCACTACATCAGAAAAGAAAGAAAGAACCTCATTGCTACACCTACCGGTGTGGAACTGATAGAACTTATACACGAAGAACTGCTCAAAAGTGCAGAACTGACAGGTATCTGGGAGAAGAAACTTCGTGAAATTGAAAAGAACAAATACGATGCCAAACAGTTTATCGATGAGCTGAAGCTGATGGTGGCCGAAATAGTAAACGCAGTCAGATCAGACAACTCAAACAGGCACGTAGCAGTCACAACTGAAGAGGACATAAAAAGCAAACGCAAAAAGAAGTCTGAGAAGAAAGAAGAAAAAGCTCCTCAGACTGCCGGCAAAAAGAGTGAGGCTGAAACGCCCAAGACAAACAACGATGCCAACCGGGTTGCAGGATTTCAGCCAAGAAAAAAGCAAGAGCTCCACATCGACAGCAACCGTACTGACAATGATGATGAATGGATTGGATTACCATGTCCGATATGCCATACAGGTCATATAATCAAGGGAAAGACGGCTTACGGATGCTCACGATGGAAAGAAGGCTGTACTTTCAGACGACCTATAACGGATGAAGCAGATGCAAAACAATAAATAATCTGGCCTGACGTTATAATCCTATAGGACTGTTTACTTTTCAAATATTCAAACAAAAGCTACAACGTGAAGAATAAATATATTACATACATAGCGGTCATCTGCGTAAGCGCAATGTCACTGCTTTTATACGGATGCAAAAACGAACAGGTTGCATTCAAAAAAGCCGAACAAAGCTTCGCCTTGGGCGAATATTACGAAGCATCGCTGAACTATAAGAAATCATATTCACGCGTTCCATCTAAAGACAAAGCCAAACGAGCTGTCAGAGCATACAAGATGGGCGACTGCTACAGACGCATCAATTATACGGAAAAAGCTATTGCAGCGTTCCAGAATGCCATCAGATACAAGACAGAGGACAGTACTGCATATTTTTATCTGGCACAGATGCAGTTGCGAAAAGGCGACTACAAGAACGCCAAAGAAAATTTTGAGCTCTATTTGGAAAAAGATCCAGGAAACGTATTGGCAAAAAACGGTATAGAGTCTTGCCTGATAGCCCCAGAATGGAAAGCCAATCCAAATCTTTACAAAATAAAGAAAGAAGACAACTTCAACTCCCGTCGCTCAGACTTCTCTCCTGTATTGGTGGGCGAAGCTGCTGATCAGATTCTCATCAGCACAACAAGAACAGATGTTACAGGAGAAGACATCAACGGTATAACCGGTACAAAATACGGCGACATATTCTTTGCTACAAAAGATGAAAAGGGGAAATGGAAACAGCCTGAGATTATCGATTCAGAAGTTAATACCGAATACGATGAGGGCGCTGCTTGCGTCACTCCTGACGGAAAGACAATGTATTTCACCAGATGCAGCGATGATCCCGATTATCCACGGTATGCCGAGATATTCAAATCATCCAGATCTGATGCATCATGGGGAAGTCCTACAAAATGCGAGATTACCAAAGACACACTGTCGTCATACGCACACCCTGCAATTTCGCCCGATGGGCAATGGCTGTATTTTGTGAGCGATTTGCCAGGAGGAGAAGGTGGTCTGGACATCTGGAGAGTACGTATACTCGACTCAGGATTCGGAGGTGTTGAAAACCTCGGAAAACCGATTAATACTCCAGGCGATGAAATGTTTCCAACCTTCCGCCCCAACGGCGATCTGTACTTCTCTTCAAACGGTCATCCTGGTATGGGAGGACTCGACATATTCAAAGCTGTTGCCGACTCCACAGGCAAATGGGTCATTGAGAATCAAGGGTTCCCTTTAAACTCCTCTGCCGACGATTTCGGCATGACATTTGAAGGTGTGCACAACCGCGGCTATTACAGCTCCAACCGCAACGACGGAAAAGGTTGGGACCACATATACAGCTTTGAATTGCCGGAAATATTGCAAACCGTAAAAGGCTGGGTGTACGAAAAAGACGGATATGAACTGCCAGAAGCACTGGTCTACATGGTCGGCGATGACGGAACAAATGAAAAGCTGAGTGTACTAGGCGACGGTTCGTTCACGAAAGTCATCAAACCAGGAGTCAATTATGTATTCCTTGGCACATGCAAGGGCTATCTTAACGTGAAAAATGAACTAAAGGTAGAGCAATCGGAAGAAAGCGAAGAATATACACTACAATTCCCTTTGCCGCCTATAAATATTCCTGTACTCATAGACAACATATTCTACGAGTTCGACAAAGCCGACCTCACACCTGAGTCTACAGAGGCACTGGACAAATTGGTGACAATGCTCAACGAGAACCCTTACATAACCATAGAACTCAGTGCACACTGCGACTATAGAGGAAACGATGCATACAACGAAAGACTGTCGCAAAGACGAGCAGAATCAGTGGTCAAATATCTCATTGAACACGGCATTGAGAAAGACCGACTCACTGCTGTAGGATATGGCGAAAAACGCCCTAAGGAAGTACGCAAAAAGCTTACAGAGACGTATAAATTCTTGAAAGAGGGAGACATATTGACAGAAGATTTCATAAAGAAATTGCCTGAAGAAGAACAGGAAATCTGCAATGCTCTCAACAGACGTACAGAATTCAAGGTTCTCCGTATAACTTACGGAATGACGCTTGAGGAATACCAGAAAGAACAGGAAAAGAAAGCAGAATCTCAAGAAAACGAGGGAGGAGAAGATGAAAACAATGAAGAAGGCAACAAGTCTGATTCAGAAGATCTCCTCAATAAAATGTTCGGTTTCTAATGAATAACCTTTATATTGTGTCTAGTCCTGATGACAGTTAATGTCGTTGAGGACTAGACATATTTGTTTTAACAAAAATTCCTGCTTGTACTAACAATCGATGCGTTTTGTATTAACAACATAGAGCAACGCAGTTAACAATGCAGGACGTGATTACGTGCACAGTTCAAAGAAATACTAAACCCAGATTAAAACCAACATTGCGTACGTTCAAATCAGCAACCAAATGCTAAATTTCAATCAACAAGAAAACAAGCGAACACAAAACAAGCAAAATTTAATTCCGACATAACGTAAGTTAGATATAGGAACAAATATGGGATATTCAGTAAATGCCCCTAAAAAGCCCGCCATTGACGCAAATTTTGTCAATGACGGACTACTTTTAATTTTCTGATTTTATGTCGAACTCACATTAATATCAACAAATGAATAGAATTGAATTTATCACTACTGTATATACACAAATGGAAGAAACAGCTTTCAATAATTATATCTGCTCACCTAATGTTAAAACCATCTGAAAAACCCACATTAACCTAGGTACATTCCTTAAACAAGAAAAGAACTCCATCATACACCTTTCATGTAATGACAGAGTTCTCAATGTGATTGAATATAGTGGTCAAAATAAAATCAGGTTCCAGTATATGTATTTTGACACACCGTAATACTTATGTAAGTTTATAAGATATTTGTCTATTTTTGCAGCATTCCCACTTGACAGAAAAGTATCTATACAGCAGGAACATCATTGTTTTCTGCAACAGCTGGAGCTTCATCCTCCTGTTCCTTAACCAAACGGAAAGAGAAGTTTACGCTCTTTGCTGAAGGGAACTGACTTCTAGGGTCAACGTCCTGACGGTTGCGCAGATGGTTCACTATGCGATTGTAGCAATCCATACCGCTACGGGCCTTCAGACGTGCACGGAAACGCGTGTCCTTATACTGAAACTTATTAGTATCCTGTATCGGAACCACACGCTTGAACATCAGTGTTCCTTCATACCATCCCGGATGCTCATCCATAAGAATGTCCATGACAGAACGCTTTCTGTCCTGAGCCGTACTGCCGACTCTTGCGTCCCCCTTCTGCTCCTTTCTCATCTGTTCCATGTGCTTGAACTCTTCAAGCGTATTTGCAGGAGTCTTCAGAAAAAGAACATAATTTGTAAAGCTGACCTTAAGACGATAAGGATAAACGGAGTCACCTGCCATAAATGCAGCAATTCGGCCTGCAGCATTAGTGTCTACATTGATTTCCGGTATTGAAGCAAGAAATGCCATTGCTTCATCAACAGACATAGCAAGTGTTTCTTTGTCAAAATATCTTACATACAAATTCATAAAACAAAAATATAAAAATAAACAAATTTATCCCGCTAATAATGCAATTTGACACACAAGGGATAAAATCATGATACAAAGATAGACAAAAATACTCAAGTTCCACAGCATCATGTATCCCAAAATTACAGGCACACTATATTTTCAGGCATATATCCGCTCCTTATGCGCCATTCCTGAGGATAAAGATTGTTGGCACGCCCGCCTACATTCTTTACAAAACCGAGAGGAACACCTTTGTACTTGAGCAGTACATATCCCTTTGGTATACCGCTGTCGAGCACAACGGACTCTGTGCGCAAATAAGATATCGCATCTTCATAATCTATCTCTGCTACCACAAAGGCGTCATCTGCCAAAACATTCGACATAGCTAAAGAATGGCATGGCTGGAAATTCTTGCCTTTCGATGCTGCCAGAACTATACCTGCATGTACAACTTTAAGCTTTGTGCGAAGCCCCTCCATAAAGTCAGCACAATATGACGGATAGGCAAAAACAACTCCATCATTACTGATGAATTTATAATCTGCATTATCTTTAATCCATGATTTCATTTCCGCAGGGAAACTTTCACGTCCGACATTCTTCTCGCGCCTTTTATCCTTGTTTTTCTTCTTTTCGCTTCTTGGAGAAAAACTGCCGTCATCGCATTTTCTCATAACGCAGGCGAAAAAGCCTTCACCCTTCGTACGATGAGGGAAGAATCGGAAAACAGGGAAAGCCGATTCTGAAAGCATATTTCCAGAAATCCACCACTCCGGGTCTACAGGAACATCCAGAACTTCAGCACCCAATTCCTCAACAATCCATTTGATGTTCTCTTCATCCTCAACAGTATTATACGTACATGTGCTGTATATGAGCAGGCCACCAGGCTTAATGGCAGGCCAAACGTCTTCTATGATGCTTCTCTGACGCTCACCGCACATCTTTACATTAGAAACGCTCCATTCTTCAATAGATTGCGCATCTTTGCGGAACATGCCTTCGCCGGAACAAGGAACGTCTGCAAGAACCACATCGAAAAGATTCTCAAAACTTGAAAAATCTGCTGGTGCATTGTTTGTGACAACAACATTAGGATAGCCCCACTTTATCATGTTCTCGCCAAGCACATTCGCCCTTTGACGATTAATCTCGTTTGAAACCAACACACTGCCATGAGGTAAAACAGATACGGAAGAAGTAGATTTACCGCCTGGCGAAGCACACAAATCAAGCATTGTTACCGGACCATCAACATAGGTTTTCAGGATATGTTCAATAAACATCGAAGAAGCTTCCTGCACATAATACGCGCCTGCGTGAAAAAGCGGATCAAAAGTATAAGTAGGTCTGCTGTCGAGATAAAAGCCATCAGCGGCCCATGGAACCTTTGACGATGAAGAAATATCATTGCCTCTCCATTTCATACGATTGAGCCTGAGACTTACCGGCGATGTACCAGCAATTGCCTCGCTGAGCAATCTGAATTCATCTTCACCAAGAAGCCTGGAGGTGTATTCTACGAAATCTATTGGTAATTTCACTGTACTATCCATACTGAAAAACTATGTATTATAACAAATTTCTTATTTTAAAAGATGCAAACAAATAAATTGAAATAAAATTCATAAATTTGCATGTAATTAAAAACTTATAGAATGGGACATAGACAACTAGACTCGCTTGACGAGCAGATTTTGAGAATGATTGCAAAAAATGCACGCATTCCGTTTCTTGAAGTAGCCCGTGTATGCAATGTATCCGGTGCAGCCATACATCAGCGTATACAGAAACTAACTAAGCTTGGAGTCATAAAAGGCTCTGAATATATCATTGATCCAGAGAAGATTGGCTATGAAACATGTGCATACATAGGTCTATATCTCAAAGATCCTGGAACATTCGATGATGTAGTTACAGAACTTCAGAAGATACCAGAGGTAGTGGAATGCCACTATACAACCGGTGGATACGATATGTTCATCAAGCTATATGCAAAGAACAACCATCATCTTCTTACCATCATACACGACAAGCTTCAGCCTCTTGGACTCAGCAGATCTGAAACAATCATTTCTTTCAATGAAGCTATAAAGAGACAGTTGCCGATATCAGATTGGAGCTCAAAAGACAACAATGAAAATGATGAGTACAACGAAGGCGATGAAGAAATAAACGATTGCGGAGAAGACCTTTCGTCTATTCAATAAAGCTCAACACATAACACTCATATATTTATCATTGCAAATCAACAGCCGTTCATGCAACCAGTCTAGGCCATGAACGGCTGTATTTTTTGTAAGCCTATTCCACTCTTTCGTAATCGCAGAAAGCGTATGCATGTGCATGCTTTTCGTCAGCCTCATGACGCTCTTCCGCAACCTTTTTCCACAATGCAGTATCTATCTGAGGGAAAAAAGCATCAGCTTCAGCAGGTTCATCATCAACTTCTGTAATGACAAGCTTGCCGGCTACGTCCATTGAATCCCTATAGATAGATTCACCTCCGATGATAAATACATTTTCAGTGTCTACACAGCTGTTCAATGCATCCTCAAATGACCTGAAACATTCAGCTCCAGGGAATGAATCGAGTGACGCCGTACGCGAAAGGACAATATTACGTCTGTTAGGCAAAGCGCCTTTAGGAAGTGACTCGAACGTCTTGCGCCCCATTATTATCGTATTGCCCGTTGTAAGGGCCTTAAAACGCTTCATATCGTTAGGCAACCAATAAAGCAACTTATTATTAAGGCCGATAGCTCCATTGCGCGCTACAGCAGCTATAATAGAAATATTCTTATTTGCCATTCTATAGTTGTTGTTATACATATCAAACTAAAGCCAAATCAATCAAACAGACACCTTGCCTGGGATATGAGGCCACGGATCATAACCTTCGAGCTGGAAATCCTCATATTTAAAGTCGAATATGTTCTTAACGTCAGGATTTATCACCATTCTAGGCAAAGGTCTCGGCTCACGCGTCAACTGAAGTTTCACCTGCTCCATATGATTCAAATATATATGCGTATCACCTGTTGTATGTACAAATTCTCCAGGTTCAAGTCCAGTGACCTGCGCCATCATCATAAGAAGCAATGCGTAAGATGCTATATTGAAAGGTACACCTAAGAACGTGTCAGCACTCCTTTGATAAAGCTGGAGGCTAAGGCGCCCGTCAGCAACATAAAACTGAAAAAGCAAATGACATGGCGGAAGATTCATATTGTCGAGGTCAGCCACATTCCATGAACTTACGATGATTCGCCTTGAATCTGGATTATTCTTAATGTCGTCAACAACCTTTGCAATCTGGTCTATGTATCCTCCATTATAGTCAGGCCATGAGCGCCACTGATATCCGTAAATATGTCCAAGGTCGCCATCTTCATCGGCCCACTCGTTCCATATTCGCACACCATGTTCCTGCAGATACTTCACATTGGTATCTCCACGCAAGAACCACAGCAATTCATAAATTATAGACTTAAGATGCAGTTTCTTGGTCGTCAACAACGGGTAGCCATCTCTCAAATCAAAACGCATCTGATGTCCGAACACACTTATTGTCCCGGTACCAGTCCTGTCGCTCTTCTGTACTCCTTCAGTAACAATCCTGTTCAACAAATCAAGATATTGTTTCATTGCAAGATTACTTAATCATTATAAAAGTGAGAAAATCAATTTTCATACAATCGCATTACAAATGTACATAAATATGCCGACTTATTCCCCAAATAGCATAAAAAAGGAGGTGGAAACAACAATGTTCCACCTCCCGATTAAACTGTAAATTAAAGTCTAGAAAATTCTAATCTTTTGCTAGCTTTTCAGCTGAATATACAATCTTCAAAGCGTATGCCTTACGAAGAACCTGCTTAACGTCTGTGATGATACCCATTGGAGTATCCTTATCCATCTTCAAAGAGATTGTATAATATGGTTTCTCAGACTCACTAAGTTCATTTCTGTCAGACATGATGAAGTCATATACTTCATTTACTTCTGCATACTTGTCATTCAACTGAATTCGTGTACCGCTGCCATACTGTGCTCTCAAAGCCTCTGTCGGTCTACCGATGTATATGAAAGAAGTACAAGATTTACGTGTAAGTTTCTCGAGCTCAGTTCCTGCAGGTTTCTGTATCTTGACCATGAGGGTTACTTCACGCATCGTAGTTACCATCATGAAGAAGAACAAGATAGTGAAGATCAAGTCAGGAAGAGATGACGTACTCAACTCGGGTACCTCATGGTCACTGTTCTTGTTAAATCTGCTCATTGTAAACTTGCTCCATATTTTTTAGGTTCAGCCTCTGAAATCTTCTGAGGATAATATTCGCGGACTGCTTCCTGCTGTTCAGGAGAACAAACCTTATATCCATAACCGAATTTTTCTCTGGCCAGTTCGTCGCGCAGCTCATTGTAAGCGGCAACGATTCTGTCCTGAACCTCGAAATAAACCCAATAGCTAGTGTTTCGGTCTGTCTGTACAGAAATCACATGCTTGTCCGTAACCATACAAGTTCCCATAAGTGAAATTTTCTTTGGACTCTTTTCTGGCAGATCAGGTCTATTTTCTTTGTTTGCAATAAATTCCTTAGCTCTCTCCTTTACTTCATCCAGCGTGACATAGTCATCGCCAATCATGAGTAAGTTATCCTTGCTGACGCGGACGTAAAGAATATTTCTCTCCTTCACATCCAGCTGTTTCTGCATCTGTTCGTCTTCAGGCGGTTTCGGCAATGTTCGTCCGAGACCTTGATCGGTATCCATTGATGTTGTGACAAGGAAGAAGATGAGCAACATGAACGAGATATCTGCGGTTGAACTGGTATTCAGTCCAGGCACTTTCCTTTTCTTTCCCATAGTTACTCAATTTTAAAATTACTTCTTAATCACAAGCACCATACTTGCAAAAATAGATATTACTGACAAAATCAGCAGGATGAACATAGAAATCAGACATGTATCGGTAATGCAGAGGTCAACAGGGTCTGTAAATACTTCACCGTTAACCAATACAGGAGACTGATCAGCCAAACCTACGCCCAAACCTATTACGATTGAAAGAACCATGCCTATGACAGAAATCGTGCCGGTTTTGCCAGCTATTCCTTTTGCTTCTGTTCCTGAAGCATTCTTGACCTGCATCACAACACTCACCAATGTAAGGACAAATGTCAAAACTATCAGGACACCCATCCAGACCATCAGAAGATCTGTAAACTGCGGATCATTGAATTTTGGATCCTCCTTATATGGAATGTCATATCCGACAAGGAAGAACAGTCCAAGAACCACGACTGATATAGCCATAATGGCATACATGACGTAGTTCGATATTTTCATTGATTTCATTTTGTATTCTCCAAATTAAAAAGGTTAGTCACTTACTTCTTCAAATTGTACTTTGTGATTATATCAAGAAGAGAGATTGTAGAATCTTCCATCTGAGCAGTGATGCTTTCAATCTTTGAAAGGATGTAGTTATAGAATATCTGAAGAATCAAAGCAACAATGATACCGAAGATAGTAGTAAGCAAGGCAACCTTCATACCTCCCGCAACGACTGTAGGAGAAATATCACCGGCTCTCTGGATGTCATCGAATGCCTGCACCATACCAACGACTGTACCGAGGAATCCGAGAGATGGAGACATGGCGATGAACAATGTAATCCAAGAACATCCCTTCTCAAGATAGCTTGCTTGGACTGCTCCGTATGAAACGATTGAACGTTCTACAACATCTGTACCTTCATTGATACGCATAAGTCCCTGATAGCAGATTGAAGCAACTGGACCACGTGTGTCACGGCAAACAGCCTTTGCGCCTTCAACATCTCCGCGTCCTACAAGGTTTTCTTCAACTTTTGAAAGAAGCTTCTTAGAGTTGATATCAGCAAGTGAAAGATAAATGATACGTTCGATACAGAAAGCAAGACCGAGAATCATTGCTATAGCAACCGGTGACATCCATGCTACAGATCCTTCAATGAACTTTGTCTTGATTCCCTTGTACATACCGCCTTCTTCTACTGCAGGTGCAGCAACTTCTTCTTCAGTTGCAGCAGTGTCAACTTCTGCAGCCATGGTATCAGTCAGCTCAGCCATTGTATCAACAACCTGTTCAGCAGCAGCTGAATCTGCATCCTGAGCCGAAATAGACTGTGTCATTCCGAATGTAACGACACCCATCAGAGCAATAATTGCAAATACTTTCTTCATTGTGTGTTTAAATTTTTAAGATTAATACTTTATTTGTTTCTATTCTTATTTTTATTTATTCAACACTGCGGAGAGAGGGGGATTCGAACCCCCGAAACGCTTTTGACGTTTACACGCTTTCCAGGCGTGCCTCTTCAGCCACTCGAGCATCTCTCCTTGGGCACTCAGACATGTATGCCTTCAAAACGGGTGCAAATTACAAAAAAAATGCCATTGCCTCGTAATTCAGCAACAAAAATATTCATTTTTTTTATTCAAAACCAACGTTTGCATTACAAAGTTTTTCTTTAAGCTAAAAAAAGTGATTTTTCATGTATCAAGCATGACATGAGTGCATCATAGAGCAAGCAATACGAAATATGCAGGAATATTATATTTCACTTACCTGAAGCAACTTCCAACTTTCCGAAAACCTTGTATACATTGTCAGTTGTTGCCCTTTCCACCTCGCTTCGTTCTACTCCATATATCAATGCAAGTTTATCTGCTATATCGGCCACGTATACACTCTCGTTTCTTTTTCCTCTATGAGGAACAGGTGCCATATATGGAGAATCTGTTTCAATTACAATTCTGGATAAAGGCACTGAGCTGGAGAGCACATCCGGCAATGCCGATTTCTTGAAAGTTGAGATACCTCCTATGCCCAACACAAAACCAGGAAATGAAAGCAACTGTTCAGCTTCATCTGCACTGCCTGAAAAACAGTGGAACACACCTTTCAGATTCTCATCCCTGTGCAATCCCATCTCGCGCATCAAGGATTCATGTGCAGATCTGGCATGTATCATGAGCGGAAGACCAAACTCCGAAGCCAATTCAACCTGAGCTGCAAACACGCGTTCCTGCTCATCCCGACGACTGTCGTCCCAATAGAAATCCAGTCCCACCTCTCCTATCGCAACATAAGGATTTTCAGCCGAAAGTCTTTCTCGCATCATGTCAATGAAAGAATCATTTTCGTCTTTAGTCCCAATGTTTTCAGGATGCAAGCCAATCATCGGATACAAGTATCCAGAGTATTTTCTACATACTTCATCGACATTAGGTAATGTTTCCGACGAGACATTTGGTACAAGAATCTTACCGATGCCAGCTTCCTTGGCTCTAACTACAACATCGGCAAGATCAGAAGCAAATTCCTCACCGTCAAGATGGGCGTGTGTATCTATCAGCATAAACAAGTATTCATTTTAATAGCCAACAACATATCAGCTGTTGCGGCCCATAAGTCCACAAACAAAAGAGCGAAGCACTGTTTTCAGGTTTTCAGGAAGTTCAACAGCATTCAGACAAGCAAGTGCTTCCGCAAAAAGAGAAGAAATACGCTCTTCGCAAATCTCACGAACACCCACAGCATTATATATAGCTGTTACGGCGCTGATTTTCTCTTTTGGATCAAAAGTCTGCATCGACAAATATCTCTCGAGTTCAGCCTTATTGTGTGTATCCGCTCTTTCCAATGCAGTAATAAGCATGAAAGTCTTCTTGTTCGACAATATATCTCCACCTATATTCTTCCCGAAGACAGCCGGATCGCCATACACATCAAGGCAATCGTCCTGAAGTTGGAATGCCAAGCCAAGATTCTCGCCTGCTTTATAAAGAAGTTCCGCATCGCTTTCAGGAGCATCGGCCAACAAAGCTCCCACCTTAAGTGCACATGCCAACAGGACAGAAGTCTTTAGACGAATCATCTCCATATACTCATCGACACACACATCATTGCGAGTTTCGAATTCCATATCATACTGCTGGCCTTCACATACACCAAGCGCTGCATCTGTAAATGCTTCCAATGCCACAGGATGCTGCAGCGCCTTGCCGCCGCACATGAGCTTATAAGCAAGTATCAGCATTGCATCACCAGACAGAATAGCAGTATTTGCATCCCATTTCTTATGAACAGTAGGGTTTCCACGTCTGACATCAGCCTTATCCATCAAATCGTCATGGAGAAGAGTGAAGTTGTGGTAAGTTTCAAGTCCCAGTGCATTCTCGATTATACTGTCAACATCATCCTTATACATATTATATGCAAGAAGCATCAGTACAGGACGTATCCTCTTGCCACCGGCTGAAAGAGAATAACGTATCGGAGCATAAAGCCCGTCAGGATTGCCAATGCCGACAACCGAAATCTTACCGCGCACCTTATCCAACAGTTCCGAAGATGTCAAGAGCTTTCTTTCTTCCATATCTTTATTAATGTATACTAGCTAATAATACGCAGGGCCGCACAGATCAAATCTTGCGGCCCCTGGCATTATATAAAAATTACATAATCTATTCTTCAATGTGCTTTTGCATCATTACTGGAGTCTGAACACTACAGGGAGGACGTATTTAACACGTACAGCCTTACCTCTCTGACGTCCAGGAGACCACTTAGGCATCGACTTGACAACTCGTACAGCCTCGTTGTCAAGTGAAGCATCTACACCTTTCAAAACGTGTACGTCAACGATTGAACCGTCTTTGTTTACGACGAAATCAAGCATTACACGTCCCTGAATACCATTATCCTGAGCAACAGACGGGTATCTGATATTCTCACTCAAGAATTTCATCAAGGCCTTCATACCTCCAGGGAACTCAGGCATCTGTTCTACAACCTGGAACACTTCTCCTTCGTCTGATGCTTCTGCAGTAACAACCGGACCAGGAGCTACAGGACCCGAAACCGGAGCTACAGGACCCGAGATGGCTTCTGTTGTGGCTTCTGATGATTCGATTGTCTCATCTGCGATTTCTTCGTCATTTTCAACGATGTTCAGAATTTCAGGAACCTCAGGAGCTTCTGCAGGAGGTGGAGCTGCCGCTTGGAAAATAGGTTGAGTGATAGGTATCACTTCCTCTTCCATTGGGGCGGCTGAAGCCGCATACACTACAGGCTCTGTCTCGATGTATTCGCGCTCGGTCCATTCGAACGCCACAAAGAGCATGGCCAAAGCCAAGATGTAGCCGATGAGAAGCCCTGTTCCTTTCTGCCCCTCAAGGTCTGCTTTCTTTGATTTTTTGATTTCCATATATTACACTTTTTAATGTTTCTCACGATTTGAGGCAAAAGTAACACTTTTTTCTTTATATCGTATTCTTATCAATACTTTTTTTTGACTTGCCGGTTGCATTTTTTCAGTAAGAATACGATATACGGCAAGCATGCAGCAGACAAGTGACGCCGTACCCGACAGCTTCTGCATCTACACACAACTCACAACTGCGAGCGCCCGCGGCTTCATCCGCGAGGGCACGCAGACGTCTCTGCGAGCCCTCAGAATATTAAAGACAGCATGCCGACATACCAAAAACAGCTTTCTTTACGTTAGCATTAATAAGCCACAATATGTAAAAGAGGTTGGCAGAAAGCTATAAATGAATTATATTTGCGCTGGAAGAACGGGCAATGCTGAAACAGGAAGGCGGTGCACGATCTGACAAAAAGTGCAGAACAAAACTTACACCTGCAAGAAATGATAATCAAATGTATGAAAAGAATCATTGCTGTCTTAACATTATTATATATATTCACAGAGTCTGATGCACAAGAAGGCAGCAGCGCCTATTCATTCCTGGACATTCCGGTATCTGCGCATTCCGCGGCACTGGGCGGCAACAACGTGTCTATAATAGAGGACGACATCACATTGATGTACACAAACCCGGCCGCTCTTGCAAACGTATCGGACAAGACGCTGAATCTTAACTTCACCTCTTATTTTTCCGGCACATCAAAACTCAGCGCTGCCTTTGCCAAAGTTTCAGGCGAAAGAGGTACATGGGCGGCCGCCGCAGAATATCTCAACTACGGAAGTATGACGGAGACAAATGAATCGCACGAGGAGCTGGGAAAAATTTCCGCAAAAGATTTCGGACTTATGGGAGGCTATTGCTACAGCTTCAGCGACAAATGGGTCGGTGCAGCAATAGGTAAAGCCCTATTCTCAAACTACGGAAACTATTCATCGATAGGTCTTGGGGTTGATCTAGGCGTTAACTACTTTGATGAAGCAAACGGGCTTTCGCTAGGTCTCGTTGCAAGAAATCTTGGAGGTCAGGTCAAAGCTTTTGAAGACAAATACGAGGCTATGCCTTTCAACCTGGTATTCGGTATAAGCAAAGATCTCAACAAGGCACCAATAAGAATATCGCTCACACTATCGGATCTCACACATTGGAGCAACGAATATTATTCGAGCTACACTGGCGAAGACTTAAGTTTCGGGAAAATACTGATGAACCATGTTGCTCTCGGTGTGGATATATTCCCGACAAAAACTACATGGGTGGCTGTAGGATACAACTTCAGAAGGGCATACGAAATGAAAGTCAACGACAGCAGCCACTGGGCTGGTTTCTCCATCGGAGGTGGAATTTCCATCAAAAGATTCAAAATCGGCATAGCATACGGCAAATACCATGTAGCCTCATCTTCGATTTTGGCGAATGCATCCTTCAGTCTTTAAGCAAACTAGAACAAAATAAAGATATAACAAGATGAAAAAAATAACTATAGCAATAGACGGATTCTCATCATGCGGAAAAAGCACGATGGCAAAAGACCTGGCAAGAAGTATCGGATACATATATATTGACAGCGGGGCCATGTACAGAGCCGTAACATTGTATGCCATCGAAAACGGCATGTTTGCCGGCGACGTTCTGGATGAGCAGAAGCTCAAAGACAAAATCGGAAACGTTACCGTATCATTCAAAATGGATGAAAACAAACATGTACCGGTGACATGCCTGAACGGAACAGAAGTAGAAGACAAAATACGCGGGATGGAAGTCTCCAGCAAAGTCAGCTACATCGCAGCATTGGATTTCGTAAGGAGTTTCCTCACTGCACAACAGCAGGAAATGGGAAAAGAAAAAGGTATCGTGATGGACGGACGCGACATCGGCACAACCGTTTTCCCTGATGCTGAACTCAAGATATTCGTCACTGCATCACCAGAAATAAGGGCAAAACGCAGATTTGACGAGCTGAAGGCAAAGGGAGTTGAAGACGTCAATCTTGAAGACATACTCAAAAACGTTGAAGAACGTGACAGAATAGACCAGAACAGAAAAGTAAGTCCTCTGAAACAGGCGGAAGACGCACTTGTCCTGGACAACAGCAACATGACAATTGAAGAGCAGAAAGCGTGGTTGCTGGAACGTTTCAAGGAAAGGACTGAATGCTGAAAGAATAAAAAACATAGAACAGTGCTCAAAATAGAAATAGACAGCGGTTCCGGATTTTGCTTCGGAGTTACAACCGCAATACAAAAAGCAGAAGAGGAACTGGCAAGCAGCTCCTCTCTGTATTGTCTTGGCGACATAGTACATAATGGTAAAGAGTGTGAGCGTCTGAAACAGATGGGGCTAGTCACCGTTGACCATAAGGATTTGGATACTCTAAACGACTGCAAGCTTCTACTGCGTGCACACGGCGAACCACCATCAACATACGAAAAAGCGTCCGAAAGGAATATTCAAATAATCGATGCTACGTGTCCCGTAGTTCTGAATCTGCAAAAACGCATAAAGAAAGACTATGACTGTGGAGACAACAGACAGATAGTCATATACGGCAAGAACGGACACGCTGAAGTTGTAGGACTCGTAGGACAGACCAACGGTACTGCAATTGTAATTGAGAATCTGGATGATGCAAAGAAGCTTGACTTCAACAGGGACATAAACCTTTATTCACAAACGACAAAGTCGCTTGAAGGATTTGGCGAAATTGTAAGCTACATCAGCAAAAGCATGATTGGCGATGCAAAATTCAATTACTTCGACACAATATGCAGACAGGTTGCAAACAGAATGCCTAACATAAAGGCATTTGCCGAAAGGCACGATCTGATTCTGTTCGTTTGCGGCAAGAAAAGTTCAAACGGCAAAGTATTGTTCAACGAATGCAAGAAGGTCAACCCGCAATCATATATGGTAGACAATCCGGAAGACATAGACTACAGCTGGTTCGAAGGCATAGAATCTGTGGGAATCTGCGGTGCCACCTCCACTCCTAAATGGCTGATGGAGGAATGCAAGGATGCTATAACACGCCACTTCGAGCAGAAAGGCTGAAGGACATATTTCTTATATGGACGCAAGAAATATGCTCAAAAATATCGAAATTGAAAGTTTTTATTAACTTTGCAGTTAGAATCATCGGTCGCAGAATTGCGGTCTGGATCAGACACAGAACAAATTTAAGGTAAATAAGATTACACAATATTATGGTGGCTATTAAATGTATAGGAATTATCACTTCAGGAGATGACGCACCAGGAATGAACAGCGCCATCAGATCGGTAACACGTTCTGCCATCTACAATGGACTTAAGGTAAAAGCTATCTACCGCGGCTACAAGGGACTTATAGATGGAGAAATTGTGGAATTTCAGACACAGAATGTAAGCAACATAATACAGCAGGGAGGCACAATTCTGAAATCATCAGAAAGCAAGGACTTCATGACTCAGGAAGGAAGAAAGAAGGCCTACGAGAACATGATGAAGGAGGAGATTGATGCACTCGTAGTAATCGGAGGAGACGGCTCACTCAGCGGTGCCAGAATATTCGCACAAGAATATGATGTGCCTTGCATCGGTATTCCTGCAACGATAGACAACAACCTCTGCGGAACAGACACTACAATCGGCTACGACACGGCATTAAACACTATAATGCAGTCGGTAGACAAGATACGCGACACCGCAACATCTCACGAAAGACTTTTCTTTGTTGAAGTTGTTGGTGACGATGCAGGCTTCCTTGCACTCAACGGAGCAATAGCTTCAGGATGCGAAGCTGCTATTATTCCTTCCATAGAAATAGAGGAACACATGCTGACACAGTTCATTCAGAACGGTTTCAAGAAGAAAAAAAGCAGCAGTATCGTGCTCGTCGCCGCAAACAAGCAGATCGGTGGAGCCATGCACTACGCAGATATGGTCAAGACACAATATCCGGAACTCGATGTAAGAATATCAATCCTTGGACATCTGCAGCGAGGCGGACACCCTACAGCACACGACAGAATCATAGCCAGCCGAATGGGTGCGGCCAGCATACAGGCAATAATGAAAGGATTGAGAAACGTCATGGTGGGTATCGACAATGAAGAAATCGTATATGTGCCGTTCTCTAGAGCCATAAGAAACAATAAGCCTATAGACAGAAAGCTTTACGAGATATTGAACAACATATCTATCTGATTCGATTTTGCTCAAGCTAGACTAAAGAATAAAACAAAGCCCGGCAGAAAGACTGAAGTATTAAACTTACAGACCTTTCTGCCGGGATTTTCTATATTTTATATATTCCTTGCACTTACTTACCAGCAAGGAACACATTCAGCATTCTACTCTCACTGCTTCTGACGACCGATGTTTTCATAATATGCATCGAGAAGATTCTTTGCTGCAACAAAAGACGTTACACGTCCTTCAAGAACATCGTCGGAAACCTTTGTCAACAAAGATTTGACAACTGGATTGAAATAGAAATCATCTCGCAAGTGTTCATTGATGGTTTCGTACATCCAATATTTGGACTGTTCATTGCGACGATGCATAAAATATCCGCTTTCCTTTACTTCTTTTATATAAGAATAGATGGTATCCCAGATTTCTTCAATGCCAAGTCCGTAGAAGCCCGAATAGCATAATACCTTAGGCAAGACTCCACTCTCTGGCTTTGGGAACAATCTCAAGGCATTTCTGTAATGACTCGCTGCCATGTGAGCTTTGTCCACGTTATTGCCGTCAGCCTTGTTTATAACAATACCGTCTGCAATTTCCATTATACCTCGCTTGATACCTTGAAGTTCATCACCTGTACCGGCAAGCTGTATGAGAAGGAAGAAATCAACCATTGAATGGCAAGCCGTTTCGCTCTGTCCAACACCAACTGTTTCAACAAAGATTTTATCGTAACCGGCAGCCTCGCAGAGAATGATAGTTTCACGGGTCTTGCGTGCAACACCGCCAAGGGATCCCGCAGTAGGACTAGGTCGGATAAAAGAATCCGGATGAACGGCAAGTTTCTCCATTCTTGTCTTGTCGCCCAAAATACTGCCTTTAGTCTTCTCACTGCTAGGGTCTATGGCAAGCACAGCCAAACGCCCACCGTATTTTTCAAGCACGTGTATGCCGAAAGCATCTATAGAAGTACTTTTTCCTGCTCCAGGAACACCGCTTATACCCACTCTTATCGAGTTTCCTGAATAAGGAAGACACTTTTCAATTACTTCCTGCGCTATTGCCTGATGCTCCGGCAAAAGACTTTCAACTAGAGTTACAGCCTGACTTAACACAGACACATTACCTTTAAGAATGCCTTCTACATATTCTCCGGATGTGAGAAGATGACGTTTCTTCCTCTTATTCAATTTCAAATACGGACTGACAATTGACTGATTGGAAACTCCTGCATTTACAGACAAACTCTGGAATTCACTGCTGTTCTCTGGATGCTCCATAATAAGTAGTGCTTTAGTTATTTTTGGAATTTTACTGTAACAATCTCTTTCGGGTGCTTTGGATCGTTGGTAATGAGAAGCACACGTGGCTGCGACTTCGACTGTCCGAGATATTTAGCCATAAGAGTAACTTTCATCTTGATACTTTCTCCTGGTGCAAGAACTTTTTTCGGCAAGCTTACAGAAAGAGCATGATTGAACACCTGTATGGCCTGAAGCTGCAGTGTTCCCCTACCCTTATTTGTGATTTCTACGCGACCGCTCACTTTTTTCTTTTTTCCAAGCTTTCCGAAATCAAGTTCAGTTGATGATATATTGAATTCAGGCCTTGCAATACCTGCTATTTCCTCTGGAAAATCAGGAAGAAGAATAGCAGAAACTGCAATATCATTATCATCTCCAACTTTATCTCCTGAATATCTGGCAAGATAGATTGTGGTCTGTGTCAAGCCCATATTCATAAGTTTCTTTGAATCGAGCGTAAGCTTTATTACACCCCTCCTTCCTCTAGCAAGCATCTCAGGCTGTGCTTCAGCTGTTATATAAGGAGGCAAATGCATAAGAGTCGGAGTATAAACATCCTTACTGTCGTTCACCAATTCGAGATAAGCTGTAACAGTATCTCCAGATACGGCATCAGGAAATTCAATATTGTTTGTATTCAAACATACATCTCCGACACGATAAGGATAAAGTTCTTCTATCTCGATGCGGTCACTGGTGGAGACTTCACCTTTCATTCTAAGTACTAGCGGTTCTTGAGACGCATTTGTATAAACATCGATAGCCTTATCGAAACGACCGAGCGTCATGGCATCGTAAGTAACCTTTATTTCTCCTTCATCGTTTCTTCTAATAGGCTCGTCAGGCCATTCCGAGACAATGCATCCACACATTGCATCGACCTTTTCGATACGTAAAGGCGTACGTTCCTTGTTTTTGAATTTGAATGTTGCTGTTACCGGCTTTTTCCACAGAGTAGTCCCCACATCAACATTAACACTGTCAAAAACCACTTTCTGCGCTGACACACATACTGCAACAGAAAATGCCAAAGCCACTGTCAAATATTTTTTCAGCATATACCTATATTCTTAGTTGTATTTGTTTTCTACAAATATAGCAGAAAAAAGTTGATTTTCACTTTCAAACAAAGCAAAAGCAGGCCGACACTCGTATTAAAGTTCCTTAAGATATACAATTAAGGCCCGCAGTATCCTGCAGGCCTCAATATCATTGTTTGAATAATATATATTATCGTGTCAAAGCGTCAATGGCATCAGCATCAATGCGCACTGATTGAATCTGAATATTTCTGCAGCTTTGCTTTATAAGCATCCCAATCAGCTATAGGTTCACGAGCTGCGCCGCTCTCCATTGCTGCACGCGCAACGGCTGGAGCAACTGTCGTAAGAAGACGCTTGTCGATTGGCTTCGGAATAAAGTAATCACGACCGAACGACATTCCACGCATAGCAGGATAATGTTCGCACAACTCATCGTATATAGGCTCCTTTGCAACAGATGCTATTGCATATACAGCAGCCATCTCCATAGCTTCATTCATACATCTCGAACGAGTATCAAGCGCAGCTCTGAATATGTAAGGGAAGCAGCTTGCATTGTTTATCTGAACCAAAGAATCGCTTCTTCCTGTAGCCATAAGTACATCCTTGCGTGTAGCTCTTGCCAGTTCGTAAGAGATTTCCGGATCTGGATTAGCAAGCGCAAACACTATCGGATCTGCATTCATCTTGTTTAGCATTTCAGGTGTAAGAACACCACCCTTTGAAAGACCCAAGAAAACATCTGCACCATCTATTGCTTCCTCCAAAGTCTTGCAGTCTGTATCAACTGCAAAATATTCCTTGAATTCATTAAGATCCGTACGACTTGTACTTATAACGCCTCGACTGTCAAGCATCATAAGGTTTTCTCTCTTGACACCCAGACGTATAAACATCTTTGAACAAGCAATAGCCGCAGCACCTGCACCATTTACAACCGCACGTACATCGCCGATGTTTTTGCCAGCTATTTCCAATGCATTTATCAATCCTGCACCCGAAATGATGGCTGTTCCATGCTGATCGTCATGCATTATTGGAATATCGAGTTCACGTCTGAGCGTATCTTCTATTTCAAAACACTGCGGAGCCTTGATATCTTCAAGATTAATAGCACCGAATGTTGGAGAAATCGCTTTCACAACATTGATGAATTCCTTAGGATCAGAAGCATCAACTTCAATATCAAAAGCATCAACATCCGCAAAATACTTAAAGAACACAGCCTTTCCTTCCATTACAGGCTTTCCGGCCAGAGCTCCGATATTTCCAAGTCCAAGTACTGCTGTACCATTGGAAATGACCGCTACAAGATTACCTCTATTTGTATAACGATATGCGTCATTTGGATTCTTCTGAATGTCCTTGCAAGGTTCGGCCACGCCTGGTGTATAAGCCAAGGCCAAATCATCAAGAGTTGCACACGGTTTAGTTATGGACAAAGCCACCTTTCCTGGACGTCCTTCTTCATGGTAGCGAAGAGCCTCTTCGCGCAAATTCTTTTTATCCATAAAAAATCAACAATTTAGTTTGAACTACGCAAAGTTAGCTATAAAAGTTCAGAAAACATTAAAATTGTAAGCATTAATAAGAAAAAAGTGTCAAAATCTAAGCACAAAGACACAAAACAATAACCTACCGACATAGAACCTCAAACAGAAGCAACATCTGAAACAAAACTTTAGAAGATACACTACCGACAAACAATAATCATCAAGCACACTAAAGTCACATAACAATATTCAATAAAAAACATCAAGTTTGCCCCTCTACTTACATATCCAATAGAATTGTAAACATAAAAAAACATCATTTTTTCGCAAAAAGTCTCTAAATAATTTGCTGGTTCAAATAAAAGCCGTACATTTGCATCGCTTTTGAAAAACAAAGCATCACAACAAAGACAAACGTCTGAAATTGGGATATGGTGTAATTGGCAACACAACAGATTCTGGTCCTGTTATTCTAGGTTCGAGCCCTGGTATCCCAACCATACGAAAGATGAAAACAAATAAAGTTTCACTCTTTTGATTTGCTTAAGCAATAAGCAACCATAAATAAGACGAAGTCTAAAATTGGGATATGGTGTAATTGGCAACACAACAGATTCTGGTCCTGTTATTCCAGGTTCGAGCCCTGGTATCCCAACTATACGGAAGGTGAAAGCAAACAAGCTTTCACCTTTTTTGTTATTAATACTTCCCGGTCATCAATCAGTACACTACAATAAGCTGCAAGTACCATGCACAATAAAATGTTCGTGCAATATTTACAAAAAAGTTGAAAAAACGATATACCGCATCTGTATATCAAGGAAAAACACCTATCTTTGCAAACATTGATATTTAAATAAAACACTGGAAAATATGAACGAAAACCAAGAGTTGGTAAAATTTATCATCGAAGGAATACAGGAAAAGAAAGGAAAGAAAATAAGCGTGGTGGACTTGTCGGGCATCGAAGACACAATATGCAAATATCTTGTCATTTGCCAAGGTAATTCTCCGAGTCAGGTCGGAGCCATCACAGACTCTGTAAAAGAACACGTAAGAAAAAACATAGGCTACAAACCAAGTGCTACAGACGGTACACAAAACTGCATCTGGGTCGCACTGGATTACATAGATGTTATTGTACATATTTTCGTACCGGATGCCAGAAGTTTCTACGACATAGAAAATCTTTGGAAAGACGCAGAAATAGAAGAAATTCCGGATATCGACTAAATCAACAAAATTTCTCAAACTATTATGGACAACAAGAAATCCCAATCCAATAAAGGTCCACGCTACAATTTTGCATGGCTTTACATCATACTCTTGGGAATCATCTTCTACGTTCTTTTTTATCAGAACGACAGTTCGACAAGCAAGGAAGTCGACTATACAACTTTCAAGGAGTATGTCAACAAAGGTTATGCAAAAAATATAGCAATCAACAAGGATGACCTTACACTGGACATGTATGTAAACCAAAACAACATACATGACGTTTTCGGAACAAACAGCAAAGTGGCAGGAAGAAATCCTTCCGTCAAAGTGGAATTCGGTTCACTCGACAAGATTGAAGAGTTTATCGATTCTGAAGTTGAATCAGGACATTTCACAGGAGATGTATCCTACACAAGAAAGAACGACCTGTTCATAAACATCTTGTGGCAGATAGGTCCTATCATTCTTATAGTTGTCATCTGGATGTTCTTCATACGCCGTATGGGAAGCGGAGGCGTAGGCAGCGGCATATTCTCTGTTGGAAAATCAAAAGCCAAGCTTTTCGAAAAAGACGGAAAGAATCAGGTAAGAGTAACATTCAAGGATGTTGCAGGACAGGCAGAAGCAAAGCAGGAAGTTCAGGAAATTGTAGACTTCCTTAAGAAACCGCAGAAATATACCACCCTTGGAGGTAAAATCCCTAAGGGAGCACTGCTGGTAGGCCCTCCAGGAACAGGTAAGACCCTGCTCGCAAAAGCTGTTGCAGGCGAAGCAAATGTTCCTTTCTTCTCGCTTTCCGGTTCAGACTTCGTTGAAATGTTCGTAGGTGTAGGTGCATCACGAGTAAGAGACTTGTTCCAGCAGGCCAAGGAGAAAGCTCCATGCATCATATTCATAGACGAGATTGACGCCATAGGTAGAGCCAGAAGCAAATCGGTAAACATGGGAGGCAATGATGAACGCGAAAACACGCTCAACCAGCTCCTCACAGAAATGGACGGTTTCGGCACAAACAGCGGCGTCATCATCCTCGCAGCAACGAACCGTGCAGACATTCTCGACAACGCGCTTTTGAGAGCCGGACGTTTCGACAGACAGATACATGTAGACTTGCCAGACCTGAATGAGCGCAAGGAGATATTCAACGTGCACCTCCGCCCTATCAAGATTGACGAGAGCGTAGACGTAGACCTTCTCGCACGACAGACTCCAGGATTCTCCGGTGCTGATATTGCAAACGTCTGCAACGAAGCAGCACTTATCGCTGCACGCCACGACAGCCAGTGGGTCAACAAACAGGATTTCCTCGATGCTGTAGATAGAATCATCGGTGGTCTTGAGAAAAAGACAAAGGTGATGACACAAGAGGAAAAGCGTACAATTGCACTCCACGAGGCCGGACATGCAACAATATCTTGGTTCCTGCAGTATGCAAATCCGCTTGTAAAAGTTACTATAGTACCACGAGGAAGAGCTCTTGGCGCTGCATGGTACATGCCTGAAGAAAGACAGATTACTACCAAGGAACAGATGCTCGACGAAATATGCGCAACACTCGGCGGACGTGCAGCTGAAGAACTTTGTACAGGAAGCATCTCAACCGGTGCAGTCAATGACCTCGAAACTGTTACAAAACGTTCTTACGGCATGATTGCATACGCAGGTATGGGAGAAACTCTTCCAAACTTGTGCTATTACAACAACAATGAGTACCAGTTCAGCAAGCCTTACAGCGAAGATACTGCACGTATAATAGACGAGGAAGTTAAGAACCTCATTGCCAAGGAATACGAAAGAGCAAAGAAGATTCTTTCTGAACATAAAGAAGGCCACGAGAAACTTGCACAGCTCCTCGTTGACAGAGAAGTAATTTTCGCAGAAGACGTTGAAGCTATATTCGGCAAGCGCCCATGGGCATCACGTTCAGAAGAAATACTTGCAAGCAGCAACGAGCAGAAAGCCAATGCAAACGCATCTGCAACTGCAGAAGAAAATGCCGACCTCATCAGAGCTAAGGCTGTTGCGGCTGTCATAGAAAAGGCAAAGATGTCTGAGCAGGCAAATGTTGAATCCAAGTCAGAAGACAACAAAGAAGTTCAACCAGAAGAGAACGCTTCCGACAAGACGTCTGCTGTAGACACAGAGAACGAAAAGTCTTCTGAAACAAAAGAATCCAAAGAGTAAACCGACTAACTAAAAAAGAAAAGTGAAAACAAATCTTATAGTACGGAGCTTAACAGGAATAATATTCGTTATTGTTCTGGTTGGAGGCATCTTGTGGAGCCCTACGTCATTCGGACTCCTGTTTACAATCATTACCGGCATGACAGTCTGGGAATTCTGCACCATCATCAACAAGAATGAAGGAACGCAGGTAAACAGACTTATAACCACTGTTGCAGGCGTATACCTGTTCTTTGCTGTACTCGGATTCAACAGAAACATAGTAGGTGCAGAGATATTCATTCCATATCTTGTATCCATCATCTATCTTCTTATATCGGAACTCTATTTCGACAGGGCAAAATCAATATACAACTGGGCTTTTTCTCTCATGGCCCAGCTGTACATTGCACTTCCCTTCTCGCTTCTCAATGTTTTGTCGTACGTTGTAAGCAGAGATCCGTACACACTTGAATACAATGTTGTCTACACACCAACACTTGTGCTTTCCGTATTCATATACCTTTGGGCAAGCGACACCGGAGCCTACTGTTTCGGTTCTATGCTGGGAAAACACAAACTATTCCCACGCATATCTCCAAACAAGACATGGGAAGGCTCGATAGGTGGAGGTATAACTGCTATAATCGCTTCACAGATAACAGCCTACTTCTGTAAGGATTTTTACTATGGCAACGACACAGTGAATGCAATAGCATGGGGCGGACTTGCAATCATAGTTGTGATTTTCGGAACTTGGGGCGACCTTGCAGAATCACTTCTCAAGCGCAAGCTCGGAATAAAAGATTCTGGCAACATCCTTCCCGGACATGGAGGAATGCTCGACAGATTCGACAGTTCACTCATAGCCATTCCAGCAGCAGTCATATACATCTACACGCTGAACATATTCGGTATACTGGAAGATTTGGCAAAGTTGTTCTAATGCTCTTTCTTTAATAGGTAAGAATAAAATCCTACAGACTTACATAAAACGGCTCACGCTCTTAACACCACGTTAAAGCATGAGCCGTTTTTTATTTTAGTGACATTGCATTATTTGCTAGGGTGTCCAGTTTAACGTTCCCAATTTAGCCTACATTTTTAAGCTGTTTGGTA